>OCZU010000011.1_pt1 | contig 167337 bp, 160 predicted proteins | sample 1539001 | NCBI WGS metagenome assembly OCZU01 (sample SAMEA3539306, study PRJEB22396) | soil metagenome | biome: tundra; feature: field; material: soil | place: USA | collected 2010-05 | depth 0.15 m | reverse complement strand
GCACGAAAGCAGGTTGCGGAGGACTGCAGCACGCCAAAAACTAAGTTTTTCCGCAGCCACTTAAGCCGTGCCGAAAGCGACCCACCCAAATCAACCCGGCTGCAGCCGCGGAGGTCAACCGCCTCTGCTAAAGGACCGTCTTAAATTTAAGGGATGTCATTCCGAATCGGGCTGAAAGCCCGGTGAGGAACCTGCTTTTCGCTGCGGGTGAACTTTAATAATCGAGCCCAGCGCCACCACCGCCGAAAACCGCGACGGACGGGGCGGGCTCAAGTTAAGATAGTGCCGACAATACGGCGAGGGAAGGTGGGAAGCCGACGGCCCGCGATTCTAAGCCAATCCTTCCCGGAGGATCCCCATGGCGGACATAACTTACGTGGTCTCTAGAGGCGATACGCTAAGCGCCATTGCGGCAAAATGTCACACCACAGTGCAAAAGATCGTCCACTCGAATCCGCTGATCACTAATCCTGATGTGATTCGCATCGGTGTGACGCTTCGCATCCCGGACGCGCAGATTCCATCCCAAAATCCCATCATCAGAACCCTCTATTCAGGGCCACTGGATTTGGGGTGTGGCCGCGTTGTGTGGATGGTTGAGTTTGAGCTACCAGAGAAGGCGGGGGCTGACGGCTGGATCATCCAGAAGATTTCGCGAACCTGCAACATCACCAACCCTGATGGCTCGGTGTTTAGCGCAAGCTTGCAGTCGGCCAAGTGGACTTTTTTCGAAGCGTGGCAAATCAAAAAGGACAACGTAAAAACGGTTAATCGATACGATCCAACCGACGAAGGCCCGACATATGACGACTCGTTCGATCAACCTAAGCGGCCGAACTCGAAAGGCGAGTTTAAAGTCAGAGGCGTTGCCAAGTTTTATGAACTCCCGCTGCCGCCCACATTCCAAAAGAACAACGGAACCACTCGAGCATTTGATCTTTTCTCAACTATCCACCCGCCCGATTTCTGGGACGGCGACGGGACGGCACATGACTTGACCGTCACCTGGGATTGCACATCTTGTTCGGGTTCTCCTGGCTCGCCCTGTCCGCCGAGCAAAATTGTAACTTGGACGGGCCGAATGAATTAGAGCGGCGGGCTACACCATTGTTGCGTGTTTCGCAAAGGTGGGCCGCTTCGAATCCATCCGCCCCCGCGCGGATGAACCTTAACAATCGAGCTCACCGCCACCCGCACGCCGAAAACCGCGACGCACGGGGCAGCCTCAAGTTAAGATAGTGCCGACACTACAGACGGATGGAAGGGTCGGCCCGGCCGGGTGACAAACTTATGGAAGGAAGCAGCTCGCGCCCGAAGGTTTTCATCTCATATAGCTGGACGAGCCTGCAACATGAGCAGTGGGTGCTGGGCTTGGCCGAGCGCCTCTCCGGGGATGGAATTGTCGTCACGCTCGACAAATGGGATTTGAAAGAAGGGCAAGACAAGCACGTGTTCATGGAGCAGATGGTTCATGACGAGAGTATCGCTAAGGTCCTTGTCGTCTGCGATCTCGGATATCAATCTAAGGCCGACGACCGGAGAGGCGGCATGGGAACAGAAACGCAGATGATCTCGAAGAAGGTCTACGAGAACACGGCGCAGGAGAAATTCATTCCCATCGTCCGGCAATATGATAAGGACGGCAAGCCATGTATTCCACATTTCATGGCGAGCCGCATCTATATCGACCTTTCCTCCGATGAGACCTTTGAGGAAAACTACCAAAAGCTGGTCAGAAACCTTTACGGCAAACCTGTGCTGCGGCGCCCGCCCTTGGGTGACGCCCCAGCCTATATTACCGAGGAGGATCAGATTCTACTGAAGACCTCGCGGAAGGTTGGAGCGATAAAAGACGCCCTCCTAAATGAAAGGCGCAGCTCAGGCGGCCTAGTCTCCGATTTCCTGGAGACGGTTCTCTCATCCTTGGAGGATTTCAGACTCACAGGCGGCTCTGTTTTGGGATTCGATGATAAGGTGGCAAGCAGCATCGAGAAAATGCTCCCGCTTCGCGACGACTTTATAGACTTCACCTTCACGCTGTTTAAGTACCGCGAGTCAGTTGACCTCGACCAACTGCACGATTTTTGGGAAAAGTTAATCGCTTTTACCTTTCGGCCCGAAAATGTACAGTCGTGGGCAGAGATTGATTACGACAACTTCAGATTCTTCAACTACGAGTTGATGCTCGGATTCATGGCCGTACTGCTACGGCTGAGGCGGTACCAGGAGGCCGGATTCTTCATCCAATCACGCTATTTTTATCGAACTGACACGAACGACTTTAGACAGAACGGGATTGAGATGTTTAACCGCTACGTTCGATCCCTCGATGAGTTTCGAAACCATCGGCTCGGCCTTCAGCGGGTGAGCGTGACGGCCGATCTGATCAAAGCGCGAGCAACGCGCAAGGACCTCAGTTTCAGCGATATTCGAGAAACGGACTTGACTCTCCACTACGTTACAGCGCTTCGTGGAGGAAGATTCGAATGGTTTCCTCGAACCTCCACATACGGGGGGAGGGGCTCCCGCATCGAGCTCTTTGACCGTATGGTTTCCAGTCGGCATTTCGAAAAGATAAAGGCGCTTTTTGGCGTCAACGAAGTGGGCGAAATCAAGGCGCTAATCAGCCAATACCTTGAACGAAACAAGAATGACCAGTATGGCCACTCATCCCTATGGAATTACGACATCCGGTCGTTAGAGAATGTAATCGATCCACAAAACCTCGCGGCAATCCCGTAGGTTTCGAGCCTACTGGGATAGCGCGCAGCTCTCGACCCCACGCGCTTTACACCCCGTCCCGCCCCATGATAACCTCACTACTGTCACCAAGATAAATCGAAACTAGAACAGGAGTGCACCAGGTTAGTGCTAGCCAGAGAGCAAAAGAAATCTGTCATTGACCAGTATCAGACGCACGCGACTGACACGGGGAGTCCCGAGGTTCAGATCGCCATCATCAGTGAACGCATTGGCCAGTTGACGGACCACTTCAAGACGCACCAGAAGGACCACGGCTCGCGCCGCGGCCTGCTCATGCTGGTCAGCAAGCGGCGTCGCTTGCTCGACTACCTCAAGAGATACGATTCCGAGCGCTACAAGACGGTCATTGGGAAACTCGGCATCCGCAAGTAAGCCTGGGAGAAACCTGGGATTTCCAATTTATCTCTGAGCACACCGCCTTCCTCTCGAAGCCGGTACAGCATTGAGTCAACTCCCCGTGCGTATTGGGAAGCGTAATTCTTGAGAGCCGTATTTCGGGGAAGTAATTCGGGCCCTCAGCTCTCATTGGCGCCCGCTCATCCATGCCCTACGAGTCAGTCCATCCACCGAAGCCGTGCCAACCGGAAAGCGCCGTCGCGCTCCTGATCAAAATCATTAAAGGATGAATATGAAACCAGAAGTGAGCACCGTCACCGTCGACCTCGCCGGCGGAAAGCAACTCTCGTTCGAAACAGGAAAACTGGCCAAACAGGCCCACGGCGCTGCCGTTGTAAGAATGGGCGATAACGTCGTCCTCGCCACCGCGACCGCCAACCCCGATCCCCGCGAAGGCATTGATTTTTTCCCCCTCACCGTCGACTACCGCGAATACACCTATGCCGGTGGACGTTTTCCCGGCGGATTCATCAAGCGCGAAGGCCGCATGAGCGATCGCGAAGTGCTCACCAGCCGGCAGATCGATCGTCCCGTGCGTCCCATGTTTGCCGAGGGATTCAAGTGCGAGACTCAGGTCATCGCCTTCGTGCTCTCCGCCGATACGAATAACGATCCGGACGTTCTCGGAATTAACGGCGCGTCCTGCGCGCTCACGCTTTCTGACATTCCATTTCTCGGCCCCCTCGGCGCGGTGCGCGTGGGTCAAATCAACGGCCAGTTCATTATTAATCCTACGTACGATGAAATGCGCGAGAGCCTGCTGAACATCATGGTGGTCGGCACCGCCGACGGAATCGTGATGATCGAGTCCGGCGCCAAAGAAGTGAGCGAAGAAGTTGTGGTCGACGCCATTGAATTCGGCCACACCGAAATCAAGAAAATCTGCGCCGCCATCAGCGACCTGCGCTCGAAGGCCGGCAAGAAAAAACGCGAAGTCACGCCGCCGGAATTCGACCAGGCCTACTACGACAAGCTGAAAAAGAAAGTCGGCGCCGAGCTTTCCGATCGCCTCGATACCAAGAAACATCCCAAGGCAGAGAGCCACACGCTGGTCAAAGAGCTCAAGAAGAAACTGCAAGCCGATATTCCCGAAGACGATGAAGCGGCCCAAGCCAAGCTGAAACATTATTTCGAAACTCTGCGCGAGCGCATCTTCCGCGAGGAAGTGCTGGAGAAAAAACGCCGGCCCGATGCCCGCGCCTTCGACGAAGTCCGCGACATCTGGATCGAAGCCGGCGTCCTGCCCCGCACCCATGGCAGCGCCATCTTCACCCGCGGCGAAACCCAGGCATTAGTAACCACCACACTCGGCACCAGCGACGACATGCAGCGCCTCGAAGGCTTCGAAGGCGAAGCCAAAAAACGCTTCATGCTCCACTATAACTTTCCTCCGTTTTCGGTGGGTGAGGTTGGGTTTATGCGTGGCGCGGGGCGGCGAGAAATTGGGCACGGCGCGCTGGCTGAGCGGGCGATTTCGGGCGTGCTGCCAACGGAAGAGTCATGGCCTTACGCGATGCGCGTGGTCTCGGACATTCTGGAGTCGAATGGATCGTCGTCGATGGCGACGGTTTGCGGTGCGTCGCTGTCGCTGATGGATGCGGGCGTTCCGCTGAAGGCTCCGGTGGCTGGAGTGGCGATGGGATTGGTGAAGGAAGGCGAGCAGTATGCCATTCTCACCGATATTGCGGGCGCGGAGGATCACTACGGCGATATGGACTTCAAAGTCGCCGGTACGAAAGATGGAATCACCGCGCTGCAGATGGATATTAAGGTTGCCGGCATCACTTCGCAGATCATGCGCGAGGCTTTGGCGCAGGCGAAGCGCGGACGGTTGCACATTCTCGGCAAGATGGAAGAAGTGATTACTTCCGGACGCGAGAAGATTTCCGATTTCGCTCCGCGTTTCTATACCGTGCAGATTCCGGTCGACAAGATTCGCGATCTGATTGGGCCGGGCGGAAAGATGATTCGCAGCATCGTGGAACAAACCGGAGTGAAGATCGACGTGGAAGATTCCGGCTTGGTGAAGGTTGCGTCGAGCGATCAGGCGTCGGCGGCGAAGGCGCTGCAGATTATCGGCGACCTCACGGCGACGGCTGAAGTAGGAAAAACCTACCTTGGCAAAGTCACGCGCCTCGCGGATTTTGGCGCGTTCGTCGAAATCATTCCCGGTACCGATGGATTGCTGCACATCAGCGAAGTGGCGGAGCATCGCATTGCGGATGTCCGCGACGAGTTGAAGGAAGGCGACCAAGTGCTGGTGAAGGTGCTGGCGGTCGAGGGCAATCGCATTCGTCTATCGCGCAAAGCGATTCTGAAAGAGCAGCGCGCAAAAATGGGCGGAGGCGATGGGGCGCCACCGGCTCCGGAGGGCGCGGAAGGTGAAGCGGCACCCGTGCCCGCATTAACGGGATCGATGGTGATCGAAGGCGGCGGCGATTTCCCCGACGAGGCGGAACCGAACTTCAACCGCGAAGGCGGAGCGGCGCACGTCGGCAGCAGTGATCGTCCTCCTCAGGGAGATCGGCCGCATGGCGGAGACCGTGGTGGACGCGGCGGACGGCCCGGCGGTGGCGGGCGAGATCGTGGACGCGGCGGGCGCGGTGGACGTCCTGGTGGTGGGGGAAGGGATCGTGGCGGACGCGGCGGGTCGGGTGGGGGAAGGCACTAACTTTTTGCCACGGATGTTCGCGGATATTAAAGGGCCACGGCGCGAGTCGTGGTCTTTTTTTTGCGCTTGGATAAGCAAGTTACAGCTTTTGTCCAATGGCGGCCTGCGCTTTGGTGAGGAATGTCTTCGGATACTTGCCTTCGCCGCACAGCTTGAATGAGCCGAAGTCTTTGTACCATTGGCCTTCGGGCACGGATGGTTGGGACTCGATCCAGATGCGCAGTTGATTCAAGTCGCTGAGGCTGATGTAACGATCGCGCATGCGCTGAATCAAATGGTCCCTAATAGCGGAGGGAAGGCGCGACCACGTTTCAATTTTCAGCACTACTCACCGAAGACGAAGCGACCGAGATCGTCGCCCAGTTTTTTTACTTGTCCGGGATCGCTGGCGGAGCGGAACCTTTCGGCCAGGTCGAGAAAGGCTTGTTCCTTCTGCCGGCTGGCCTGAATGCCTTCCTCGATAAGCTCGACGATAACGCGGTTGTCGCTTAAGCGGCGGCGTTTGGCAATGCGATTCACCTGCCGGGCAACCTGCTCGGGGAGGGTGACGCTGCGACGAACTTGCTTGGATGCTGACATAGCACCATTTTACACCAGTTTGGTGCAGGCGTGCTGGACCGTGAGGATCAGGAAGGGTAAATCCCATGTCTCGCAAAGGAAGCGAGACATGGGGCACCCGGCGAGTTGCACGGGCTCTTCGTCGGGAGTCGCTCGCGTTTGCGAGTGACCCCGCCTCCTCAGGATGACACGGCAAAATTCTTGCTCACGTTGCGATGCGTTCCGCGAGGGTGATCACCCAGCCTTCGGGATCCTCAAAGGCGAATTCGCGCATGCCGTAGAACTGATCTTTCATCGGCATGGTGATCTTGGCGCCGTGCTGTTGGACTTTCTTGAAGAGATCTTCGATCCCTTCCACTTCGATAAACAGCGTGAGGCTGCCGCCGATGGGCTTGGCGCCGAGGGCGGGATATTCCTCGAAAACGGCTTTTTGGTCGTTGAAGAAAATTTCGACGCTGCCTGAGGTTACGGAGCCGAAGACGTATGGAGGTGCGTCAGGGACGGTGAAGCCGGGCTGAAAGCCGAGGACGGTGCGGTAGAAGTTGAGGCTGGCTTCGACGTTGCGGACGACCAGGTTGGGCGTAAGTTTTTTGAAATTCATTTTTGTCTCCTCGTGATTCGGATTCATTCGTGTGTCAGATTGGATCGTTGTCTGATTGAACCGGTGGGCGTACTGGAAACGAAGAGTGCACGCACACATCGGATGTGCTCGCAACTCCTCCATCCGTCATCCTTGCGAGGAAATGGAACGCGGGTAGGGCCGCCTCATTGTAGGTGGCGGCATCCGGGGATGGACGCCGCGCGGGGCCCGCGAGGTACGGGAGAAATAATAGCACGGGGAGTCAAGTTCCTGGCCGCGGATCTACGCGGATGTACGACGCGGGATGACGCAAATCGTCAGTCTTTCTCCTCGCGGCGCCAGGCCGAGAGTCCGCCCGAACCTAATGCGAGCAGGCCAAGTTGAACTTTAGATTGAGAACCAGATTGCGAATCCGCCGGCTTGATCGAAGCATCCTCCGACGTGCCGGAGGTTTGTCCGGTGAGGATCGGTTGATTGGCCACTGTTTCGTAGGCGTAGCCGGTGAGCAATACATGCGCGGCGGCGGGGGTAAAACAAGTTACGCTCAGGCGCGCCCATCCGAAGTGGACTTCCCCATTGATCTCGAATTTCAGCCCGAGATATTTGTTGCGGGCATCCTTCCACGGGCCCTGGCAGTTACCGACGGGAAAATCATCGTTCGCCATGCCCAGGCTTTGTGCCGGGTGAAACCTGCCTTTGGACCCAATGGCAACGCCGGCAGGAATGGCGGCGGCATAACCGGCACCATTGGAAAAAATCTCGTTACCGACCTGCTCCGGGGAAACCCATACGTTCAGGATTGCGCTGGTTGTGCTGTAAAAGTTAACGATTAAGAAATCGTTGATGCCATCGTGATTGAGATCGAGGAAGAAACCGGTGCCGCCGCGGTTGGGTTGAATCTCATGGTTGGCGGGCGTGTATACAATTTCAGCGGTTGCAAGCGGGACGATAGCCAATACGGCAACTCCGGCAGCGGTTGCGCCGAGCGCATAGGCGTTGAGATTTTTGTGGAGTGTGGAGGAAAACTGAAAAGCGGTGCGGGCGGGTCGTGAGGTGTGTTGCATAAATATCTCCTGGGCGAATTTGCCGGCTGCGGGTAACGGGGATTGATGCCGGTCGATCTAGTTATTGATTCAGTTCGTCTCCTCGCGGCGCCACACGGCTAATCCGGGCGAACCCAGGGCAAGCAGGGCCAACGGAACTGCGGGGCGCAGGTTTTCAGTGGGGAGAGTCAGCGAAGCATTGGCGGCCGTGCCGGAGGTTTGTCCGGTCAGGATGGGCTGATTGGCCACGGTTTCATAGGCGTAGCCGGTGAGTGTGGCTTTGACCGCCTCTCTGTGCTTGTCGGCGAGGACGGTGAGACGAGCCCATCCAAAGTGGACTTCGCCGTTGATCAGGAACCTCAGTCCGAGGAAGCGGTTGGTGGAGTTTTTCCATGGTCCGCCGCTGACGTAGGTGAGGGCGGTGAGGCTGGCGTAGGCCATGTTGACTTTTTGAAAGATAAAGGGTTTGCCCGAGCCGACGGGAACTCCGGCGGGCAGAGCGGCGGCATCGGCCTGATTGTAGCGCTCGCGGGCGCCTTGCCAGACGGCATTGCCTTTGACGGCAGGAACGATGTTGAGATCGTCGCCGAAGGGAGTGGTGGAGAGGTGCAAATCGTTCTCCAGAGTGAAATCGATGACGCCATCATGATTGAGATCGAGAGCATATTTGGAACCACTGGCGATGTTTCCATTGACTGGAGTAAAAATAATTTCGGCTTCCGCGTGCGGGCTGACGGCCAATAGGGCAACGCCCGCGGCGGCGGCGCTGAGAGCGTAGGCGTTTAGATTCTTGTGAAGTGTAGAAGGGAACTGAGAAGGTGTGCGGGCCGAGGGTGAAGCAGTTTTCATCGGAGCCTCCTGCAGGGGCTTACATTATGTTTCGCAGGCGGCGGAGTGTCAATCGGGAAAACTTTGCCGCGGATTCACGGGAATCTATACGGACGATAGTTCGTGCCGCACATGCCCACCCTTGCAGAGGATGCAAGGGTGGGAGGTCCCGCAAGAGGTGGGCGAACCTGAGAGGTGGGAGCTTACCCGCATTTCAGGCAGCGGTTTGCCGGTAAGCAAGGGCTGGCAGTTGGGCGCAAATGGTTTTGCCAGGTGTTCCTCCAATTCGAATAGTGAAGGGGGAGGGGGAAACGTTTCAGAGAACGTTGTGAGTGGTGATAAGTATCACGCCGATGAGGTGAGTCGATGACAAAAGACGCGGCCTATTGGATTGAGAAGTTGAGGCTGGAGGCGCATCCGGAGGGCGGGTATTACCGGCAGACTTATAGGTCGGATTCAATTTTGGCGAAGGAGAGTTTGCCGGGGAAGTTTACAGGGGCGCGGTCGGCCTCGACGGCGATTTATTTTTTGTTGGAGGGGCAGAAGTTTTCGGCGTTTCACCGGTTGCGGTCGGATGAGGTGTGGCATTTTTATGTGGGGAGTTCGCTGGTGGTGCATGTGATCGAAGAGGGCGGGCGGTATTCGGAAAGTTTGTTGGGGAGCGGTGCGGAGGCGGGTGAAGCATTGCAGGTGGTGGTGAAGGCGGGATGCTGGTTTGGGTCGAGAGTGAGCGATGGGAAGGGGTTTGCGCTGGTGGGTTGCACGGTGGCTCCGGGATTTGATTTTGAGGACTTTGAGATGGGGAAGCGGGAGGAATTGGTGCGGAGTTATCCGCAGCATCGGGGAGTGATTGAGAGGTTGACGCGGGGGTGAGGAGTGAGTCGAGTCTTCGTCGCAGCCCTGCTATCTCAGGAAAGCATCTTGTGGGAATCAATGAGTGCTAACGCCTGTTTGGAACAGTTACGCTGACTTCGCAGCCAAGGAGCATAATGCGGTCAAGGAGGGGCATGAAGGTCGAACGACTTTGGGACAGGCTCGAAATGCGGCTCGCTATGGTGCGATCTCAAACACCACGCCACAGCCCGTATATTCCGTACCGCACCTTCCCGTGCCGCCATAGTAGGTAGTTCCGTACAAATTGCCGGAGCGGTCTCGCACCAGCCCGGCGTAAGGCGAATATCCGTCGCCTCCATTCCTGAAGAAGCTGTGCAGGACGGTTAATTTACCCTCACGGTCCAGTTTGAAAACGATGCCGGAGTCATAGGCGACGCCGCCACCCAGTACGGTTCCATACAAGTTTCCTTGCCCATCCAGAACGAGCGGGCCGTTCGGACCGTTACCGACGACGCAGTTGAACGCATATAACACGGTCTCGACGCCTGCACTGTCAAATTTGAAAATGAGTCCGCAACTTCCTAACGAGCCGCTGGTTGTGCCGTACAGGTTTCCCTGGGAGTCGATCATTAGCTGCGAATCAGGGCCGTATCCGTCGGATCCTCCGGTGAAGGCATGGATGACGCGGAAATTGCCGCTGGTATCCAGGCTAAACAATGTACCGGCACCATTTGGGCCGCCGTATATGTTCGTTCCGTACAGAGTGCCTGATGCATCCTGGACGAGCGCCGATGGATGGTAGCCGTCAGTGGGCCAGTAGAAACTATGAAGCAGCGAAAAGGTGCCGTCAGCGCTGATTTCAAAAATTCCGCCGTAGTTGTATGCCCCGCCAAGTTCCGCTGTACCAAAAGCGTTCCCCGCCGTGTCCATGACTAAACCGGTTGCGGGATAGCCGAGGCTAGGCGCGAGGCTGTGCGGCAGTATTTGCGTCGTTCCGGACTTTAGTTCGAACTCCGTCCCAAGTCCACCTCGCCCTCCTCGGATCGCGGTTCCATAGAGATTTCCGGAGTTGTCCCGCACCAGTGTTCCCAGAGGATCGGTGCCATCTAATACCTGATAGTCGATGGTTGAGAAGGTGTTCAAGGACAGGTTGATCTCGAAGATGTTGCCATACCCATATTTCCCGCCGACGGAGGCCACTCCGTATATATTGCCAGCGGGGTCAAGAGTCAGCCCGGCATACGGATACGCTCCATCTTTTCCCTGGAAGTTGTGCAAGATTTTGTAGGTCTGGGCTGAACTCGCCGCAGTGAAGGTCAACAGGGTAATGAGCAAAAGAAAAGAAGCGCTGTCGGTCCTAGCGGACATGGTTACCTCCATCAGCCTGCGCGCCGAATTATACAGCCGTTACACAGCGTGCAGCACAAGAATCCATCCTGCCCCGCCAGTTGGCGTAACATCGCCATTACACTCCTTGAGGTCTCTCACGGGGCTCCCGCGCCACGTCGCTTACTTTACGGCCGCCGCTTTCTTGGGGAACATTTCTCCGATGCGCTTGATTTGTGCGCCGACGGCACGGAGTTTTTCTTCGATGTGTTCGTAGCCGCGGTCGATGTGGTAGACGCGGTCGATGATGGTTTCGCCGTCGGCGACCAGGGCGGCGAGAACGAGCGATGCGCTGGCGCGGAGGTCAGAGGCGAGGACGGCGGCGGCGCTGAGCGGAGTTTTGCCGCGGACCACGGCGCGGCGGCCTTCGATTTTTATGTTCGCGCCCATGCGGACTAATTCCTGCGCGTGCATAAAGCGGTTCTCGAAAATATTTTCGGTGATGACGGAAGCGCCTTCGGCTTGCGTGGCCAGCGCCATGAATTGAGCTTGCATGTCGGTGGGGAAACCGGGAAATTCTTCGGTGGTCATGTCGGCGGCGGTGAAAGGATTGTCGCCCATGACGCGGACGGAATCTGCGGTGGATTTGGTTTTGACTCCGACTTCTTTGAGTTTGCCGAGCAGGGCATCGAGGTGGGCGGGATCGCATCCGGCGATGTTGAGGTCGCCGCCGGTCATGGCGCCAGCGATAAGAAAAGTGCCAGCTTCGATGCGGTCGGGGATGATGCGGTGCTTCGCGCCTTTCAGTTTGCTCACGCCTTTGACGCGAATTGTAGGCGTGCCGGCGCCTTCGATTTTTGCTCCCATTTTGTTGAGCAGGGCGGCGAGGTCGGCGACCTCGGGTTCGCGGGCGCAGTTCTGCAGAATGGTTTCGCCTTCGGCGAGAGTGGCGGCCATCAGCAGGTCTTCGGTGCCGGTGACGGTGATTTTGTCGAAAACGATTTCCGTGCCTTTGAGGCGATCGGCGGAGGCTTCGACGTAGCCGTGGTCCTGCGTGATCTTTGCGCCGAGCTGTTCGAGTCCTTTGATATGCATGTCGATGGGGCGGCTGCCGATGGCGCAACCGCCGGGGAGCGAGACGCGGGCACGGCCACAGCGGGCGACCAGAGGTCCGAGGACCAGCGTGGACGAGCGCATGGTCTTTACCAGTTCGTAGGAGGCTTCGGGACTGGAGAGATTTTTGCAGTGGATGGTGGTGCGGTGCTGGGCGCGTCCGTAGCCGAGTTCGACCTCGGCGCCCATGGCGGCGAGCAGGTTGCGCGTGGTTTGAATGTCGCGGACCTGGGGAATGTTTTCGAGGATGACGGGTTCGTCTGTGAGCAGGGCGGCGGCCATGCAGGGAAGCGCGGCATTTTTTGCGCCGCTGATGTGGACGGTGCCGAGCAACGGCTCGCCGCCGCGGATAACGAGTTTGTCCATGAGTATGAATCCTTAGTGAAAAGGCTATTCTAGCGGGGAAGCGGGCTAGGGGTGGGTAATCGGGAGGGCACGGACTAGTGGGGGAAAAGCTCCACCCTTTCGACAAGCTCAGGGTAGGCCCTCTCGCAAAGAACGCGAGAAGGACCTGACAACCTGGGCAGTATTCTCTCCCGGCAGTCGTTCGACTACTAATCGCGGCGCCAAATCTGGATGCCGGACGATCCAAGGGCCAGCGCACCCAGCGCGGCGAGCTGAGGCTGATGCGTCGCGCCCGATGGGGCGAGTGAAGCTTGCGGGGTCGCCGCTTCGTCGGAGGTTTCTCCTGTGACGATTGGTTTGTTGGGCACGGTTTCGTAGGCGTATCCGGTGAGCAGGGCGTGAATCACATGGGTCGGGCTCATAGTTACGCTGAGCCGCGCCCAGCCGAAGTGGGTTTCGCCGTTAATAGAAAAGGCGAAACCGAGGTAGTGATTGGAGACGCCCTTGGCCCAATCACCGCCGGTCCCGTTGCCTCCAAGGCCTCCAGTAGTGCCGAAAAAGTAATAGCCCGCAAGAAGTTTGCTTCCAGTCGGCTGCTCATTGTTGGGACCGAGTTGGACTCCGGCGGGAAGATCGAAGGCCGCCACTCTGGGGTGGAAGCCAAATTCTACCTTACCCTGCCCCCAGATCAGGTTTCTCGAGGCGATGGGCCGGGCTGACAAAAATCCTGAGTCGCTGTGGCCATTGGTAGTGCCGTTGAGGTTTAGGTTGAAATCGTTGATTCCATCATGATTCAGATCGAGGAGGTACCCTCCGCCCGGGATAACGACGTGGGCGGGAGTGTACACAACCTTTGCTTCGGAGGGCGTGGCGGATGCGAGCATGCCGACGCCGGCTGCGGCAGCGCCGAGGGCGTATAGGTTGAGACGGTGGAGAAGAGATGGGGAGAACTCGAATGCCTGGGTGTTGGTTTGCTCGGGGCGAGCCATGGATTTCCTCCTGAGGATTTGGGGGGGACACCATCTTGTCACGGCTGAGGGAATTAAAGCAAATTAGTTTGAATGTCGCGGCAGCGCCCGCGGAAGAAAGTGAAAAGCAGGTTCCTCACCGGGCTTTCAGCCCGGTTCGGAATGACAAGCAGTAGTTAGTCCTGGGTCCAATTGTCGATGGATAAACCGCGGACTCGTTTAAACTCTCGGGTACTGTTGGTGATCAGCGTGAGGCCGAGGCTGCGGGCGTGGGCGGCGATGAACAGATCGCTGGCTCCGATCATCGAGCCACGGGCTCTCAGATCGGCACGAATTTTCGCGTAGTGCGAAGATGCTTCGTCAGGAAAATCCAGAACCTCGACGTAACGCAGAAAAGCGGCGAGGGCTGCTTCATCCTGGCGCCGTTTTGGGGACACTTCGACTCCGAACAAGAGTTCTGCCTTGGTGATGACCGAGATGCAGACGTCGTCGACTGGAACCTTCGCGAGCCGTTTTAGAACCGCATCATGCGAACGGCGCATGATGTAGGAGCAGGTGTCCGTATCCAGCATGTAGCGCGGCATCAGGGTTTGCGCTCCTGTACAGGCAGGTCGTCGATATTCTTCATGAATGAGGCCGAGGCGACCGGGGCGTCGGCCAAGTAAGAGGACCAATCTGAGGGGCGCGGGGACAAGACTACGTCCGCGCCTTCCTTGCGGATGAAGACTTCCTGGGTATTGAACTGAAAGTCCTTAGGCAGTCGAACCGCCTGGCTGCGGTTGTTCATGAAGAGTTTGGCTTTGCGGTACTGAGTTGGCATATACAATAGTATATGCCAAGGCGTGAGGGTTTTCCAGCCGGTTCCTAGAGAACCCGCGTACCTCAGGCGCTGAAGCGCGGGCTGATTTTCAACGACGTGGCGGCACGAATGAATTCGTGCCCTTCCGGAACCTGCTCGAACTTGAGTTTTTCCGCAACCTCCGAAGTCGTGCCCTTCCCAGGACCGAATCGGGGGTTAGGGATGCTTCGACTTCGTCTGGCGATTAGGGGCTTCGGGGATTGCGTTGCATTGTTTACAATAGAAGATTCGTCCACCTGCGGCGGGAAATCCGGCGCTGGGGATGAATACGCCTTGGAACAATCGAACCACAAACCCGACGCGTTCCCCCGCGTGTCGCCCACCGTGTACTGGCGGGTGGAGGGGAGTCTGCTGGACCTGACGGTGGTGCAGCCGGTGGCGTTCTTTACCTGGAACGCGCAAACGTTTTCTGAGCGCTTCCGGAGGCGTGGTCTGATCTTCTTGATGGCGGCGCTGCGACCGTTTTTGTATTCGACGAACCGGAAATTTGCGACGCGCGTGGTACACACGGCGCTGCGCGGCGTGACGCGCGACCGCCTGGATCTTCTGGGGGAAGAATATTTCCAATACAAATTGAAGCCTCGGCTGAAGGCGCGGGGCGTGGAGCGCGTGCAGGAACTGGTGCGCACCGGGGCGGATGTGGTGCTGGTGAGTCAGGGGCTGGAGCATGTGATGAAGCCGCTGGCGCAGCATCTTGGGGTGAAGCGGGTGGTGGCGAACCGCCTGGAATTTCGCGATGGCGTGGCCACGGGACGGCTGCTGGAGCCGGTGATCCGGCCGCGCGGAGCCTTCGCGCTGATCCAGGAGCAGAGTCCGGATGGGCGGCGGGCGCCGAAGACGCTGGCGCGCCAACTGGATATCACACTCGAGGACTTGCGGGCGGCGGTGATTGGATCGGAGCGGGAATCAGCGGCGCGGGAACATCCCATTGTGCATTTCGAAGGGCGGCAGCAGGCTCCGGGATTTTCGGTGCGGCGGGCGCTGGCGGGCAAGCACGTGATGTTGATCGGGGTTACCGGATTTATTGGGAAGGTCTGGCTGGCGAACACGCTGATGGAGTTGCCGAAGATCGGGCGGATTTATCTGCTGATCCGGCGGCAGAAGTCGAATCCCGCGCAGCGGCGGTTTGAAAAGATCGTGGAAGAATCGCCGGTGTTTGATCCGCTGTTTGAAAAGTATGGAGTTGGACTTGGGGAATATTTGCGGGAAAAAGTGGAAGTGGTTGAGGGAGACGTCACGCGCTCGGGGCTGGGGCTCGACGCGGAGGTCGCGCGACGGCTGCAGATAAATCTTGATCTGATCGTGAACAGTTCGGGACTGACGGATTTCAATCCGGATTTGCGGGATGCTCTGACCACGAATACGGATGCGGCGATGAATATCCTCGAGTTCTTGCGGGCATCGGATCACGCGGGATTGCTGCATCTTTCCACTTGCTATGTGGCGGGGGAACGCGACGGACGGGTGACGGAGAAACTGATTCCGAATTACACGCCGCGTCACGTGGCAAATTTTGATGCGGAGCAGGAATGGCGGTCGCTGCATGAAGTAATCGCGAAGGCGGAGACGCAGGCCGAGGGCGAGGAAGTGACGGCCGGGCTGAGGTCGCAGTCGCTGGCGAAGGAACATGCGGCGAAAGGCTTGCAGGGCGCGGCGCTGGAGAATCAGATCCGCAAGAATCGGATTCGCTGGTTGAAGACTTATCTGACCGATGAGGGGACGCGGCGGGCGAAGGAGTTGGGCTGGCCGAATACTTATACCCTGACCAAGAGTCTGGCGGAATCGCTGATTGTGAAGTATGGCGAGGGGCTGCCGATTGCGGTGGTGCGTCCGGCGATTGTGGAAACATCCGTGGCGAAACCGTTCCTGGGATGGAACGAAGGGATCAACACCTCGGCATCGCTCTCCTATTTATTGGGAACCTATTTCCGGCAGTTGCCATCGAACGAGAGCAAGCGGCTGGATATTATTCCGGTGGATGCGGTGTGCGACGGGATGACATTGATCGCGGCGGCGATTGTGGAGCGCCGACATGACGAGTTGTACCAGTTGGCAACGTCGGCGACGAATCCTTGTGACATGGGACGGTCGATTGAGCTGACTTCACTGGCGCACCGTAAGCACTACCGGGCGCAGGAAGGGTTGGAATCCTGGTTGCGGCTGCGGTTCGATGCGATTCCAGTGTCGAAGACGAGATACCAGCGAATGTCGGCGCCGGCGCAGAGGGCGATTGTGAAGTCGATTCAGCGGATCATGTCGCCGCTGCCGCTGAAGAAGACTCCGCTGGTGAAAGCGGAGAGAAATCTGGAGCGGCTGGAGAAATTGATCGAATTGTTTGAGCCGTTCATCCTGCTTAACGAGCACGATTTTGCGGCAGACAATGTGGAGAAACTGTCGCATGCGCTGGTCGAGGAAGAGCGCGAGAGGTTTGGATACAAGGCACGCGTACTGGACTGGTGGGATTATTGGATCAATGTGCATATTCCGGCGCTGCGGCGGTGGACGTATCCGTTGATCGAAGGCAGGCCGCTGGAAGCGCGTCCGGCGCGGAGTTTGCAGAATGGTGAGACAGTAAAGACGGGCACGTGAGGGGAGTCCGGCGAGATTGCCTGCGAACCTCCTTACAACAAGTTTCCAGTTTCCGGTTTCCTGTTTCAAAACCGGAAACAGGAAACCGGAAACCGGAAACTGATTCCAGGAATTGGTGAATGGCGATATTTCTGACGGGATCGACGGGATACATCGGGGCGCATGTGGCGGCGAATCTGCTGCGGGACGGGGCGGCGCTGAATGTGCTGGTGCGGGCGCGAGATGTGAACGAGGCCGAAGGGCGTTTGTGGCAGGCTTTGCAGCTGCATTTGGAGTTCCCGCAATTTTACGAATTTCTGCAAACGCGGGTGCGCGTGTTTCGCGGAGATTTGACGGAGTCCGGCTTTGGATTAGGACGGGATGAGTACGACCGGCTCGTACACACCACGGATTCGGTGATCCACTGTGCGGCATCGCTGAACCGGAAGTCCGAGAAGAGCTGTCTGAACGTGAATCTGCGCGGTACGCTGGAGGTGCTGACGCTGGCGCGGCATGCCGAGCATTATCACGGGCTGAGGCGGTTCAGCCAGGTGAGCACGGTGGCGGTGGCGGGGAAGCGGCAGAATGAAGTGGTGAGCGAGGACCGGTCGATTGATTGGGAGCGGTCGGACTACGATCCATATGCGCGTACCAAGAAATTCTGCGAGCACATGATGCGGGTGCTGCTGCCGGAAACGCCGAAGACAATTTTCCGGCCGAGCATTGTGCTGGGCGACAGCCGCTATGCGGAAACGACGCAGTTCGACATGGTGAAAGCATTTGTATTTTTGGCCGGGCTGCCGGTGCTGCCGTTTCGTCCCACCGATAAGATTGACATCGTAAATGTGGATTTTGTGGCGGAGGCGATTGCGACGCTGCATCAGAAGGATCCTCCGCAATACGACACGTATCATCTTTCGTCGGGAGTCGGATCGCAGACATTTCGTGAGATCACGAAGGCATTGGCGGCGGCGCAGAATAAGCGCGCGCCGGTGTTTGTGCCGGTGGTGGAGCGTCCGTTTGCGGGGTCGGTGAATTTTCTGGCGAACCGCAAGGGAGCGATTGGGAAAGGCGCGTCGCTGATGAAGGTGTTCATGCCGTACCTGACGTGGAATACAGTCTTTGACAACACCCGCGTGACAACTGAACTGGGAAAGAAGCCGGTGCCGTTTTCTGAGTACTGTTATCCGCTGATGAAGTTCAGCAGCGAGAGTGATTTTGAGTACAAATATCGGCCATGGCCGGCGGCGGCGGGAGGAACGGCCGCATGATGGACTTCATTCTGGAAGCGTGGGTAAGCAGTTCGATCGAGCGCGCCAGGGCCGGTTGGATGCTAGGTTCGGGCAAGCGCTGGAAGCCCGGCGACAAGCTGAAACTGCTGTTCGCAGGCTATAACGGAACGCGGAATATGGGATCGGATGTGCGCGTGGAAGAAATGTTGCGGCAGATACGGCACATTCTGGGTGCGGAGCGGGTTGCGTTCAGCGTGATGAGCCAGAACTTCGATTTCTCGCGCGGATACTTCGAGGGAACCAAGCAGGTGCACCTGCCGGATATTTTTCCGCCATTTCTGGCGAATGAAGTGCCCAAGCACGATGGAGTGGTGGCGTGCGAGGGGTCGGCGTTCAAGAGCAAGTTCGCGAATGCGCTTACCACGATGATGATCGGCTCCCTGGGCATCGCGTCGGCACAGAATAAACTCTCCGTGGGCTATGGGTCGGAGGCGGGCCACATGGATCCGCTGTTGGCGAAGATGTGCGGGCGCTATTGCAAGAACTCATTTGTGATTACGCGGAATGAAGAGTCGCGGGGCGTATTGCGGGAGTTGGGGGTGCCGACCGAACTGGGGACCGATACGGCGTGGACGTTTGAGCCGCGCCCGCCGGAGTACGGGCAAAGTGTGCTGAGAAAAGTGGGCTGGGACGGGCGAACGCCTGTGTTGGTGGTGTGTCCGATCAATCCGTTTGAATGGCCGGTGAAGGCGTCGGTGGCGAAGTATGCGGTGCGGAGTTTGACGGGCGCTTACAAAGACAGCCACTACCGCACAGTTTATTTTCATAACTCGGGGCCGGCGGCGGAGCAGGCGTATCACAAGTATTGGAACGCGATTGCGAATGCGGTGGATGCGTTCCGTAAAAAGAAGAATATATTTGTCATCATCGCAGCGACGGAGCGGTTGGATGCGCGCCCGGCGAATCGGATTGCGGAGAAGCTGGGTGGAGTGCCGGTGCTCACTTCGGACGAGTACAACATGTATGAGTTGGTCAGCGTGCTGCGGGCGTGCCACATGATGGCGTCATCGAGATATCACGGGATTGTGACTTCGATGCCCGCGCTGGTGCCATCGGCGGGGATCACGATGGACGAGCGCATTCGCAACTTGATGCGGGAGCGCGGACATCAGGATCTGCTGATGACGGTGGACGATCCGGAACTTGAGGGCAAGCTTTTGGCGGCGCTGGAAAAGTTGAGTTGCGAGGGCGAGGCGATTGCGACCGGCATTGCGCAAACCGTGGTGAAGAATTTGAAGGTGATGGCGCGCATGGGTGTGTACTTTGAAGAGGAACTGCAGAAAAGATATCCGGAGTTCGAGACGCGCCGGGGTGAGTGGAGTTGGGAGGATTACTTGCCGCCGATGAGCAAGGGGCTGCGGGAGTTGTTGACGGCTTACAACTAACGGGCTGGCGTAAGTACGCGGTTGAGAAAAAGCTTTTGACCGCAGAACACACGCTAAGGGTTCGCGAAGGTCGCGAAGAGAATCTGACGAGTTTCGAGTTCATCTTCATCTTGCGGTCCACATTGTGGATACAGTTCTTCCATTTATCGGAGATATTTTCACGCAACTGCGGGCGGCTGCGGACACGCGGATTCTCGCGGAGATTCGCGAAGGCGAGGTCACAGGCGTAACGGGAAATGAATTACTGGAGCTGATCCGCAAGGCGAGAACTTTTATTGCTTCGAAGAGGCTGAAGAAGGGCGACCGTTGCGGCTTGCTGGCGGCCAACAGCATTCGCTGGGTGGCGATGGATCTGGCGTTGATGGCCGAAGGGCTGATTGTGGTGCCGCTATATTCGCGGCAGGCACCGGCGGAACTGGTTGCGATGATGAAGAACTCGACGCCCTCTCTGGTGTGCTGCGGCGACGCCGCGTTGCGAGACGGAATCTCGCGGAGTTGGGCGGAGGCGCCTCCGCCGTTCTTGTTTGAGGAGATTTTCGCCGGAGTGGATGGAGTGCAACTGGAGCGGCCGCAGGTTGGGAAGGATGATGCCGTAACGATCATTTATACGTCCGGTACTTCGGGCGAGGCCAAGGGCGTAGTGCTGACGGCGGCGAATGTGGGCTTCATGCTGGACCGGACGGCGGAACGGCTGAGCGAGTTGATGTCGGGATCGACAGATCAGGATCGCATCTTTCATTATTTACCCTTTACCTTTGCGGCATCGTGGATTGCATTGCTGACGTTTCTGAAGCGGCGAAGCCTGGTTACCATCAACATGGATCTCGCGAAGATCGCGAATGACATGCGGGTAGTGGCTCCGGATTATTTTCTGAATGTGCCGCAGTTGCTGGAAAGGATGCGGCGCGCAGTAGACGAACAATTGTGGCAGACAGGGGGAGTGGCGCAGGCAATTTATGCGCGGGCGAAGGCTGCGTGGGTGCGGCAGCAGGAGAATCAGCCGAATACTGGCGATGCATTGTGGCTGGGACTGGCGAAGCGGCTGGTGTTTCCGGCGATTCGGAAAAAGATGATTGGCAAGAATTTGAAGGCGTTGATTTGTGGATCGGCGCCGCTAAGTGCGGAGACGCAGCTTTATTTCATGATGCTGGGAATTCGCGTGCTGCAGGTTTACGGGCTGACGGAGACGACGGCGATTTGCACGATGGACGATCCGAACCGGGTCGAGTTGGGACGCGTGGGGCCGGCGATTCCTGGGATGGAGATGAAGCTTGCGGAGAATGATGAAATCCTGGCGCGCGGGCCAAATGTGTTTTCGGGGTATTGGAATCGGCCCGAGCAAACGGCGGAGGCGCTGCGCGACGGGTGGTTTCACACCGGGGATCAAGGCGAAGTGAATGTCTCGGGAACCTGGCGGATCGCGGGGCGGATCAAGAACCTGATTGTGCTGGGATCGGGGCATAAGATTTCGCCGGAGCCGATCGAGAACGCGATTGCGAAACTGTTGCCGGAAGCGCAGCAGGTGGTTGTGGTCGGGAACGGACGCGGATATTTGTCGGCACTGGTGACTGGAAGCGTGACAGCGGAGAAGGTGCAGGCAGCGCTGGATGCGGTGAATCCGGAGTTGCCGCACTACAAGCAAGTGCGCGCGTTCCGCGCGATCCCGGAAGCGTTCTCGATTGAGAATGGTTCGCTGACGGTGAACGGGAAGTTGAAGCGCGACGTGATTTCAACGCGGATGAAAAATGAGATTGAGGAAATGTACCGCGTGAGGCAGGCAGTATAGTGGGGGACGAGAGAGCTTTCACCACGAAGGACACTAAGGTGCGAGAAGCAAAGCCTGGCGCAACATTGGAGAGCGCGTGCCGTGGAAGCGCTTTGTCGTGGACTTTGGCCGATGGCGTGATCGAGTTGGCGCTGCACCGTGCGCCTTGCAATGAGCTGGGGTCGGCGTCACTGGAAGAGTTCGAGAAGTTTGTTACGGCTTTGGCACTCATGGAGGCAAAGGCGCACGCGCTCATCATTTATAGCGAGATGAAGCCGGGTTTTTGCGCGGGGGCGGATTTGCGCGAGTTATATCAGCGGTCGCAGTCGATGGAGAAGATTGAGGCAGCAAGAGGGGTGCGGGATTTTCTGGAGCGCATTCACCGCGTGTTGAATCTGATCGATGCGGCGCCTTTGACTACGATTGCGGCAGTGCATGGAGTGACCTTCGGGGGAGGATTCGAGTTGGCGTTGGCGTGTGATTTGATTATCGCGGACAAGATGGCGCGGTTTTGTTTCCCTGAATTGAGGTTGGGGTTGATTCCTGGGTTTGGCGGGATTCCGCGACTGAAGCGCGATTTGGGCAATGCCGTAGTGAGGGATCTGTTGTTGACGGGGCGGAGTTTCAACGCTGCGAAGGCACAGCAGATTGGGCTGGTAAGCCAGGTGGTTGGCGAAGGCGAGACGTTGCGCGCGGCCCGGGCAACGGCGGCGCAGTTGAAGAAGTTCGATCGCGCCACGGCGGCGGCAGCGAAACAATTTATCAAACCTGTTCCGCATGAGGAGTTGCGCAGAGAGATCGATTTGTTTTGCGAACTGTTTGCGCGTCCGGCGGTCGAGGCGGGCTTGCGGAAGTTTGTCGAGAGCACGGATGCGCAGCCTTATTTGCCGTGAACCAGTTACCAGTACCCAGTTGCCAGTTGCCAGTACAATTCATAAGCGTGCGGCAAACGAACGGCAGGGTCCCTTCGGCTTCGCTCAGGGCAGGCTCTCACCGGGCCTTCGGCCAGGTTCGGAAGGACATCCACGGTAGGTTGAGGAGATATGCAGACGGCCGAACAGACACTCGATGAAATCATGAACCTGGCCGCGGCGCACTTCAAGGTGCCGCGGGAAAAACTGCGTCCTGACGACGACTTCTTCAAGACGCTGGGAGTGGACAGCCTGCAGACGCTTGATCTGCTTACCAAGCTGGAGAATCATTTTCATGTGGAGCTTCCGGATTATGAGTTGCAGGGAGTTTCCGACTTTCGCACGCTGGCGGGGAAGATTCAGGCGAGGCTTTAGAAACAATCCACCACGGAGACACGGAGTCACGGAGAAAACCTGGGTCAGCCTCCTTGTCGAACGATCTTCGATCTTGTCGTCAACTTTCACGGGTAGCTGATTCATTAACATGCTATTCTCCGTGCCACTGTGCCTCTGTGGTGAAATGATTCTTTAATGCTCGATCTCCAAAAATACAGCTGTCTGGGTGCGGCTCTGCGCGACGCGCTGGACCGTTTCTCTGGCGAGACCTGCCTGATTGAGGCGGATCGCGAGCGGGAGAAGACGCGGCTCACCTACTCCGATTTCAAGGAAATCAGTTTGCCTTTGGCGCGGGCGCTGGAGGATGCGGACTTCGATGCGGGGGACCGCGCGGCCATCCTCATGACGAACCAGTCGAAGTGGCTGATTTCCGCGTATGCGATTTTCTACAGCGGCGGCGTGCTCGTTCCTTTGGATTACAAACTGACGGCCGCCGAACAGTTGCAACTGCTGGAACACTCGAAGGCCAAAGTGCTGGTCGTGGAGTATCACCTGTGGCGGGCGATTATGCAATCGCCGGAGTTTCACAATATCAAGACGAAACTGGTGCTGGTGACCGAGGCGCCATTGGGCGCGGACCTGGCAGGAGGATTCCGCTGGGAAGATTTTAAGCGCAAGGGTGTGCCGGACTTTGTGATGCGGCAACGGGAGGACGTGGCGTGCATCGTCTATTCGTCGGGCACGGGCGGCCGTCCGAAGGGATGCGTGCTCACGCACGAGAATTATCTGGAACAGTGCCGCGCATTGACCGCGTGGTATCCATTCTGGCCGGGCGTGCGGTATTTGAGTATTCTGCCGACGAATCATGCAATTGATTTCATGGTGGGATTTATTGGGCCATTCGTGTGCGGGGCGTGCGTGGTGCATTTGCGGACGTTGCGTCCCGAATTTGTTCGCGATGCTTTTGTGCGCTACCGGATTACGTATGTTTCGCTGGTGCCGATGATCGTGAAGAATCTGGAGCGCGGGCTGCGAGCCAAGTTCGACGAACTGCCGGCGTGGAAGCGGACGATTCTGAATCGACTGATATCGATGAACAAGCTGCTCACGCGGAGCAAACCGCGGCCCAAGATGAGTCGCATGTTGCTGCCACAAGTCCATCGAGCATTCGGGGGCGAGTTGCTGGCTCTCATTACTGGGGGGGCTTTTATGGAGCCTTCGACGATGCAGTTCTTCTACGATCTTGGCGTTCCGGTGGCGAATGGGTACGGCCTGACGGAGGCCGGAACGGCGCTGACTTTGAACGACCTGAAACCGTTTCGCGCGGATACGGTGGGCAAGCCGCTGCCTGGAGTGGACCTGCGGGTGCTGAATCCGAACGAGGAGGGGATTGGAGAAATTGCGGCGCGCAGCAAGACGGTGATGTCGCATTATCTGGACGATGCGGAGTTGACGCTGGAGACGATCGTCGAGGGATGGCTGCTGACTGGCGATTTGGGGCGGTTCGACAAGAGCGGGCATCTGCAGCTTTTCGGGCGGAAGAAAAACATGATCGTCACGGAGGGCGGGAAGAACATTTATCCCGAGGATATTGAGACGGTCTTCGATGGACTGCTGGTGAAGGAATACTGCGTGTTCGCGGCGAATTACGTGTGGCCGCAAAAGGAACTGGGGCGGGAGATGCTGTTCATCGCACTGCGGCTGGAACAGAATCAGCGCTTCGAAAGCGCGCTGTTGCAGGAGATCGTAAAACGCAACCGGGGCCTGCCGGATTTCAAGCGCGTGGGCGGATATCTGATTTGGGAGAAAGATTTTCCGCGGACGGCATCGATGAAAATCAAACGGCAGGCGCTGGCAGAAGAAATCGGAACAACAGTAGAGCGGGGAGCGGTGGTGGGGCTGTGAGCGAGGAGCAATCGTATCTCGCCATTGTGAATCCCGCGGCGGGAGGCGGGCGCAGCCGAAAGATGCTAGGTCCGGCGTTGGATCGCTTGAGAGCGGGCGGAGTCGAGGTTGAAGTGGCGGAGACGCAGGGCGCAGCCGATGCTACGCGAATCGCGCGCGAGGCCTACGGGCGCGGACGCCGCAAGTTTATCGCGGTAGGCGGGGATGGGACTTCGTATGAAGTGGTGAACGGACTTTTTCCGCGGGCGAGTGCGGACGAGCGAGCCACGCTGGGATTTTTGCCGCTGGGGACGGGCAATTCTTTTCTTCGCGATTTCAGCGATGGCGGGGTCGAGCATGCGATCGAGTCGCTGATCTCGCAGCGAACGCAAGCGTGCGACGTGCTGCGATTGCGTTATCGCGGAGGAGTGCTTCACTACATCAATTTGCTGAGCGTGGGGTTCCCGGCCGATGTAGCGACGTTGCGGGCGCGGCGATTCAGCGGGCATGGAGTACTGGGCTATGTCATTTCGATTTTTCTCGGACTGGCTCGATTACAGAGGCGGCCGTTTCCAGTGCGGGTGGATGGTGAAACGGAATTTGACCGGCGACGCTGTCTGTTTCTTACCTTCAATAACAGCAAGTTTACCGGCGGGACCATGATGATCGCGCCCAAGGCTGAGGTGAATAGTGGGCTGATTGAATACGTTCGCTGGGGTGCGATCGGGCGCCTGGGACTGATGAGGAACTTGCCGCGACTTTATGATGGCACGCACATTCATCATCCGCTAGCCGAGCGGAAGGCCGTGCGCCGGGTGGAATTCGATTTGAAAGCGCCGGTGGATGTGATGGTCGACGGCGAGGTGTTGACGCTTCACTGCGAAGCTTTGGATGTATTGCCCGGCGCGTTAAATGTTGCGGCCTGAAGCCATGATATAAAAGTGAATCGTGTTGGAAGGGAATCATGTCTGAACAGCGGCGAAAGCAGCAGCAGAAGCGGGTTGCAGCGGTGGAAACGAAAGTGCCGTCGCGGAAGATGCTGATCTGGGGCGGGATTGTGGTGTTATTTGTTCTGGCCTATGCGGGCGGCTGGTATTACAAGAACCACCGCTACGATAATTTTGCGAAGTGTCTGGCCTCGAAGCAGACAAAGATGTACGGACTGTATTGGTGTCCGCATTGCGCCGAACAAAAAGAAATGTTCGGGAAAGCATTTCAGTACGTGCCTTATGTGGAGTGTGCGATTAAGGGCTCGCGCGAACTGGCGCCAGCGTGTACGGCCGCCAAGGTGAAATTATTTCCGAGCTGGCAGTTTGGTGCAACTCCTCCGAAAGAAGGAGTGTTTCAGATGCAAGAGCTTTCCGATAAAACCGGGTGTAGTTTGCCGTGAGTGCAACCCCGGATAAACCGGCTGCGTACAATACAAGTTCCGCGGCGACCAGTCGAGTTTTGTTTGTGCTGATCGCGATTCTGGCGCTGGCGGGCATGGCGGTGTCGGCGGTGTCACTGCAACGCCACTACGCGAAATCGGCGACGGCGTTCTGCGATTTGGGAGAGAGATTCAATTGCGACATTGTGAACCGCAGCGAGTATTCGAGCGTGATGGGAATTCCAGTGGCGGGAATCGGTGTGGCGGGTTATGGATTGCTCTTCGCTTTGGCGACGGTTTACCGCTCGCGGATGCAGACGCCGCTTCGCATGCTGGTTGCGGCTTTGGCGGGATTGGCGTTCGCGCTGTATCTCACCTATGTCGAGGGCTACGTGCTGGAGACCTGGTGCATTCTGTGTTTGAGTTCACTGGCGCTGATTGCGATGATTACGGTGCTGGCGGGAATGGTGAAGGCGAGGGCTTAGGGAAATAGTCCGTTAACTTCGGGGCCCCCATTTTCAGTTTCGGCGCGGCTGAAGGCGCGCCCTTTCAAGGCGGTGCTGGAGAAACTCTGATTCGAGAGTCGCCTGGGGGATCCAAACGAAATGCTCTTCTGATGGGACGAATCCAGAAAACAAAAAATAGAGCGGGAACTCTCTCTGAGGTGATTCGTGCCAGCGGCGCGATGGGAGACCTGCGCCTGCACGAATTCCGCAGCCGCGTTTTTCGAAATACGCGTTTCTTGCGGGTGTGGCTGCCTCCGGGATATGACGATGCGCAAAATGCCGGTCAGCACTATCCCGTGCTCTATCTGAATGACGGGCAGAATCTATTCGAGTCGTCGACGTCTTTCACCGGAGTCGAGTGGCAGGTGGACGAGACAGCGGACAGGATGATCCGCGAGGGCCTGGTCCCTCCGATGATTATCGTGGGCATCGATAACACGGGCAATGACCGGCATCGCGAATACATACCGCACCGGTCGATGCATCCGATGATGCTGCGGGCACAGGGGCGTTATTATCCGGATTTTCTGATGAGGGAAGTGATGCCGTTGGTCGAGCGCAATTATCGCGTAGCGACTGGGCCGGAAAATACGGGTCTGGGCGGGTCGTCCCTGGGTGCGTTGATCGCTCTCTACACGGCGATCGTGCGGCCGGGAGTGATTGGACGTTTGCTGCTCGAGAGCCCATCCCTGTGGGCGTCGAATCGGCAGACGATCAGGGAGAGCCGCCTGGTTAGAATTTGGCCGGAGAGAATATTCCTGGCGGCGGGAACTGCCGAGGCGGGAAATTCCGAGCGCAGCCGCACGGTGGTGGACGATCTGAGGGAACTCGCGGCCATCATGCGGCGAGCGGTCTTGAGCGAAAAGCGATTGCGCATGGTGATCACGGAGGGAGCCGGGCATAGCGAGTCGGCGTGGGCCGAGCGATTTCCTGAAGCGCTGCAGTTTTTGTTTGGAACCTAGATTTTAGTCAGACGGAATTTGCGAGCGAAATTGATTTTCTACCCGTTGTCCATATTCCATACAAAAGAGCGGCCATCGCGGGGACGGAAAGCTGAAGGTGTGTCCAGCGTGCGAGCGGGCCGAGCAGCGGCAGCGCGAAGGCGAGATAGAGGAGGAGTTTGAGGTGCGGGGTGGCGTTGTCGGATTGAGTGACGATCCAGTCGGAAACGAGCAGGAATGCTGGCGCGAGGATGACAAGGTCATAAACGGTGAGATGCGGGGCGAGGAGGACGGTCGAGAGCAGCAGCGCCGAATAGCGCAAAGATAGCGGCATACGGCTGCGCCAGCACGCGACAGTCAACGCGGAGATCAGGAGTGCGGTGATGACATAGAGAGTGAACGAAGCTGAAGACCAAGGGACGAGCATGGTCCAGAAAGTGCGCAGGCAGTGGGTTTGATAAGGCTTTGGTTCGAGTAGTGGCAGCGTGTGGGAAACATCGAGCAGAACACGCATCCACTCGCGAAGCGGAGCGGGACCGTAGTAGAGCCAGGCTACGGACAATTGGGCGAGGGCGGAGAGAAGCGCGCCGGCGACGATCTTCCAGCGGAGTGTGATCAGGAAGACTATGGCGACGGCGAGACCTAGTTGAGGCTTGAAGAAGAGACATCCGAACGCGAGGCCGGCGAGGAGTTCACGTTGAGCGCGCAGAGCGAAGAAGGCGAGCGTGAAACAGGCAAGAGCCAGTGCGGAGGTTTGTCCCCAGGCGATAAGGTGCCAGAAAGCCGGGCAGGCGAGAGCGAGAATTAAAACAGTGAGTTTGTAGTTGCGCAGATTGGGGCAGGCGCGCCACACGGCACCGCAGCACAATCCGTAGATGAGCACGCTGAGAGTGAGCCAGAGGATCAGGGCCCAGAGATAAGATAGTTGAGCAAACGGTGCGAACAAGATTGAAACCTGAGGCGGATAGAGTGGCAGGTAGCGGATGCCTGCGGCCGCCGGAACGCGCTGAGCCGCGAGTTCAGCTTGCGCACGCATGTTGTAGAGATCGGCGCCGCGATGAGCGAGCGTGAGCGATCCCAGAGTGTAGAAGTGAAGAAAGTCAGTGCCCTTGAGATTGCCGGCGCGATCGAGTATCCCCGGCATAGCGATATTCCACAGGTAGACCGACCATAGGCAGAGCGCGAGGATGGTGCCGTGTGCGCGCAGGCGTTTGGCGGTGAGAAACGAAGCGGCGGAGGGCAGCATGATTCAACCTATAATAAGGGCGATTTGGAGTTGAAAGCGAAGATACGTTAGGTTTTCCGGCAATCGGCTATGAGCCAACTGCAGTTCGATACAGTCCGCAGCGGAGCGAGGCCTTGGCGTTGGGTGAGGCGGCCGGGGTGGATTTTTCTGGTTGCCTTCATCCTGCGCATTGGAGTGGCGGGAATTTTTGTGGCGCATAACCAATTGTCCTGGGGAGTGAATGAGCCAGCAGGAATCGCCCAGGCAATTGTCCAGGGACGTGGATTTTCGTCGGCGTTTCACGATGCAAGCGGACCCACGGCATGGCTGGCTCCCGCCTATCCGACGCTGCTCGCCTGCATTTTTCGTTTCTTCGGAATTAAAACTTCGGCGTCCGCAGTTGTGGCAATTCTGCTCAATGTGATTTTTTCGTCGCTGACAGCGGTGGTGTTGGTGAAATTGGGAAGGGAACAATTCGGCGAAACCGCGGGAATCATTGCGGGCTGGGCATGGGCAATGGCACCCCCACTGTTGTTCATACCCTGGCTGCTTTGGGAGACGTGCCTTTCGGGTTTAGTCCTGGCGTTCGGATTCATGACGACACTGAGACTCGATGAGGCTTCCAGAACGCGGGCGTGGGCTTCGTGCGGCGCGGTTTGGAGTTTCGCGGCGTTGCTGAATCCGGCGATTCTCGCTCCGCTGGCGGCGCTGGCCGTCGACGCGGGAGTACACAGTCGTCGCTGGAAGGGGCCAGCTTTGATGATTTTGGTGTGTGTCCTTGGCATTCTGCCCTGGACAGCGCGAAACTACCGCGCCTTTGGACGGATGGTGCCGATCCGGAGTAATTTTTGGCCAGAGGCCTACTTCGGAAACGTGGATTTTTCCCTGCATCCTACCGGCAACACTATGCTGTACCAACGGGAAGGCGAAATGTTATTCGCACGGGACCTAAGGATGCGGACGATCGGGTTTGTGGGTTCAAACCCTGGAGTGTTTGCGCGACTTACCGGAGAACGAATGGTTGCGTTCTGGATGCGGCCTGGGCAACTGCAACCGTATCCGTTCGCGCTGTTTCTGATGACGATTGCGGGAGTGGTTCAAGCCTGGCGCCGAAGAAAACGGTGGGCCGCATTTACCGCGGTGCTGGTGCTCTATCCGGTGATCTACTACATTACTTATGCATTTGCGCGCTATCGTCATCCGATTGAGCCGCTGATGTATGCCTTGGCTGCATACCTTGTCGGTGACCTGTTGGCGAGCCAAAGGGCGAACGCGGCCGAGCCTAGGGCGCCGAACTGAAGAAGGTTAGTATCATTTTGAATTGCACGCGCGGTCGACATCCTGCTGTTGAAGCTAAGCGTCGCGCTACGGCCGGCCCTCGGGCGCGGCGATATTCCATACGTAAACCGACCCTAGGCAGAGGGCGAGGATTGTGCGGTGGGCGCGCAGGGTCAGCAAGGTCTTAAAAGGTACGCCCATGGATTGAGCTTATCGCAATGTTTGCTCTCGGATGGTCAGTGCGAAGATCTCGCGGGATTGGGCGACAAAGGTGAGTCTGCCAGTCTGCGCATTTGGATGAGCACACTCAACGCCGCGAATGGTAATGCGAGGCTGGCGGAAAGCGGCGCAAACCACAGATATAGCGGCCAGGATTGTTGCGTGGAAGACGGCGTGAGAGTAATGCCAAGAGCTAGGAGCCAGGGAAGCAATGCGCATCCGCAGAACATAACAACGGCGAAGCGAGTGAGAGTATTCGCCCGCCAAAGATCATTCCGATGGCGGATCAGCAAGAGAACCACGGGAAGAAGCAAAACCTGATTGAACGGACTAGTGACAGTAGGGACAATCGATACGGTCAGCGTCAGTGCAAAGCCCAGTGAGATAGCGAAAGAGACGCAATGCGCCGGTTGACGCCGTGAGTGCCACCAGAACTGGGCCGCGAGGAGCAATGCGAGGATCGCGACCAGCCAATGCAGCGGGGAGCGGAAGAGCACTCCGAGCAGAGATCTTGCGCCGAAGTAATCGGCATAGGAGCGCACAGCGTCGGGATAACGCCAAAGCCATCCTGGCACCAAATACTCCGATGCAATGATAAGCGCCCCCAGGGTAGCGGCGAATCCTCCCAGCAAAGAGCGGCGACACCGCCAGTCTGCCATCGCCCAAAGAACGAACCAGACGACAGGAAGCGCTGCGAGCTGCGGTTTGATAGTGGAGAGAGCGAGGAAGGCTCCGGACAGAAAAAGCTGTCCGGAGATGGCGCCCGCGGCTGCGGCGGACATAAAGAAGGAAACCAGCAGGCCTAGCTGCAAAATGCTGAGGCCTTGAATTACTCCGATGCTGCCGAGGAGCATTACCGCCAGCGTGCCGAAGGCAGCCCAGGATAAGGAAAGGCCGAAAAAGCGCTGCCACAGCGCCGCCGTACCAATCGTGACGGCGGCGAGCAGCCACCAGAAAATGATGCGCACGGTATGGAAGTCCATGTGGACGAAGGGCGCAAGGAGAAAAACGACGTACAGGGGATAGGCAAAACGCTCTTGGTCGTGCGGCTCGCCGGGGCGCGAGGCATCCAGGAGCCTGCCGTAAAAGGCGATTTGAAGTTCGTGCGAAACCTCGATTCCGTAAGGATCACGGTGGTGGAGAAGCAGCTCGCGGGCTCCATACCAGCGGGGATAGAGGTCCGTTAGAGCCTTGGGCTTCAACGAGCTGGTTTGTGAAGCTCCGCTGATGACGTCGCGAGTCAGATGGTTCCAGTAAGACCACATGGCAGCCGCGCAGAGTAAAGAAAACAACAAGAGAGTCAGCTGAGTTAAGGGCACTCGTTTGGTGAGCATGAATCCCGGGAAGTAGTCGGCCTCCTTTTGCGAATTTATCGCAGCGTAGCCATTCAGGGTAAGGCATCAGGTGCGGCGAGTCGGCGACGGGTTTCAGAGGCCAACCCGCGTCGGATTTTCATTTATGGTGAAGCCTCGTAGAGTTCCAGCCGGGGCGGTGAAGCGTCGCCGTGCACGCGCCAGATACTGCGACCGTTGAAATAACTGAGCAATTCCGCATTCCCGGCGTCTCCCATGTCGCGGGCCCATACAACCTTGGCCGCATCGATATCAGCGTCGTTGTAGACCCATTCACCGGCCAGATCATGGCGTGGACCGTATGCCACAATCACGAGCTGCTTGCCGGGAAGACTTTGAAGCTGATGCAATATCCTTGCTCTTTCCAGATTGCCCCTGGGCCATGCGAGTTCGATCTGAACGTGAACAGCCGCCGCTGTTACCCGCAGAAGGATCATAGCGCAGGCCAGTAGCGGAATTGCACGAACCAGAGCTGGTGTGACTGCGCTGCTGCCTCGGCGCCAATGCCAAAGCTGGCGCATGCATTGAACCAGAAGAATGTAGAGGGCACCGGTGGCGGGAGAAAAATAATGAGGAGAATTCCAGGTTTGAACAGCGAAGCCCGCGATCATGGCAAGGCAGATCGCAACCGGCAGCCGCATCTTTTCTTGACGCACTACCCAGGGAAAGGCAAGCAACGGCAGAGTCAGCAGGGGCCCCAGATAGAACTGCCACCACGAGTAGGCTCGGGTTGCAGCACTTCGCAGGTAACCCGCGACGGTTAATTGTCTCTCAAAGTCGCTGAAGTCCAAACGATAAAAGTCGCGCATAACCGGGTGGCGATAAACGGAATGGGCCGGGGTTTGCCACAGGAAATAGGGCGTCCAACCATAGGCGGCGTAGTTTACCTGATATGCCATGCGGAAAGGGCTGCCGGTCACGCGATAGTAGTAGTAGCCCGTGGCGACGGCTGCCAGGAGCAAAGAAGAAAAGATTGGCACAATAATCCGCGGTAGGGATCGGCTGAACGCAGGGCGATTCTTACCCAGGAGCCAGAAAAGCATCGCAATTGCGACGGGAATGGCGAAGAGCAATCCTTCATAGGGACGGCTGTTGGCCAAAATCACAAGACCTAAACTCATCAGCAAAGCGTCGCGTACGCGAACATGTTTTCGCAGACGCGGCCAGGCTCCCAGCACCAGCGCGCCGCCGAGGGCCACAATCGATGCCGACCAGTAGCCATTCATCCAGTAACCGAGGATGCCCAAGCGGAGCACCGCCAGCGCTGCTCCGAACAATGCCCACGCCGGAGGCAGCCAGCCCTGCAACATCCAGCAAAGGACTGAGCACGTGAGAGCGGTGACGAGAAGTTGGCCAATCCAGGGATGGCCCAGGAGTTTGCCGATGGCAAGGACCAGCCCTTCCGCCGGGGGATATATCGACATGTAGGTGGGCTTTTCAATGATGTGGAAGCTTTCGAAATGGATCCACATGGGATGCGTGGGATTGGTAAGCCTGCCGTGAGCGAAAGTGTCGGCCGCAAGCAGATAGCTGAATTCGTCGTGGTTATAGGGTTCGGGGATGCCGAGGATTGGAATGAGGGCTACGCGAACTGCAAATACGCTCAGCCCCACAAGCACCACAGAGAGGCGCTTGCGCCTTGCCAGACGGGCGAAGGCGCGCTCGAGTCGAATGAAAACGACGGGCTGCCGGGGGATAGCGGCCTTGCGGGAAGAGAAAAAAATCAGCGCTACTGTAGCAATGACGAGAACCGCCTCGATTATCGTCACCAGATATGGAGCGAGACGCGAGAATAGGTTCTGCATCGTGACCGAGCCAGGCCTTTGCCGGCCCACCTTTACTTTTACTTCAAGTCAGGCGCGGCGCGAAGATGCATTTATCGAGTTGCCTTCTAGACCAGTTGTTTATCGGAGGCTTTCTCGAACAATCCATCGACGATCTGAATCATTTCGTCGTCGACCACGCGGTTGCTGGAGATGGCCTCGCTCAGCGTGATCGAGACGATCTTATTGGAGCGCAGCGCGGCCATGCATCCGAACTCGCCGCGGTGAACCATGTCGATGGCGCCCAGACCATAGCGCGTGGCCAGCACGCGGTCGAATGCGCTGGGAGAACCACCGCGCTGGATGTGTCCGAGAATCACGGCGCGAGTTTCGAAGCCGGTGCGTTTTTCTATTTCGCGGGCGAGAATATTGGCGATGCCGCCGAGTTTCACGTGGCCAAACTCGTCCTTGCCCATGTCTTGCAGAACGGGAGATCCCTGGCCTGGCTGGGAAGAAAACTTTGCGCCTTCGGCCACAACTACAATCGAAAAATAAAGCCCGCGCTCGTGGCGCTGGCGGATGGAATTCGCAACTTTATCGACATCAAAGGGGCGTTCTGGGATGAGGATGACATCGGCGCCGCCGGCGATGCCGCTGTAAAGAGCGATCCAGCCGGCGTCTCGGCCCATCACTTCCACCACCATCACGCGGTTATGAGCTTCGGCCGTAGTGTGGACACGGTCCAGTGCCTCGCAGACAATATTGCAGGCAGTGTCGAATCCGAAGGTATAGTCGGTGCCGCCCAGGTCGTTGTCGATAGTTTTAGGAACGCCCACAACTTTCGCGCCGCGTGCGTGGAGTTTTTGGGCGACGGAAAGAGTGTCGTCACCGCCGATCGCAATGAGAGCCTCAATTTTGTGTTTCTCGAGCGCGACCAAGCAGCGGTCGATGCCATCGGGACGCTTCGAAGGATTCGTGCGTGACGTGCGCAGGATGGTTCCGCCGCGGGGGAGAATACCTCCGACCGCCTCGAGATCGAGGACCATAGTACTGTCCTCAACCAGGCCCCGCCAGCCTTCCATAAAGCCGACGAATTCGTCGCCATAGGTGAAGATGCCTTTGCGCACGACCGCGCGAATCACCGCATTCAGTCCAGGACAATCTCCGCCGCCGGTTAAGATGCCAATCTTCATGGTCTGCTCCCCTTATGAATCCAGATGGAAATTCCTGGGATCACCCCTGGCATGGGCTGCATTCAGCGGTAGCCCAAAACGCGGGATTCAGCAGTCGCCGGGAAGACATAGATTATCACTAAAGCGAAGTGAATCTGGTGAATAAGCCGTTTCGTAATTTCCCGTCTTGCCGAACAGGGCCGTTGTCGTTGATTCCCCGTACATGCCAGCCTAAACCTTACTTGCTTTCTGATCGTCGAGCAGTAGGCAAGCCTCAGCTTGAGAGAATTTCAGGGCTACCCGGTGTGGCCGAGTCAGTCCACTTTACTTTTTGCATGGCCAGGAGGAGGACACGCCTTCCGAACGATCCGAGATCGTCCAACTGAGGGCCAACGGCAAGGGGGTGGGTATGACTTCAATCACGTGCCCTCGTGATTGGCCGCACTGTGCTCGCGGGCATTCTGAGGATAAATTAATGGCGTTGTCCTTCCCCTGAACGCTCGGAAATCGGCGTTTCTGCCCATTGATTCTCCGGAGAGGTGGCGCCTATGGACAGCATGAAGTCTGAGTCTGAACGTACGTTCCCCGAGTTGGGTCTTCACCCGCGTCCCCCAGAGTGGCCGTCCTGCGTCTTGCCCTGAGCGTCCTTCTCCTCCGTTTTTTGTGCTGCGGTTCGCACCGTTAAAGGAGGCGCGCAATGAGGTGGCATGCCGGCACTTTGATCCTTCTGATCCTTGTCCTTGTCGTTAGTCCTCTGGTTTCCGCGAAGAGCCTGCCCAAATCCAATCCCGACCAGGCGGTCGACCGCATCTTTGAAAACGAACGCGTCCTGGGCATGGCCCTGCGCAACTACAGCCCGATGGTGGAGACTTACCTCCAACGGATGCAACCGGATGCCGCGCTAGGTTATGTCCCCTCTGAGGATCGCTACTTTTTGGGGCGGGTGCATTTCGAGCAGTCGAACGAAGAGTTTTACCTGGACAAGCGGCTGATCGCGCGCATGGCCGGAGCATTCTCTAAATTCTATTCCCTGAGCCCGGTGGGCTTTTCCAGCATGGTTCTGGTGGACCGAAGCGGCTTCGACCGGCATAACTACCAACTGCGCTACATGCAGCGCGAGTTTCTGGGAGAGGTGCGCTGCCTGGTGTTCGAGGTGACTCCCCACAAAGAGCAAGGGAACCGCTTCAAGGGCGCGATCTGGGTGGAAGACGAAGGCTACAACATTGTCCGCTTCAACGGCAGCTACGGAACCTTCCACATTGACAGCTGGCGCATGAATCTTCGCGCGGGCGTGTGGCTGCCAGCGGTCGTCTATTCCGAAGAGTTCGATTCCAACAAGCCGCAAATGCAGCATCCGCATCTGAAGGCGCAAACTCGGCTCTGGGGCTACAATCTCGGGCCCGCGGGCCGGGAACAGGAATTTACCGACGTAGTGGTCGATCCGCAGACCGCGAAAGACTCCGCCGAGCGTGCCGATCTGAGCCCGATTGAGATTCAACGTTCCTGGCAGCGCCGCGCCGAGGACAACGTCATCGACAAGCTGCAGGACCTGGGATTGCTGGCGCCGGAAGGCGATGTCGACAAGATTCTCGAAACCGTGCTCAACAATCTCGAGCTTACGAATAACATCAGCCTCGACCCTGAAGTTCGCTGCCGCATTCTGCCGACCACGCCTATTGAAGTTGCCACCATCGGCCACACCATCTTGATCAGCCGCGGGTTGCTCGATGTTTTGCCCAACGAGGCTGCGCTGGCGACCATCCTGGCCCATGCCCTGGCGCACGCCGCTCTCGACCACGAACTGGACAGCAGCTTCGCTTTCAATGACCGTATGGTGGTGCCAACGTATAAGCAGTTGCCGCGCTTCGATTTCAAACACTCCGCCGATCAGGAGAGAGACGCGGACGCCCTGGGAATGAAGATCATTGCCAACTCGCCGTACAAAGACAATCTGGCCGAAGCAGGACTCTTCCTCAAGGTGCTGGCTGAGTTCAGCGGTAAGGTTCCGAACCTCACCCGAGCGAATCTCGGTGAGAGCCTGGTGACGGACAACCAAGTTTCGTTCATGGCGCGGGTTGCGATCGACGCACCCAAGGTCGAACTGGGCAACCCACTACAGATCGTCGCTCTGCCCTTGGGCAGCAGGGTAAAACTCGACCCATGGGCGGGACAGCTCAAGCTGGTGAAAGCTAAACCGCCCCGAATTTATTCCGCCAAGGACAAGCTGGCGCTGCAAGTCACTCCGTTCTCGCCATACCTAACGCGCCTCAAGCCGGTCGACGGGATCGGTGTTGGACCTCATTCGAACGCCGATGATTTCAGCAAAGATCGGTGAGGAGGTTCTCCGTGACATGGCACACGATGTTTCGGGTCCACGCGGCTCTGATCGGCCTGCTGGGTACATCGCTGTGCTATGCCGGCGAACACCCGCCGCGAGTGGATGAAAATTCGAATTGCCTGCAATGCCACGCCGACAAGATCGAAGGAGAACATGTTCATCGCGCAATCAAGAAGGGATGCATTGCTTGCCACGCCATTGAAAACAAAGGCGGCACGACATACGTGAGCCTCAAGGAATCTCCGTCGGTCTGTTTTGCTTGTCATCAGAAAGAGGTTTTTCTGTACGAGCATCTCCCTTATTCCTCGGGGTGGTGCTTGCGATGCCATGATCCCCACAATTCGCAAAGCGCTAAGCTTCTGAGAGGGAACGTGAATGACATGTGTTTAACGTGCCACCTTAGTTCTCCGGAACGGGTCGCATCGCGCTACCTCCCGACGATTGTGTTGACCGCCGATCGCACCATGGGTCACCCCTACGCCCGGCATCCTGTGCGCGGCAAACCCGATCCTCTCACGGGCGGTGAGCTGTCCTGCGTCAGTTGCCATGCGCCTCACGGCGCAGCGAAAAGGCCTCTGCTGAAGATGGGCGAGCAGATTCCCGAAGATGCTGTCAATCAAGTCACCGAAACCAACGACATGTGCAGGAAATGCCACTTCGTGTTGTGGGGGCTTCCTCCGGCTCCCTCCGCGAAGAAAAAGAACACAAAACAGAAGTGAGCACGTCAAGGTTTCGGGAAGCCGCGCTCCTCAGGGAGAGGATCGTTTAAGATCACCGAATGATTCGGCGCGCACGCTGCTGAGCCACTCGTCGGATGACTGGATTCGCCTAGCTCTCCAGCCCGATGGCTCCGGCTTCCAGTTGGTCGTGAACTTGTTCGGCGCGGCGGAGCGCGGATTGCACGGGTGAAGGAATCGCCGTTTGTGAGGACGCAGTTGGTGGAGGAGCAGGGATGAAGAAATATCGAGAACGGATACGCAGTCTGGTTGCGAAAATATTCAGGACATTGTTCGCCGCGCTGAGGGAGATCTTTGATGAGGCTGCCTATTCGCGTTTTCTGAATCGTGCTGGAATGGTTTCCTCGAGCGAATCGTATGCGGTATTTTGTCGCGAGTTCGAGGAAGCCAAGACGCGCCGGCAAAAAATTCATCTTGACCGGGCTAGGGGCCGGCAACATACTGTGGGCGGCCGTTCTGGGGCGGAGAAGTCCGTTGCGTAGAGGGGGAACGATGAAATCAGCAGGCCGTTTCTTGATGTTGTCCTCTCTGATGTTGATGTTGACGTCGCTGGCGGCGGGCCAGCGCTATAGCGTAACGGATCTGGGGTCGCTGGATCCTGGGGGCGTAGTAGACGTCAGCTTCGCAAATGGGATCAACCGTTTCGGGCATGTGGCCGGATCTTCCTACACAGCGCTCCATCTGCACGCCTATCTCTGGACGAAGCCGCAGGGTATGCAGGATTTGGGAACACTGGGCGGAAGCACAAGCATCGCCTATGCGATCAACGATTCGGGCACGGTGGTCGGCCAGGCTGACCTGGCCAATGGGGACGTGCACGCTTTCTCCTGGACTCGAGCGAGGGGAATGCAGGATTTGGGCACGCTCGGAGGCCACGAGAGCGCAGCTTTCGGGATCAACGATGCAGGTGTGATTGTAGGCGAGTCGTATCCAGCAAATGGGGTTGCTCCGCACGCGTTTCTTTGGAGCATGGGACACGGTATGCAGGATTTGGGAACGCTGGGTGGCGATACCAGCGAAGCTCATGCGATCAACAATCTTGGGGAGGTGGTGGGATTTTCCGCCATAACCGGAAACGGCGACACTCACGGGTTTGTCTGGGGCGAGAGTGAGGGTATGCGAGATTTGAGCACAATCAAGAGTTATTACCCCAGTTACGCTTATGGCATCAACGACATTGGCCGAGTTGTGGGATACGCGGGCATAGCTCAGGTCTATTCCTACACGTATAGATTCCTGTGGACTGAGAGCAAGGGACTGAAGCTTTTGGGCTTTCTCGAAGGCGGCACGCAAAGTTTTGGTCTTGGAATCAACCTCTCCGGCCAAGTCGTAGGATCGTTTAACAATGCTTTAGGCATTTCGTATGCCTTTGTATGGACGGAGTCCGCAGGCATGCAGGACCTGAATACGTTGATACCCGCGAATTCCGGCTGGATCCTGGGTCCAGCGACCGCGATTAACATTGGCGGGCAGATTGTGGGGTCGGGACCTGTGCTGATAAAGGGTACCTACACCAACCACGCTTTCCTTTTGACGCCGCAGTAGTGTCCGGCGCGGTGTTGTGCTGAGGCGTTCTCCAGCACGAATCCAATTTGTACCGTGGCCTGCTAGGAAGTGCGCTGTTTCCGCGATAGACTGCACTCAACATGCGAGTACTGGGCATCGATTGTGGCGGGGCGTACACCGGGTATGGGGTGGTGGAGATGGATGCCCGTGGGGGGTTGGTGTGCCTGACGTGCGGGGCGATCAAGCTTTCGCCGAAGGAACCGCTGCCGCGGCGGCTGGCGCGGATTTATGACGGACTGGGGGCGCTGATTGTGGAGCACCGTCCGGATGAAGTGGCGATTGAAGGGATTTTTTATGCGCTGAATGTGAAGTCGGCGCTGCATCTGGGGCAGGTGCGGGGAGTGGCCATGCTGGCGGCTGCGGCGGCCGGGTTGGAAGTGGCGGAGTATTCGCCGTTGACGATCAAGTCGTCGGTGGTGGGATATGGGCGGGCGGAGAAGCAGCAGGTGCAACACATGGTGACGAAGTTGTTGAGCTTGGCGGAGGCCCCGGAGCCGATGGATGCGTCGGACGCGCTGGCGATCGCGATCTGCCATTTGCACACCGCGGGAACGCTGGAGCGGCAGAGGGCCGTGGCGCGGTGACGAAGCCGGCTCTCTGGATTCGATCTTTTCCGCTTTGCCGGTGGCGGACGGTCGCGACTGCCGCGCTGGTGGCGGCTGTAATCTCCGGTCCCGCAGTGCCACAGCAGGCGTTGAACTCAACTTCGGGTGCAGCCGTGACGTTCACCCTGGACTTTCCCGAGTCAGTTCCAACGCACTACTCGATCGCAGTGGACACCAGCGGGCATGCGAGCTATGAGTGCACGGCGAAGGTGGAGGAGAATTCTGAGGAGCAGCCCTACCGGGCGGAGTTCAATTTGTCGGCGATAAGTCGGGATCGGATTTTCGAGTGGGCGAAGCAGGCGAAGTATTTTTCCGGGAAGATTGATTCGGGGAATCAGAAGCTGGCTTTTACGGGAGGGAAAACGCTGAGCTATCAGGATGGGCAGCGGTCTTTTACGGCGCGGTACAACTATTCGAGTCTGGAGCCGGTGCGGCAGTTGACGGCACTGTTCCAGAATATGGCGGGCACGCTGGATTACGGGCGTAAGCTTACTTATTACCACCGCTATCAAAAGCTGGCGCTGGATGAGGAGTTGAAGCGCATGGAGACGCAGGCCAGGAATAACGAACTGAGCGAGATCCAGGGGGTGGCGCCGGTGCTGCAGGAAATTGTTGAGGATACTTCGGTGATCAATGTGGTGCGGGCGCGGGCCAAGGCATTGATCCAGATGGGCAAGGGCGGGATGGAGAGCCATCAGCGCTGACTTAAGAAGTCAGGGGAAGGGTTGACGAATCCCGGCTGGTTTCTGGGCGATTACTTCCGAATAGCCGACGACACGTCCGGGACACTGGTCAGCACTTCCCACAAGCCCGTTTCTGGATAGTTTCCGGTTTGCCGACAATTCGCCGGAACTTGCCCGACCCGGAGCTACGTTTTCATCCCCCGGTCATTCCTCTTCAGGCAAGTTCTCTCATGCCAGCTAGCTCGACCAAAGACTGAACAGTCGTGATGGAAATCATGGCCTCAAAATTAAATCTTGACTGCCGAATCGATCTGTGTATACTCAGTATAGAGACATGCACAGCGACCTCGTAATCTCCCAGACTGATGGCCGTCCGATGTATCTGCAGATCATGGATCAAATCAGGCAGAGGATCGCCGTGGGGGACTGGGAGCAGGGGCAGGAAATTCCCTCGATTCGCCAGCTGGCTGTATCGCTTCGGGTCAGCGTGATCACGGTGAAACGTGCCTACATGGAACTGGAGCGCGACGGCATTATTGTGACCCAACAGGGAAAAGGGTCGATAGTTGCACTCGATCCCAAGCTGGGCGCCAAGCTTTACGATCAGGAACTAGCTAAGTACATCGACCGAGTTGCCCAACTGGGGGAACTACTGGGCCTCACGCCTAAAGAACTTGCCTCGCGAGTGCGAGAAGCCTCAGACCGGCTGACAAAGGAGTACTCATGAATGACCTTTCCGTCCATTTCGAGGGAGTGAGCAAGATCTATCCTCACTTTATTCTCGACGACCTTAGCCTGGAGTTGCCCACGGGCACCATCATGGGTCTCATTGGGGCGAACGGCGCCGGCAAGTCCACGACGATCCGCATTCTGATGGGACTGGTTCATCAGGATCGGGGTCTGGTGCGTGTGTTGGGCCGAGAGATGCCACGAGAACAGGCGGCAGCCAAACTAGATATTGGATTCGTATCGGAAGACATGCGTCTCTATGGATCGGCGACGCTGGCCTGGCATATGAACTTTGTTCGGTCGATCTACCCGCAGTGGGATCAGCCCTATGCCGAAACGCTGTTGCGGCGCTTTGACCTCAAGCCCGGGCAAAAGATCAAAGGTCTGTCGCATGGACAGCGGGTCAAGGCTGCATTATTGCTGGCCCTGGCACGGCGTCCGCGCCTGTTGGTACTGGATGAACCAACCACCGGACTCGATCCCGTGGCGCGGCAAGAGGTTCTGGCAGAACTAATGGCGGTGCTTGCGGACGAGGATCGAACGATTCTTTTTTCATCGCACAACACTCTCGACGTGGAGCAGATTTCCGATCAAATCACGTTCATCGATCGCGGACGAATCATCGCTTCCGACAATAAAGAGGTATTTCTGGACCGCTGGCGGCGCCTGCGGCTCGTGCTTCCGCCGGAGGCAGACTTGCCGAGTCTTCCGGGGGTGGTTGAGGTCGGCGGAAGCGGACGGCTTCCGGTACTGGTCACCAACCGTTTCGATCCGGCGATGGTATCGGCCTGCAGCGATGCGGGTGCCACCGTTCAAGCCATAGACCCAATGACGCTGGAAGAAATCTTTGTCGCCAATGTGCACAGCAGAAGGGAAAAACAAACCGTATGAATTACGCGATGGTGAGGCGACTCATTTTGAAAGACTGGTACTTGCAACGTTGGGCGATTCTTGGCTCTCTCGTCGGAGTTGTGGCTACCCTTGGCATCATTGCAACGGGAGGAAAAGTTGCGTTCCTTTTCGGCCTTATCCTGCTCATCATGGTGGTCATCTCCATCGGTGCGCAGATGGCGGTGTCCACGATCGTGACGGAGCGGAAGGAGCAGACGCTCCCGTTCGTGATGAGCCTGCCGATCTCTTACCGCGAATACACTGCCTCGAAGATTTGGGGTAACCTGCTCATCTTCCTTGTTCCCTGGCTAACCATGATGCTGGGTAGCTTCGGACTGCTCCTGTTGTCGCCAGGTTCGCGTGGCTTGCTGCCCTACGCTGCCATTATGTCGACTGAAATACTGCTGAGCACTTGCCTCATTCTAGCCGTGGCTTTGATCACGGAGTCTCAGGGCTGGACCGTCTCCGCGATCATGGTAGGCAATCTAGCTGTGAACGGAATCGGGTATGTCGTCGCCCACATCGCTGGCATCGCGAAGGGAATGTGGGGTTCCACTATTCAATGGAGCGGGGCGGCCTCGGCTGTGCTGCTGGCAGAATTCACCACAATTGCTCTGCTACTGGGCGTTACCTTCTTCGTGCAGGCGAAGAAAAATGATTTTCTGTGAAGAGCTGATGAGTAACGGACAAACCAGAAGTCATTGCGGGCCAAAAGTCCTCTTCTGGGAATTCAGCCGTTCACAGTCGCTGAGATTCCTCCCGAGTGACTGGCAAACCGGAAGGAATTCTTAGCGCCTAAGGGGCGGAACCCCGGCAAGACTGCTGGTTAAGAGCGGGTCCCGCCCGCGACCCGAAAACGGCTCCAAGGCGGATCTATCTACCGGCGAAGGATTTTACAATCACCGGTCTGGAACCGTGCTCTAATAAGGACGGAATCGCCTAGGGGGATTTCCTATGTACAAGCCACGATTTCACAGGATGGTATTGACGGCTGTGGCCTGCGCGCTTTTGGCGCTGCCCGCCGCGGCTGATTCGCAGGCGCGCATCGTCCGCTTGAGCGATGTTCAGGGTGGGGTGCAGATCGATAAGAATACGGGATTGGGTTTCGAGAACGCCTTTCCCAATCTTCCGATCACCCAAGGGACGCAACTGCGCACGCGGAAGAATGGACGCGCCGAGATTGAGTTCGAGGATGGCAGCACGTTGCGGGTTACTCCCAACACGACGGTCGAGTTCAGCACGCTGGGGTTGAGCGATGCCGGAACGCGTTTCTCCACGGTGAACCTTGTAGAAGGACGGGCGTATGTGAACTGGCTGGGGAAGAGCGGAGGCAAGTTCACGCTGAATTTCTCGCAGGAGAAGGTGGAGCTGACCCAGGCGGCGCACTTCCGCGTGGAAGCTTCGTCGAGCACAGCGGAGATTGCGAGTTTCAAGAACGATGTGGAAGTAGTAGGTCCGGCGGGCACGTTGAAGGTCGAAAAAAAGAAGATGGTTACCTTCGACGTGAGCGACAACGATCGGTCCACGGTGGCGACGAATTTTGAAGTCGATGCTTACGACGAGTGGGACAAGCAATCGGTGGAATATCACGACCAGTATGCGAAGAATAATTCCACCCCGTATGGTTACGGGTATAGCGATCTGAGCTATTACGGCGGATATACCAACTATCCCGGCTATGGCATGTTGTGGCAGCCGTATTTTACGGGCATCGGTTGGAATCCGTTTATGGATGGCGCATGGTCGTGGTATCCGGGGATGGGATACATGTGGGCATCGGCGTATCCGTGGGGCTGGATGCCTTACTACTATGGCAACTGGATGTTTGTGCCGGGATTTGGTTGGGGATGGCAGCCTGGCGGATGGAGCGGGTGGCGAGGCGGAATTCATTATGTAGGAGCGGCTGCGGGCTTTCACGGTCCGGTCGTGCCTGGGGGAACGGTGACCACCGTAGTTGTGGGGAAGGGTGGACCGGCGATGACGAATGCTCCCGCGACGAGCGTGGTGGTGAACCGTGGATCTGCGGGGATGGGAATTGCGCGAGGGTCGTTGGGCAACCTGCATCACTTGAACGCCCAGGTGGCGAAGACTGGCTCGGTGGAATTGCATGCGGCGCCACCGTTTTCGGCGAGTGCTTCACGCGCGGGCGGGTATAACTACGGCGAGGCGCATGCAGCGACTGGCTCTGGAGGAGGGCACGCCAGTGCAGTTCCAGCGGGGCACGCGGCCAGCGGGGGCGCGCATCGATAAGTGATTGCCGATCATGATTTTGAGAGGCGGATTTTGAGGGCGGCCAAAGTGGCCGCCCATTTTTTTTGCGGTCTCGCGGATGGAGAATCCAGTGCCGACAAATACAGCATTCCCCGGATACGCCGTTCTTCCTGCTCCCGCTACTGTAACTTTGCGAGATGATTTTCCGAGGAGGGACCGCGATGCCGTCGCAAGCTGAAGATATCGTGGCCGTGCGGCGGGAGATTCTGGATTTGCTCCGCCAGCAGGTGCAGGTGTTGGATTCGGGGCTGGAATTGAGCGACAGTCAGTTAAAAGAATGTTACGACCGGCAAGGCCGAATTCAGGAATTACGAGAGAAGCTGCAAGCGAGCTTAGATTCGGTGCAACAGAATGTCCCGCTCATGAACGAAGGGCCGGCAAGCGAACTCTCGACGGCGGCCTTTTCGGTGTCGTCTGCTGTCCACACGGCGGTGCCGTCGCAGGAGTCAGTGGCTAATCTCTGAGGCGCCCGGTTACCTCACGCAGTCCGGTACAAACATACCCATAAAACGGAGGAACTCATGCATCGAAGATACAAGTATTTCGGAACCATGCTGCTGGCGGCAGCGCTGACCATGCCGCTAGCGAGCGCTAAACCGCTCCCAGCAATTCAGGATCACGACGACCATGATCGGGACCGGGATGAGCACCGGGTTTACGATCGGGATCACAAGGATTACCACAACTGGGATGCCAACGAAGATAGAGTGTACCGGCATTGGTTAGAGGGGAAGCACGAAACTTATCGCGAGTTTAACCGCCTGAATGCCAAACGACAGAGAGAATATTGGGACTGGCGGCATCACCACGAAGACCACGACGACCATCACTAGAGTGCGGGAACCATAATTCCGGCGTAGCCGACTACGGCATCGCGGTCGCCGGAAATGTCGCCAGACGTCGCATATTTCACCAGCTCGGCGGACACTCCGCCGAGCTTTTTTGCTGCCGTCAGCATCGCGACCGCGGGGCCGAAGCCGCACATGCTGACGTGCTGTTGAGTGACCACATCGTGGAGGGCGCGGGCGTCGAGGCGGAGAATGGGTTCGATCGCACTCTGATCCTTCACGCGAGTGATCGCGTCCGATTCGTAGTGATTCATGTCGCTGGATGCGACGATGAGGATAGGCTCGCGGTGTGCAGTGATCGCTTCCGCCAGGGCGAGACCGAGTTGCTCAAGAGCTTCGAACTGTCCGGTGCCGAGTGCGATGGGGACGAATTTGAGTGTGGGCCGGCGGATTTGTAGAAAGGGCAACTCGACCTCGATCGCGTGTTCGGAGCGGTGTGCGGTGGCATCTTCGTGGAGAAGCGGGCAGCGTTGCTTGAGATCGGCCGCGAAATCGCTGGCGACCGGTACAGAGCCGAGCGGAGTCTCCCAAGTGCCTTCGCTCATGATGGCAAGGGCGCGGCCTATGCCAGTGTGGTTGGGACACATCACGATGCAGAGTTCCGGAATTTTCAACCCAGCGAACACAGCGCCGGCCACATGGCCGGAATACATGTAACCCGCGTGGGGAGCGATGCAGCCCAGGGCGCGAATGGTTTTCTGCGTCGGAGTCTGAGAAAGATAAGTGTGAACTTCCTGGCGGAGCGCTTCTGCATCGCGTGGATAGAAACGTCCGGCGACAGCGGGATGGCGAACGGTAGTCGCGGTCATGGGGGAAGTCTCCGCGAAAAGGGTGCGGCGATATAACCGTTAACTAAGTCTATGCTACGAGCCGCTGTGCGAGTTATGCAAGGCGCGCAGGAGTGGCCTAATTTGTTATCGTCCGGAGCAAGGCGCGATACAGTGCCGCGCTTTCCTCCAAGCTCAAGGTCTCGGCACGGGCGGCGGGTTTCACCCGGGCTTTGGCCATCGCGGCGCGGAGGCGCGTCTCTTCGTAGGTCGACTTCAAATTGTTCCACAGAGTTTTGCGCTTCTGTCCGAAGGAGAGTTTGAGAAAATCGATGAAGCCTTGTTCCGTGAAGCGATCCGTGTCCAGACCAAGCTCCCGCTGTCGGGGCGCCATAGTGAGGCGCAACGCGGTGGAATGCACTTTGGGCGGCGGGGCGAAGGCTCCGGGTGGAAGGGTGAACAGTTTGTCCACGCGGGCATGGAGTTGCGCCGTAGCGGAGAGCAATCCATAGTCGCGGCTGCCAGGTTTGGCGGCGATGCGATCGGCTACCTCTCGTTGCACAAGGATCACGAGCGTCTCAAAGTATTTGGAGTAGTCGAACAGGCGCAGCAGAATGTCGGAGGTGATGTAGAACGGAAGATTGCCGATTACCTTCGCCGGCGTGGGCTTGAATTCGATGCCGGGACGGCGAAGGCCGGGCTTGGGGCCAAACAGGGAATCGAAATCGATGGAGAGGATATCGGCTTCGATGACCTCGACGTTGGAAAACATTCCGAAGCGCAGGCGAAGCTGTGCGGCCAGGACGCGGTCGAGTTCCACGGCGATCAGGCGGCGTGCCTGTTTGGCCAACAGGGAAGTGAGGACGCCGCGTCCGGGACCGATTTCGAGCACGGTATTTTGCGAGACATCGCCGAGGGCATCGACAATTTGCAAGGCGAAGCTGTCGCTGGCGAGGAAATGCTGTCCCAACTTGGGCTTCAGTTGCGGGCGACGCGTGGACACGACCTTCGGCACGTTGACCCTCTTTTCCTCGGGCATATAGACTGACAGTTCAGCCCGCGTGCATGGTGCGCGGGAGGTTCAGGTCCCGCAACTCATTCCATCATAACGTGCGCCCGTGAAAAGCGGGTCTTGCCCGGGGAGGGTTCATGCACATTGCATTCGCGGCTTCAGAAGGCGTGCCGTTTTCAAAAACCGGGGGACTGGCCGACGTGGTGGGCGCATTGCCGCGCGCCCTGGCCGCATTGGGGCATCAGGTGAGCGTGTATTTGCCGCGGTACCGGCAGACGAAACTGTCTGACCCGGCGACGGTGGTGCGCAGCATTACGATTCCGTTCGACGACAAGTACCGGTTTTCGGCGGTGGTGACCGGTGGAAGCCAGTCCGGCGTGCGGTTTTATTTTGTCGATTATCCGGAATTTTTCGATCGCGATGCGCTTTATGGCACGGCGGCCGGGGACTATCCCGATAATGCCGAGCGCTTCGCGCTGTTCTCCCGCACTGTGCTGGAAGCGTCGAAAATTGTGGGCGTACCGCATGTGTTCCATTGTCACGACTGGCAGTCGGCGCTGGTGCCGGTGCTGCTGCGCACGGTTTACGCTGAGGATCCGGCCTTCCACGATGTGGGCACCGTTTTCACCATCCACAACATGGGTTACCAGGGTCTTTTCCCGCCGGAGACTTTGCCGTTGCTGATGCTTCCGTGGGATCTGTTCACCATGTCGAAGATGGAATTCTTTGGGCAGGTAAATTTTCTCAAGGGCGCGCTTACCTATTCCGACTACGTGACCACGGTGAGCCGGAAATACAGCCAGGAGATTCAGACTGCCGAATATGGCTTTGGACTGGAAGGCGTGCTACGCGACCGCGCCGCGACCGTCACCGGCATTTTGAATGGCGTGGACTACGATGAGTGGAGTCCGCAGGCGGATAAGTTTATTGCGGCCAAGTATTCGCCCCAGGATTTAGCAGGGAAGGCTAAGTGCAAACAGGATCTTCTGACGGCGTTCGGCGTGAAGAATGCCGATCCGAAGCTGCCCGTGATTGGCATCGTTTCTCGCTTCGCCGCGCAGAAGGGGTTTGACCTGATCGCGCAGATCATGGACCGGCTGGCGCGCGAAGAGATGATCGTGGTCGCTCTGGGCGCGGGCGACAAGACGTACGAAGAAATGTTTACCCGACTGAATAAACAGTTTCCCAACAAGATCGCGGTGAAGGTGGCTTATGACAACGCCATCGCGCACAAGATTGAGGCAGGGTCTGACATGTTCCTCATGCCTTCGAAATACGAGCCCTGCGGGCTGAACCAGATCTACAGCTTGAAGTATGGGACGGTGCCGATTGTCCGCGCCACCGGCGGCCTCGACGATACGATTGAGCCTTGGGACGCGCGCTCGGCGAAAGGCACGGGCTTCAAGTTCACGGAATACAACGGCGAGTCTCTGTTGCTGACCATCAAACATGCGCTGCAGGCCTTCCGCGATCAGACTTCATGGCAGGCGCTCATGCGCAACGGCATGAACAAAGATTTTTCGTGGAATGCTTCGGCGCGGGAGTATGGGAAGATTTATGAGCGGGTAAGGCAGATGAGAGGGGCGGCTCCGGTGCAGGAGAAGGTGCTGGTGTAGAACCTGAGTCCGATGTGCAGCCGAAAGGGTCGATCATCGAGTGTAATGAGGATGTTACGTCAACAATCGACAGGCCAGAGCTTTTGCCATTGGGGTGTTGGCACTACTTGCCGCAAGTCTTGCTGACCATCTTCAAGCTCGTAACGCGCAGATCGCCGGACTCCTGCTTGCGAGATGCGTCTTCGTCGTCGTTTTCCCCGCCTTTGATTCGTGGGTTATGAGGCCGCTAACGGTTACCTTATGCCCGAGGTGCCCGTCAATCTTAACGGCGATGCTGCGTAGACCCCAGAAAGTCCGCGAGATGTCTGGCATAGGAAGTCCTCAAGTGAGGTCTGGGATTACATTGGTGCCACAGCAACGGGTCACGGCCCTAGGTTCGCGGGGTGACAGGGATCATAGCCCAGCGTCGCCGGAGTAACCGGACTGGGTGGTGCTGGCGGCGTAGCCCACGGCAAGTTATTGAAGTCGAAAAACTCCAGCAGATCGGGCTGCGCGGCATCGCGAAGAGTCAGATGGGCGGAGGCGCCGACAAATCGGCTTTCGACAAGCTTGATCACCGCCGTGTGGTCCATCGGCGTGTGCGAAACATAATGTCGGCGCGTAAAAGGCGACACGATCATGTTCGGCAAGCGGAAGCCAAGTTGTGCCGCAAAGCCCTGGACAGCGGCGGCGTCACCGGCGTTGGCGCCGGGGTCGTTCTGCGTGAGATCGCAATGCGGCGTCGCTGTTCCGCCGCTTGGCACGCAGGGAAAGAAGCTGTCCGCGTTGACCGCGATCTGCGAGATATCAGGGATGGTTCCGAGCGCGGCATCGCTGTTGTCGTTGGAGTGGCCGGGCACGGGCGGCACATGATCGTAGGGTCCGCCGCCTTCATCGTAGCTGAGAAAAAAGACCGAATCGTTCCATGAAGAGCTGGCCATGAAGGTGTTCAGAATGTTCGCCACCTGGGACTGACCGGCCAAAATCGATTGCCCCGACCCGGGATGCTCATCGTTATTGCCGTACCCAGCCTCAATGAAGGCGAAACTGGGCAGCGTGCTCCTGCTCATATCGCTGAAGAATTGAGAGAGCGGGGCAATGTGGTTCGGATCAATGCAGAAGGAGTTCGTCGTGTCACCCACCACACTGGATGCCTGCGTAGCGCCGGTACAGGGGGCACCAGTTGGGTTTCCGTACAAGAACTGATGAGAGTAAGTTAAGTAGACGAAGACGGTCGCCGGATAGCGGGCGCCCAACGAGATCGAGCATTCATCATCGTTGAGGCAAGAGCCGTCGGTGACGGTGTAGTACACCTTCCACGACACCTTCGCCTGGTCAAGTTCCTGGAAAATGGAGCTAATACCGAGCTGGCTAAGGTGGTCATCGTTGCCAGGGTCCCCAACCAAACCCTGAGTCGTACCGCCGGTGAAAGTTGCAATGCGGTTGGGGATGCTCTTGCTGGATACGGGCGAAAACCAACGATCAGACAACGCGAATTGTGAGGCCATGTAGTAGTAATAGTTGAGATAAGTTTGATCGTAGTACCCCATCGAGCGCCGCCCTGTCAGATCGGTGAAATTTCCGGAACATGTGTCAGAAGCCGCGCAGCTCTTCGCGAAGCCTTCCGCGGTGTGGACGAAGCCATCGGTTAGGATCGGGCGGGTAGGGAGAAAATCGTAGCGATTGACGTCACCGTAACTTTCCAGCCATGCCGAGGTCTCGTCGTCGATGCAGCTGGTCGTGAACTTGAAAAGCGGATAAACGTCGCCTTCATCGTCAGTGTTGGTGATGGTGCTTAGCTTGTCGTCGATGCCATCTACTTCATAGTCCTTCCCGTCGTCTCCGATATTAAAACCTAGCGCGTGGCGATAAGGATTCAGCATGCCGAAATATGTATCGAAGGTGCGGTTCTCCTGCAGCATGAAGATGACGTGGTTGATGGAATTGATACTTCCACCTCCGGAACTTATTGTCACCGTCACGGATGCGGTGGTCGTTTTATTGTTCGGCCCTGTGGCAGTCGCCGTGTAAATTGTCGTGGCCGTCGGACTAACGCTCTGCGTTCCCCCACTCGCTGCCAGCGGATAGCTGTTCGAATTCACGTTATCGGCAATCACTACATTCGTCGAATTCGTAGCGGTCACCGTCAGCGTGCTCGACTGCCCGGCACTGATCGATATGGGATTCGCGCTTATGGCGACCGTGGGTGTAGCGGCAGGCGTCACCGTAACCGTGGCTTGGGCGGTCGCCGTAGCGGTCCCGCTTCCATTGACAGTGATGGTGTAAGTGGTGGTTTGAGTAGGAGTCACAGTTGTGCTCCCGGCCAGCGCGACTGTCCCGATACTATCGTTAATCGCGGCGGAAGCAGCGCTGTTCGACGTCCACGTTAAGGTCGCGCTCTTCCCAACCGTAACCGTGGTGGGCGAAGCAGCTAACGTTACCGTCGGCGCGGCTGGCGTAGGTGGACTAGCTACCGAGGATCCGCACCCGCTCAACCAACCTGTGGTCAACGTCAAAGCAAGGGATAGCAACAATTGATGAGCGATACATTGTCGACGCTTTTTCATTGCGCAACTGAGGTGCTGAGAAGTTAGTTGGAGTTGTATATCGGGGATCACAGAGCATTGAGACGTACATCACAAAACGTCAAGCGGTAAGCCAGTTCCGGTTCGCCGATTGTCCTGTGCTGTCTGGCGGAAAGAGGCGCTTTTTCAGGAAGATTAAAGAATCGCGTAGTGCACCGCAATATCCGCAGTTTGAATACGACACTAACCTTCGGCATTCAAGAGAGAATCTCCACGTTCAGGAGGGAAGTCAACAAGCTGTTTTAAACAGGCGATTTCGCTCAGTGACTTCGGATGGCGACGTACGGGGAGGCCCCTGCCTATCGCTAGGGCCTCGCGTCTATTATCGAGCGCGCACCCTCGGCTGCTAAAATTCGTTCAGCATGGCGGCGCCGTCACACATCTCGGCTCTCACCCGCACCATCTTCCACGTCGACATGGATGCGTTCTTCGTCTCCGTGGAGGAACTGTACGATCCGTCGTTAAAAGGCAAGCCGGTTGTCGTGGGCGGCCCATCCTTGCCGCCTAGCATACCCCGCATCGCCGATGCACTAGAGCGGCAAAGGTGGGAATTTGGGCAGGGCGTTGCCAAGCATCCACACCCAGAAGCCGGAGCGTAGCTACCACACAGGCGCTTGAGCGCCGTTTGGAAAAAGGCAAACTACCGCAGCGCGGGCATGGGTACTCGCGCCACATCGGCATTCCATGCCGAGAACCCGGGTCAATTGCGATTACTCAATTTGAGTCCAGAGACTCTGACGTTACGCCGCCCGTTTTCCTTCCTGTCCTCGCTTATTTTTCGATGGGTTATGCTTGCTCGTGGCCGGACGCTTTTTTGTGTCCGGTGCCGGCACCTTATCTTCATCTTCGCTGACTATCACGCTGGTGCTCTTTTTCCCGGCTCTGCGTTCCGATTCGTGAATAGTTTCCATCCACACGTCTTCCGTTGACATTGGACACTCCTTTGCACATTTAGTTGCAGTTTTAGGATGAGAAACCGGGAAGTAAAGTTGCCGGTTGATTGGATTGTGGTTTTTGTCGAACCAGGAATGAAAGCCAGGCAATGTAACCAGGCAAACGCTTACCCTCGGCTGCTAAAATTCTCACAGCATGGCCGCGCCGTCGCCCATCCCGGCTCTCTCCCGCACCATCTTCCACGTCGACATGGATGCGTTCTTCGTCTTTGTGGAGGAACTGTACGATCCGTCGTTAAAAGGCAAGCCGGTTGTCGTGGGCGGGCAGCGAAATGAGCGCGGCGTAGTCTCGGCGGCATCCTACGAAGCTCGCAAGTTTGGGGTGCATTCGGCGCTGCCGCTGCGAACGGCGGCGAAGCTTTGTCCGCAGGCGATTTTTGTCGACGGACATCCGGAGCGATACCGCGAGTGCTCGGAAAAAGTCTACAAGGTGTTGACGGCGTTTTCTCCGCAGGTGGAGATGGCTTCGATCGACGAGGCTTATCTCGACATGACTGGCACGGGGCGGCTGCACGGTCCGCCGCTGAAAGCCGCGCACAAATTACACCAGCGGATGAAAGAAGAAACGCTGCTGAATTGCTCGATCGGCATTGGCTCGTCGCGTTTGATTGCGAAGGTCTCATCCGCGCAGGCCAAGCCTAACGGCGTGCTGTGGATTGTGCCCGGCGAAGAATCGAAGTTCCTCGCGCCGCTCGATGTCCGGGCGATTCCTGGCGTCGGCAAGGTGATGGAGAGCCAACTGCACGAGTTGGGCATCAAGAAAGTGGGAGACCTGGCGCGGCTGGAAGAAGCGGAACTTAAGGAGCGCTTTGGCAAATGGGGGCTGGCGCTCGCGGGCAAGGCACGAGGAGAAGATGCGGGGGGATGGTTCGACGCCGAAGTGGGCGCCGACACCGAAGCCAAATCCATCAGCCATGAGCATACCTACAATGAAGACACCGCGGATGCGAACCAGTTGGAAGCTACACTGATGCGGCTTTCCGAGATGGTGGGGCGGCGCTTGCGCGAATCGAAGTTTTACGCGCGCACCATCCAACTCAAATTGCGTTACAAAGATTTCACCACCATCACGCGGGCGCATTCCCTGCCGTCGGCGACGCAGATCGACGGCGAAATCTTTGAGCAGGTGCGCGCGTTGTTTCGCAAGAACTGGAAGAAGGGTGCGCAAGTTCGGCTGCTGGGGTTGCAGGCGTCGTCATTCGAGGCGCAAGCAGAGCAGATCGATTTGCTCGAAGGTGCCCGTCAACAGCGTTGGAAAGACGCGCTCGCCGCAGCGGACCGCCTGCGCGATAAGTTTGGCGAGTCGAGCGTCAAGCTGGCGGCGGGGATGAAGGGCGGCTTCCGCGAGCGCACGCATGAAAACCCGGCTGGGCTTCCGGGGAAAAGCAAGCCTAAGTAGAGCGGATTTACCGACTGCTTCATCTCGATCACCGGGCTTCGCCCGGTCGGACAGCCGAGGGCGGCCCGTCCCCACATAAGCAAAAGCCATCTCCATACACAAAGAAGCTATCTCCACATAAGTAAGCAAAACGAAGGCCGGGTATCCCGGAAATGATTCCGGATCCCGGCCCTCGTCTTATTGCAACTTGGAGTAGAAGTTGTCTAGTTGCCTGAAGGTGAATTGGCAGCGGTGGTCGGCGTGGCGGCTGGTGCTGTTGATGCGCCCCAGCGTGCCAACCGCGGATAGAAAGGCGTGACTTCAAACGGCATCTTGTCACGCGCCGAGGTAATGGCGACGGGAGACGTTTTCACCATCTCCGCCTTGTCGTCCCAGGGATTGATCTTGACGCGCCCACCGAGGGGCAGAGCCGCAACCTGATCCAATTTATTGTTGTCGAGCGCCGGACCTTTCGTCGACAGGTCCTTAAGCCGGTTGATGGTGCCGTTCTCGGCAAGCGGATTGCCCAGGTGCGTGGTCAAAAGGGCGTTGAGCTGAGGAGCGCGGGCTTGCAGTGCTTTGAAGAACAGGCCGACGTTGTCGAGCTTCTGCGCGTAAGGCGAATTGTTCAGCAGATCGATCGCTTTTTTATCGGCGGCGGCTTCTTCTTCCGGAATGTGTTTGAAGCCGAGGTTGTTGTAGGTGGAATCGTCGGAGAACAGCATGCGGTCGTTGAAGGCATACTTACTGCCCAGGTTGTGGCCGAGCACGATGTGCGCGAGTTCGTGAGAGAGCACGGCTGCGAGGCTGGCCTCGTCGGGAAGGACGTCGATTAATCCCCGGCTGATGACGATGGTGTTGCCGACGCTGAAGGTTTCGAGCGGCGCCGTGAGCAGTACGCGAGTGCGCACCGGACGCGGCAGATCGATGTTGTTGGTGACCTCTAGGTTGTTAACCACGGTCTGAAGAATGTGATCGACGTCGCCTTCGGGCGCAAGCAAGCCCGCGCTGGTAAGGCGCTCGACGACGTTATCTTCCGCCTGTTGCTGCCACACCCGCTCGGCTTGCAGCGGGGAAGCATCCTGGGTGGTGGCGCTTTCGTCCTTCACGCTGTCCACGCGAATCTGCGTGAGTTCGTCATCCTTGCCTCCCTTTTTGAGGTCGTAGCCCCAGATGCGGGTTTGCGCCTTAAAGGCCATCTTGTTCTTCACGCCGGCGCTGAAGTCGCCTTCTTCGCTGTAGATGTAAGCCGGCACCCAGTAGCCCGGAATCAGGTTGAGGCGCCAGCTATCCATGTGGAAGAAGTAGGAATTGCGCGGGGCTGGATAGTAAGTGCCATTCAGCCGCACGATGTTGTACTCCTGATCTTCAACCCAGAGGCGGCCAAGAAACCGTCCCTTCCCCGAGCCTTTCTTGGGGGTGACGTCAAATACCAGGCAGCGAACGTCGCCGAGAAATTCGCGGCGAATGTAGTGAAACTCGTAGTGTTCGCGGTCAAAATCGGTGCGGTCGGCGTACACCATCCAGGAGAAGCCGATGGGTTGGTACTGCACCTTGAAGAGCTTGTTAAAGCCGCCCATCAGGCGGGTTTCCATGCCCTTGTCCTGCTCCTTCAGATAGTCCTTGCGATCGACGGTCTCGCCCATGTCCAGGCGCCCCAGGAAATAGTGGTCGTCACTGGGGACGGGGCCGAGTTGCGGATCTGCGGTCAAGTTCTGCAGGTAAGTTTCGACCACCGGCGTGCGGTTGGAGAGCGCTTTCATGAGGCCGTGTTCGCGCTCGATGAAGCGGTCGACCACTTGATCCATGGTGGTGGGCTGAGGCAGAGCCGAGGGCGTTGGCGCGGGAGCCGTTGCCGCCGCCGTCTGCGCCTGCGCCTGCGCCTGAGGAGGCTGCGACTGAGACGCTTGCGGCTGCGACGCCGGTGGCGCGGTCGCCGTACTCTGGGTTGCCGCCGATGGTGCGGCATCGGAGGACGGCGTTTGCACCGTCTGCGTGGTGGCGTTCGCGTTTGGTTGTGCTGTGGGTTGCGAATCAGACGGCTGCTGTGCCGCGGCGCTCACCGAGACCAGCAGTGCGGCTGTGAACATCCATTTCGAAGTGCGCATGACTTTCTCTCCAATGTTTCTTAAGACCAATGTCTCGTTAAAACAATGTTGCTTAGAACCGATATCTTCTTGACCGAAATCTTTTTTTCACTTCGCAGGTTACGGGCCGCGAAACCAACCTTCTGGACGTAGCCTTCCGTGTATCCCAACTCCTAGTACGCCAACTGAAACAGCACGTGCACGACTGCCGTGGAATCGACGGGCTGTCCCATGCGCAGCGCGGGTTTGAAGCGCATCTTGTTGGCCGCCGCGACGGCCGCTTCATCCAGACCGTGACCCAGCCCGCGAACCACGCGATTTACATGCAGCGTCCCGTTGGCTCCGAAACTTACTTCCAGCAGAACTTCGCCTTCCAGCTTCATACCGCGCGCATCGTCGGTGTACACCGGCTGCGGCTTGTATGTGATTTCCACCGAAGAGGTTGCGGGGCCCGAATCAGCTTGCGCGAGCTTGGGTCCGCCGTGAACCACCTGCTCGGTACCGAATCCGCCGGTTGAGATTCCATTGCCGCCTCCGTTGCTGCGGCCGTCGCCCTTTCCCCCGGTCGCGATGCCGTTGCCGAAATCGGCGCTGGCAACCGTGCCCTTAATGCCTTTCCCTCCGCCCGATCCGTTGCCTTGTCCGGGGCCGGTGGGCATGTCAAACGAACCGGCCTGCGCGGCATACAGCTTGGCGCCTTGCTTGCCCGTGCCTTTCAAACCATTGGGATCGCCAAAGCCTCCGGTCTGCACCTTCTGCACGGCCATGTTCACCGTGGGAGGGACCGAACTTCCCGAGAAATCTCCAGTGTGCAAGAGTTGTGGACGCGCTCCGCCAGCGGTCATCTTGATCTGCGGTGCGGCGAAAGTGTTGATGACAACCTTGGGAGCTTCCACCGGATCGGGCGTGGGTACGCGACGTACTTCATGCGGTACGACCAGCTTGGGCCGATCGAAAACGGGAGCGGGAGGAAGCAGCTTGGTCTTCAGCGGCTTCACCTTGACGGGCGCAGGCTCCGGCCTCATCGCGGGTAAAGGGATCAATTCCGTGACGCGGTACGCCTTGAGCTGCAGCCGGTCCGGAAACAGAAGCCCAAGATTCACCAGCAGCAAGAGAAGCAGCACCATGAAGGTGTAGCTGGCGGCCAGGGCGCGTTTGTCGATCTTGCGCTCCGGCAAAATCCCGAGCTGAAAACTTGGTTGAGGCGTAGCCATGTATGAACTCCAAGAGTCCCCAGCCCGAGGGAGTGGACCAGGATTGGAGTCTTCACATTAAGGGAAAAAGGACAGTGGGGGAACGTGTCCACGGCTCTTGACCTTAGGTAACCGGGGAAGGGCAGTTATGGGAATCATGCCGAAACGGGCTAGGGACACGGGCCAGCGCGCCCTATTGCCGGTTAAGACCCGGCGTGCGCCTGACGCTGCCTGCGAAACCGGGCAAAAACCGGTACGCAACCGGGAAGGGCACGAGTTCCACTCGTGCCGATTCGGCCCTGCTCGTGTGGAGCGGACACTCTTGTCCGCTGCTTTTGATGTTGATTTTGATCTTCGCTGTCATCCTGAGGAAGCGGAGTCGCGCGCGAAGCGGGCGACTCCCGACGAAGGACCTATGCAACTCGCCGGCAGCGTTAAGTGCTCTCCTTCAGAGATGGCTTTAGCCACTGAGGTCCTGAATTCGGCAAGATCGGGAAGGGCACGAGTTCTACTCGTGCCGCATCGGCCCTGCTCGTGTGGAGCGGACACTCTTGTCCGCTGCTTTTGATCTTGACTTTGTAGGGTGCACACCCGGACCCTTGCAAGGGAGCGGCGCTTCAGCGCCCCCTGTTCCAGCCCCGCCGGCGGAACGCTGGCTGGTTTCTGCGCCGGTTGGGAAACGAGTGTTACTTTGGCCCCATCGCTAATGCGACTGCTCCGTCATAAGAGCCATGACCACATGGTTGAAGTCACTCGCAACCTAGATCAATATTGACCAGCCCGGAGATCTCGAAAATGGGAAAACTAATTGCATGGCACACCTCTCGCTCGATACCGAAGTATCGAACTGTCTTATGCCTGACCTTCAAAAACGTCGCATTCTCGTGGTGGATGATGAGGAATGCATTCGGGCAGTGTTTGCGATGGTGCTGCAGCGCGAAGGAGAAGATGTGGAAAGGCTGGGCCACCCGTCGTGGAAAAGTTAGCGATTGAATCCTACTGTGTCACACGCTCAGATTGCCGAACGGGTGATTATAGAAATCACAGAGGCTCATCTGGATTAGCCGGAGGCTCCGGCAGATCAGTCGTACCGGGATCGCCAGCCTGTGCATCGCCTGTGCTATCCGGTGAGGGAGGAGAGTCGGGCAATGTGCTTATCTCGGTTGGATCACAAGTAAAAGTTGACGGGTCCGGGACCTTGTTGTATCCACCATCTCCTATTTTTGGGTCGAAATGAATAATCACATCTACTGGAGCGTCCTGTGGATCGACCGGGAGTGGTGAGGTGGCACTGCTGGGCTGCTCGGCGGCTACATCTGCTGGAGTGTCAGCTAGCACTTGGTTAATTCCCATGTATTCGTAGCCGAAAGTAGCGCCAGCCTCGAAACCAATTCCTCCAACGAGTAAAACGTCGGACGTTAATCCAACTCCAGTGAGAAATATAGCAGCCGGAGCTGAAGCGGGTAATGTTGCCAGAGCAATCAGCACCCCGCCCACGATTACTACTCCTTGGAGAATGTTTCCCCAGCCAGTCGCTGCGTCCATCGGATAAAGCATTTGACCAGCAAAGCCACCCATTGAGCCCGTGACTCCCGCCCTTCGCCAATCACTCGAAACATATCTTATTGATCCACCCGCATTATTTAAAACTTTTTCAAACTGAGACAAGGTCGCTTTAGAAGGGACAGACTTCTTCCATTTAGCTTGCAGTTCCGCATAACTCTTCACTTGGGTGAGTAACACCGGGTCTCGAACTTCTAGTAACAAGTAGACTTGCTGTACTTGTATGGCGTTGGCCGCGGTTCTTAAAGACAATGGATGCAACCTGTACATCTGCTGCAGTTCAGAAAGAAGCCAAGGCGGTTTTGAATTACGCCTCGCAATGGACACGAGTTGTTTTGCTGTGAGCACTCTTACCTCGCCATTTTGTACCTAACTTAACCGTCAACTTTCACCAAATCCTGATTCGCCTTTTTACTGGAGTGCAATTAAGACGGGAATTAAGTCACGTCCGTTCTCAAGATTCCTCAACGCCTTCCCGATAACAGAACCGAACGATTCTTCCCGATTGGTGGCCTTCATCGCGTGTCCCGGTGTCGGTGAAGTTGTTAGAAGATCCCCAACTTCTATTCGCCCGAAGGTTGCGTCCACTTTGCAGTAGACTTTGCCCATCAGCGCGATAGGAGCTCGGTGAAGAGCACAAGAATCATGTCTCCCTAGAACTAAGGCGGCCTTAAAGTTGCCTGCACCCGAGATAACTCCTGCTACCTTTTTGTCGTACGGACGGTAACTTGGGCATACCTCCCCGCGCTCACTTAGAACCATGACTGTCCCGGGCTCAGCAGTCGCATCGGGCTCGACGTCAAAGTCTTCCGCGCAATCCTGGTTTGTAAGTGATATATCGCCGGTGCATGACATGTCGCCGTGGTGTTCAATATTGCCCCAAAACTGGGCAGCCAGTTTCCCGACAGTACCCGCTCGTGCAACAAGCGCAGTGCCTTGTGAGCTCTCAACCAAAATTCCATTCCCGCTGCCACCCGCAAACGCGTATAAAGCGTCACCGCCTACACTGCTCGCCTGAATACCATTCCCGTTTGAGGTATTGGCTCCGGACAGTCCCGTCCCGTAAGGACTGGCCGAGGTCCCACGAACGCCGAAGCCCTCAGAAGTGTTTTCTCCCAGGACACCGGCATCGTTAGCGGAACGTGAGATACCGTGGACACCGTTCTTTCCCTCACCCAGCACACCATCGTTTGGAGCCGGGAAGCCATCTGCGGGAATCACTTCCCCCATAACGACCGTATGTTCGCTAAGACCATAAACTCCTGCCTGTGACGCAGACTTACCCGTAACTCCAGGGCTTAGAGAACTGAAGCCTGAGAGCGGGTCTTCAACGGGGGGATTTGGATTTCTGCTCATGTAAGGTTTCCTCCACTTTCAAGTCCTGGGTTCCATGACAGGTTTACGTTATCGTCCCTGATAAGACCCGGCAGGCGCAAAACGAACCTGAGGCTTTCTGTGGCGACGGTATCGTCAGCTTGCGTTGGATTTCTTGTCACTGACAGGCACCGAATTAAGAATGGACGGCAATCGTGGCCGCGATGGTACCGCCAAGGTGCCATTGTGTCAATCGCTATTGCTCACATTCGTCCTGTTTACGGGACGACCATCTCCATACACGCAGAACCTTCGCCGATGCTTTTGGCCTCCGCATGAACGGCCGCCGGGTGCCCCATTTCTCGCGTCTTTTGCGAGAAGTGGGCAGTCCACCGCCGGAGCGCGCCCGCCCAATTTCACCGAGGGCTTGTTTTTTCCTCAGCCACGCATAGTTCATTCGTCACGGCAAACTACTCCGCCCCCAGCTAAACTCTAGGAACCTAACTCCTGCCCAGGCCGGAGATCCGCTCTTTGATATTGATATTTCGCACAGCAGATAGCGGCCCCGCTCGACTTTGTCAAGTAACTCCTTAAGAAACAAGATTTTAGATTTAAGTTCTTTAGAAACCAGATTTTAGCCAGATTCGAGCCAATATCGAAAACCGCAACTCCTTATTCCTCAAAGATTTGGAAGAAAAAATCTGAAAAAAATTTCAATCCAGATTAATCTGAGCCTTCCGTCGCTGAAACCAGGAAAAAACCGGCACCCCAGCCAGAATCACCAGCAATCCATAAAAAGAATTCGGCCAGTTTTCCCGGAAGGTGTAATAGAGAAGCACTGCGGCGACGGCGATGAAGAGCGCGGGAACGAAGGGGTAGCCGAGCACGCGATACGGCCGCACCGCCTGCGGATCGCGCCAGCGGAAAACGAAAATGGTGCTGCCGGCGATCATGTAGAAGAGCCATTCCGCAAAGATGGCGAGAGAGAAGAGCTGGCGGAAGTTTCCTCCGAGCAGCAGAAGGATGATCGACAACACTGCCTGCACCACGATTGCCGCCGACGGCGTGTGAAAGCGCGGATGCACTTCCGCCAGAGCGCGGAAAAAATATCCGTCGCGGGCCATGGCATAGGGAACGCGCGCGCCGCTCATGATGGTGCCATTCAAAGTGACCAGCATGGATACGGCCATGCCTATGGAAACGATGGCGGCGCCCATGTGTCCCATAACCAGCGCAACTGCATCGGAAGCGGGCCGCTGCGATGCGGCGATCGCATTCGCGGGCAAAACATATTGCACCCCCGCATTGACCAGTACGTACAACACTCCGACCGTGGCCACTCCGGCAATCAGCGCAATCGGAATATTGCGCTCGGGATGTTTGATCTCGCCCGCGACCATGTTGAGATCGTTCCAGCCGTCATATGCCCAGAGAGCGGCGACCAGCGCGGCCATGAAGCCGGCAATTCCGCCCTTGGCTCCGGTGAACACTCCGGCAAAGTTGCTCCAGCCGCGTCCGGTGGCGCTGCCGGCGCCGCTGAAGCACACGAGCACGATGCCGAGAATGATGGCCACTTTCAACACCGTGAATACGAGTTGAAATTCGCCAGCCTTCTTTACGCCCAGATAATTCAGGACCGAAATAAGAATGGCTGCGGCAATGGCGATGAGCTGTCCCCAGGTAACGGCGAAGGCGTGTGAATGAATAGTCGCAAGAAAAATATTTTCAGAAAAAAAAGAAGAAATGGAGAACGTGCCTAGAATGCGCACCAGTCCGGTTGCGACGGTCGCCACCGACGCGGGTTTGGCGATGACGAACCATGTCCAGCCATAGAGAAACCCGCCCAAGGGGCCATAGGCATCGCGGACGTAAACATACTCTCCGCCTGCTTGCGGTTTCATGGCGCCGAGTTCGGCGTAAGTGAGCGCGCCGAAAAAAGACAGCAGACCGCCCACGAGCCACGCCAGATAAACCAGTTTGGCCGAGCCCACGGCCTGCATCATTTCGGCAGGAACCAGAAAGATTCCGCTGCCGATGATGGTTCCCACCACGACGGCTGAGGCATGGCTAACACCCAGGTCGCGGGCAAGCTCCGGGCGGTTGGTGGCTGGCTGAGGCATGTCAGGGTGAGCCAGTATACGTTAGAGGCATCAGGCTGTTGCGGGAAAGACAAAAAGCTTTTAACCGCGAAGATCGCAAAGCAGAGCCTTGAGGTGCTTTTCTTTGCGTCCTTTGCGGCTTCTCTTGGCGATCTTTGCGGTTAAAGGCTTTGTTCTGGCGGTTCACGGTAATTGTTCACCAGGCGCTTGATGCCATCTTTTAGCATTACGACATGAAAGTTGATGAGCAGCCCCACCGGAATATTCAGCAGACGCAAGTGCGATAGGAGTTGCGCTTCATCCACCGGATGGAGGGCCTCTTTGCATTTCAGTTCTACTGCGAGTCTGCCCTCTACTACTAGATCGGCACGGAAACCGCAATCGAGTTTGACCGCTTCATAGATCAGCGGCACGGGTTTCTGTCTTTCTATGTGCAACCCTAGTTTTTGTATTTCGTACGCCATGCAGGCCTCATACGCTGACTCCAGAAGACCCGGCCCCAGCTTCCGATGTATTTTGATCGCGGCTCCGATGACTTCAGGTGTAAGGTCTCCCGGACGCATACTCGACTCCTTTGAAAGCTTTCAGAGCTTCCTTTGCGACCTTCGCGGCCTTTCTTAGCGAGCTTAGCGGTCAAGAGCTTTTAACCGCAAAGTTCGCGAAGAAAGGCCGCAAAGGTCGCGAAGAACGGCTACTTTTGCATTATTAGGCTTGCTGCATATCCTATGGCGAACGTCACGATCGTCCCGATCATCACCCACCACGTCCACGGGACGTGTGTGCAACGCCACAGGTATAAATTCACGCTGAACCCAAAAAGCATTCCTACCATGGCCCCGCGCTGATTGGCTCGCTTGGTCAACACGCCGAGCAGGAAGACTCCCAGCAGCGCGCCATAGGCGACGGACGCGATCTGCAGTCCGACTTCGACCACGCGCCCGGCTTTGTGCAGCGAAAAGACGGCCAAGCCAAACAGCACGATCGCAAAAAAGAACGTAGCCATCCGCGACAGGCGCATCCGTTTCTGCTCGCCGGCGTGCGGCCAGAGGCGCACGTAGAAATCCATAATCGCGCTGGAGGACAGCGAATTCAGCGCCGCGCTCAGGTTCGACATGGCCGCGGCTAGAATCGCTGCGATGAGCAGGCCGGAAATACCGTGCGGCATCTGTTTGACGATGAATGTGGGATAGATACGGTCCGGCTTTCCGAATGCCGCCGAGGGCACGCGATAGTATGCCCACAACATCACGCCCACCATCAGGAACAACGCAAACTGAAGCAGAATGGCGACGCCACTCGAAAGCAGCGCCGTCACGGATTGCTTTCGGCTGCGAGCCGCGAGCAGGCGCTGCACGATTAGTTGATCGGTGCCGTGGCTGGCCGTAATAAAAAAAGTTCCGCCGATCACACCCGCCCAGAACGTGTAAGGGATCCACAGACTCGGCGTGAAGTCGACCACTTGCAGTTTGCCCGCACTCGCAGCCGCGGCATGAATGGCGCTCCAGCCTCCGGGCACGAGGTGCAGAATCGTCCACAATCCCACCAGTGTTCCGGCGACGTAGATCACGGTCTGCACCACGTCGGTCCAGATCACGGCCGCAAGGCCGCCTTCGAACGTATAGATGAGCGTCAATATAGTGATGATGGCAATCGAGGAAACCTCGCCTGTTCCCAGCGCGATCGCAACCACAATCGAAACGGCATAGACGCGCACTCCTTCCGCGGCGGTCCGCGTCAACAGGAACAGGCCGGCGGTCAACGAGCGCAGGCCGCGGCCGAAGCGGCGTTCGATCAATTCGTAAGCCGTGTAAAGATCGCCGCGAAAATAATGCGGTAGTAGCACAAAGCTGATCACCACGCGCCCGACCACGTATCCCATTACGACCTGCAGGAACGCGAGGTTGGTGTCGTAGGCAAGGCCGGGGATGCTGATGATGGTGAGCGTGCTGGTTTCGGCGGCGACAATCGATAGCGCGATGGCCCACCAGGGAATATCGCGTCCCGCGAGAAAATAATCTCGCAGGGAGCGGTGCCGCTTGCGGAAGCGCAAGCCGAACAGGGTGATGCCAACCAAGTAGAGCGCAATAATCGCAAGATCGAGTTTGTCGAGGCCCATGCGTTCTGCCGCTATACAACTCTTCGCGCCACCGTTTTGCTCGCTTAATTATGGAGGCAATCGCCGGGATGCGCGAGTGCGTCTTTGTGGACGTGGGCGGAGAGATGTTGCCCGCAACGTCTTGCCGCTGCCGACGAAGACGCGGCAAGCTACGTCTCTTCGACGTGTCTCTTCGACGACGATGCCTGTGATAGAAATAACCGTGGCTTACTATCTGGGCATTGACGGCGGCGGAAGCAAGACAACGTGCGCCGTGGGCGATGAAACCTCTGTGCTCGCAACGGCCCTTTCAGGGCCCAGCAACATCACTCGCGTGGGAGAAGTCCGTGCGCGCGAGTCGCTGCACGAGGCTATAAGCCAGGCGTGCGCCGCCGCGAAAATCGATCCCCGGCAAGTGCATCGAGCTTGCATCGGTGTGGCGGGCGCCGGACGCCCAGAAATTGCGCGCGCCGTAGGCAAGATTATTGCGGAGGTGATTGCAGGGGAAATCGAAGTGGTGGGCGACATGCAGATCGCGCTACAAGCCGCTCTGGGCGCGGGGCCGGGCGTGATCGTTATTGCGGGGACGGGGTCGATTGCTTACGGCCGCGATGCGCAGGGAAAAACTGCCCGTGCCGGAGGTTGGGGTTTTGCGATTTCCGATGAAGGGTCGGCTCACTGGATTGGTCGTAAGGCGGTTGCCGCTGTGCTGCGCGCGGCTGATGAAGCTGCAGACGATCGAGCAGCTCAGCAAACCCCGCTCCTTTTCCGCGAGATGAAATCCATCTGGAAAGTGGAATCATTCGAGCAGTTGGCGCGCACTGCCAATACGAATCCGGATTTTGCGTCGTTGCTTCCCGCGGTTGTGGCCGCTGCCGATGCGGGGGATGAACTGGCAGAGCAAGTTCTGCGGGAAGCGGGCAGGGAACTCGCGCAACTCGTCGGCATCGTGGTGCGGCGGCTTTTCATGGGAGACAACGCCGTTATCCCGCTGGCCATGGCGGGCGGCGTTTTTCGTTACGCGCCGCTCATGCGTGAAGTTTTCTGCGCTGCGGTTCACACGCTTGATCCGCGGCTGGAGCTTAACGGGCAGGTGGTTGACCCTGTCGCAGGCGCACTAGGAATGGCGCGCAGGGCGGGGTAAACAACCTACCGAATTACCGGCCGCCGCCGATTTCTAAAATGGCCCCGGTGGTATAGGAAGCGGCGGGGGAGAGCAGCCAGAGTACGCCTTCGGCCACCTCGAGCGGCGTGCCCGGCCTTTGCATAGGGATGGTTGCCGCCAGCCGTTCCAGCCGGTCGGGCGCGCCATTGGCGGCATGCAGACCGGTTTCGATCAGGCCGGGAGCAACCGCGTTCACACGGATTCCTTCGGTGGCAACCTCCCGCGCCAGCCCAATGGTGAAGCTATCAATCGCGCCCTTGGATGCCGCGTAGTGCACCCACTCGCCGGCGCAGCCGGTACGCGCCGCGCGAGAAGAAATATTCACGATGGCGCCGCCCGTTCCGCCGCGCTGGGTTGACATACGGCGCACCGCCTCGCGCGCGCACAGAATCGCTCCCGTTACGTTGACCGCCATCACTTGCGCCAGAGTTGTTGCAGTCACCGAGTCCACGCGCGAAAATCCGCCAGTGATGGCGGCATTATTGACCAGGCCTTTGACTGGTCCCAATTCGCGCTCGGCGGTTTCGAAGAGGCGGACGACATCTTCTTCACGGGCAACGTCGGCATGAACGGCATAGGCGCGACCGCCGGAAGAAATAATCTGTTCTGCAATTGCTCGGGCTTCCGCCTGACCGGTAGAGAAATTAACAGCCACGGAGAATCCGCGCGCAGCAGCCAGTTTGGCGATCGCCGCGCCGATTCCGCGACTGGCACCAGTGACGATCAGCGTGCCGTTGTCGATTTGATCAGGCATGCCTTCCGGAAAGTAATCCTAAACCTCGTCAGGTTACAGCCGAGTTCTACGGAACCCAATCCGCAATGAAAATATTGGTTTCGTGCGGGGCCTTGGCGTTGCGGTTCGAGGCCCACACCAGCTTCTTGCCATCCGGACTGAACATGGGGAAGCCGTCGAAGCCGTCGCTATAGGTGACGCGGTCCAGGCTGCTGCCGTCGGAGTTGATCAGCCAGAGTTCGAAGTTGCCCATGCCGCCGGTGGAATGCGTGACCGGATCGTAATTCGAAGAAAAGATAATCCTCTTGCCATCGTTCAGAAACGATGGTCCAAAGCTGGCTGCGCCCAGGTTCGTGATCTGCCGCTTGGCGCTGCCGTCGGCCTTCATGATCCACAATTCAAGCGACGTGGGCCGGATCAAGTTCTGCTCCAGCAACTTCTTGTAATCGCTGATTTCTTTTTCTGTCGTGGGATGGTAGGCGCGGTAAACGATCCATTTGCGATCGGGTGAATAAAATGGGCCGCCGTCATAGCCCAGTTCGTGCGTGAGTTGCTTCACGTGCTTGCCATCGGCGTCCATGGAATAGATATCGAGATCGCCGTGGCGCAGGGAAGTGAAGACGATCTTCTTGCCGTCGCCCGAGATCGTGGCTTCCGCGTCGTAGCCGGGCGAGTTCGTGAGTTGCTTCAGGTCGGAACCGTCAGGGTTCGCGGTGAAAATGTCGTATCCGGGATACACGGCCCAGACGTATCCCTTCGAGAAATCAGGGCGCGGCGGACACTCCGGGCTGGCGAGGTGAGTGGATGAAAACAGAATCTTCTTGCCGTCAGGATAAAAATAGCTGCAGGTGGTGCGTCCCTTGCCGGTCGAGACCATGTGCTGGTCGCTGCCGTCGATGTTCATGGTGAAGATCTGATCGCACTTCACATCGCCGTGAGATGACTGAAAGATCAGTTTGGCACCGTCGGCGGAGAAATAGGCTTCGGCATTCTGTCCGCCGAACGTAAGTTGGTGCACGTTGCGCAAGTGTTTTTCCTGCGGCGTAGCCAGATCGGGCGGGTTCGGAGTCTGTGCAGAAGCAAGCGGCCTAAGAGCCGCAAGGGTCAAAAGCATTGCAAAGATCGGCTTCATGGATGCCCGCTAGTGTAGCAAAAAGGTGGAGCAGGGCTTCAGGCCTGCATTAAGCCAACTGGCTTTTTTCGCGCCGGGAAGTTACGCTTGCATTTTGTGCCTACAGTGCCTACAATTAATGCATGCAATACACCATCCGCAAGGTGCCCGATAGTTTGGACGAGGCCCTTCGCAAGGCCGCCCGTGAGCGGGGCAAAAGCCTGAATGAGGTAGCGATTGAGGCCCTGGCGCGGGGCGCTGGCGTTGCCGGGGAAAGCCACCGGCAGCGCGATCTCGCCGACATCGCAGGTACCTGGCGCAAAGATCCCGCTTTCGACAGCGCTTTGGCCGCGCAGGACACCATCGATGAAGAGATGTGGCGGTGAGGCTGGCGCTCGACACGAACCGCTATGCCGACCTTTGCCGGGGCAATGTGTCGGTTGTCGAAACGGTCGAACTCGCCGATGAAGTCTGGCTGCCCTTCATCGTGGTGGGAGAATTGCGCGCCGGATTTGCTGTGGGTAATCAAGGACCGCGCAACGAGGCTGTCCTGCGCCGTTTTCTGCTGAAGTCCGGCGTCCGTGTGCTCTACGCCGATGAACAGACTACGCATCATTACGGCGCTGTTTACCGGCAGCTGCGGAAGCAAGGCACTCCCATCCCCACCAACGATATGTGGATCGCGGCCCTTGTCCTGCAGCATTCGCTCGTCCTGTGTGCCCGCGACGCGCACTTTGACGCCCTTCCTCAGCTCCCGCGCGTGTAGGGGATTGAATCGTCCCGTATGTCGCCGCTTTCCAGAACTTTGTTCGGCGTGATGGATAGGAAGTCAAATTCCCTGCCCCTTCGACAAGCTCAGGGCAGGCTCTGTCGCAAAGAGCGCGACAAGGACGGGGCAGCCGCGAGGTTGTTGAGTGGAAAGGTTGGGCCAGCCCCCAAAATCAAAGCCTAAACACAGGGGACACAGGGGACACAGAGGAATACGAACCCGAGGTCTGGTGGGCTGACCTGTGTTCCCCTGTGTCCTCTGTGTTGGAGGTTTCTTGCGCGTAGAATATCGCTGCCATCCCAAAGGAGGATGCATGAAAACGTTTCTTCTGGTTCTGATTATCACGTTGCTGATTGTGATTGTGGTTATGCCCGGTGTTCGTCCATCTACGTCGGCGTCGCACAAGAGCACCGCCGACACCCTGCGGCAGATAGAGGGCGAGTTCATGAAAGCCGCGGCCGAACACGGCTCTGCGGGATTCATGTCTTACTACGCCGACGATGCTGTCGAGGTGCCCAACGGCGAGGCAATGATTACGGGGAAAGTAAACATTGCCAAAACCATGGGCTTTCTGGACGATAAGAACAACCATCTCACATGGAGTCCAGTGGGCGCCGATAATTCTTCCTCGGGCGATCTGGGTTATACCTACGGCACCTACGAGTTCAGTGCAATCGGAAAAGACGGCAAGCCGTCGATCGAACACGGTAAGTACACCAGCATCTGGAAGAAGCAGAAAGATGGAAACTGGAAAGTTGTGCTCGACATGGGGAATGCGAGCCCAGCACAGTAGGAAAAGCGTATAACCGCAAAGATCGCAAAGAGATGCCGCAAAGGCCGCGAAGAATCCGATTATTTCCGGAAATGATTGCTGATGGCTTCCGCTTGCACGCGAGTCACAACCGCTGACAGTGCCGATGCATCCGCTTGCCGGACAGCCTGCAGGCTGCCGAAGTGTTCAAGAAGGCGTCGAGTCGTACTCTCGCCTACGCCTGGAATTTCCAGAAGTTCGGTGGAGCGGTCGCGCATCTGGCGGCGCTTGCGATGGAAGGTTACGGCGAAGCGATGAGCTTCGTCGCGAATGAGTTGAATCAAGTGCAGAACGGGCGAGTGATGATCGAGCGCGATGGGGTCCTTTTCCTGCCCGTAGACGTAAAGAATCTCTTCACGTTTGGCAATGGCGGCGAGCGGCTGATTGATGATCTCGAGTGATTCCAGCGCTTCGGCGGCGGCGTGCAACTGGCCGAGGCCGCCATCGATCAAAACCAGGCTGGGCATGGGCTTCTTCTCTTTCTCTTGTTCTTGCAGCAAGCGCTTGTAGCGGCGCGTGACTACTTCGCGCATGGAAGCAAAGTCGTCGACGCCCTCGACTGTGCGGATGATAAATTTGCGGTAATCCGATTTCTTCATCTTGCCGTCTTCCCAGACCACCATGGACGCGACGGTCTCCGCGCCTTGAATGTGGGAAATGTCGAAGCACTCGATGCGCTTGGGCGATTCGGGCAGGCTGAGAACCTCCTGCAATTCCTCCTGAATGGCCTTAGCGTTTGGCTTGAGCACGCGAAAGCGCTGATCGTAGGATTGTTTGGCATTCGTGCCGGCGAGGTCGATGAGAGCGCGCTTGTCGCCGCGCTGCGGAACCAGGATGTGAACTCGCGCGGCGCGGGGATCCGCACCCGCCACCTGCTCGGAGAGCAAGTCTTCCAGAGTTACACGATCCTCGAAATCGACTGGCACGTAAAGATTCCGCGGAACGTAAGGCTGGCTGATGTAGAGCTGTTTGAGCAGTGCGGAGAAGAATTCTCCGGGTGAGAAAGGGTCCGTGGTAGAAGAGGCCGGCTCGCTGCGCTCGCCTGGACGGGCGAAGGCGCCCGTCCCCACATGGTCCGTGGAGGGTTCCAAGGCGGGTCTGCGACCCGCGTCCGGGTCAGAGACCCGGACCCACACATCTTCGGGCAGGTCTTCCCAGAAGAATTCGCGGCGGTCGACGACACGTCCGCCGCGCATATGAAATAAATTTACGGCGAGCATTCCGTTTTCATAGTGATAGCCGAAGACGTCGGCGTCATCCCCTTCGGCGGCGGCGATGCGCTGACGCTCCTGCAACTGCTCGACCGTTGAGATCAAGTCGCGATAGCGGGCGGCGCGTTCGTACTCCTGCGCAGCGGCGGCCTGTTCCATGCGCTGCTCGAGCGAGCGCGCTAGATCCGTGGGACGGCCTTCCAAAAACAGTTTTACGTCGCGGACGGCCTCCTGGTACGTTTCGGTCGTGGTCAAGTCCTGCACGCACGGGCCCAGGCAGCGCTTGATGTAGTACTGGAGGCAAGGGCGCGGGTGAAAGCGCGTGAGGTCCACCTTGCATGACGGAATCAGAAAGTTGCGGTGAATCAGATCGACGATGCGGTACGCGAGGTTGGCGGGAAAGTATGGACCGTAGTAAGCGCTGCCATCCTTGCGTAGGCGGCGCGTGACGTACACCCGCGGCCAGCGCTCGCTCAGGGTGAGCTTCACGTAAGGGTAAGTTTTGTCGTCGCGCAGCAGGATGTTGAAGCGCGGCTTGCGCTGCTTGATGAGATTGTTCTCCAGCGCCAGCGCCTCTTTGTTGTTCGCGACCACGATGTAGTCCACATCGACGGCCTCGCGCACCAGAGTCCCGGTTTTGGAGTCCTCCCAGCGGCCTTCGTGGAAGTAGCTGGCCACGCGGCTGCGCAGGTTTTTCGCCTTCCCCACGTAGATAACTTCGCCTTCGGCGTTCTTGTAGAGATACACGCCAGGTTCGGTGGGAATGGTACGGATTTTCTGGAGAAGATCCATGGCTGGTTCTTTTTTCATTCTATTTGATGATGAGGCAGGGGATTGTGTTACAAGAATGGACAGATGAGACTAATGTTCACCGGCCGGGCGGACTTTTCCCGGATGCTGGTTTTAGCTGGATGCGTGCTGATCGGGATCCTATTCGGCGCAGGCGGGAACGCCGCGGGCGGGCAGTCGGTTGCGCCAGCGCAAGGTAATAAAACCGAGGCTGCGAAGCCCGCCGAGCAGAAAAAGGACGACGCCGCTAAGGCTGCCGCGAAATCCAGCGCGCATCACTTCGAGCGCGTTTTGATTATCGTGCTGGAGAATGGCGACTACGAAGCTGCGGTGAAGGATAAGAATCTAGCCGATCTGGCCGCACATGGCGCCAGTTTTTCAAACTTTCACGCGCTATTTCATCCGTCGTATCCAAATTATCTGGCAATGGTTGCGGGCACGGACTTCGGAGTTCACCGGCGCGGGCGATATCTCGCCGACCGGCAGGTCAACTTTCCGAATGATGCGGCCCATAAAACTATTGCCGATCGCCTGATCGCCAGCGGTCTGGACTTCAAGAACTATGCGGAAGAATTGCCGGAAGGGAATTGTCCATTTCGAATCGACAGCCAACACGTGGCGAAAAGCAAGAAAGGCGACTATGTGCGGCGGCACGTGCCATTTCTCAGCTTTGCCGAAGTGCAGGAAAAATGGTGCGACCGGGTAGTGCGGGTCGATTCCGCGAAAGACGATAACTACTTCGTGAAGGATGCGAAAGCGGGGCTGGTCGCCTACTCGTTTTACTCGCCAAACATGAACAACGATGGCCACAACACCAACGTTGGGGTCGCCGGCGCATGGGTGAGCAAGTTTCTCGACCAAACTTTCTCCGAGAAGCTGCGTAAAGGCACGTTGGTGATAGTGACGTTTGATGAGTCCGACCACAATGCGGACAACCGGATATTTACGCTCTTTCTTGGAGACATGGTGAAGGAAGGCAGCCAGCAGGATCTCAAAGTGCTCGACCAGCATTACACGCATTACAACGTGCTGCGCACGATCGAAGATAATTTTGGCCTGGAGCCACTGGCTGCGGGAGATCGCGATGCGGCGCCGATTACGGATATCTGGAAGTAGCCGGGAGATGAACGAGGACCGTCGAGATAGGCGACGTGTTACAATATTGCGATATGAGTCACACATTGACAATTCGGCTTACGGATGAGCTTTTGTCGTGGCTTAAGGAGAGGTCGCAACAGACCGGTGTGCCAATGGGACGTCTAATCCGCGATCAATTGGAGAGTGCTAGGTCAAGCGGAGGGAAACAGCGATTCCTTCGGCACGCGGGTGCGATTCGCGGTGGACCGCCTGACCTTTCCTCTCGCAAGGGATTTTCCCGTTCATGAAAGGCATAGCGGATACTGGCTTCATTGTTGCGTTTGCGAGGCGCAATGATGAGCACCACAATTGGGCTTTTGACCTTGGACAAGGACTCACCGAGCCTCTGTTAACCTGCGAAGCAGTTCTCGCCGAGGCGGCGTTTCATCTGGAATCGAGCGCTTACGTGTTGCGTCTGATCGATGACGGGTTACTGCTGCTGGCATTTGATTGTTCGAAAAACCTGAGGGAGCTGGGCGAGTTGGCGAAACGCTATGCCGATCAGAAGCCGGATTTGGCCGATCTTTGTCTCATTCGAATGAGCGAACTTCATCCTCGCCACAGCGTTATTACTGTCGACGAAAGCGACTTCCGGGTTTATCGGAGAAACAAGAGGGAGACAATTCCCCTGATCTGCCCGCCCAAAAGGAACTGAACTTCGAATTCTGCAGGTTGGGGTTGCCGTATAAAAATTCCCTAGGCCATGTGGGGTTTGCGTTGCTGGGACGCAGTGCAGTTAATTTCGCTAGCAGGAACTGCCCCGCAAACCGTTGAAAACGTTTATACTTATGGCTGGACGTGCCGATACGGGAAACTGGCACTCCCCGTGCAAAAGTAAGGGCGGGATGAGTAGGGACCAACGACAGTCCCACGGCCCGCATCACAGTATGCGCGAGAATCCCAATCGCGCTGAGACAACTGATCTCAAGGAGCTCCTCCAATATGAACCGCACTTCGTTAACGATTTTACTGGCGGCTAGCATGGCATTGACCATCGGCTGTACCAGCAAGAATTATGTAAAGCAGCAGACGACACCGCTGATCAACAAGACGAATGAGCTTGATGATATGACGGCGAAAAACAGCAAAGACATCAAGGATGTGGATGCCCGAGCTCAAGCCGGCATCCAGACGGTGAACGCCAAGACGACCGAAGTCGAACAGAAAGCGCAGACCGCGGGGCAGAACGCAGCCCAGGCGCAGCAGATGGCGGATGCGGCGAATGGCCGCGTCGGGGTCCTAACCAATACAGTAGCGAACCTGGACAATTATCGCCCAGTGGCGGAGACTTCGGTGAAGTTTGGTTTTAACCGGGACAATCTGACGGAGCAGGCGAAAGATTCGCTCGATCAGATGGCAGGCAGCATTTCGAGCACCAAGGGTTACATTATTACTCTGGAAGGTAGCACGGATTCGGTGGGATCGGCCGAGTACAATTATGACCTGAGCCAACGGCGTGCGAACTCGGTAATCCAATATTTGGCTTCGAAGTATAAAGTGCCAGCGCACAAAATTTATGTGATCGGGCTGGGCAAAGACAAGCCAGTAGAGACCAACAAGACAAAACAAGGCCGTGCTGGCAACCGCCGCGTCGATGTCCGATTGATGACCAACACGGTGGGCGATACGAATCAGCCGGCGACGACGCCGACCACGACCGGACAAAATAATCCGTCGTCGATGTGAAGATTTAAGAGCATCGTTGCACAGAAATGAGTTTTCCTCCTCCCGGAGGACTCAACCAGGCCGCTCAACTCCCCCTGAGCGGCCTGCTTTTTTTGAACTCAGGGAATACAGGATAAAATACGCAATATGGCTTCGCGGTTGTTCGGATTTGCGGTTCTAGGGTTGGCGCTAGCGCAGCAGGGGAGTCCTTCCGACAAGGACGCGCCGAAAGCTGCGCAACCAAACCAGCAGGAATCGACTCGTTCGGCGCCGAACTTGGTGCCGCCGCGCTCGGATCGGGTGCAGGCTGAGGATCTGGGATCGGAAGTGGGCGAGAGTTCAAGTAAAGATACGCAGACTGATATGAGCCCCCCGGAGGACGATGCAATGGCCCATCCGAAGAGTTCGACGGCGGTGGCTGAGGCGGAAGCTGAAATATTAGGCGGTGCCAGTGGCGTCACCGAATTCCATACCTGGGATCCGCACAAGGCTGCGAAAAGTATCGAAGTGGGCGATTTCTACTTCAAGCGCAGGAATTACAGGGCGGCGGAGGATCGCTACCGGGAGGCGCTCCGCTACAAAGACAACGACGCGGTGGCGACGATTCGGCTGGCGGTATGTCTGGAAAAGCTGGGCGTGCTGGACGATGCACGGAGCGAGTACGAGAGCTATTTGAAGATTCTGCCGCACGGAGCAGAATCCGAACAAGCGCAGAAGGCGATTGCCCGGCTGAAGGCGCAGGCGGGAGCCACGCCGTAGAGGACGTTCCTGGTTACGGGGCAGTGCGGACGGCGCCAGGCCGCTTTGGTTTCTGCCGCTTGCGTGCGGAGTGAGTGGCAGACTTTGCGTTGCCGTTATTCTCGCCGTGGCTCACCTTGCTTTCGGTTGCCTCTCCTAGAATCAGATTCGTGGGCCACTTGGGGCCGGTGCGGGTACTGCCCTTGGACCGCGCCGTTTCCCCTACAATGACTTCGACGGCGTCAAGACACGCATGGAACATTTGCGTGCGCAAAGGCCCCACGACCCCTCCGCGAATCAAAAGCATGGCGGTGCCGTGCATCAGAGACCACAGCGAAAGCATGAGGCGAGTGTGCTGGCGGGGAGTTCCGCCCAGGCGTTTCGTCAGACGCTCGCGTAACAGATTGAAAGACGGCCACGGTTCGTGCAAGGACGGGGGTTCTGCGAACTTGTCATACAGCACTTCGTAGGCATGACGATGCTCGAGGGCAAATTCGAGATAGGACTGGCAGGCTTGCGCCAGGGTGCGGGAGCCGCGCAGCGTAGCGAAGAGTTCTACGCGAGTCTGGATGCGGAGAGCGCGAAGAATAGCGTCACGGTCACGATAACGTTCGTAGACGGTGGGGGTGGTGGTGCCGGCGGCCTTGGCGACGGCGCGCATGGTAAGGGCTTTTTCGCCGCCCCTGGCGCGCAGCCGGCTGGCGGCTTCCAGGATGCGCTGTTCGAGTTGAGGATCTGCTTGTCTGGGCAACGGCTCCACTCCGGAGATAGAGGATCAATGCTGGGGCCCAAAATAATTTGAACTTAATTTGAACATAATTTTAACTATGTTCAACTAACAATGTACAATATATCCACAATAGCAAGTGAGTTGATCCCGCAGGCTGCGTCCTGCCGGCGCCGCGCAAGATTTCGTTGAAGCCTTCCCCCAAGGCAGAGTGGCCCCGGCAGGATGCGCCGATCCAGGACGATATTGCGGGACGATATTGTGTAACCAAGGAGTATAGATGTTAAGCGATGATTCCAGAAAGCAGGCAGGGATTGCCCGCTTAGCGTCTGACCTTCGCGCAGCCAAAGTAGAACTGCTGAGCGCGCAGTGCGCCACCGACCGGCTCCGGCTGCAATATTCCGTAGAAGACATTGTTTCCTTTGGGGAACGCCACGCACTCAAAGGCGCGATCGCCTCGGCTGGCGCGCTGTGCCGTTTTTTTTCCTCCATTGAAGACCAGCTAAAGCAAGCTGAGCAGCAGGAGTAAACGTCCACCGTTATTCTTGATTTTCTTTTCCCTGCCCTCTCCCGCAACCACACCCGTTATTTCTCCACTCGGATGAACTCACCCGTTGAGGCATTCACCGCAACTGTCAGTTTTGCGTTATCGCGAGTAGATCCGTAGATGACGTGCCAGACCAGTTCGTTGGTGTTGTGGTTCCAGTCGCAGACGTAGATCACAGGAGTGGATGGATCTTTTTCCAGAATTTTGTCCCCGCCGTGTTTTTGCGCCACGGTAAAGGCCTGGTCGGAATCCACTTTGAGGAAGGCGACATCGAAAATTTGGGTGGAGGCATTGCCGGGATTGTAGACGTCTTCGTTGCCGGGGGAAACTCCGCGGGAGGGAGCGTCGGGCGCGTTGCTGCCAGACCAGATGAATGGTTTTACGCCGTGCTGCGCGGGAGAAGCGAAGCTGGCACTCCATATCGCCGACTTGCCATCATGGCCGTTGCCGTCGGTGGTGGGAGTGGATTCGATGCGGAACGGCTTCACGTCCGCGGCGTAGTTGCGCGCGGCGATGAAAACCTTTTGAAATGCGGCTCGCGCGGTGAGCAACTCGGGACCTTTGGGCTCAGGCTTAGCCGCGGGCGTTTTGGGGGTGGTGGAGTCGCAGGCCACAAGCAGCGCGAGAATCCCCAGCAGGACTGCAGAGAAAATCCTGTTGGCTGCGACAGTTGGAAAGTGCACTCCAGGGCTAGTGTCTCCGACCACAGTGGTCTTTGTTTTTGCCTCTGGCCGGACGAAGTCCCGTATTTTCATGGCGACCTTCCTGTTATAACTGGGATGATTTTATTATCGCGCAACATTCTACCTGAAGCGCGCGGAAACGCGAGATAGCTGCATGGATTCCTTGCTCGAAGAGTTGAAGCAAGCTCTGGAGTCAGCGGTAGAAGGTATGTCGAACGAGCAGATGAGTTGGCATCCCGCCGATAAGTGGTGCGTGGCGGAGGTGCTGGAGCATTTGTATCTAACCTACACCGGCACGGTGAAAGGATTCGAGCGCGTGCTGGAAGCGGGCAAGCCACTGGCGGCGCGAGCGTCGATGAGGCACCGCTGGCGAAGGTTGGTGGTGCTGGGATTCAGTTACCTGCCGGAAGGACGAAAAGCGCCGAAACAAACTGTGCCGCGAGGTTTGCCGGTGGAGAAGGTGAGGGCCGAGATTGGGGTGAAGCTGGCGGCAATGGATGCGATCGTCGCGCAGTGCGAGGCTCGATTCGGGCGCGGTAAAGTGCTCGACCATCCGATTCTGGGGCCGCTGACCGCAGCGCAGTGGAGAAAGTTTCATCTGATTCATGGGCGGCATCATGTGAAGCAGATCGACAAGCTACGCGAACAGGCGAGTGGCGGGGGAAGGTCGCGCTGAGATGCGGGTGGCCGGGCACGCTCAGAAAGCTGCCACCGTTGCGGCTTGGCAAATCTTTTTTGTACAAGGTCTAGCCAGGCTGCGGACGCGTGTTCTATACTTCAGTCGCTGCGAGAACGTCCAAAACCTCCCCTGGGTTCGAAATCTGTGAAGGAGAATCTCCCATGAAAGTGCCCAAGCTCGTTTTGTTGTACACCAGCCTTCTCGTACTGTTGCTCAGCGCGGTGAGCGCGTTTGCCCTACGACCGGAAAAAGTGTTGCTCTCGTTCAACATCGTCAACGGACAGTATCCCGATGGGCTGACCATGGACGCCAGCGGCAACCTCTGGGCGGTCACGGCCTACGGAGGTTCGGGCACCTGCGACGATGGGGTCGCCGCCAGCGGATGTGGGACCGTGGTGGAATTTACGCCGGTATCCGGGGGCTGGAAAAGTAAGGACATTTATAGCTTCACCGGCGGCAGTGATGGCTACGACCCGGTGGGGAACCTCGTGTTCGACGGCCAGGGCAACATCTACGGCGTGACGTCGCAGGGTGGAACGCCTGGCTGCGGTTGCGGAACCGTGTTCAAGCTCACGCCGGAGTCGGGAGGGTGGAAACATAGCGTGATTTATCGCTTCAATTTGACGAAAACTCACAATGATGGAATGGACCCCGAGGCGGGGGTGATCGTCGACGCCGCCGGAAACCTTTATGGTACGACTCCGTATGGGGGCAACGTGTGTACTGCCTGTGGCGTCGTGTACGAGTTGAGCCCGGCGGCAAACGGCACATGGACCGAAACCATTTTGTACAACTTCAAGGGCGGCGCGCCATTCAATTCCGCCGATGATGGGATGTTATCGGTAGCGCCTCTGGTGCTCGACGCTCAAGGCAATCTTTACGGCACCACACCTTGGGGAGGTGCCAACAGCAGCGGCGACTGCGGCTCGTCGCCGACCGGCTGCGGAGTCGTCTTCGAATTGTCACCCAACGGTTCCGGAGGTTGGACGGAGAGTGTGATCCATAACTTCGATTCTGGCAACGGTGACGGTTTTCATCCTACCGCCGGATTAGTGCTCGATGGGGACGGCAATCTTTACGGGACGACCGCATGGGGAGGCCTTAACACCTGCGCCGACGGCAGCTATTGTGGCGCCGCGTTCGAGCTCTCGCCAGGGTCCGGCGGCACGTGGACAGAGACCGTGCTGCACAGTTTTTCGAGCAGCCAGGGCTACGGCCCGGCGGCTGGATTGATTCTTGACTCCGCGGGAAATCTTTACGGCACGACGGTGTGGGGCGGAGTTTATAACGAAGGAACCGCGTTCGAGCTTTCGCCCAAATCCGGTGGAGGATGGCAAGCAAGCACGCTGCACAGTTTCGGGAAAGGCACGGACGGTGAGCGCCCGAATACGGGGCTGGTGATGGATGCCTCCGGCGATCTGTATGGAGGCACGTTTATCGGGGGAACCGACGCCACCGGGTGCATAAACTACGGTGCAGGTTGTGGCACGGTGTTCGAGATCCTGCCGTAGTCCGGGAGGCGAAGCAACTGAAAACGCCGGCCAAGTGGCCGGCGTCTTTTTTGGATTCGCTCTTTCGGGATATTTATTCTTACGGCTCGCGCATGGCGGCGGGAACGCCGGCTCTGCGGGCTTCTTCCTGCATGTCGTCGAGCTTCTGCTTGGCATCGTCGACGGCCTTCTGCTTGTCGGCGATCTTCTGTTTGTAATCCGCGTCCTCCTTGTCCCACTGAGCGGCGTTGCGCATGCGGTTGCCTACGTCGGCGTACATGGCGGCGGCGCGAAGCTGGTATTCCTTTTGCAGCACATCGAGTTCGCGCGAGGCCAGGTCAATCGAATTCTTCTGCGCCGACAGTTTTTCCTGCCAGCCTTTCCATTCGGCTTGTTTCTTTGTCTGATCGTCCTCGGGTTTTGCGGCGGCGTCTTTGCCGTCGGCTGCTTTTGTGCCCGCGTCCTCAGCGGCGCCGTTTCCAGCAGCAGAGGCGGGAGCTCCTCCGACGACCGAGAGTTTGTCATCCGTTGGAAGATTATCGTTGTCATAGACCTTGGGCTTGGCCTTAGCGGCGGGGTCTTTGTGAACCTTGCGGGCGTAGTCGCCCAGCGAAGTTTGATCCGGCGAGGGGTTTGTGGTCTGTGCCACGGCCGGAGAGCCAGCCACGACTGTGAGTAATGCGAGTGTGAATCCCGCGAATGTGAATCCCAAAGAGATGACGCGTTTCATAGCTTCCATCCTTTTCTCACTGCATCCATGGGGCGATCCCTTAATGCGGTCCGCCCGTCGATTTTGCGAGTCTAGATTTCAAGTAGCCCGGCCTGCCGCACTGGCACGAACGCCAGAGTCCGCGGCGGAACATTTTTCCGCGAGAAATCCTCCGATGCGGCGGTCCAGACTGGCGGCCTCGCCGGCGATGTCGGCAGCCAGTTGCGGGGCGAGATCCGGGTCGCGATTCCGCGCCAACTGTTGAGCGTATCCGGCGATGGTCGTCAAGGAGGTGCGTAGCTGCAAAGCCATTTCGGCGGAAAGCTCACCGTGCAGTTGTTGTTGGCGGCGGATGTTTTCAAACTCACTGCGGTCGCTGATCAGGCATGCGACTCCGAGCAGACTGCCATCCACGGCGGGAACGGCGGAAACCGTAACCGCGAGATGAAGCTTTTCGCCTGCGGGAGTGGTGTAATCTGCCTCGAGTTGACGGCGTTTGCTACCCTCATGCAACACGGCATGAACTTCCTCGGCGAGGCGAACCGGCAGGCTTGCCACACCGTCGGAATAGACCGCGGAAGAGTCCGGCGAGCAAACCGCTGCTTGGCGGAAAATATCCTCCGCACTCATCCCAGAAAGCGAACGGTAACCAAGGATCTCTTTGGCGGCGGGATTGGCTTGCTTCACCAATCCATTGAGTCCGAACACCAGCACGCCCGAGGGAAGATTCGACAGAACGGTCTGGCTGAAATTTTCGGTGGTGCGGGCGCGGCGTTGTTCGGTAAGTGTTTGCACTTGTAATTCGTGCTTCTGCTGCTTCAGTTGCTGAATGACGGTGTTATAGAGGTGGACAGGCAAGGTTTCCAGAGTGGGAGCGGCGGCACAGTCAAGATCAGCCTCGGCAGCGATATTGCGGCGCAAGGCGCGCATCAGGAAGATGGCGAATACGAACGCGGATCCCGCGGCGAAAAGCACCATCATGGCGCGCAGCACTAACGGATTGGTAAACAGCCTTACCACCAAAGCCTCCCGTACCAGCGCAGGAACTGGTTGCCAACGAAGAGTGCGAGCAGTGCCATGCTGCCTAAAAAGACGCCGAAGGGCATCTGGTAATGGCGGTAAACCATCTGCGCGGATTGCCATCCCCGGCGGCGCGCGGCCTGTAGGCTGGCCAATCGGCGCGTGAAGCGGTGAGTGCGCTTGACCCAGACCATCAGCACCGTAGCCAAGCCAAACAGCGACCCGGCCAACGAAGCGGTGAAGATGGTAAAAATGGTGAGCTTCATCCCGAGAAAGGCGCCCACCATGGCCATCAGTTTTACGTCGCCGAAGCCCATGCCTTCCATTCCGCGCCAGCGCAAGTAAACGGCGCCAGCGCAGTAGATGAATGAAGCGCCAAGAGCCGCACCCAGCAGGGAGTCGAACAGGGAAAACAAGCGCGCGGCTAGATCGGCACTGAAGGGGAGATCCAACATTCCAGGCAGAAACTGCGAAGCGACGTCATTTACCGGAACGATCGAGCTGAAGACCAGCCCTAGCGCCAGGCCGGGGAGCGTGAGCTTATCGGGCAGCAGCTTGGTTTCGGCGTCCGTGAAGATGAGCCCGAGCAGGAGAAATCCAAAGACGCAGTATTTCAGCGTGGCCAGCGTGAATCCGAAATAGGCGTAGCAGCCGAGGAAAAGAACGCCGGTAAGCACCTCGATAAACAGATAGCGAGCAGAGATTTTGGTTTCGCAGTTACGGCAGCGTCCGCGCAGAAGCAGCCAACTGATGACCGGCAGATTGTCATAAAAGGCAATAGGCCGCTTACAGTGGGGGCAGGCCGAACGCGGCGCGACCACCGACAAACCCAGCGGCAGGCGATAGATACACACGTTCAGAAAGCTGCCAAAGGCCAGCCCGAGGAAAAAAATCGACGATGCATACACCGGCTCCACGGATTTTGTGGCGTTCCTTTCTTGCGGCGGAAGGCGAGCGCTTCTACGCGCAGGTCTTCCTTAGAACGCAGATAAGTCTCAATCTTGAGTGGATTATAAGGCGGCGATGGCAGGGAGGACTAAGGTACTGAAGTCACTGTCCGAACGGACGATGCGGTCAAGGGTAGGTAAGCCGTAGCAGCTCGCCTTCCAGTGCGATGGACGAGGGGTCATAAGCGGGAAGGCGTCCGTTCCACCGAGTCCAATTGCGGGGGATTAGACGAGTCTCGGCCGCAGGGTGAGTTCGCCAATCTTCGGCTATTTGCTCGCGCACGAACAGGGAGAAAGAGGTCGCGTCCCCGACACTGAGAACCGGCAATGAACTCCAATCGAACAGAGTCGCCTGTAGGCCTTCGGTGATGGATTCCGAAGGGTCCAGGCAAAAAATCCAATCGTAGCGTGCCTGGTCAAGGTAATGATTACGATTCGCGGTGGCCCGGATATCCGCTGGCACGATGCGCGCGCCATATTCGCGGGCGACGCGGGTGGTCGCGTCAGCGGAGTCATGATCCACGATCAGGATTTCGGCGCAGGGGAGAAGCATTTCCAGCGCCCGACCCAGGCGTAAGGCAGCATTCCTAGTGTGCAGCAATGCAGTAATTGGAGGCATGGGTGGAATCAATGAGCCTTCCAGAGTGTACGACGAGGTGGATCGGGGCGGGGAGTCGCTTTTCCAGGAGTAATGCCGCATTGACCGGCCAATGCGGTTGTGAGAGACTTGTCGCGCCACCATGTGTCGTAGAAGTTCAGCGCGGGTAAAGCCTCGATATTGGGTTCTCATCGTCGGCATTGCCTTAAGTTTATTTATTTCCGCAACGGCACCGGCGCAGGACCGTTTCAATGGCATGGGTGCCACCACCAGTACCACAACCAGCTACGACAGTTGGGCCGAAGGTACTGTCCTGATCGTCACGGTTTACGCCGAGAACAATAAGAAGCGTCTTGACCGCCAGTCCGTCGTAAAGCTCTTAAACCCGGTCACACAGATCGTCAAATGGCAGACTACGAACGCGCAGTCTGAGGCAACGATTGGCAACGTAACGCAGGGACACTACGATGTTGAGGTGAGCGCGGTCGGGTACATTACGGCTCATAAAGAAGTCCCGATCATTGGCAATCTCAATCGGATTCAGCTAGAGATGATATTGCAGCGTGATCCGGAGGCTCTGGAGTTGGGATTTGCCGACGGGGCGATGCCACCAAAGGTGCGCAAACAGACGAAGCATGCCGTTTCCGCATTGAAGTCGGGGAATCTTAATCAGGCTCAGAAATGGCTGGGTGCAGCTTACCAAACGGCGCCCTCCAATCCAGACCTGAACTTCTTGATGGGATACCTGAACTACCAGCAAAAGGATTTTGGCCAAGCTCAGTCCTACCTTGGCAAAGCAGCAGAACTTAATCCGCATGATGTACAGTCTTTGACATTGCTTGGACGGTTAGGACTTCAGAACGAAGATTACCTCTCAGCTAGCTCAACTCTGGAAAAGGCGGTTGCCGCCGACTCCGACTACTGGATGGCGCATAATCTACTTGCCGATGCCTATCTTAAGCAGCGGAAGTACGAAGGGGCCAGAGACCAGGCGCAGTTAGCGCTAGAAAAGGGTAAAACCGGGGCCAATGCTGCGCGGCTAGTTTTGGGGCAAGCACAGGTGAACCTGGGAAAGCGCGCGGACGGCATCCAAACACTCAAGACGTTTCTGGAGAGTTCGCCGAAGAACCCCACGGCACCTCAGGTTCGCTCCCTGATAGCCGAACTGGAAGCACGCGATTCTAATCCGGACGCCACTCCAGCTGAGATCGCGGTCCTCCATCCTCTAACCGGAATCGACCCCTTACTCGCATCGCCTGATCTTTCGTTCACCATGAAGCCGTGGCAGCCGCCGGGAATCGACGAGACCAAGTTGTCCGTGGCGGCGGACGTAACCTGTCCGCTCGATGAGGTGATTGAGATGTCGGGCAACCGGGTGAAGGAGTTGGTCACCGATGTTTCGCGCATTGCCGCCATCGAACGGCTGCTGCACGAACAAGTAGATGAGATCGGCAATCCCATCACCAAGGAAACGCGTGATTACAATTATGTCGCGTCCATCACCGAAGACAAGCCGGGTTTTCTCGAGGTCGATGAATATCGCGCCGCTCACCTGGGACTTTCCGATTTTCCCGACCATATTTCCAGCAGCGGCTTTGCTGCGTTGGCGCTGGTGTTTCACCCGGACATGCGCGATAACTTCGAAATGAAGTGTGAGGGACTGGGCGACTGGCATGGGCAGTCGGTGTGGCTAATTCACTTCCGGCAGCGCGACGATCGTCCTGCCCGCATTCATGACTATAAGGTGGGCGCGGAAACGTACGCGGTAAAGCTAAAGGGACGCGCGTGGATCACGACTGACAAGTTTCAGATCGTGCGCATTGAATCGGAACTGGTCAATCCGATGAAGCCGATTCAACTTCTCAGCGAGCACCAGATTGTGGAGTACGGGCCCGTTCCTTTTCAAAAGAAGAGCATGGAACTGTGGCTGCCGAAAACTGCGGAGATCTATTTTGATTTCCGCCGCCATCGCTATTACCGCCGGCACAGCTTCGATCACTACATGCTGTTCGCGGTGGACTCCGATGAGAAGCGCAAAGAGCCCAAAGCTGCGCCGCCGGAGAGCAAGCCCAATCCGTTGCCGAACTGACCTCCTGAATAAACGCTCGCTGAATCATTCGGTCGCAGCGTTGGCCGCCCGGCGTGCCGTCGGATAACTTACCCGTCCAAACATGATTCCGGTTTCCACCTCCGCGGGCTGCCCTCCGCGCATATACCGTTTGAACTTCCACTGCTTCAGGGCGTCGCTAACGGCTTTCGCCTGATCGGGAAACGCGCTGAGAAAATGTATGTGCTTTACCTTGCCTTCTTTATCGACGATGATTCGCACCGGAACCGGGTTGAATCTGTGCTCGGTGAAGACGGGATCAACCCGCGTGATCAGGTTTTCGTCATTGGCGTAATCTTTGACGCATACGGGGAAGGCGCCCCCTCCCGTCCCGGCCGTGGGATTGGCTTCCTCGGGCAACTTGATCTTGTTCATATCCAGGATCAAGCTTTCCAGCAGTTTGGTGTCGCGGCTGGTTAGCACGAATTGCACCGCGTGGCAGCGGACTTGAGTGGCGAGAACATACCAATGCAGCTCGGCTATCGGAGACCAATAGGCAAAGAAGGTAAAGGGATGACCGGCAATAGTGGTCTGTGTTGGCGGCAGTTCAACTTTGTAGTCCGCCTGCAGATGATTCTTCGAGTAATTCACCAGCTCCAGTGCGTTGGCCGCGGGCAGCGGGGTAAAGAACATGTCCTGAGCGGTAATCAGAATAATCCCGCGATCCGGCCTTTTGTAAGCGTCCCCAGGACTGATCTGCGCCAGCACGTAGCGGCCACTGTCTGAGGGCGGTGGTCCTTTGTATTTCTCGGCCCAATCTGCAGGCAGACTGTAAGTCATTGCAAAGTACTGGTTGCTGAATACGTTGTTCGTCACGCTTCCGGCTTCCGGAACAGGAGTGACGGAATCACTTGCGCTCGACCACGCGCCCTTTACCAGAATGACTCCTGTTGGCACCTTGTTCCCGGGCTGGACGTTGTCGGAAAAATCGCCACCGTTCTTCGGGATCGGCTGCGGTTTAGTGCTTTGGCTCCAAGCCGACAAGGACGAAGCGAGCACTAGCAATGAACACAGAAATCGAGAGCGCATATTCCTCCTGCGAATCCAGGCAGTCTTGGTCGGCGGCTTTGCCGACCGCAGCGGATCTTTTTCCTCTTTAACTTGAAAAAGTTCTGGCGAGACTTCCCGGCCTCGCCAGAACATTGCCGTGGATGACTACAACGAGCGCAGGAAGTCCAATATTTCCTGCTGTTGGGTAGAGTTGAGGTTGAAGAACTGTTCCTCCACGAAGCTGGCTTCACTGCCGTGGCTTGCGTGGTCTTGAATCGCTGTGATCAGGTTCGTGGTGCGGCCATCGTGCAGCAGGAAGATCCGCTGTCCCAATCCCCACAAGGGAGCCGTGCGGAACTGGTCTCCGCCCGCGCCGCCCTGCGAGACGTTATCCGCCAGGCCGCTGCCCATGTGATGGATCTCAATATCTGAGTAGGCGTTCACCGGGACTTTGCTTAAGGATGTGGTTACGTTCGATACCTGAGTGGTGCCGGGCGATGGATTGTGGCAGGTCGAGCAGCCGGTAGAGACAAACAAGGCGCTGCCGGCCGAGATCGTGCTCGAGGAGACTGACTGTCCATTCAGCACAACCCCACCCGTTGGCGGCGGAGCCAGCAACCGCATGAAGTCGGCAAACGCCGAGACATCATCGAGAATCGCCGCCCCCGCCGATCCCGGATTGTTGGTGTCTTCCGGATAACCGGTTCCGGAGAGGTTCAGACAAGTCGATGGCAGCCCGGTTTGAAGCTGGTCTTCCCCAGGCAGCGGACGATCTTGAGGAAACAGCAGGTTGCTGATGCCCATCTCCACGTTGTAAGCTTCGCCGGAAAAGATGTGCAACGACTTGTTTTGTGCCTTCCAGCCGAAGCGGGTGATGGTGCCGTCGTTGCCGTTGCGGTTGAAAGCGCCGGAAATGCCGAGATTGTTATTGTTATTGGTCAACTGGTTGTTCAACAGGGTTGAGTCGTCCAGGTTCTCGATCAGGCCTGTGCCAAAGGTCGGAGTGGGAATCCGGAAGATCACGTTGTTCTCCGACACCGCAGTGGCGAAGCTGGGCTGCGGCAGCACGGTGCTGCTGTTGCAGGTGCCGGCATCGGAGCGGCCAGTGACGGTGTACAGGTCCTCCACTCCACCGTTGGGAGCGTTGTAGTTGACCGTGCCGTTGCTGTTAAAGAAGAATGGGAACCGGGCTTCACGGGTTGGCCCAGTGGCCGTAATGAAAGACGGGATTGTGTTGCCTGGGGCAACCCCGTTGCTGGGGAACCCGAATTCGGGATTGGTGGCAGCGCCTGTCCCCCCGATCGCAGGTTGCGCGTGGCAGGAACTGCAACTATTCGAGTTAAACCGCGGTCCCAGGCCGGTGTTGGCCCCCCCGGAAACGGACTCCACAGTCTGGAAGCGCCCCTGGCCGTCGGTGAAAAATGAAAGTATTTCCGAGGGGCTGTTGGATAACACCGAAGAGAGTGCGGCGCCGGTGCCGCGGTTTCCACTCTGAACTCCGGGGTCGGTCTGGGCAACTGCCGCTCCGGTGAGCAGCAGCGCCGCTAAAGTAAAACTGGACGCGAGTCTAGCTATCTTGGTCACAACTACCTCCTTGTAGGGTCTCTTCTGGTTAGCCTGGACACACACAGGACCTTGGTTGGAACGTCCGGGGACCGATATCCCGGGGCATCAGGGAATGGGATCTTGCCTTCCCCCGGCAAAGTGGCAGAATTCGTCGACTGGAGAATCGCTCCTCCTTTCGGAACTGGGCAACGAGGCCCAACCACAGAAATAGCGGGAATGCACAAATGAATCCGGACAGGCGAAGGGGCAAGGGGTGTCCGGAATCAGTGCTGCGCTTTGTAGCTCAAAATTGTTCGTGCGCAACAGGAAGATGCTGGTTGTTACGAAGTCAGAACAGACGGAATGCGCAAAAGACAGGGATCATTAGAGTTTTCTTATGGATGAGACATAGTTGTGCTGATGTCATTCCCCATCCTCAAAGACGAAAAAAAGCCTCGCCCTGTTCGGAATACCGGAACTCGGGAGGACATGGAGCTGAAAAAAGAATTAAAGGGTGCACGCAGCGCGTTAGCCCAGAAAGCGATGTGCAGGTTTAATGTGCATCATCGAGCTTTGGACGGCCGGCGTTCGGATCCGACGGCTTGATAACCGTAACGGGAGCTTGCAGGGTGAAGTTCAGCACGGTCTCCGAGGGGAGCTTGATCTGCTGACTCTTGCTGGCGGCCTGTGCGCCCCCACCGACTCCGGCGCCCGCCGCAGTGCCGATCACGGCACCCTTTCCGCCGCCGGCGATGGCACCGATAATGCCGCCCAGAATTGCGCCACCGCCAACTTTTTCCGCAGTATTCTTGCCGCGCGAACTGCCTTCTTTTCTGAACTGATCGGTCTGCAGGTTGTAGCTTTTGCCGTTCGACGAGATGCTATCGAGTTGCAGCACCACCACCGACTGTCCGGCGAATTTGCTGGCGCTCTTGAGATCGACAATGTGTCCCGTGATGTCGGTACCCGCCGGAATCGCTTCCGACCCCTCGGCGGAGAGCGGAGCGTTCAGCGTGGCGTGAAACGTGTCTCCTTGCTGATTTTTTTCGCTGTCGATGCTATCGATGAGGCGCACGGATAGCGGCGTGCCCTGCTCAATCGTTACCTTTAACGGTTGTGGAGGTGCGGGTGGCGGCGTAGCCGAGGAAGATGCGGCGGATGGCGGCGGGTCGGCGGGTGGCTGGTCTTGCGGAACCGGCGCGGGTGTTGTCTGGGAATACTCGGCGTTTGGGTTGCCGCCTGTAGCGGTGGAGTCACTGCCCATGTCTGCATCTTCGGAGGCGCGAGAACGACTCGACTTCCTGACGCTGGGCATGTTGTTAGACGGCATTGACCTCGCGAGTTTCGCCGCGGCAACCTGGGGAGCCGCTACAGAAGGTTTCGAGGCGCTTCCCACCTGCAGGTTATTGACAACCTCCTTCACGCCATCTACGGATGCGGCCTGCCGGGCGGCGGCCGCGCGTTGCGCGTCATTGTCCACGAATCCAGTGAGCGTCACTACTCCGTTGCTGGCCTGCACGGAAAGCTGCTTGGTCGAGAGCCCGGAGTCTTGACCGTACTTGCTTTGAATTTCGCCGGAAATTTTTGCGTCATCCGGCTTCCTGGCGCAAGCAACGCTCGAGGCCAGGATTGCCGCGAGAGTAAACAAGACAACTGGCATGCCTCTATGCATGAGCGGACTCCTGAGATTAATCCGGGGGACGGGCTACAACGCCCGCCTACAGTGTATCTGTTGTGGACAAATTCGCGTGGGAATCTGGTGAGTGGACGAACCTAATTCTCGAACCCGGTTCGCGTGTAGAATCTGCGGGCTGTGTTCAACGTGTGCGAGACCTGCGGTTCGAGAGAGATTCTAATGGATGAACTTGTAGTCGACGATGGAGGCGGCCAACAGACCGGTGCCGGCTTCCGCGTCCTGATCTTGTTTTTCTCTCGCCTGCTTGTCTCGGCAGCGAATCACTCGGCCTTGGCAGACCACGTTGCGGTTCTTCTGGCCGGAGATTTCTTCCGGCATTTCAAACACCATCTCGATCAAAGCATTCACCGGCAAGGGCTGCGGCCCGTGAAACAAGAGGCCGGTCTGACTTAGGTTTTCGATCGCGCCTTCATACCAGGTGCTGGTGCTGTTTACGCGGTAGCGCAGCGCTGTGTCGAGCTTCAAACGGCGGGCGCGCGGCGTCCAGGATGGACGTTTCTCACGCGTATGGCTTCGCCGCACTGTGGTTTCAGGCTTGGCATGCTCCAGGCGCTGGGTGCGGCGCATGGTAGCCCAGTCATATTGGTACTCGGCCGCGCACAGCAGGCAAACTTGATAATAGTCTCCGTCAGAGCCGCGCCGTGGCCAGGAGAATTCGTGGGAGCAGCGCCCGAGCATAAGAACGTCCATGATTTTCTGCGGCATGATGGTTACTTCCGGACCCACCTTCGGACAAACTGTGTTCGCCGAAAGCAGTCCCATCATCGCTCGAACCCGGGTTCTTGGGTAGGTTACTTTCGTGATGCTTCCAAACTGCATTTATGTTTTCAATCACATAACACAGACTTGGTTCCAAGTTGGGTCCAATCCTCACTGCATTGTGGACCCGACCAGGATCGTTCCCGACCAGGAGCGTTCCCATTGCAGCCGCCGCGTTTCTATCGTCGGCCCCGAGTGCGGTGTAGTGAATCTCTGTGACCTTGGACCCCGGCGAGTGTCCCAACCTCTCTTGCCTTACTTTGGTCAGAACGCCTGCATGATCCATCTTGGTTGCCGAGCAGTGACGGAGGGCTTTTATGCGCTTGGAAGGAATCTCGGGGAAGCTCTCGCTCGCGTCATCCCCATTGCGCCAAGTTCGGAGCCAGTCCGGCAGTCGAATGTGTGTGGTCTCACATTAGATGGTGATTGCAGTCACTGCGTTCCCGCGAAGTGGGTGCTATTTAAACCAAATCCGTGCCCAGGGACAAGAGACTCCAGCCCCGATTTCCGGTGACCAGCGCCGACTTGCTCTCTGGCAAAAAGATGACCGCGAGGTGAGCCTATGCTCCCGTCGAATCACTCGTTGTCTGGGGCCCTGCAACAGAAAGGCATCAATCGCCGCCGCTTTCTGAAATTCTGCAGCCTCATGACGGCCACTCTGGCGCTGCCCCCGCGCTACATCGCGCAGGTGGCGGGCGCGCTGGAGAAAGCCAGGAAACCCGTGCTGGTCTGGTTGCAATTTCAGGATTGCGCTGGGAACTCCGAGTCCATCCTCCGTTCTGGCCACCCCACCGTGCTGGAGGTGGTTTTAGATCTGTTTTCCTGGGAATACCACGAGTTGGTGATGGCCGGTGCCGGCCATCAGGCAGAGGCTGCGCTTGAGCGCGTAGTACGCGAGGAGAAGGGCAAGTTCATTGCGGTAGTCGAGGGTGCTATCCCTCTCGCTGACGACGGTGTGTATTGCACCATAGGTGGCCGGACCGCACTGGACATCGCGCGCCACGTCTGCCCGAATGCCGCCGCGACTATTGCCGCCGGAGCATGCGCTTGGGATGGAGGACTCGTGCGGGCTCACCCCAATCCCACCGGCGCTGTGGGTATCTCAGAGGCGGTGCCCGCGGCAACAGTGATCAATCTCGGTGGCTGCCCGCAGAATCCGGTGAACACCGCCGCCGTGCTGGTTCATTACCTGACTTTTGGCGAGTTACCCGCAATGGACCAATACAACCGGCCTCTATTCGCGTACGGGCGCATCATCCATGACCAATGCGAGCGACGCGCCCACTACGACGCCGGCCGTTACGTTCAGGAGTGGGGTGACGAAGGCCAGCGCAAGGGCTGGTGCTTGTACAAAATGGGCTGCAAGGGTCCGCAGGCGACCTTCAACTGTCCCTCGGTACGTTGGAATGATGGTACGAGTTGGCCGGTGAAGGCCGGCCACGGATGTCTGGGTTGCGCCTCACATCGTTTCTGGGATACCCGTTCTCCGTTCTATGACCGGTTGCCCACAGTTCCAGGCTTTGGTGCAGATGTGACTGCCGGCGAGATCGGGCTGGGAATCACCGCCGTTGTAGCTGGCGCAACCGTGGTCCATGGGATCGCTAGCGCCGCTCGTGACCGCATGCGGCCCGTGCCCGCAGCAGTTCCACCGCCGGCCAGCAATGAGCCGCCGAGGAAAGGATAGGAGAACCTATGGCACGCATCGTGATTGACCCGGTGACCCGTATTGAAGGCCATCTGCGCATCGAAGCGGAAGTCAATAGTGGCGCCGTGTCCGATGCCTGGAGTTCAGGAACCATGTTCCGCGGTATCGAGCTGATCCTGCGCGGCCGCGATCCACGCGAGGCCTGGATCTGGACGCAACGCATCTGCGGTGTGTGCACCACGGTCCATGCCTTAGCTTCGGTGCGCGCCGTCGAGGATGCGCTCGGCATCGAGGTTCCGGAGAATGCCAGCCTGATCCGCAACATCATTGGCGCCAGCCAATATGTGCAGGACCACGTGATCCACTTCTACCACCTGCATGCGCTGGATTGGGTGGATGTGACCCTGGCGCTCAAGGCTGATCCGGGGAAAACTTCGCAACTGGCCGAATCCATTTCGCCGTGGCCGAAATCCAGCCGCGCATACTTCAAGGCAATCCAGGACCGGGTGAAGGCACTGGTCGAAAGCAAGCAGTTGAGCTTGTTCAGCAGCGGGTATTGGGGTCATCCCGCGTACCACCTGCCGCCCGAGGCGAACCTGCTGGCAGTCGCTCACTATGTGGAAGCCCTGGAATTTCAGAGGGACTACATACGCATCCATGCCGTGCTGGGAGGGAAGAATCCACACCTCCAGACGTATCTCGTTGGCGGTATGGCGACGGCGATGGATCCCAACGAGCCCCAGGCGACGATCAATCCCGAGCGAATCACTTTTCTCGCCGAGTTGGCCAGCAAGGCGCAAGCCTTCGTCGATCAGGTCTACATTCCGGACGTCCTCGCGGTCGCTGGGTTCTATCGCGACTGGTTCGAACGAGGCGAGGGACTGGGGAATTTCCTCTCCTACGGCGACTATCCTCTGGGAAGCATCAAGGATCCATCGCGTTTTTACTTGCAGCGTGGTGCGATTTTCAACCACGATCTCTCGAAAGTGTACCCGGTGGATCCCGCCAACGTCACGGAGTACGTGACGCACTCCTGGTATCAGTACGACGGCGGCGACCAGAACGCGAAGCATCCCTATCTGGGCGAAACCAGCCCGAAGTACAGCGGACCAAAGCCCCCATTCGAGCATCTCGAAGTCGACGGGAAATACTCATGGCTCAAAGCGCCGCGCTACCAGGATCACGCGATGGAGGTCGGCCCGCTGTCGCGGATGCTGGTGGCCTATGCCTCGGGACATCCAGAAGTGAAGGCCGCGGTCGACGGCGTCCTGGCCAAACTCAACGCGCCAGCAACGGCACTGTTTTCGACTCTGGGACGCATCGCGGCTCGCGCCATCGAAGCCCACGTGATGGCCGGACAAGTCAGCAAGTGGGTGGCGGAACTCGGCGACAAGCTCGGGCACGGCGATCTGCGGGTACACAACGGTGAGAAATGGGATCCCGACACCTGGCCCAAAGAGGCGCAGGGCTTCGGTTTTCACGAGGCGCCTCGTGGCTCTCTCGGCCACTGGGTCCACATCGAAGACAAGAAGATCACGAACTACCAGTGTGTGGTGCCCACGACCTGGAACGCCGGACCGCGCGACGCCAAAGGACAACGTGGCGCATATGAAGCATCTCTGCTCAAGACTCCGATCGCCGATCCGGAGCGCCCGCTGGAGATTCTACGCACCATTCATTCCTTCGATCCCTGCCTGGCTTGCGCGGTGCACGTGGTCGATGGCCAGGGGCGGCGCTATACCGTGCCCTGGGTGAGCTGAAAAGGAGGCGCAATGGCTGAGTTAAGGAAGTATGGGTGGGGTGAGGCCCATCGGCCGGAACCGGCGTTTCCTACCGTGCGGGTTTATGTGTGGGAACTGCCAGTCCGGGTTTCGCACTGGATCATATTCCTGTCTATCATTGTGCTCTCCGTCACCGGATACTACATCCACAATCCGTTTATTGTCGCCAGGAGCAGCACAACCTTCCTGATGGCGACGATACGGTTCATACACGAGATCACAGGTTTTGTGTTCATTGCTGCGTTTCTGCTGCGGCTGTACTGGTTTTTCATGGGGAACAGTTGGGCGAACTGGCGGGCATTCGTGCCAGTCCATCGCCGGCAGTGGCGGGGCATGGGCAGAATGGTGGCCTATTACAGTTTCCTGCGCAAAGACCTGGTGCATCAGGTTGGACACAATGCCCTGGCTGCTGTCACCTATCTATTGATGTTCACCTTCATGCTGATCGAGATCATTACCGGCCTCACCTTGTATACACAGGTGCGCGGGAAGTGGGCGCTGGGCTGGCTGTTCGCCTGGATACCGGGTGTGTTCGACATCCAGCACATACGGCTGGCTCACTTCTGCGTCATGTTTGCCTTCTTCGCGTTTGTGATTCACCACGTTTACAGCGCAGTGCTCGTATCCTGGGAAGAACGCAATGGCCTGATCGAGAGCATCTTCACCGGCTACAAGTTTGTTCCGGAGGCCGAACTGGAAGAAGATCCGGCACTGAGTAGGGTGGACTGAAATGCCGGCGCCAGCCACCTGCGTTGTGCTCGGCCTGGGCAACACCCTGCACTCCGATGACGGGATCGGCCCGCAGGCCACTGAGAGACTGAGAAACGATTCACGAGTGCCCGAGGACGTCGCGCTGATTGAGGGCGGTACGCTGGGCCTGGAATTGCTTACCTACATCTGGGACTGTTCCTACCTGCTGGTATTGGATGCGGTGGATGTCGGGCAGCCTCCCGGAACGCTGGTTCGGATGTCAAGCCAAGAACTGCAAACCTTGCCCGGCAAAGGAAGTGTGCACCAACTGGGCCTTGCGGATCTGCTGGTGGCGCTCCGGATTCTGGCAAATCGAACTCCCGAGGTAGTGCTGCTGGGCGTGCAACCAGCAAGCATTGAATGGGGCACAGAGTTGTCGCCAGCGGTTGCGGCTGTGCTGCCTGCGCTCGCAGATGCTGCAATCGCAGAAATGTGCCACAGACCACGTACGCAGGCGGAAATGACAACTTAGAATCGTTGCACCTATCGCTCTTAGAGTCCAAGGTACGCTCGCCGCACTTCATCCATTCTTGCAACGTCATCCGACTTGCCACGGATGCTGATTCGACCTTCGGCGAACACGTATGCGTAGTCGCTGATCGCCAGGGCGAGGTGCACATTCTGTTCCACCAGGACGATGGTGAGCCCTTGTTTCCGCAGTGTGCCCAAGGTCAGGAAGAGTTGTTGCGCCAGCACCGGGGCCAGGCCGAGCGAGAGCTCGTCGATCATCATCACATCCGGCTCCTGCATCAAGCCGCGGCCCATAGCCAGCATCTGCTGCTCGCCGCCGGAGAGCGTGGAAGATTTTTGCTGGCGGCGTTCTTTCAGGCGCGGGAACAGCGTATAGACGCGCTCCAGGTTTTGTTTCTGGCGCTTGCGGGCACGCTTGGAATATCCGCCCATCTCCAAGTTCTCCTCTACTGACATATCCGGGAAAAGCTGACGGCCCTCCGGCACCAGCACCAGCCCGCGATTGGCTTTGGCGTAAGGTGGAAGCCGAGTGACGTCTTCTCCATGCAACAGAACGCGGCCTTTCCAGGCGCGCAGGCTGCCCATAATCGTGCGCAGGGCCGTGGTTTTGCCAGCGCCATTCGTGCCGATGATCGTGGTAAAATTCTCTCGCTCAACCTCGAGCGAAATGCCCCACAGGACCTGTACCTCGCCGTATCCGGACTCGACGTTCTCCAACTGAAGGACAACGTCCATCATTTCCTCCTTGTCAATTTGTCAACCCTACTCCATTCATGAACCGCTTCGGGAAAGCCCAGGTAGGCTTCAACCACATCCGTATTGTGGACCACCTCATCCGGCTGGCCTTCCGCCAGCTTGCGGCCCAGATTCAGCACCACGATGCGATCGGAAAGACTCATGATCGCCTGCATCAGGTGCTCGATCATGAGCACCGAGATCCCGCTGTCGCGAATTTTGCGAACCAGTTCGATCATGGTCGCAACTTCAGTGGGATTCAGACCCGCCAGCACTTCGTCCAGCAGCAGAAGCCTTGGTCTTGCCGCCAGTGCCCGCGCCACTTCCAAACGTTTCTTGCCGGCGATGGTGAGCGAGCGCGCCATCATCTCGGCGCGGTCCCCCAATCCAACCTGCTGCAGCACTTCGGAAGCAACCTTGCGTGCGGCGGCCCGATCGAGATATTCGCGGCCGAAGCAGGCGCCCACGGTGACGTTGTCCAGCACGGTAAGGTCGTTCAGTGGCTTCACGATCTGGTGGGTGCGCGCCAGGCCCAAGTGAACTATCTTGTCAGGCGAAAAGTTGGTGATGTCTTTTCCCGCAAAGGTGATGGTTCCCTGGTCGGCCTTATAGACCCCATTCACCACATTGAACAATGTTGTCTTCCCGGCGCCGTTGGGACCGATCAGGCCCAGGATTTCGCCCTCAGCGATGCTGAAGCTGACGTCGGAAACAGCGGCCAGTCCGCCGAATCGCTTGCTGACGCCGCGCACTTCCAGAAGAGTGCTCATTCGAGCACCTTGCGTGCGCGGGGTACCAGGCGATACAGCCAGCCAATTAAGCCTCCCGGCGCGAACAGCACCACCATGAGCAGCAGTCCGCCCGCGATTACCAGGTGAAAGTTGGAAAGGACGGAGGAAGTCAGCAGGTAAGAACGAAGTTTCTCATAAAGGGTCCCGCCCAGAGCCGCGCCGATGACTGAGCCCTGCCCGCCAAGCATCAACATCACGATGCCTTCCAGCGACAACATGAACTCGAAGGCGATCGAAGGGTCGATCATGCCATTCTTGAAGAACATCAATGCGCCTGCGACCGCAGGCAGAAATGCGGACACGCTGTAGATGATCGCCTTGTACACGGTGGCGTTGACGCCCAGCACCACGGCGGCATCCTCGTCCTCGCGGATGGCGAACAGGCCCAGGCCAAACTTGGAATTCTTGATGGCCAGGCTCAGGATCATCGAAAGGGCCATGACCGCAATGATCGCGAAGTAGGTGATCCAGAGAGCGTGCCTGGCGCCGCCCAGAGGCTGGTAGGAGGCGAACGAGAGGTACATCCCGGTCGATCTGCCCCAGGGATCGAAGTTGGAAACAAACGCTCGCACCGCTTCGAGAATACCAATGGTGGCCAGGGCAAAATAGGCCCCGCGCAAGCGCAAAACGGCCAGCCCGAACAGGAACGCGCAGACACTAACCACCCCCCCGGCCACCAGCGCCGACACTACCAGGTTCCAGCCGCGCACTGTGGTCAGGTAAAGTCCCACGTAACCGCCCAGCCCGTAAAAGACGATGTGGCCGAAGTTCACGTAGCCGGTGTAGCCGATCATCAGGTTCAAATTGCTGGCCAGGATGATGGCGATGGCGATGAGGATAAGATCTTCGCGCAAGGAAACGTTGTTGCCGCGCAGCGGCCCGTAGACGAAGCCGGCGGCGACGAGCAGAATGATCCAAAAGGTGGGCCGGCGCAGGATCATGCCGCCGCCCTCTTGCCGAAGATGCCCCGCGGGAACGCGACCAGCACCACTACGAACAGGCCGAACTCGATCAGCGGAATCCAACTGACGGCGATGAACGGCGTGACCACGCCCTCCAGCAAGCCCAGCAGCACTCCCGCGATCAAGGCCCCGAAAGGCTTGCCCAGTCCCGCGAGAATGGTGACCACGAAACTTTTCAACTGATACGTCGCGCCGGAAAGAATGGTGAAGGGAAACAAGGTGGAGACCAGAGCCCCCGAGGTGCACGCCAGGGCGATGCCGATGGCAAAGGCGATACTCAGCACCGCCGTCGAGGAGATGCCCATCAACTCGGCGGCTTCGCGGTTATCGGCGACGGCGCGGATGGCTTTGCCGGTACGTGTGTGATAGAGGAAGAATTGCAGCGCCAGGGCGATGACCACCGCAGAGATGGCGGCAGCGATGTGGTTCCCGGTAAAAGTGTAGGCTCCGATGGTGATGCCGGGCAGGGTGAAGTTGACGTTGTACGGGCTGGTGCTCCACACCGCGGTTCCGATGCCGATGACCATCATGTTCACCGCGAACGTGGCGAGCAGGCTCATCAACATGGAGCGGCCCACTACCCAGTGCACCGCCATCCAGTAGACGACGAGTCCGAGGAGCAATCCGGCCCCGATGGTGGGCAGCAGCAACACATAAGCGTTGATTCCCGTTGCGGTGAACAGCAGATACATGCAGAACATGCCGAGCGCGATCATGGCTCCGTGAGTAAGATTGATGACATCCATCACTCCCCAAATCAGACTCAAGCCCATCGCTGCGAGCCCGTACACCGCGCCGACGAGCAGGCCGTCGATCATGGAAGCTAGTACGCCCGACATATCTCACCCTCCGCGTTCATGGCTTTCGACGTCCATCCTTGTAGCGCCGGCATCCTTCGACTTCGCTCAGGACAAGCCTTGCCGGCTGTCGCGAGGTCATCTCGCCCTCGCAGGTGGGGGCGGGACGCCCCCACGACAGCCGCCGGGACGGCGGCGCTACGTTATTTCAGTGGATCGGATACATCAGGTTGGCGCTCTTGCCCGCCAGTGGCCACACAACTTCTTTTACCGGTTTGCCGGACTTATCTTTTTGCCATTGCGCGAGGACCATGGAATGGCCCACCTGCAAGCCGTGTTCGCTCGCGGCGGTCGAGAATTTGGTCCGCCCGTAAAAGGTCGTGACATCGGTGGCGTTCAGCACCTGCGCCACCTTGGCCGAGTCAATCCCGCCCGCTTGTTCGATGGCACGCTGCAGGATCATTCCGCACCCGTAGCCACCGGCGGACTCGTAGCTGGGCGGCGCATTGTATTTCGCGGTATACGCCTTGGCGAAATCGGCGCCACTCGGCCCGTACTGCTCCTTAAAGGCCGACTGCGGTTCCCACTGCGACGGTACCATGACGCCCAGCGCCGCATCGCCCAGTTCGACCCACTGTGGGCTGTCTGGAGCCACCAGCAGCGTCAGCATCTTCAGAGGAACTTTGTGGCCGTAGAGCTGCCGGGCCAGGGTCGAACCGTCGGCATAATGGCCTCCGCCAAGAAGCACGGTGGCCTTGGACGAAATCACCTTGTCAATGATGGCGCTGAAGTCGGTGGTGTTGGGAGCATAGGCTTCGCTGAAACCCACATTGAACCCAATCTGCTGCGCGTAGGCCTTGGCTGGGGTCACCACCGCTACCGAAAACGAGGCGTCCTCGTAGACGAAGGCCACAGTGGCTTTGGGGTCCTTGGTTTTCAGAGCGTCGAGGGCAACCTTTAGATATTCGGGAGCGGGCGCGAACATCTGGAACAGGAATTGATTCCCCAGAGTGTAGGTTTTTGGTTCGGCCGCGCCGGTAGTGAGCATGATCTTGCCGTACTGCTCCGTCACTACCGAGGCGGTGGCGGTGAGCGGGGACGAGTAGGGACTGAACAGGAAGTCCGCCTTGTCCTCCAGGATCATGCGGCTGTAGAGCTGCTGCACGCGCTTGGCGTTGGATTCGTCGTCGTAGCTGGTGAACTGTACTTTGTAGTTCTTGCCTCCGGCCTTGATGCCGCCGGCAGCGTTGACCTGGTCGCGCCACAGTTCAAACCCGCGGTATTGCTCCAGGGAATCGACGTTCAGGGCGCCGGTCTTGGAGACGGTGAATCCGATGGTGATTGGCTGTTGAGCGAATCCCGGAATAACCAGAAGAATCAGAACCAGTGCGAGCAGAATCAGTTGCTTCACAATGCACCTCGTGGGCAAGAAGTTTCAGAGCGCATCGCGAACCGGCATCTCGCAGGCATGCAGGGACAAGGAGACGGTTCGTGCTACGATTTTGCAAAACTCAGCAGTGCTAGCTGAGATTTTTTTCTTGAACTCGAAATCGAGAAGGATTGTACACCCGGCCTGCAAGTCTGCACGCTGGTTTGAGGAACCACCGCCCAGCATCCGCGATCCATCCTGCAAGCAGTACACAGGCTCTTCCGTCGCTGCGTCGCCCCAGCACAAACATTTTCATCCTTGCGGCTCACATTTGTCAGTGATCTATGCCACATCGGGAAGTGCAGTCCCCTTCGGGTGGATGACTACCCGCGGGATCTGACCAAGGTTCCCGTCCGTTTCGCTGCCGAACCTGCCTTAGCCACGTTCCCTCCGGTTACTCTGGCCAGTGGGTTTTCAGCGTCCCCCTCTTTGGAAGAATAGAGAAATTCTTCGATTTCCTCGATTCGTTCGCTGGCGTCATGGTAACCAATCTCAATGAGGTCCCGCGTGTACTTGGACGTGAATAGCAGATAACTCATCAGATCCGCACAGGATGCCGCGTCTCGTCCCAAACTGGATACAAAGTACTGGATCAGAGCGGGCATGTCTCTCTGGTGCTGCTCCGCCAGATCCGATAAATTGACCGAAGGCGTGATGACAAGGATCCCCAAGGGCCGTATCTTTTGATGTCCTTCAATCCCAAGCTGATTGATGTGGCCATCGTTGAGCAACTGATTCAACCGTTCGAGGTGCTCGACGTCAGTTGCGAGATGGTCCAGAAACATAACGTTGAAAAGAACTCCCATCACTTGCGCAAGCGAAGGGTTTCTCTCATCTGTGGTTTCTTCTTGACTTTCTTTATTTCCGCAGCGCACACCGATCGCGAAAACCTTCTCCGCCCCCAAACGGATCACCGGGCTAAGAGGCTGTTGAAGACGCACACAACCATCGCCGAAGAAGGCGGACCCACGCGGGGTTTTGAGTTTTACCGGCTGGAAAACCATAGGAATCGCCGAGGACGCGCACACGTGGTCGACCGTGATCTTCGTGGCAACCGTCACCAGCCGGATCCGCTTCCACATGGGATGGCCCTTCCTGCCCTGAATGAAGAGATAGCTTTTTCCCGAGCTGTAGTTGGTCGCGGAAATAGCGAGAGCGTAGAGGTTCCCGCGCTTGATGTTTTCCTGGATCCGGTCGCAGTCGAGGTGCCTACTGAGAAAATGGTGTAGGGGAGTGGCATCTAATAACGATCGGGCATTGCCTCCCCCCAGAATCGCCCCAAAGGAGAGATCGAGTATCCAGGTTATGGAATTATGCGCCTGCGACAAGAGACCACAGTGAAAGATGTCGGAAGGTTCGAGAGTCGCCCAGACTTCAGCAAGAGTCTGGGTTGCCAAAGCAAAATCGTTGCAACCTGTGGCGAGAGCAGTACCATTAATCGCTCCCGCGGAAGCCCCTCCTATGATCGGAAAAGGATTACCCTGTGTTCGGACGTGTTTCAGCTCGCCAATGCGTTTGAGAACGCCGGCTTGATAAGCGCCGCGAGCACCGCCGCCCGCCATGACTAGACCGACCGCGTTTTCCATCGTCCTCCCTAGCTGGGCCCGCTTTGGGAACGTCCAGTTTAGTCACAGCTTCCCGTGCAGCCGCACTCAGTCACAGGGACTTCACTGCCTGGCTTCGTAACCACGTCGTGTAAATCAAGTCTGTGGAATGCTTGCGATTACGGGCGTCTTCCCAACCTCCAGGGTTCTGCATATGGACCTGCTCCCATCGGCGATTCATTTGCCCGCTAATGCTATTGAACATCACTGAGCCCTCTCTTGGCTGTGACGACACTCACAACTCCGCTGGCGGCTGCCGCCGCATCTCGGGTCGCCTCACGCGTGAAGCATCGGTGGTGGAGCTCCAATAGAACTCGGATACGACAAAGTTGGAGAAAATCGGCGCCTGATAAAGCCCTGGTTGGCGGCAACGTAGTCGATCACAGTGAAGATGAATAAGCGTTATATCGGCGAACTCGAAAACATCTTCAGCGCGGGCACTTTGTAAGCTGGTTTCCAACTGGAGTTCTCCGATTCACGCCGACCGGAGCTCGATGGCTGGCCGATTCGAAACCGAAAAATACAGGAAGCCTCTGATCCTCTTCCTGAATCTGTTCAGCTAGGGTTCATTACAGTAAGCAACCCATGAGAAGCAAAGGAGCACACATGAACATCGGCATAATTGGAGCAGGACATATCGGCGGAACTCTGACACGACGCCTCAGCGCACTTGGACACAAAGTCTTCGTGGCTAACTCTCGAGGCCCGGAAACGCTCACCGATTTGGCCGCAGACACTGGCGCGAAGCCAGTCTCCCTCACTGAAGCGGCCCGCAGCGGAGATCTGGTGATCGTGACCATTCCTATGAAAAATATCCCCAGCCTGCCCCGCGAGTTATTTAAAGGAGTGCCCGACAGCGTGGTCGTCGTCGATACCTGCAACTACTATCCTCAACAACGCGATGGCCGCATCGCCGAGATCGAAGCCGGTATGACGGAGAGCCAGTGGGTTCAGCAGCAGCTGAATCACCCGGTTATCAAGGCGTTCAACAACATCTACGCTCAACATTTGATGGACCTCGGTCGCCCTGCAGGTACGCCGCAGCGCATAGCCTTGCCCGTTGCTGGCGATAACACAGCCGCGAAATCCCGCGTGCTGCGGCTGGTGGAGGAATTGGGTTTCGATGGCGTTGATGCCGGCGGGCTCGATGAATCCTGGAGACAGCAACCCGGAAGCCCGGTGTATGCGCAGGATTTTGACGCCGAAGGGGTGCGCCGCGCGTTGTCCCAAGCGAACCGAGAGCGAAAGCCGGAGTGGCGCGCTCAGCCGAGCGGGCCCGGAGGGTTGCAGAAGTCCGCTTAGGCCTTCGCCTGATGCGCAGCGATCATCGGCCCCTACCGTGCGTGTATGATCCCTCCATGGACGGCTCGCGCGACGTGACCGGATTCATCCTGGCCGGCGGGAAAAGCACGCGCATGGGCATGGACAAGGCCTTTGTCGACTTCGAAGGCCGCACCTTGCTGGCACGGGCGCTCGATTTGTCTCGCTCGGTTACTCCCGACGTGCGCATCGTAGGGGCTCAGGAAAAGTTCGCCCGGTTCGCGCCGGTGGTAGAAGATGTATTCCGCGACCGGGGTCCGTTGGGCGGAATCCATGCGGCGTTGCGCAGTTCAGTGACAGACCTCAACTTCATGCTGGCTGTGGACATGCCGTTTGTCCCTTTGGCATTCTTGCAATATCTGACGAGCGAGGCGCGGACCGCAGGCAAAGCGCTGGTGGTTGTCCCCCGCAGGGATGGCGACTGGCAGCCTCTGTGCGCCGCTTACCGCACAAGATTCGCCGACGCGGCCGAGAAAGCCTTGCTTGCGGGACGCAACAAGATCGACTTGCTATTCGATGCTGCTGAAATCCGAGTGATTGATGAAGAAGAACTGGACCGCGCCGGATTTTCCAGCTCCATCTTCCGCAACCTGAATACCCTTGAGGAGTTGGAGGAGCAGCGGCGCAGAGCCTGAGATCCACTTGCGCCTCACGCCGGAAAGCCAATCCGAATGCCCGAAACTGTGAGCCAACCCTACATCGAGTTCCGCGAGGTCTCCAAAGCTTTTGGCGAGAAGCCTGTTCTCGATCGCGTCAGTTTTGACGTCATGCCCGGCGAAACCGTCTGCATCCTCGGGCGCAGCGGTGTGGGTAAATCGGTTGCGCTGCAAATTCTGATGGGTTTTCTCAAGGCGGATTCCGGCCGGGTGATCGCCGCCGGGGAAGACATCACCAACTTTTCTGAAGTGCAACTGCAAGCCATCCGAAAAAAAGTCACCATGGTTTTCCAGAACGGAGCGCTCTTCGATTCGCTCACCGTGGGCGAGAACGTGGCATTCCCTCTGCGCGAAAGCAGGGAACTCTCGGAAGAGCAGATTTACCAGATCGTCGACGGCCTGCTGCAGATGGTGGGTGTAAAAGAAATGCGCGACCTTTTGCCCTCAGATCTCTCGACGGGCATGAAGCGCTCGGTGGCCATTGCCCGCGCCCTGGCCGCGCGCCCGGAATGCGTTCTCTACGATGAACCCACCACCATGGTTGATCCGCTGATGGCGCAACTGCTCGGCGATCTCATCAAACGCCTCAAGCTGCAATTGAACCTCACCAGCATCGTCGTCACCCACGATATGCGCCTGGCCAAGAAACTGGCCGACCGCGTGGTCTTCCTGCATGAGGGCAAAGCGATCTTCTTCGGCACCTCGGCGGAGATGGAAAAATCCACCGAGCCTATCGTGCAGGAGTTCCTGGAGTTGGACGAACTGAAGATCGAAGTGTGAACCTTTCCAGCTCTTTCTGTAGAGACATCGCTTGCTACGTCTTGTCGGCGCCACCTAAGAGGTTGCAACCAACTCTAGTCTACGGACGAGACGGTGGCGACTTGCCTTTCGCATACCCGATACAGGCGAGAACCGGCAGTTGCGGATATTTCGCAAAACGCGGGTCGGTAAATGAAAGCTGGCATTGCACGAACTCCGAGCCGCGGTCGGATCTGATCGTCCTCGCATGCACGCAATCGCCGCAGAGACCGGAATTGTTGGCAGCGATTCCTTGTGGAGACGGCACCGCCCCGGGGTTATGCATAGTCACGAAATGCATAGTCACGAAATCAAGTCCGGACCGCTCACATCAATCAACTGACCACTGGCCACTGTTCTCAAAACCCTTGCCGCACCAACTCTTCCACGGTGAGCGAACTCTCAGCGGGCTCGTTGCTCATCATCTTTTCGACATACTTCGCAATCAGATCCGCTTCGAGATTGACGGGATCGCCGGGCTGGAGCGAGTTGAGATTAGTCATCTCCACGGTGTGCGGAATGATGGCAATGGAGCAGCTTCCGCCTTCGAGCTTTGCGACCGTAAGACTTATGCCCTCAATCGAAATCGAGCCCTTGTAGACGGTGTATTTCTCAATCTCACGGGGCATCTCGATATGCAGCCACCAGTTTTCCGAGTCAGCGATGCGGTCCAGGCCGATGAGCTTCCCGACGCCATCCACGTGGCCTTGGACGATGTGTCCGCCGAAGCGTCCGTCGGCCTTCATGGGGAGTTCCAGGTTGACCAGTGCCCCTTCATGCATGCGCGAAAATGACGTACGCACCCAGGTCTCCGGAGCCAGATCGGCGCAGAACGATCCTGGCTTGATATCGAGCGCAGTCAAGCAAACGCCACTCACCGCGACGCTGTTGCCTGGTTTCAGTTCTTTCGGAGTGTTGACAGCTGTGATGGTGATGCGGCGATTCTCGCCGCGTTGTTCGATAAGGGTGACACGTCCTACTTCTTCAACAATCCCGGTAAACATGAGGACCTCGATTGTAACCAAACATCATAAACCCACCACGGAGGCACGGAGACACGGAGAAAGATCTTTCTTGTATTTGGTTTTCTCCGTGACTCCGTGCCTCCGTGGTGAAACAGAAGTTTACTCTTCGTAGGGATTGCGCAAATATCCTTCCACCGCGAAGTCTTCTGCGAAGCGGTGCAGGTGGAGATGCTCTATCTGCGGGGCCTGGTCGCCGCGGCTGAACTCGGCGCCGGTAGTGAATGGGATCGACCCCGCACCCAGAAATTTTGGAGCGTAATACAAAAACAGTTTGTCGACGACTCCGGATGACAGCGCCATTCCGTTAACGGTCGATCCGCCCTCGATCATGACGCTGGTGATTTCGAGTTCGCCGAGTCGGCGCAGGATCGCATGAATATCCGGACGGCCGTCCGAAGCTGGTGGCAGTTGTTCAACCCGAATGCCACGCGCTTCCAGCTCTCTCTTTTTCTTTTCCTCGCTGTTGCAATAGAAAACCAGGACATCCTTCTCGCCGGTGCTCGCGTTCGTAACGCTGTGGACCAGCCGTGACTCTAAAGGCAATCGAAGGTGCGAATCCAGAATCACGCGCGAAAGCGGGCGCCGTCGTGGATGTCCGCTCCGATCAGTAAGCAACGGATCGTCAGCGAGTATCGTTCCCACCCCGGCCAGAATGGCATCGCTCTGATGGCGCTGCTCGTGCACATGCGCGCGCGCGGCCTCGCGCGTAATCCATCCGCCGGCAGGAATTCCTGCCTCACGATTCAATTCCGCCGCTGGCGGCGGAGCGATCTTGCCGTCGAGCGACATCGCGGCCTTCAGTGTCACCAGAGGAACGCCGTGGCGAATATAGCGGGCGAAGGCCTCGTTCAGGCGACGGGCTTCCGCTTCGAGCCGTCCAACTTCCACGTGGATGCCCGCCGCGCGCAGCCTCTCAAAGCCTCGACCGCTCACCTTGGGGTTGGGATCAGGCATGGAAGCCACTACCCGATGAATCCCGGCTGCGATTAACGCGTCGGTGCACGGAGGCGTACGGCCCTGGTGCGAGTGGGGCTCGAGGTTTATGTAGAGTGTGCCGCCGCGGGCTTTCTCTCCGGCTTGCTCGAGGGCAAGTACCTCGGCGTGCTTCAAGCCATCGTAGGTGTAAACGCCTGTGCCCGCGATGCTACCGTGCGGACCGACAACGACCGCTCCGACGTAAGGATTGGGCGAGGCCAAGCCGATACCTTGGCGCGCCAAATCAAGCGCGCGGTGTAGCAACTGCTCGTCAGTCGCGTGGTCGGGCATCTTGCTGGGTACGGATCAAAAGAACCTACCACTGAGACACCGAGTCACGGAGAAGATCAATTCGAAAATGGGTTTCTCCGTGACTCCGTGCCTCCGCGGTGAACAGATTCCTTATTCGAACAGCGAATCGACAAATTCTTTCGGATCGAACGGCAACAGATCGCCCACCTTCTCGCCCACGCCAACAAACCGCACGGGCAGGCCCAACTCGCGTGAGATGGCGACCACGACGCCGCCCTTGGCTGTGCCATCGAGTTTGGTGAGCACGATGCCGGTAACTCCCGCCGACTGGGTGAACAATCGCGCCTGCTGCAAACCATTTTGACCGGTGGTTGCGTCCATCACTAACAGCGTTTCATGTGGCGCTCCGGGAATAATACGTTGTGCCGTGCGGCGCATTTTCTCCAGTTCGGACATGAGGCTCGTCTTGGTATGCAAGCGGCCGGCTGTGTCGACGATCACGTAGTCCATCTTCCGTGCCGTTGCGGCCTGGAGTGCATCAAACAAAACGGCTGCGGGATCGCCGCCGGGCCTGGTCTTGATCACTTCGGTGCCGGTCCGCTGTCCCCAAATTTCCAGTTGATCGATGGCCGCGGCGCGGAAGGTATCCGCGGCGCACATCAGCACGTTCTTGCCCTGCGATCGAAATACCTGCGATAACTTGCCGATAGTCGTGGTCTTACCCGTGCCATTCACGCCCACCACCAGAATTACTTCAGGCGTTCCCTCCACTCTTTCGACGGGCCGCGTATTCGCCGCATTCAGAATGGCCAGCAATTCTTCTTTAAGAAGACGTTTGAGTTCCTGCACGTCTTTGATTTGTTTGCGGTCGGCTTTGTCGCGGAGCTTGCCCAGGACCTCCTGTGTGGTGGTGATGCCAAGGTCGGCGCCGACCAGCGTCGCCTCAAGATCGTCGAGCGTATTGCGGTCGATTTCCTTGCCGAACGACACCACTTCTTCAATGCGCTCGGCGAGGTTCTCGCGCGTACGCGTGACCGCCTGCTTCATGCGCTCGAAGAGTCCAGTTTTCTTTTCTTCTGTGCTGCCAAATAAAGTTTGAATCATGAGAAATCCCAGGACTTGATTATAGCGGTCAGACGCAGTCGCGCCCCCGGCACAGCCTTAGACGTGAGGATGAAACGCGCCTAGACGCGGGTTCTTTCGAGGTTGGCAGCTTCCGCAGCAGGAAGCGCGGGGACAGGCGCAACGGGCGGGACGCTGGAAGACGCTTCCGCAGCCACCGATCTTTTAATTGCAATGCGCTGGATGCGAATTTCCCCACGTCCGTAAACCGCCATCAGCGCCGCCACCGGCTCGGGATCGAGCCGCTTGCCGGCAAGATTCTGTATGATCTTCAGCGCCTCTTCCGGAGTGTGCGCGTGCTGGTAAGGACGGTTCGTGGTCAATGCGTCAAAAGTATCAGCTACCGCGATCACCCGCGCCAGCAGCGGAATTTGCTCTCCCTTGAGGCCGTAAGGATAGCCCCGGCCGTCGAGAGCTTCGTGGTGAAGTTCGATGCCCGGGAGCATCTCGGCGAGCTGGGTTACCGGGCGCAGAATGTTGGCGCCCTTGGTGGTGTGGGTCTTCATGACTTCAAATTCTTCTGCCGTAAGCGCACCTGGTTTTTTGAGGATACGATCTTCGATGCCGATTTTCCCCACGTCGTGGAGCTGTGCGGAAATCTGCAACGTTTCCATGAACGTTGCATCCAGATTAAGTTCTTTGCCAATCATCAGCGAGTAACGCGTGACGCGGTCGGAGTGGCCGCGAGTGTAAGGATCCTTCTCGTCGACCGCGCCCGCCAGCATCTGGATTGAGCCCAAAAACAGCGCTCGGTTCTCTTCCGCCGCCCGCTTCAGGTCTTCGACAAACTGTTCGAGCTCCTGCGACATCGTGTTAAAAGTCTCGGCCAGTTCGCCGATTTCGGTGCGGCTCCACAAGTGGACGCGCTGCGAAAAGTCGCCGCGGGCCAGAGCGCGGCTGGACTGCGTAAGGATCTGCAGGGGGTTCGTAATTCTGCGGGCCGCAAAAATGCTTACACCAATGCTCAGCAGCACCGCCAGTAGAGCCAGCAGGCGTGCCGTGCGTTGCATCTCGTAGACTCCGCGGTAAGCCTCGCGCTGCGGCTTTTGCACGACCACCGCCCAATCGAGCGTGGTGACCGGGCTGTAGGTGCCGAGCATCTCAACATTGTTCTTGCCTTCCTTGACGTCGAATTCCTTGGTCGCGGCCAATTGCGCCTTGTTCCCTTCGTCCACAAAGTTGCGGACGATCTCGAGGCTCTTCATATCCTGGCCGGTTACGTATTGCTGAGTGCCTGCGGCGACCAGTCGGCCCTGCGCGTCCACGACATAAGGAATAAGGCCGCCGCCGCTCACTTCGTGCAGCCGGCGAATCAGGAATTGCAGATCCACGACCGCGCCCACCATGCCTAGAAAACGGCCGCCGTAGCTTACGGGACTGCTGACCAGAACCACCGTTCGCGAACCCTTGGGATCTTCCACTTGCAGCGCCTGCCCATTGTAGGCACGCCCGTCGCGGGCCGCGTCGTAGGCATGTTGCAACTCTCGCTGCAGGAACGCGTCCGGTGCGATGCGGCCGGCGGAGATTCCCTTCGCGTCAGAGTTCAGCAGCGTGGCATAGGCAAGTTCATCGGAGGACGAAACAAAATTTTCCAGCAGCGCACGCAGCTCCGGCGCTTCAATATTTTTGCTGCCGATGTCGCCGCCGCTCGCTACTTGAATGGCCGACGAAAGATTCGCCAGCATCATCCGCATGGATCGCTCGTGTTGCGAAAGATCGTCGGCCAGTGACCGCGTCACCGTATTCTGCAGCAACATCTCGTTGGTCTTGAGCCGGTCGCGGTTAATGGCTTCCACTTGTGAAGAGTAGAAGTACATGGGGACTATGCTGATCACCAAAAGAACGCCGAGGATTACATACAGAATGGGAATACGCGCCAGGGAGGGCGTTTTGGAAGACGAGTCGCTCCCCTGACTAAGTTCGGAAGCGCCGTCGATCGAAGTGGCGGCGGGTTTCACGTGTATAAATAGAATTTTAATGTGGAAACTGGGCCAGAGGTCGAAAACCGTTAGCTGTGCCGTTACCAAAGTGTCGGAGGAAACTGGCGTCTGGCAAGGGTTTGGCAGGGAAACACGTCGATGCCCCTTTTAGGTTCTAGGCGTTTCGCTTTTGCCGCGGCGGGTCATCAGGTCAGAAATTGCTTCGCGCGGAGCTTTGCCCTCATGCAGGATGGCGTGCATTTGTTCGGTGATGGGCATCTCGACACCGCGCGCATGCGCCAGGCCCACTGCTGCCGTTGTAGTGAAAATTCCTTCCGCAACCATGCCATGCATCCCGGCAAGGATCTCCGGCAACTTGCGTCCCCGGCCCAATTCGAAGCCCACGCTGCGATTGCGGGAGAGTCCGCCGGTGCAGGTTAGCACGAGGTCGCCGAGGCCCGCGAGTCCCGCCATGGTTTCAGCTTTTCCGCCACAGGCCAGGACCAGACGCGTCATCTCCGCTAGTCCGCGCGTGATCAGTGCCGCCACGGAATTGTGGCCCAGGCCGAGGCCCGCGCTGACGCCGGCAGCGATCGCGATGGTATTCTTCAGCGCGCCGCCGAGTTCGACACCGATAGGATCTTCGTTCGTGTAGACGCGAAAGTTGGCATTGCTGAACTCCTGCTGTACGGTGCGCGCCAGTTCAGAGTCCTGCGACGCGATGGTGATTGCCGTCGGGTCTCCGCGAGCGGCTTCCAGCGCGAATGATGGGCCGCTGAGCGCGCCGATCGGTGCCGGCTGCATGCCGTCGCGCTTGAGCACTTGTGCGATCACTTCGGTCATGCGCAGCAGGGAATTCTCTTCCAGTCCTTTGGTCGCGCTGACAATCATCGTGTCCGCGCGCAGGAGCGGCCTCATCTGCTCAAATAGGCGGCGGCAATGCTGGGACGGCATTACGCTCACCACAATGGCCGCGCTATCGAGCGCTTCCGCCAAGTCATTGCTGGGGGTTACGCAGGCGGGAATAGGCTGGCCCGGAAGAAACTTCTCATTTACGCGCCGGTTTGCAATCGTGTCGCAAACTTCTTGCTCGTGCACCCAGAGTCGAACCCGGTGAGTGCCCGCGCGGCCCAGAATGATCGAGAGAGCGGTGCCCCACGCGCCCGCGCCGATGATTGCGATCTCGCTCATGCGCGCTTTGGTCCCATGCGGGGCTCGGCGCCAGTAAAGAGGCGACGGATATTTTCATGATGCTTAACGATGATGAGCAGGGAAGCGAGCGAGATTAAAGCCAGCCCTCCAGGAGTAACGTAAAACTGCCCGATAAGCCACGCCGTGAAGGGGAAGACAGCGACCGCCGCGATTGACCCAAGGGAAACGTAACGAAAGATGACCACAACCACGATGAAAATACCCGCTGCTATCAGAACCGCTTTCGGGGCGATCACAACGAATGAGCCCAACCCTGTGGCGACTCCCTTTCCGCCGCGAAACCCGAGCCACACCGGAAACATGTGGCCAACAACAGCGAACAACGCCCCCAGTGCCAGTTGATCGAGAGCGGGAGGCCCCGCGTCCATATGGTCCGCTACAACATAGGACAATGCCACAGCCGCAGTTCCTTTCAGCGCATCGAGCAGGAGCGTGATGATTCCCAGCACCGGTGATTTGCGGGAGACATTGGTCGCCCCGATATTTCCGCTGCCGCTTCGGCGTACATCTTCACCACGAAAAATCCGTACCAGCAGATATCCAAACGGGATCGATCCTAACAGGTAGCTGACAGCGGCGATGAGAAGCCGTGCGTACATGAAAGTAGTTGCTAGCGCAGAATGAATCCCGCCAACTTGGTATATTTTGAGCCGCCGGCCGAAAGCTGGCTCCGGTATAGAAAAAACTCACGGGCCGTCATCCTACCAAACTCCGGCGCAGGCAGTGCGGCTAGTTTTTCCGGCAAGAGATGAAAGCTGCGGTTCGGTCCGTCGCCCTTCTGCGTGCGCGGCGAGCCTGAACCCCCGGCGCCCCGAGCCAGCGTGAGATGCGCGTTGTAAGAATGCTCCTCTTTTTGAATGTTGAGCGGCACCAGCTTTGAATCCACAGTCCCCGCCAGAGAAGTCAGTTTCGAATCTACCTCTATTCCGATCCAGAACACACGCGGCGCTCGCGCAGTCGGAAAGAATCCATAGCCTCGAAAGTTCATTGCGAAGTGGTCAGCCTCAATTGCCGCCAGCGCGCGCTTGATTTCGTCAACCTGTGCCTCGGATTGTTCGCCGATAAACTTCAGGGTGACGTGCAGGGATTCAGGCCGCGCCCAGCGCGCTTCTGGCGCAAATCCCCGCACGCCGTCGAGAAAGCCAGCAATGCGGCTCCGGATGTTGTCATCGAGATCGAGCGCGACAAAAAGGCGCATAGAGAATTAGCTTATAGCTACTAGCTTCTGGCTTCTAGCTCTGCAGCTGGCTAGCAGCTGGAAGCCAGGAGCCAGCAGTTTTTCCTTCACATCAACTTTCTCCTCACCATATCCAGAGCCAGCGTGGTGGCGAACCAGCGGATGCGTTTGCGATCTCCAGGAAAGTTTCGCTCGATCACGTCCGTTCCGCTGGCGCTGGCCAAAGCGTGAAACACCAGTCCCACGGGCTTCTCTGGCGTTCCACCGCTGGGACCCGCCACACCCGTGATGCCGACCCCGAGAGTCGACTCGCAGCGGTAGCGAATCGCTTCTGCCAACGCTGCCGCTACTTCGCGGCTGACTGCGCCATGGCGCTCAATCATGTCAGCGGGCACTCCCGCCAACTCAGTTTTTACGGCATTCGAATACACGATAGCCCCGCCGGCAAAGTAGCGCGAACTGCCGCCCACTGAAGTGATTCTCTCGCCCAGCAGGCCGCCGGTGCAAGACTCCGCCACGGCCAGCGTGGCATTACGCATCTGCAGCCAGTAGCCGACGATCTGCTCGAGCGACTGGCCGTCGCGCGAGTACACGGCGTCGTCGAGCTCTTCCTCGACTGCGTCGGCCGCCTCATCCACCCGCGCCTGCGCCGCTTCCAAAGTCTCGGCGCGCGACTTGAAATGCAGCTGGATCTCTCCCGCTCCCGCCAAAATCGTGGTTTGAACATCGCCAAATCGTTTGTATATCGGCGCCACGCGAGCGTCCACATGAGATTCGCCCAGCATGGCGACCTTCAATACGCGGGTTGCGAGGAACGCGGCAGGCAACTTTGCCCGCAGCCGTTCGCGGCATTCCGCTTCGAACAAAGCCTTCAACTCGTGCGGAGGACCGGGCAACAGGATCACGATACGTTCGCGCTCCTCAATCTTGCCGCTCATCCATTGTCCGGGTGCGGTGCCATTGCTGTTGGGCAGTACCGTCGCACCCTCGAGAACGTCCGCCTGCTTGGCATTGTTGGGGGACATTTTCCATCCACGCGCGGCGAAACGCTGTTCAATGCTGGCGAGAATTTCCGCGTCGCGCCGCAAGGAAACGCCCAGCGCTTCGGCTACGGCCTCGCGGGTAAGGTCATCTTCGGTGGGGCCGAGACCGCCGCTGAAAATCACGATCTCCGAACGAAACAGCGCATGCTGCGCGGCTGCAACCAGGCGCCCGAAATCGTCTCCCACCACGCTTTTGAAAATTACTTCAACCCCGAGCTGGTTGATTTGCTCGGTGAGATAGAGAGAATTTGTATCCATGCGGAAGGGCGTCAGTAGCTCAGACCCAACCGCAATGATCTCGGCGTTCACGGCTAGAAGTGTAAATGATAAAGGCAGTTCTCAGTTCTCAGTTCTCAGTTCTCGAGAAAACTGACCTGCTTTGCTGAGAACTGAGAACTGAGAACTGGGAACTGCCCCTAGCTATTCCGGCAGCAGCGGCAGGCCCTCGATGTTCCAGGAAAGATGGTGCACCGCGTCGGTGGTCGCCAGAATTACGCTGCGTCCCGGCGCAAAGGCCAATCCCACCAGTCCATGCCCGGCGACTTCGAGACTAGCTTTGCCCTCTGGCGTGATTTTCACAATGCCGCGCTTGCCAGAGAGCGAAGCCGCGACATAGAGGTTGCCGTTCGAGTCGAAAGCCAAGCCCTGCGGGCGTCCCAGGCCGCGGAAAAACTTGTGTACCGTCCCGTGCGGATCGATTCTCTGCACACAATCGAAGCTCGAAGTCGTGGGTCCAGTTACAAATAAATCCCCCTGCGGACCGAACGCGAGGTGGTAGGCCGAAATACTGGGCTCCAGCGTGGCGAACACAAACACTTGCTGGTCGCGGCCAATCTTGAAGATAGTGCCGCTGCGGTCGCCTACATAGAGATTTTGATTTCGATCAAAAGCAATCCCCGTGGCGATTCCCATTCCCTCGGCATACGTAGTCATAGTCCCATTCGGGGCCACGCGATACACCGCACCGTCATGGCGCGAGGAAACGTACATCTGTCCCTGGCGATCGAAGGCGATTGCGGTCGCATTCATCATCTCCGCTACGAACGGCTTCACCGTGTAATTGGTGTCAATTTTGAAGATCGCGACTGGCACCTTCTGTCCGCGGGAACCGGAGAACGTCGCGTAGATGTTGCCTTGAGCGTCGAGTGCCGGACTCGTCACCGGGTGCAGATTTTCGGCGATGGGAACAGCCACTTTGACGGTATGCGCGTTGCTCACATGCCCATCGGTGGTGACGATTACTGGACCCGAAGTGGCTCCCTCCGGAACGCGGGCGACCAGAAACGAATCTGAACTGATGACAACCCCGCCCTCGACGTCGCCAAACTGCACGCGCGGACGCTGCCACTGCGGCGGCCGCAGCCCAGAGCCTGCAATCCGCACTTCTCCTCCCGCCAGCGCCAGTACCGGCGATACGGACTCGATATGCGGCCCGCCATTCACGTTTTTCTTGCCCAAGACACGATCGGAAAATCCCATGAGGAATACACTCGCCTTACCTTACTAGACCAAAGCGCAGAAAGAGATGCACAACTCCGAGCGCGTACAGACCGGCGGCAACGTCGTCCAGCACGATCCCGGTGCCTTCCGGCAACGCCTCCAATTGTCGCACCGGCGGCGGTTTGAGGATATCGAAGGCTCGGAAAAGTATAAAGCCCGCCAGGAAAGATTTCCATGCAAGAGGTACGGCGATCAGAGCTACCAGTTGTCCCGCAACCTCATCGATCACCACAAACTGCGGATCTTTCACTCCGGAGCCCCGCGCGACTCGCGTCGCTGCGGGAATGCCGATCAGCGTGACCAGCACGGCCAAAGCGATTGCGACCGGTGTTCGCAGCGAAGGTGCAATCGCGTGGGCCAGCGCCGCCCACAGCAACACGGTCGCCAGCGATCCCCAAGTCCCCGGCCCAGGCCGCAGCCTGCCAATGCCGAAAAAGGTGGCGATTAGCGAAGCCCACAGTGGAGTTCCGCGTCCCGCCCCCGCAGCCTGCCCTGAGCCTGCCGAAGGGATAGCCGGCGGGACGCCGGCGCGACGGCCGTTTGGTTCAGGATCCTTAGGGAATTCCATAATCAGGCGGTCTTTGTAGCGCCGCCGTCCTCGGCGGCTGTCGTGAGGGCGTCTCGCCCGCACACCCAGACCCATTTCCAATGCTTCAGGTTCGCCTTGGCGGGATTCTCCTCGACGTAACGAACTGCGCGTTCGAATTCCTCTTGGCTTCGAATCAGGTGGTCATAGTATTCCCTTTGCCAGAAGGATCCCCGCACGCCAAGAATTCGATTGGCATGCTTCGCGCTGAAGGACTTCCAGGAATGAACCGCGGCCGCCAAGTTCTCGCCAGGAAAAAGCCGAACCACGACGTGGACATGATTGGGCATGATGCACCACGCCAAGAGCCGGTAGCGCTTTTCGTCAAAATGACGCAAGGTGTTTGCCAGTTCTTCAGCGATAGGAGGATTTCTCAGGCGGCAGGCGCCTGCGCCGTTGTCGAGGAATTGCTCGATGACCGGCGTAGAGAGCTGCTGGATTTTTCTGCGCTCGTCGGCGCTCAGGGCGCGGTGCAACTGATTTGCGGTTGTGACGATGGCACGGCGTTCGGACTCGATGCGGTCCAGAACCTCGTTGGGCAGCGAGTCTGCCAGCCGGAATGTGATGAAGTACGTGGCACCTTCCTCTTCCCAGTGAGGTAACCGCCCGCGATTGCGAATGGTGACTTCCCCGAAGCGGGGGCGGGACGCCCCCGCGACAGCCGGCGGGACGCCGGCGCTACGGTCGGGTTCCGTAGTATGGTCGGGTTCCGTAGTACGGTCGGGTTCCGGCACAGTCTTCATAAGTCTTCGTCCGAATCTTCGGGGGTGCTCTCTCGAATCTGCTCGTCTGCATCTGTAACCGGCGATGGAATCACATAGGCGCCACTCGCCCATTTGCCCAGATCAATCGTGCGGCATCGGTCGCTACAGAAGGGAAACTCCGGGTCAACGCTCTTGACCGTTTTCTTGCAGATCGGGCAACGGAGTTTCAGGGTACGCTTGCGAGGCATGGTTAGAGGATGTCCAGGTTCTGCTGAGTCGAACCATCATTCAAAACGAACTATAGAACCTTTGCCACCAGATCATAATCGTGTGCTTCCGTGATCTGACAGCGGTAAAATTCGCCGGGCTGGGGCTCAGTCTCCGCCGGAAAGTCATTCACGAAGACTTTACCGTCAATTTCCGGAGCATGCATTGCGGTCCGGCCCTCCATGAGCAGATCGGTTTCTTCCGAGGTCCCTTCCAGCAACAGGTCGAACTCCTGACCCACCAGCGCTGTCTTTTTCTTTTTGCTGATCCGCCGCTGGATTCCCATCAAGTGTTTTCGCCGCCGCTCGATCTCTCGCGGAGAGAGCTTTTCGCCCAATCCGTAGGCATCGGCCCCTTCCTGATCGGAGTAGGAGAAAGTTCCCATCCAATCAAACTCGGCCTCGCGCACGAAATCGCACAACTCTTCGAATTCCCGCTCGGTCTCTCCCGGAAACCCTACGATGAACGAGGTACGCAGGGTCAGATCGGGAATTGCACGCCGCATCTTGGCAATTGATCGCAAAAATACTTCCGCGCCGCCTCCGCGCTTCATGCGCTTCAGCACAGTCGCCGACGCATGTTGCAGCGGCACATCCATGTAGGAACAGATCTTTTCGTGGGTTCCAATCGTCTCCAGAAGCTTGCCGGTGATCTTGTTGGGATAAGCGTAGAGGAAACGAATCCAGCGCAGATCTTCAATTTGCGCTAGTTTCTCCAGCAGCAGCGCCAGACCATCCTTCAGTCCGAAGTCTTCTCCGTAGCAAGTCGTGTCCTGGCCGATTAGCGTGATTTCCCGCACGCCAACCTGCGCCAGGCGCTCGGCTTCGGCCACCACGGACTCGAACCGCCGCGAGCGAAACTGCCCGCGCAACTGCGGAATGATGCAGAACGTACAGGGATGGTCGCACCCTTCCGCGATCTTGATGTAAGCCGTGGATTTCGGAGTGGCCAGAATGCGCGGAGTTTCGTCGTCATAAAGATAGTTGGGCAAGTCCGCAATCGCGCCATCCCATTGCCCGCGGGAAAATCGTCCCTGCGCCGCGCGTGCGTCGCCCTCGGCGCGGGAGGGCAGCACAACGAACGGGGAATCGCTTTGTGCCGAAGGCGGCGCGATGCCGGTCGCCACCAGGATGTTTTGCAGCTCGCCCGTGCCAACCACGGCGTCCACTTCAGGAATGCGCTTGCGGATCTCATCGCGGAAGCGCTCGACCAAACAGCCCGCCACGACCAGCTTTTTGGCCCGGCCCGAGGTCTTGAGCCCAGCCATCTCCAGAATCGTGTTCACCGACTCCTGTTGCGCGCTCTCAATGAACGAACATGTGTTCACCACAATCACGTCGGCGTCCTCGGCTCGGGGCGAGAGTTCAGCCCCAGCCCGCGCCAAAAGGCCCATCATCACTTCGCTGTCGACCAGATTCTTAGGACATCCCAGGCTGACGAAGCCTATTTTTTGTGGACGCGTCGGCTGAGTATCGTCTTCCGCCACCGGGGCAATCGTTTTTTCGCTGGGACGCGGGATAGTGAGGTTCTTCGAGGGCATGCAATCTGACTATTTTAACATTTTCCGGTACCCCGGCTTTGAAGACGGGGCTTTGAGCTTGAATGGATCCGTCTGCCTCTCCATCGGACTGCCGGCACCATGAAAGGCAGCAACCTGTGGATTAAAACTTTGCGCTTCATGCCAGGCTAATCGTTACCGAACAGAAGCAGCTATCCCGCATCCTGGAGGGGAAATGTCTGGGAAACAGGCCGTACTCGCAGTCCTGGTAGTGGGGATGTGTATTCTGGGGCGCTCTGCCGCGGCCCAGGACGAAAAAAATGAATTGACCGGCATACTTGGCCGCATCTTCATCAGCGATCAGGGAATTCAAGGTCCAAACGCGCCCACCGTCAATCCTTTTGTCCGCTCCGGCAAAGGGCTCACTTTTGAAATCAATTATGCGCGCCACCTTCTCGGTACGGATGTTTATGCCATTTCCGCGGAAGTGCCTGCGGTTTTCAATCTCGATGAGGATCTCGGCTCTGGCGGCGATGTCGTTCCCAGCGGTTACCAGCAGATATTTGTCACTCCGGCGATTCGCTTGAATCTTTTTCCAGCGACCAGAGTTACTCCCTGGGTAAGTTTGGGCGGCGGTTTCGGCCATTTCAGCGAGAGCAAGAATCTCAACTATTACGGCACCAATCCCGGAAGCTCATCAACCTCTGGTGTACTTCAAGCCGGGTTGGGACTGGATGTGAGTCCCTTTGAGAAGCGCTTCAAACGCTTCAGCTTTCGCGGCGAGGTCCGCGATTTCTATTCCGGCACTCCTAATCTTCCGTTGGCCGATACGGGCAAGACCCGCCAGCATAATTATTTTGTCGGCGGCGGCGTGATCTGGCATTTCTAGCTCCTCCATCTTTGAAATGAGTGGCAGGAGGTGTGCCGGTGAGCTATCATTTCGTTCGCGCGCCTTCTTGCCCGTTGCAACGCATCACGGCTAGCATCGGCCGCGAGGGGAAGAGATGATCGCGATTCCACTCATCATCCTGTTTCTGCTTGGCGCTCCTCAGCAGCCCGGCCTGTCAACCGGGCCCACAGCCCAACAAGGCCTGGAACAGGCCAAGGCGCGATATGAAGCCTATCGCCAAGCCGCCATACATATTAACGAGCTTGCGGGAAACATCCATTCGGAGGCCGACGCAAGGGCGTTCGTCGATGCCGTTGCGGAACGCCTGGGCGGGGAGGAACTTCCCTCGTGGGCCACGGCCAGCATTCGCTATCGGGTGGCACATGCCGAATACGGTGCGGTTTCGGATCCCTCAAAGCTGATTCCGGAGCAGCGTATCGTCAACGTCTGGAACGAATACGTACGGGAACTGGATGCGCCCGAGAAAACGCTGGTCACCGTTGCCGAAGTGCACAACCTGCGTGACGCTCAATACACGATGACCAAGTCGATGTGGAAGAAGCAGCAGTTCCCGCAATCGCTGTGGACGATGCCGGACGTTTATGCGGTGGGCAGTGACGGAAAAGTTGCCAATGGTTGCCGGGCAGTCGAAGCGCTTCGGATCCTTCACGACATGTTCCGTTCCTATCCAAGTGTGCAGAGCGCCCGCGAGCGGGTTCAAAAGGGTGTTTTGCTCTCTGATTTGGTCAAGCCGCGGGAGAAGGACGGGGCTTCCCGACCGCAGTCAGTGGGGTCTCATCCAGGGACTGCCTCCATGGAGACGAAACCCGTCCTGGCCGCCGAGATCCGTTACGTGCAGGCTCACGGGGAGGCCGACTATCGGCGGCTTCTCGAAAGGCTTTACGAAGAGTTGTTTCCGGCGGAGTAAGAGGAGTGTGAAGTTCGGGTTTACTTCTTAGCTGCCGCTTCCACCTCTTCATACAACTCCGGCAGCCGTTGCGCGTCCTCGGAAGAATTCCCAAACCGAGCCGACTCGTAAGCGTCGGTAAACCGCCCGACCCGCATCCGCAACTGCTCATCTCCAATCACGTGCACAAACTCCTGCGCGGTCTGCGCCGCAGATTTCTTCACTCCACGCCGAGCCAAATATCGAGCCATGCGTTCGTACCACATCGCAGCCGCCTGATCCGGCGATCGTTCGGGATGGGCCTGCAAACGCCTAATGCGGATCATCCGGGCAATCCGTCCCAAATTACCCAGTACCAGCAATAAAAGCGCGAGGCCCAGGCCGCCCGCAAGCCAGCGGGCGGGGGATTTCTCCGCGCCGCGTTGACTTCGCCTCACAAAATTCAGCAGATTTGCATAGCGCAACTTCGCCCACATTCTCGTCCTATCGAAGGAACTGCGCGTCCCGCTCAGCGCCGCCTGTCCCAGAATGTATTGATGCGACGAGTCATAACTGATCACCCACTCCCGCCAGAACGATTGCGCCGCATCCAGATAGAGCATCGCTCGGTCCCAACCCTCCGGGATTCCGACGTCGCCTCCCGGCGTGGGATCGAACGTGATCCACCCGTAGCCGGGAAAGTAGGCTTCGACCCACGAATGCGCATTCTTCGCCCGGACCACATAGTTGCCTGTGACATCGTTGAACTCATCGCTGCGAAAGCCGTTCACCACACGCGCCGGAATGTGCAGCGTGCGCAGCATCACTGCCATCGAGGAGGCAAAATACTCGCAATGCCCTTGCTTGCGCTCGAAAAGAAAATTCGCCAGAGGATCCGCAACCGGGGTGCGCAGCAACTGCAGCGTATACCCGTAATGCGTCTTCAAGTAGGTTTCCAGCGCGGCAGCCTTGTCGAAGTTATTGGAAGCCGAACCGGCAATCTGAGCCGCCAGCCGCGGAATGCGGGGATCGAGCGCGGGCAGTTGCAGATAGCCCGAAACAAATTGCGGCTGCGACGCGCCCGCCGACCGAAGCTGTACTTGAGACGGCTTGGCCAGATCCGAATCCGCTTCATACACGTTAACGGCCCGCTCGTTGTCTTTGTCGTAGACGGCTCCGCCCGCATCGACCGATAGCTCGCGATAGGCGCCCATGACCCGGCGCCCCCAGGGGGCAAGAAAAAAAACATTCGTGCCAATCGGCTCCAGCAATACGCGGTAATGAATCAGGTGAGGAATGGTTCCCGGCGCTGCCTGACGCTGGCCTTCCGAGGCCGGAGCCACTCCCTGGCTGAACATCGGCACGGAGAACGCTCCATCCGCCTCCCGCTGCAGCGGGTACTGCTCGCGCGGGTTCGACCAGTTCTTGCCATCGAAATTGGCCAGCGCAACCCCCCGCCAGTGCAGCGCATACCGGCCGCTCTTATCCCCGTTAATCTGGATGTGCATCACCACCGCGTTGGACTGCTGAATCTGTCCGATCCGTCCCAGTTGCACGCGATCGCTGAAGCCGGTGGAAAGATCGTTGCCGAATGAATAGCCGCCCAGATAGCCCGCTGACATTCGAGGCAAAAGAAAAAATACCGCTGCTGCGCCCACCAGGATCATCAGCACTAACAGGGGCGTGGCCCGCGCCAGCGAGACGGCCAAATGCCGGTGCTCGTACGCATCGTTCGAATGTCTCGCTTGAAATTTCGCGGCTCGTTGCGACCGCCGCATCTCCATCAGGATGAAAGTGGCCACCGCCATCAGCATGAACGCGGCAAAGAAGAACAGAAACACGCTGTCCACGGTGAGCACGGCGGAGGCCAGCACCATCAGAAATGCCAGGATCGCCAGCGTCGTATAGTCGCGATCGCGCCGCAGCGAAAATGTGCGGACGACCACGGCGAACAGCACCAGGTGTACCGTTGCCGGCAGGAATGCTCGAGAGAGCAGGAAATAATCGGCGGCGTAGAAAACGAAGTACGCGATGGTCAGAGGAGCAGTCCATCGTTCCGAAATCACAACCCGTCGACGCTCCGCCAGCAGGAAGCCGCGGACGGCCAGTGCCACTCCTACCAGTAAGATCGTCGGCAGATCCAGGCCGCCGGTGCTGGCCAGTGTCCCAAACCCCATCAAAACAAGTAAATAGAGCGAAAGCTCGAAGTACTTGTTGATCGCCTGAGGCAGCGGGATCACACCGGATTGTTGAGCTGGCTGCGGCATCGAGTGCTGACGCGAGGCGTCCGAACCCGATGTGGCATCGGGTTCTGTTGTCAGGGTTCTATTGTTCGACAACTCCCATCAAGAAGGGAAGGCTTTCGTGAGTTTTTCTTGCACCAAAAGTCACCATCCCTTCGTCCCAGGCAATCACAAAGCTGCGCGGTCCAAAGAATGTGTGCTGGGGTTTGCTAGAATGATTCAGGTCAGGCATCGGTCCTACGCGACGTACTCTCGCCAACCCCGCCAGGTCCGGAAGGAAGCAACGGTAACGGGCTCTTGCGTGTGCAGTGGGTTCCCGGTGCCTGGCTTATTTACACCTCCGGCTGGAACCAACCTTTACACGTCCTTTACAAGTCTTTGCGCAAGAAAACCCTCGTCATGTCATCTCAACTAGTGAGTGCAATCAAAACCGTCCGCCAGGGGTCGAGGAAACTATGCGCAGTCTTCCGTCCAGGTCCGTTTCGCCGAGCGTCACCATCCGTGTCGCCGGCTCGCTTTCTCAAGGCCATCTAGCTTATCTCGACCAACTCGTCTCCTCCGCCATCGAGTGCGCCCTGTGGCCGCTGCTCGATTTGGCTCATCTGGAGGAGTTGGATCACGCCGCCCTGAAGTACCTCGTGGGCGGTGAGGGTCGCCATTTCGGTATCGTCGCGTGCCCCAATTTCATCCGTGAACGGATGCAGCACGAAAAGGCGCGTGAGGCGGCTTGACCAATAGATGCAGAACCGCGCACGCCTCGCGTTAGACATTCTGCCCTCCAATCCTGCAAAATACTGAGTCTCATACTCAGGAGCTCTCATTGACCACACCGACTCGTGTCAGGGTGAAAATTAGCGCCCTTGGCACCTATGTGCCGCCCCGTCTTCTTACCAATGCCGACCTGGAAAAAATGGTCGACACTACCAACGACTGGATCCTCGCCCGCGTGGGCATTCGCGAACGCCACATCGTCGACAAGGGCGTAGCCACCAGCGACCTGGCAGTCGAAGCCGCGAAAAAAGCCCTTGCCCAGCGTGGCATCGCGCCGAGCGACATCGATGTCATCATTGTCGGCACGGTCACGCCCGATATGTTCTTTCCCTCGACCGCATGCCTGGTACAGCACAAGCTGGGAGCCACCGGCGTTTGGGGTTTCGATATTTCCGCCGCCTGCTCCGCCTTTGTTTATGCCGTGCAAACTGGAGCGCAATTTATTGCGTCCGGCACGCACAAGCGGATACTGGTGATTGGCGCCGATGTGATGTCCTCGGTCATCGATTACACCGATCGCGCCACCTGCGTAATCTTCGGCGACGGTGCAGGGGCTGTGATTCTCGAGGCCACCGAAGACGATTCCGTTGGCCTGATCGACTTCATCCATGAAATCGATGGCTCCGGCGGTTGCTCGCTCTACATGCCCGGCGGCGGCAGCCTCCATCCGTCATCTCATGAAACCGTCGATAAGAAGATGCACTACGTTCACCAGGACGGCCAGCAGGTCTTTAAGTTCGCCGTTCGCAAGCAAACCGAAGCTTGCCTGAAATTGCTCGAACGCAATGGTCTCAAGGGTTCGGATGTCGACGCCTTCATCCCGCACCAGGCCAATCTCCGAATCATCAACGCTACCGCCGACCGCCTCGGCCTGCGCCCGGAAAGCGTAATCGTTAACATCGATCGCTATGGAAACACCACGGCCGGCACCATCCCGTTAGCCATGAACACTGCCATCGAAGAGGGCAAACTGAAGAAAGGAAGTCTCGTCCTGATGGCCTCAGTTGGCGCGGGCTTCACCGTAGGCGCCGCGCTGCTGCGCTGGGCATTCTAAAGTAGCGCCGGCTGCCTGCCCTGAGCGGAGTCGAAGGGTCCCGCCGCCTGGGTAAGTTCATAGGCGCTCGTGTGGGGAGAGCCGCCCCGGCTGTCCCCACACGAGCAAAGCGAGGCGTTCTGGCCCGGCGGCGGGTCCCAATGACGTTCGTAATCTCCTCCGTACATTTTTGTTAGCGCCGGCGCGCGACACACTGCTATCTTTTCGCAGCGTTCGCCTCACGTGCGGACGCGGTGGACACGTAAGACCATGCTGCGTACGACATGCTGCTGCCTTTTGTTAGCTTTCTTTTCGGTAGGTCACGCGGCTGCCCAAAAATCAAGAGACGACTCCCAGCAAACCAAACTGCTGGTAATGGAACACCTATGGAACGAAGCCCAGGTGAATCGCGACTCGCGCGCGCTTGACGGCTTGATCGGCTCCGCTTTCGTTAACACGGAGTGGGATGGCGAGGTGAGTGACAAGTCAAAGTTTCTGGCCGATATCAAAGACCCGCACTTCAAACCCACCAGCTTGACGATTCAGGATGTGAAGGTCAGCATGTACGGCGACTCCGCCGTGGTGGTCGGCATCTATCACACCAAAGGAACCTACCAGGGAAAACCCTACGAGCACTTCGGCCGCTTCACCGACACGTGGGTATTCACCGAAGGCCGCTGGCAATGCGCCGCCAGCCACACCAGCCTGCTGAAGAAGTAAATTCCACTGCCTGAATCGGGCGGTTGATTTCTTACAAACAACGGGAACGATTCGTTCGATTGAATTTTTCCATCAGTGGAATTTGCTTCGGCCGATGACCGTCGTCGATCCAATTTAGAATCAAGTCTTGATCGTCCACGCGGACGCGGAAGCTCTACATGGAAGCGACAGCCCGCCCAAACCGATGGAAAATTCTGTTTGCCTTCGCCATCATTTATCTGGTTTGGGGTTCGACGTTTCTCGCGATTCGCATCGGTGTGCGCGAGGTACCGCCGTTATTGCTCGCCGGAATGCGCTTCTTCGCCGCCGGAATCGTGCTCTACGCATGGATGCGCGCGACGGGCACAGCCTCACCCTCCCGCCGCGAATGGGCCTCGGTAACATCGCTGGCGGCACTCATTTTTCTGGTGGATTACGGATTGGTCTTCTGGGCCGAACAGCGCGTCCCCTCTGGAATTACGGCGGTCATGCTGGCCACCATTCCGGTCTTCACCGCGCTCGCCGAAATTCTTATCTTGCGCACGCAGCGGCTCACCTTGCGCTTGGGGATCGCGCTCCTCGTCGGTCTTGCTGGAGTAGCGGTCCTGGTCAGCCGTTCCGTAACCTTTGGCGACGCTCCGATTGAAAGGTCGGGCGCGATTGCCCTGGTAGTGGGCGCGATCAGCTGGTCTCTCGCCTCGGTTCTCTCCCGCAAGCTGAGCCTGCCCCAATCGAAGGTCATGAGTTCAGGAGCCCAAATGCTCGTCGGGGGAATCCTGCTCATGCTTGCGGCCGTAATGTTCGGCGAGTTCCACGGTTTTCATGCACGGGAAGTGTCGGCCCGCGCATGGCTCGCTCTGCTATACCTGACGGTCGCCGGTGCCATCGTCGCATTCACGGCCTATGTCTGGCTCATCCACCACGAGTCTCCAACGAAAGTCGGCACCTACGCGTATGTGAACCCGGTGATCGCAGTTCTGCTCGGATATTTCCTGGCCGGGGAAGCGCTGGGCGCCCGCACTGTCGCCGGGACGTTTTTGATTCTGATAAGTGTCGTCGTGATTACGACTACTCCGAAGCAGGCGACGTTTGCAGTGCTGACTCATGAAAACGAACCAGCCGAGCCGTAATATGACGGGTCGGCGGCCGCGTTATCGAATATGCAGTAAGACTCCAATGTAGCCGCGGACACGGTTCAGCAATGCCGGATCGGCACGCGAGTGAAACTTCACGTCGCGCGCTTCCAAGTCGACGCTCTTGATGTGATCAACCAAGACTGCTCCTTCAACCTTGTCAACAACTACCGGAAGCGCGAAGGCATAAGGCTTTCTGCGGCTCGTCAGCGGACAAACCACAGCCAAGCCGCTGGCACGGTTGTAGGCAATATCGGTTAACACGAGGGCGGGACGACGTCTTCCTTGCTCGCGGCCCGCCTGCGGATCGAAGTTCAGCCATACAAGGTCGCCAACATCTGGCACGTACGGCCTTACCATTCCACGATTTCCTTCCCGACGTCAGGTCCCCAGTCGGTTGCCTCGTGACGGTTTTCCGGAGTGATCTGCGCCACTAGCTCTGCTAAGGTTGGAATCCTCTCCGCGGGGTGCAACTCGACGTGACCTTTCGAGACTTCGATCAGAATCGCATCACCCTCTTGCAAACGAGCCTCTTCGGCCACAGCCTTGGGAATACGGATCGCCAGACTGTTCCCCCACTTCGCTACTTGCGCTTTCGGCATCTTGCAACCTCACTTGTTGAGTTGTAGTATATACAATGTATATACGAAAGTCCACGGCTAAGTTAAGAGGCCTAAGAGGCCATCTTACTTCGGCCGGGGGAGTCAGCGCGCGCGCGGATCTTGCCCGTGGACGATCCGGGGGGATAGCATCACGACTTAGACATGGCCAGATGCAAAGCGGGTACAAAGACCGGTGATCAGTGTCGGAATAACGCCATTCCCGGTACGCGATTCTGTTACATCTCATCGCATGGCAATATCCAGAAAACATTCAGCCAACGCGCAGGCAACTTCGTCAAGAACAAGTGGCTCGCATTTGCCCTCGCCGCAGTGTCGGTCTCCCTTGGAACCCTTGGAACCTGGTGGTACCTTCGCGACAAAAAGATGACCGCGACCTCCGGCGTGATTTCCGCCTCGGCTGAGCAATCCCCAATGGCGGTGTCAGTAGGCTCGGCTGAATTTGTGATGCTTTCCAAGGACGGCGTTGTCTTCGCTGAGGACGAAACACCCCTACTCTCCATCCGCCTGGCAGACGGGCGACTCCTAGTGACAACCCAAATCCGCGACGAACGTGGGGAACTGATTGCCGAGATGAAGGACAACGAGTGGAAACATCAGCCCCAACCCGCGATTTTTGACCGGAATTACACGCGGGACGCCCTAGAAATAAAAGACAAAACGGGGAAGGTTGCGCTCCAAGTGGCGAATCTCGGCGGCACCGTGGATGTCGCCGCAGTGTTTCACTGCATGAACGGCTGGACTCACATGGCGGGACCGATCGGAGGCGAAGGCTCGGCGATCGAATTGAGGCGTCCTGGCCAGCCCCTCCAATCCGAAATACCTCCAATCTGCGATTATCCGAGCGACCTGCATTTCGGCTCGTGTCCAGGCGTCGAACGACTAAGACAAATGACGTCGAGAATACACGCGATCTATCCACTCCATTCTCCCGTACACCTGTGCGTAGGACAATGACCGCTTCACAGGGACAGGTCGCCCTTCCTACGGTCTCGTCATCTTCTCCGGCCTCACCAGTTGATCGAATTCCTCGCCCGTAAGATAGCCCAGCTTCAACGCCGCCTCGCGCAGGCTGCTGTGCTCCACGTGCGCGGTATGGGCGATCTGCGCAGCCTTGTCGTATCCTACCTTCGGCGCCAGGGCCGTCACCAGCATCAGCGAGTTCTTTACATACCAGTCGACTTTCGCGCGATCGACCTCGATGCCCTTGATCATGTACTCGACGTAGCCGTGGCAGGCGTCAGCGATCAGTGTGACCGAGTGCAGGAAGTTGTAAATCATCACCGGCTTGTACACGTTGAGTTCAAAGTTCCCTTGCGATCCCGCGAATCCCACCGCTGCAGTCGCGCCGTGAACCTGCACGCAAACCATGGTCATGGCTTCGCACTGGGTGGGATTCACTTTGCCCGGCATGATCGAAGATCCAGGCTCGTTCTCCGGTATGGAAAGCTCGCCCAGCCCGCAGCGCGGCCCGGAAGCCAGCCAGCGGATATCGTTGGAAATTTTCATCAGCGATGCAGCCAGCGTTTCCATCGCGCCCTGCGCGAAGACGATTTCGTCGTGCGCCGAAAGTGCAGCGAATTTGTTGCCGTGAGAACGGAAGGGAAGGCCGGTGAGCTCGGCAATCTTTTTCGCGGCACGCTCGGCGAATTCGGGATGCGTGTTCAGACCCGTACCTACTGCGGTTCCGCCAATGGCCAAGTCATAGAGCCCGTCCAGAGCCTGCTCCAGGCGCTTGATGTCGCGCTCCAGCAGACTGGCCCAGCCGCCGAACTCTTGGCCAAAAGTTAGCGGCACCGCATCCTGCAGGTGCGTCCGGCCGATCTTGACCACATCATGGAATTCCTTCGCCTTGGCCGCAATCGCATCGTGCACGCTCTGGATCGCCGGAATCAGCGCGTTCTTCACCCGATCCGCCGCCGCAATGTGCATCGCCGCTGGGAATGTGTCGTTCGACGACTGCGACATGTTGACGTGATCGTTGGGATGCACCGGCTTCTTCGATCCCTTCTCACCGCCCGCAATTTCAATGGCGCGATTCGAAATGACTTCGTTCACATTCATGTTGGTCTGCGTGCCGCTGCCCGTCTGCCAGATGCGCAACGGAAACTGGTCGTTCAACTTGCCCGCAATCACTTCGTCAGCAGCCTGTGCGATCAGCTTCGCCTTGTCCGCCGGCAGTTTGCCGAGATCCTGGTTTACCAGAGCGCACGCCTTCTTCAGCGTGCCAAACGCTCGTATCAGTTCTGGGGGCATGGTGTCACGCCCAATGTTGAAGTGCAACAGTGAGCGCTGCGTCTGCGCTCCCCAGTAAACGTTGGCCGGGACTTCGATTTTTCCCATGCTGTCGGATTCGGTGCGGGTCTTCACTTGAGCGGGGACGGCGGGTTCGGTAAGAGTAGACATGACGGAATCTCCTACGCGTCGGACCAGGGCAGGAGTGGCCGGGCCCTCGGCGGGTATGACGAACTGAGTATTATACGGCGGTGTGAAAGGCGAAGCCCATGGTGCGATCAGTCTGGCGCCCAAACGGGTAAGTATAACGCGGGTTTCTCTTTCGACATTGGCCGGAATAGCTGGGTTGCGCCACTTCTCGCCCTTTTCGAGAAAGCTTAAGGGTAGCCCGCCCAACCGCCGAAACTGTCTAACTTCGCTCTACGCCGCCCGGAGGCTCTACTGATGAGATGCCCGCCTCGGCTGACTCTCCATCACCACGCGCAGGATGCGGTTAATGCGCGTCTGGTAGCCTTTGCCGTGACCCTTGAGCCAATCGAGCACGTCGGCATCGAGACGAATCGTCAGTTGCTTTTTCGCCGGGGGCCAAGCCGTGGTTGCCTTCTTGAGAAAGGTCTTGTCGAGCGGAGGAATGTCCGAATAGTCGATATCGGAGTCCCTCATGCGGTCAATGCGCGCCAATTCGCTTTTGATAGATTTTTTGTTCACGCCGGTTCCCCTTCCTCATGGAGATGATGCGCGTTCCCTCGTCGCGCGGTGCATGGGCTATGACAACCAGGCGCCCGCCCAGCAAGCCCAAAGTGACGAGCCGTTCTTCCCCGTAAGCAAAGCGGTCGTCTTCGAAGGTGACGCAAGGCCCAGCAAACACCTGCTCGGCATCCTCGAAGCTGAGGCCATGCTTGGCGAAGTTCTTCCGTTTCTTCGCCTCGTCCCATTCGTACTTCATTCCCGTCTGGTCTCAAATGTAACGCTTTTTGTAGTTACACGCAAGAAGCGTTTATGTTCATAAACAATTGACCGAAATAACTGGGCGGGCCACTCCTAGCGCCTTTCGAGAAGTCGCCTGCCCGAACGCCGTTCGACTCCGCTTTACGCGGCAGAACTTTTGAGATAAGGCCCTAAGGCCAGTCCTGCGCACCGTGGTAGATGCGAGAGATTTCAACGACGTGCTCCTTGACCTGTAGACGGCTATGTACGGAGGAAAGACCAATTCTCGCCGTCCGCTCATGCGTCCAGGGCGGCCACGGTGGGGAAAGCGGCTCAAGGCCCGGCAGCCGTCATAGATGGCTTTCACAGTTTCACGAGCCGCCGTGGGATTGTCTTTCGCGATGCGCTCAAATATCCGCTCAAGGTCCTCGGCGGCGAGGGTTGACCAGCGGACTTCCATCCGCATCAGCGCTGGAACAGCCGGTCTAGCCGCTCTCCTACTTGCTCGTGGGTGAGGTATTCGCCGCGCTGCAACGCTTCCTCGCCCAGCTTGACGGCTTCAATAAAACGGGCTTCCTCGGCGAGATAGCGGCTGATCGCCTCCTGCGCAAGCGCATCCGCGTCGCGGCCTCGCTGGGTGGCCAGTTCCGCAAGCTGGTGCTGCTGCTCAGGCGTGAGATGTACTTCCATGATCGCAGTGTAAGAGCGCAACGGTGACGTGTCAACGCCTCGCCAACCGCCCCATGCTAGAATCATCGGTCTCTGATCTCTGCTCGTTCTCCCCTGGCGGGCGCGACGGTTAACATTCATGCCTGACTTTCTCACTGCCGAAGACGTTGAAACTTTGCCCAAGGCCAAGGTTCGCCCGCATCCTGAAGTGCGCACGGACGTACTGGTAATTGGCGCCGGGCCTACCGGCCTCGCCTGCGCCATCGAAGCACAGAAGGTCGGACTTCGAGTCATCGTCCTCGACAAGGGCTGTCTGGTGAATTCGCTGTATCACTATCCCCCCAACATGTTGTTTTTCACCACTCCCGAGCTGCTCGAAATCGGCGATATCCCTTTCACCACGGCCCGGCAAAAACCCACTCGCGAAGAAGCCTTGGAGTATTACCGCAAAGTTTCTGAGCATTACCATCTCGACATTCGCCAGTACGAATGGGTCAAGACGGTCATGGGCGAAGACGGAAACTTCAGCATCACGGCCACCGACCGTGTCGGTCGTCCGCGCGACTACCGTACTCGCAAAGTGATCGTTTCCACCGGCTATTACGATCTCTTCAACCAATTGTGCATTCCTGGCGAAGATATGCCCAAGGTCTCGCACTACTACGGCGACGCCCATCCTTACTACGACACCGATGTGCTGGTAATCGGGGGCAGGAACTCCGCCGCCATTGCTGCTCTGGATCTGTGGCGTCATGGCGCGCGCGTCACGCTGGTCTATCGCGGCACGCAATTGCATCACCACGTTAAATACTGGATCAAGCCCGATCTCGAAAACCGCATCAAGGGTAACGAGATTGAAGCCTACTTCGAGAGCACCGTGCAGGAAATTGGCGTGGACCACGTGGTGATCAACACGCCACGCGGGCCGCTGCGCCTGAAGAACGACTTCGTGCTCGCCCTCATCGGCTATCACCCGGACTACGATTTTCTGCGCAGCATGGGGATTGAACTTTCGGCCGAGCAGCATCGTCCGGTGTGCGACCCGGTCTCGCTGGAAAGTAACGTCGCTGGAATCTACGTTGCAGGTGTGATCGTGGCGGGCTCGCGCACCAACGAAATCTTCATCGAGAACGGCCGCTTCCATGGCAAGCAGATCGCCGAAGACCTCAAGATCAAATTGCGCCCGGGGCTGTAGACAAACGCACTGATTTCTTACTTCCCATCTTGCCGCAGCCGGTCAATCTTAGCGGCCATGATGAAGTCGCTCTCGGTGAGGCCGTCGACCTTGTGCGTCCAGAGCGTGATCTCGGCTTTGCCCCACGCCAGCAGAATGTCAGGATGGTGGCCTTGCTCCTCGGCAACGGCGCCCACGCGATTTACGAACTCGAGTGCCTTGGCGAAGTCGGGAAACTTGTAATCGCGGCTGAGATGATGCTCGTCGATCACACCCCACTGCGGAACTACCTTGTGCAGCGCATCGAGCTCTTTTCCCTTGAGCGGTGGAACTCCGCCGCGGCAGGGAACGCATTTCTTGTCGGCTAGTTGTTCGGCCATGAAAGTCTCTCCGCCAGCCATCATAGCCGAACTTGCGCAACCGTTGCCCGATTCCTCCGAAAGCAAAATCGACGGCGGTCAAAACACGTTGAAACCTCACAGCAGGTCAGCGCATCTTTAAAAGCTCATTCCAGACCCGAGGCTCGGGGCAGAAAGACAAATGACGCCACCACCGGCACGAAGCGGGTCCGCTCCAGGCGGAGGCAATCCCTGGTTGGTCGCGGTCGCCGTCATGCTGGCGACGTTCATGGAAGTGCTGGATACTTCCATCGCCGCCGTCGCCCTGCCTTACATCGCGGGCAGTTTGTCGGCAACCAACGATGAAGCCACGTGGGTGCTGACCAGTTATCTGGTGGCCAACGCCATTATCTTGCCGGCCAGTTCCTGGTTTTCGCTGCGCTTCGGGCGAAAGAAGTTTCTCATCATCTGCATCACCATCTTCACGATTTCTTCCTTCGCCTGCGGATCGGCTACAAGCCTGGCGTGGATTCTGATTGCGCGGGCGGTGCAAGGCGCTGGTGGAGGAGCGCTGCAGCCGCTATCGCAATCGATTCTCCTTGAAACTTTTCCGCCGCAAAAACGAGGGTTCGCCATGGCCGTATTCGCCTTGGGAGTCGTAGTCGCGCCGGTCTTAGGGCCGACGCTGGGAGGATGGCTCACCGACGCTTACTCCTGGCGATGGGCGTTTTACATCAACATTCCAGTCGGCATCTTCGCCATATTCATGATCTCCCGCTACGTGGAAGATCCTCCGTATATCAAAGACGCACATCCGGGCAAGTTTGATGGCATCGGATTAGGACTGCTGGCCGTCTGGCTGGGATGCTTGCAAATCATTCTCGATAAAGGTCAGGAAGACGATTGGTTTGGCGCGACCTGGATCCGCTGGGCAGCCGCCATTTTGCTCACGAGCTTGGTGTCGTTCCTCATTCGAGAGTTCCGCCACAAGCAGCCGCTGGTGGATCTGCGCGTCTTCCGGCATCGCAACTTTTCCATTGGATGCCTGCTGATCGGCCTGTTTGGCGCCGCCATCTACGGCATGGTTACATTGCTGCCACTCTTCTATCAGGAATTAATGGGCTATACGGCGCTGGCTGCGGGATGGGCGGTGAGCCCGCGCGGCATCGGAGCAATTGTGGCCATGCCTATCATCGGATACTTGACCGCAAAAATAGATAACCGCTGGCTCATCGCCTTCGGCTTCTCTCTGTTCGGCGCGGCCAGTTTGTGGTTTGGAGAGGTGAATCTTTCGATTGGGCAGTGGACATTCCTGTGGGCCATTCTGATCAGCGGCTTCGGCTCGGGATGCGTCTTCGTCCCACTCTCGACCACGACCATGGCGTTCCTGAAGAACGAAGAAATCGGCAACGCCAGCGGCCTCTACAATCTTATGCGGAACATCGGAGGCAGCATCGGCATCGCCATCGTGAACACCGTCGTCACCCGGCACCAACAAGTTCACCGCAACGAACTCGCCGCTTCCCTCGATCCCGGCCGGCTCACGGTTCACGGAACCATCCAGGGCATGCAAGCCTACCTGAGTTCGCAGGGCGGCGCTTCGCCCACCACCGCACTGCACCAGGCGTACGGCCTCCTCAACCAAGGCCTCAACGGACAAGCCCGCCTCTGGTCCTACGTAGACGATTTCCGCTACATGGCATTGGCCTGCTTCGGCTGCGTCCCCATAGTTTTCGCACTGAAGAAAGCGGTCAGGAAGGGTCCGGCAGGAGCAGCGCATTAGTTTCGAGCCGCACGGCTGAAGCCGGCCTTCTCGAAGCCGGTTCGAACCCTAGAACGGAATATCCTCATCCGTGATCGGCCCTGAGGCCGCGCCAGCATGCTCCGGTTCGGGCGTGCGCTGGTCGAAGTTGTTGCCGCCAGATGATGCGCCTGCCCCGCGCGAGCTTCCGCTGGAGTCTCCGCCGCCCGAGCCTTCGCCGCGCCCGCCGAGCAGAATGAGGTCACTGCCCACAACTTCAGTCATGTATTTCTTCTGGCCGCTGGTTTTATCGTCCCAGGAGCGGGTTTGCAGGCGGCCCTCAATGTAGACTTTGCCGCCCTTCTTCAGATATTCTCCGGCGATTTCGGCGAGCCGCTGCCAGAGCACGACGTTATGCCACTCGGTGCGGTCCTGCCATTCGCCCGCCTTGTCCTTGAAGCGTTCGTTGGTGGCTATCGTCAGCTTGGCCACGGGCGTGCCCTGCGGCGTGTATTTCACTTCGGGGTCCTTCCCCAGATTGCCGATCAGTTGAACTCGGTTGAGACTTTTTCCTGCCATTGCGTGCTCCTTTGCAGGGGTTCACTATAGCAGAATTGGCGGCGTGGAAATGGTGTTTGCTGTCACGAGGGTTGGGACGGAGTATCATTTTGGGCGGGGCTCAAACCGCCCTTTGCCGCAACTCTTCGTTTGGGAGGACGTCATGCCTTTCTCCCATGTGGTCCGCTTTCGCGAAATCCCAAGATGTGCTGCGATTGCTCTGGTCCTCGCCGCGCTACTCGTGCTAACGGGATGCTGGGTGGTGTCCATCCATGGCCTGTATGAGGAACCAAGCATAGATTCACCTCGTCAAGATCCCGACCTGGTTTTTGACCAAAGCCTGACCGGTTCCTGGAGCGCGACCGAGGACAAATGCACCACGCTGCTGACCATCGCGTCCAAGGACGAGGTCTATGATCTGCAGTCGACCGAGCAGGGTGAGGGATGCAGCGACGCAGGAAAGAAGGACCATCGACGGGGTCGGCTGGTGAAACTCGATACCTACTATTTTCTCGATGTCTCCCCGTTACCGGACGACGTCTGTGAGATGTGCCTCGCGGAACACTGGATATTCCTCGTGAGATTCGACAAAGACACGCTGTCGTTCACTGCAATCGATTCCGACTGGCTGAAGAAGTCGCTGGCAGCGAAGAAGGTCGCCTTGGCAACCCTGCCCGATGATTCCGACACGATAATCGCCTCGTCCAAAGACCTGAAAGCTTTCTGCCGCAAGTTCGCTGGAAACAAGGCGGTCTTCAAGCCAGAATCGACCTCCACCTTCAAGCGGACGTAGGGCTCGCTATCCAAGGGCTAAGGCGCCCGAAGCCGGAAGCCCGGCCTCTTCAGGTATAATCCCGCCATGCCTGCCGCACCCGGAGCGACCAGAGCCGTCGGGATGGTTCCCGACGAGCTCAAATGGGAACCGAAGTCCAAGGGCCTGACCACGCCGCGCAAAAAGAAGCCAAAAGACTTGGCCGTGATCACCGAATGCTGCACCGGATGCGCCGGATCGCCGGCCTGCGTGGAGTATTGTCCGGTGGAAGACTGTATGTTCTGGGTGCCGGACGAAGACGCCACTCCTTTCGGCCGCATCGCGGTCGATCCCATTCTGTGCATCGGCTGCAAGAAGTGCCTCAGCAAAGGCCCCGACGGCTGCTTCCTCGACGGTTGTCCGTGGGATGCCATCGCCATGGTGGAAACCACAGAAGTGGAAAAAGAAGTGGGAGCGATGGTGATTTGAGAAGGCAGCTTCTAGCTGCTAGCTTTTAGCTCCTAGCCAAAACAATTCTCACGGCCGATTGTCAGTTGCACTCGCTCTTCCTCGTATTGCCTTCTCCGTCTCGACGGCCTGCTGCCGAACGTCGTTCGAAATATCCGGCAGATCGCGCTCGTAGGGAAGAATGGCGGGAAGATCGTCGAGTTGGCCTACGAGATAAAGCGCCCGTAGCGCTTCCCACACCTGCTCGGTCGAGGGATCAACCACCGCGATTTTCGCTCCAGCCGCGACGTTCGCGCCGGTGCCGGCTACGGAGCGGATTCGTCCCGGAATTGGGGAACGGATTTCCGCAGTCTGCTCTTGGCCGTACTGCATCTTCGCAATCAATCCGCCCTGATGGATGGAAGTGCCGGGACGATCCGCATCGACAATGCGGCCGGATTGCGGCGAAGTAATTTGCGCGGGCCGCAAAAGCTCAACAATCTGCGGACGGCCGCTGGCATCGCCGAAACGCACCAGCGAGAGTGCCGCATTTCCCCGAACCATCGGCGAAGGATCGTTCAGCATCTTCAGCAAGGCCTCATGAAAGCCCGCACCGGTTGCGTCTTGTCCCATGATCCAGGCGTCCGTGTTGCGCACCTCTTCCACGGGATCGCCCGCCAGTCGCACCAGGTCGGGATACCATTGTTTCGCGGTGGCATCCTGCCGCGTGATGCGCTCTCCCACCTGCACCAGCGCCTGCTGAATATGCCGCGGCTTCTTGGTGTCGTGCAGGTATTCGTTCAACTGCTGGTCGGAAAGCTTTCGTCCAAACCACGTGTTCCACCAGAACAGAAAAGGCATGAGGCAAATCAGCCAAGCGACTAGGAAGAAGAGAAGTTTCTGGGTGCGGGACATGCCGGGCTTTCGCGTCTCGGCGGCATCGATCTGCGGTGCTGAATTGGCGGACATAAGAGAAATTTCACCACGGAGTCACGGAGACACGGAGAAATTCAATGTCTTGCCCGTACGCGGCGGCTACTCCACCACATCGGCGTCGAGCACGCGCTCCTGCTCTAAATAATGCGAAACCGCATACTGGGCCAGAAGCGGCGTCTGGAGTTGGATTTCGGCTCCGATCCATTCGCCTTTGGCGTGAGGCGCATCCGGAGCGTGATTGCAGCGTCCGCCGCTGCCAAACTGCGGGCCGAAGTCGGCGCTCTGGATCTGGTCGAACGGCTGGATCTCGCGCCAGGCTTCGTCACCGACAGTTCCGGCGACGTCGATTTTCAATCGCACGATCAACATAGAGCAAAAACCATTCACCACGGAGACACAGAGTCACTGAGAAAAAACATTCTTGGTTGTTTTGTTTTCTCCGTGTCTCTGTGCCTCCGTGGTGAAAAACTAGCTATGCGGAAACCACTGGTACAGCATGAAGTATACGAGCACGCCGGTGACGCTGACGTACATCCACAGCGGCCAGGTCCAGCGCGCGATGGCGCGATGACGATCATAGCGGCCCCGCAACCCCCGGCTCAGCGTGACGATCACCATGGGCACGATGATGATGGCCAGCGTCACGTGCGGAATGAGTACGATCAGATAAATAACATGCCAAAAGTGGTCGCCGAGAAAACGGATATCCCCAACGTGATAATGAAAATACAAGTAGCACGCCAGAAAAAGTGCCGAAGAGACGACAGCGGCGATCATGCAGGCGCGGTGCGCGGCAATCTTCCCGCGCATAATCAAGCTGCGGCCGACGACCAGCAGTATGGCGCTGGCTCCGTTCAGACTGGCGATAAGGGCAGGGTAGAAGGCGTATTGCTCAGCGATCATATTTTGGCGGTCATACTTTGAAGATCATACTTTGAAGATCAGGCGGCAGGCCTCGTGGTGCGGCGGTTGGCCATCAGGAATGCAAGTCCAAACATCACCAGCGAAAACAAAAGCAACGTCGCCATCGCGGAGGGCAGGGGAAATGCTGCTTCCATCCCCGGGTACAGCAGCGCCCGCAGCGCCTCCACTCCATAAGTGAGCGGATTCATGTACATCAGGGCGCGAATCCAGCCCGACGCGCGGGTTATCGGAAACATCGCTCCCGACAACAGCCACAGGGGAATCAGAAACAGATTGATGATGCCGTGGAAAGCTTGCGTAGAATCCATGGGCCACGCGATGGCGAAGCCCAGTGCTGTGAGTGCGAAGGAAATCAGGAACACTACGACGGCCACCAGCAGAACTTGCAGCAGATTGAGGTGTACGCCTGCGAAGGGCGCGAAGACCAGGAAGATCATGCCTTGAATCGCGGAAAGCGTAGTGCCGCCAAGAACCTTGCCGAGCACAATTGCGGAACGCGGGACCGGAGCCACCAGCACGGAGAGCAGAAATCCTTCCTTACGGTCCTCAATCACCGACATCATGGTGAAAATCGATGTAAACAGGACGATCATGATCAGCGCGCCGGGATAGAAATAATCCAAATAGTTCTGCTGGCCCTGGCCGCCGCCGGAACGGAACGACGTCCCGAATCCCGAGCCAATCACTACCCAGAACACCAGTGGGGATGCGAGCACGCCGACCACGCGGGACTTCTGCCGATAAAAGCGCACAATCTCGCGCCACCACAGCGTGAACGCAGGTAACAACACTCCCGCGGAAGCGGGCGCAATCGGTCTCGATAAAGCGGCGGTCTGAGTGGCCACGAATTTAACTCGCTTTCGCTGCGGGAGTTTTCGGCGGTGGCGCCACGGCTTTTTTCTTGCCGATCATGCCCATGTCGCGCATTTCCCAGTATGCGTTCAACATGAAAACTGCGGAAAGTGTGAGCAGGATCAGGCTCATGAACAGCCCATCCACGGTAGTGATCATGCCGCTGATCAGCGTCCACGCCACCCCTACCAGAGGGAGAATGCCAAGCACAAGAGAAATAACCAGAATCATGGAAAGCACATTACCTCCTGTGATCTTTAGAAGTAGAAGCGGACTGCGCTTGTTCTTCGTTATCTTTCTCGCTCCAGAATTTGTGTCCGGTGCGGCGAATGAATACGTCCTCGAGCGTCGGCTTGCTGATGGAAAGCGCCTCAATCTCTCCGGGAAACGCCTCGACTACTTCGGTAACGAAGCGGTGCGCGCCTTCGTATTCGATGCGCACCTGGTTTTCCAGAACGGTAGTATCCACGTGAAACCGGATCCGGATGTGCTCGGCCAGCAGACCCGCATCTTGAGCAGCGTCGAACAGCACCACGTCGCCGCCAATTTCGCTCTTCAATTCCGCAGGTGTTCCCAAGGCCACCAGGTTTCCTTCATTCATGATGGCCAGCCGGTCGCAGCGCTCGGCTTCTTCCATCAAGTGCGTTGTTACCAGCACGGAAACATGCTCTTCGTCGCGCAACATTTGCAGATACTGCCACAGATCGCGCCGCGCCCCGGGATCGAGGCCGGTGGTCGGCTCATCCAGCAACAGCACGCCGGGATGATGCAACAGTCCCTTGGCCAACTCGATGCGCCGCCGCATCCCGCCGGAAAAAGTTTCAACCAGTTCCTTGGCGCGATCCGCGAGGCCGACCCGCGAAAGGATTTCGTGAATGCGCCTCTTCAGGATAGCGCCGCGCAGGCCGTAGAGATGTCCCTGATGCCACAGATTCTCGTAGGCGGTGAGCTTAAGATCGACGCTTTGCGCCTGAAACACCACTCCGATTTGCCGCCGCAGGCGCGCCGGTTCCTGCGCCGCATCGAAGCCCATGATGGTTGCCCGCCCAGCGCTCGGAATCATCAACGTGGAAAGAATCCGAAACAGCGTAGTCTTCCCGCTGCCATTCGGACCCAGCAGGCCGAATAACTCCGCCGGGCCTACGTCGAACGAAACCCCGTTTAGAGCCGTACGATTCTCATAGCGATGAACCAGGTTTTGCACGGAAATTACAGCAGCGGAAGGTGCGGCTGCTTCCGGCGCGGTATCGGCGAATGCAGACAGTTTCGATGCCAAGAGTGTCCTAAGGATGAACCCAATACTAGTTTACGACGATACGCAGCAGAACACAGTGGAAATGCGCGAAGGCGGCAAATAAAGCTCTTTGCTCAACGGGTTCCTCGATGCTCACGCGGCCGAAGCATCCTCTTGTGCCTGAGGCACGCGTTCTTCAAAGGCGACCGGGACGTGCCGCCACACTTGAATCGAGAGGATCACCGCGGTCGCGAGCAACAGCGCTCCTACGGCGACATGCGCTACCGTCGATGCGACCATAGGCAGCTCCGGTTGCACGGCATCTCTGCCCCAGGCCACGCGTGTCAAAAATGCCGCAAAGCCCAGGCATAGCTGCGTGATCAGCAGCGAAATCATGACGATTGCCGGCCGCCGTACCGCTTCAATGTGCGAATACACCGAGATCGCACGGATCGCGGTCCAGGCCAGCACGAACGACACAATCACCGCATTCACTACGTGCGGCCACCAACTCATCCCATGATGGCGAAACATCCCGCCCAGCACGAGCTGCAGGTAAAGCACAAAGATTGAGAGCAGGGTTAGCGTGATCAGGCTGGGGCGGCGCGAGTCGAAGTCCACACGCGGCTGTTCTTCCACCCACCTACGTCCGGTGAAGAGAGCAATGGCAACGGCGATGCAGAAAAACGTTTGAGCCACCGTAGCGTGCGCCGTGGAAACCGCCGGCGGCTGGAAGAACAAAACCGTAAGACCGCCAAGTATAGCCTGCGCGATGACGGTGCAGAAAGCGCCAACCGCGAGCCAGCGCAACCAGCGCCGCCGCTCCACCAACAAAGTCCACATGGCGATTGCCAGGGTCAGCGTCACCAGAGTGCCCGCCACCATGCGGTGACTCCACTCGTAACGTACGCCGCCGACGAAGTGCGGGACCTTCACCAGGTAGCCGAACGATGTCGGCCAGTCAGGAACCGAAAGTCCTGCGTCGTTGCTGGTGACTAAAGCGCCAGCCGTGATCACTATTAACGCCGCGCACGCAGTGAATATTGCAAAGGCGTGATGGGCACGGTTGTAAGTTGCCGGAATGGCTTTCAGGCTGTTTCCCATTGGGTCAGCAGGGATCAGAAAATCCCCGCACTTGAATCGTGCGGGCCGCGCCGGTTGGCCCGGCCCGCTACTGCGAACAGGTGATTTTATCAGACCAGCGTCGTACGGCAAGCTACAAAACATGGCGGCGTTTCCGCTGCCGGGCTTACTCGCCGCCAGCCTTAAAGCTCTGGTCCACGGTTTTAGTTTCTTTGGCCGCCACCGTGACTTTCTGGTCCTGCTCGCCCAGTTTCTCGTGCACGAATGCGATCGTGTAATCTCCAGGCGGCAGGCCTTTGATTTCATATTTTCCGCTCTTGTCGGTGACGGCATAGAACGGGCTCTTCACCACGTTGATGTACATCTTCATCCAGGGGTGCTGGTTACACTTCACCGGCAGCATGATTTCTTCGCGGGCGAAGTTCTTTTCGATCGGAGCGGCCGACGGGGGCTGCGATTCGTTCCACTCGCGATTATCTTTCGGTGTGGGATGGATGTTGTGCGTGGTCTGATCGTCATTCTTAATCTGCACGGTCTGTCCCGCCATTACGCCCAGCATGTGCGGATGATATTTGCAGCCGCTCTGGTCGAGGACGACTTCGTCCTTGGGCACGTCGAAGGTACGGCTGCCGAGCCCGTCTTTTACATAAACGAAGACGTTGGCGAGATCGCCGCTCGTTACGACCACAGCCTCGGCTTCGTTCATGCCTTTGCAAGCCGGATCCTGGCTCATGTCGATCTTCGCCTGCTTCGGCGCGGTGCCATCAAACTTCACGGTGCCATTCACCGTGGCCACCGTCGCAGGATCAATCGGGGTGGCCGCCGGAGCAGTCGCCGCTGTCTGAGACATGTTGTTGTTCGATTGCTCCGTGTTCGACTGCTTGTTGCATGCCACTGTCAGCAGCAAAGCGCAAAAGGCCAGCAGGCTGACTGCAATCCTCCAACTTGTTTTCTTATTCATGATGTCCTTCTTTCTTTTCTCTAGTAGTTGATCCTGACACCGTTTTCAGACATAGCGTGGACTTAAGAAACGCTTGTCATCCCGAGCGAAGCGAGGGACCTTGGTTCTTGCCTGCGCTACCGGGGTTGCCGCCACGGGCAAACACCGAGATCCCTCGCTTCGCTCGGGATGACAGCCCTGGATGGACGCCCACGCTCGGGACGGTAGCCCCTAATGCGACACACCAGTTTGTTTTCACCGAACCGGCCATTTTACCGCGAACCGCCACTGGCTGCTTGATGTGACTGGACCTCAGCCTGCTTGTGATCGCTTGGTGGGCGCGCACTGGCTGTCTTCGCGTGCGGCATGGACGCGGCCACTTTCCGCTGTTCTTCCGGCGTCAACTGGAAGATGTAATCGGTCAACAGCTTCCGATGATCTCCCTCATAGCCCTGAAACGACGGCGGCGTCGGTCCGGCGAATACCCACTGATTATTCTGCTGCTTGAATAAGCCTGACGGCATCGACGTTCCCGGACTGACTGCCTGCGGGTCGGTGATCCAGCGCTCCACCCAGTCCGGTTTCAGGCGTTCCTTCGCCAGCAAGAAGTTCGGCGCGGTAGCGATTTTGTCGTGCGCAGGATCACCTGTGGCGTGACACTTCAAACACGGAGCCGCGGTGCTCGAAAAAAGGCTCCGCGCCATGTCCGTTTCTTTGGCGCTGAGCACCGGCACCTGCTCCGGAATGTAGGGCAGCGGCTGCTGCGAAAGCGCCTGGAAGAAGCGCACCAGCTTTCGTAGTTCGTTATCGGAGAACGAGAACGTTGGCATTCTCACTTTCAAATATGGCCGTACGCCGTTGCGGTTCGTGTCGGTCGTGCTCAGCGCCGGATTCGACAAAAACTTGCGCAACCACTCAGGGTCGACGCGCGCGCCTTCGGTCAAAAGCTTCGGAGGCAATTGTTCCTGGTTGTCCTGATAATGCTGCAATCCCATCAGAATGGTGCGCTGTCCGGGGATGAACTGATGGCAGCCCATGCAGTTGTATTTCTTAACGACCCACCAGCCCTCCTGAATATCGTGCCGCGCGTCGCCCGGCTTGTATTGATAACTCGCGGGCAGGGAAGTCTCTGCGCTTCCCATGAGGAAGGTTGTGAGATCAAGCACCTGATCCTTTGTCAGGTGCACATTGGGCATACGCAGCTTTTCGGTGTCACTCTTGTACTCTGCCATCCCCTGGTCAAAAACATTCGGCTCAGCGAGCTTGTGTTCGAAAAATCCCTTCTGGTTGTACCAGGGTTCTTTCGCGGGGCCGTCAGGCAAACGGGCGAGATCTTCTTTGTTTTTGATCGGCTCGGCATCTTGGCCCCCACGTTCTGCCAGCGTAGTGAACAATGCGAAGTCGAGGCGCTCGATCGGCTTGCTGCCTTCATAGGTGAGCTCGGTGCCGATGCGTCCTTCGTCTTCGAAGCCCGCGATCTCATGGCAACCAGAGCAGCCGAAGTGACGGACCCACTTCTTGCCCTCGGCCTTCAGGTTCGGATCATCCATGAACGAAGCATCCGGATACGACGACGGATCCTGCTTCTTCTGCGTCATCAGATAGGTTGCGATGTCTTCCGCATCCTCGGGAGTGAGCCGCAGGCTGGGCATCACCGTCATGTTCTGCACCTGCAGTTCGTGCCCGTCGTTGGGACACTGGCTGTGGTCGAGATCAAACTGATAGGGAAGTCCCTTCTTCGCGTAATCTTCCGGACCAATATCTTTCTTTTCGTACGGACAGTAGGGTCGCGTGCGCTCGCGCGCGTTGTGAATCCAGCGCACCAAGTAATCGTAATTTGCCTTTTCGCCGACGCGCGTCAGATTCGCGGCGAACGTTCCGCCCTGCATCTGATCGCCTTCACCCATCGAGTGGCAGGCCAGACATCCGCGGGCCTCAAATAATTCTTTCCCATGCTCGGCATTGCCCGGCTTGGGTTTAGGAAGCGAATCGGTGAATCCCGACTGCCAGATATACGCCGAGATCGCCTGAATCTGATGATCGTTGAGCCGGAAATTCGGCATCTTCGTGGTCGGCCGAAAATCCGTCGGCTTCTTCAGCCAGACTGGAATCCAGTTCCGGTTCAGCTTCAGCCGCACGTCTTTCAGGTTGGGCCCAACTTTTTTCATGTCCTGCATCAGGCTGTGCGACTGGTAATCGAGTTGCTGCAAACGCCCGTCCAGCTTGCTGTTCGCCACCCTCAAGTCAACTGCCTGACCGTTCAGCCGATTCGCGTCCTCGTTCGACTCCGCCGCATCCGCCTGCTTCATCAGGAACGCGGTCTGCTTCAAATTGTCCTTCTTCTGCGTCTCGATCTGCTTGATCTGCTGCCCGATCGAGTTCAGGTCTTCGGGTTCTTTGTCGTATCCCTCATAACGGTGGCAACCCATGCAACCGCGCTGCCGGAAGAGGTCCTTGCCTCCGTTAATGGTCTGCCACTGCACATCGCCGCTGGCCAGCACCATGTCAGCCGCATGGCAGTTCTGGCAACCCGCTTCTGAATTTTCTTTCGGAAACAATGGCCACAGCCAGTGCTCGTAGTCTCCGTGCGCTTTCTCAACGCTCGTGGTGGCGCGCCCATTGCCTTGATGGCAGGGCGAGCATCCAAACTTTTCAGGATCGTGAATCTTCAACAGTTCAGGCTCGGGATGGCTGCCGAAAGCGTCGGCATAATCGTCGGGCTTCTTCTCACCTTTGGGCGTCATCGCCGCCGCAGTGATTTTCAGCGGCTCGCGCGCGTTCATGTGGCAGGACTCGCAACGGTCGACGATATTGGCGTCCGCAACGTTGATCTGCACAATCGCCGGAACCCATTCGGTCGCCCGTCTTTTCAGTCCGTCGATTTGCTGCGGCGTCAGGTCGACCATGTGGTCGGAGATGTATTCGTCCATCTTTGCCTTGGCCGCTGTCACGGGCTTCAGCACGTCGCCGAGCTCCAGGCTTAGCTTCGTGCGCTCGTCGCGAATCTCGTTGTAGGTTTCCTCCAGTTGTGGAAATGTATATTTCTTTTTGCTGCCGTCGGGATACTCGACCGTTGCCTGCTCGTTCTTGTACTTCTCAATTTCTTTCCGCTTGCTGGCTTTCGCGGAATCGCTGGTGCTGGTTTCCAGTTCGTAGGTCAGCGCATTCACGTAGGCACGGCGGTCGGTGAACACGCTCTGCACCGCGAGCAGGCGCGCGCTGGCATCGTCGAGCTTCTTGCGCGCTTCATCCCCCTGCGCCTTCGAATCCTGATAAGTTTTTTCGTAGGCCTGCTTCAGTGCAACGTAATCCGGATTCTGTTCGACGCCCGTTTCTGATTTCGTCGAACTGGAGCGCGTGGTATTCAAGAACGCGGTGTAGCGGTCTTTCCAGTGCTCCTGGAGAGCCTTCCACGGACGCTGTCCCCACGCCTCGTCCCACAAGGCCCAGAACAACGTCGCCATCAGAATCACCGTCGCGATCAGGTAATACGCGGCGTACGATTTGCTTGTGATCGGGTCCTGCTCGGGGTTGGGTTGTTCAGGCACCGCTTCCTCCGGAAATCTTTTTCATTCGTGCTTGTCATTCCGAGCGGAGCGAGGAATCTCTACGTCAAGCACAGTGCGTTGCCATAGAGATCCTTCGACTTCCGCCTGCAATTCGCGCTGCGAATTGCAGGCTACGCTCAGGATGACAAACTAAATATTGAACCAGGGCGTAATCCATACATACTTGATGTGCCACAAAAGCCGCAGCCCCATCTTCAGGGGCAACGCCACCATGCTCAGCAACAGAAACTGCGTGATCCCAAACTGCAGCAGGCTCATTCGCTTGAAATCTTTTCCCATGTACCGCCGGAACAGCGAATACACCAGAAATCCTCCGAGCAGGTAATACCCGCCGACCACGACCGCGCCGAAAACCGCCTTCGCGATATTCGACGTGATTCCAAAAATATCCGGCAGATCACGGTTCACTTCATAGATCAACCGGTTGTGATCCCAGGTTTGCCCCGGCCAGAACCATTGCCAGCCGGGCCCTCTTATAAATGTCCCGATGATGATCATCGCGATCCACAGAATGATGAAGCCGAACAAGAATGTGCCGATGGAAAACCTGCGCTGCTTCCACGTGTAATACCCGCTGCCCAGCGGATTGGTATCGATGTAAGGAATCACCATCAGGCCGATGATGATCATCGTGGGCATCACGACGCCGGCGATCCACGGATCGAAATAGACGAGCATCTCCTGCAGTCCGAGGAAATACCACGGGGCCTTCGCCGGATTCATGGTTAAGTTGGGATTGGCGGGCTCTTCCAGCGGCGCGTTCAGCGTGATCGACCACACCATCAAAATGATCGTCACAATGATGGCGGCGAGAAATTCAATGCGCAGCAGGAACGGCCAGACGTGAACTTCCTTCTGCCAGCCGGGTTTGAACGGCCAGGTCTTACGGTGATGCGTTTTGGCGAGGGCGGCGTCGCCTTCCAATTGCTCGATCAACTGGTCGTTGGCGTGCGCCTGCTTCCACGCCAGATAAATGTAGAAGGCCAGCAGCGGAATCAAGCCCACGATCGGCACGTTGTCCGGAGCCGAGCAAATCTCCCAAAGTTGTCGCCAGTCCATACGTTCTCCAAGAACCTTGTGGGGACGGCCGCCCCCGGCCGTCCGTGTCGAGCGGAGCTCGACGGGTTGTTGCTGGCGCCGGCTAGAGGCGGCCGAACTGCATTCGGCGGACAGCCGAGGGCGGCTGTCCCCACATGAACTTTGCTGCTCTCCTGCAGCCTGCTCTTGCTACTCTCCCGCCGCCTTCGGCCCTCTTCTCGGCTTGTCCGCCTCGGCTTGCAGCATGACCGGGGCTGGACCAGAAATTCCGCCGTCTTTCCGCACCCGCCAGAAATGCACGATCATCAGGATCGACGCGACGATTGGAATTCCGATGCAGTGCCAGATGTAGGAGCGGAGCAGGGCATTTGCGTCGACGATCGACCCGCCGAGCAATCCGAAGCGGACGTCGTTATACGGCGTCATGCCCAGCATCGAGCCGAACGGACCTTCATGCCCGAGCAGCGGCGTGGCTCGCGCCATGTTCGTCCCCACAGTTACTGCCCAGAATCCGAGTTGATCGTCAGGCAAGAGATAGCCCGTGAACGAAAGCAACAAAGTGAACACCAGCAACAGCACGCCGATGTTCCAGTTAAATTCGCGCGGCTTTTTATAGGAGCCCGTCAGAAACACGCGGAACATGTGTAGCCACACACCAATCACCATCAAGTGAGCCGCCCAGCGGTGCATGTTGCGCAAGATTTTGCCGAAAGGCACGTCGTGTTCGAGATAAAGCACGTCGCGAAACGCCTGCACCTTGCTGGGGTGGTAGTAGAACATCAGCAACACGCCGGTATAGGTGAGGATGATGAACAGAAAAAATGTAATCCCGCCCATGCCCCAGGTGTAGCTGTAACGCACCGCGTCACGATTGATTTTCGCGGGATGCAAATGCAGGAACACGTTCGAGAGCACGCCCAGTGCCCGGTTGCGCGGCGTGTCGTCGTGCTTGTGGCGGAAGATCGAGGTGTAGACCTGGGTCTTGGTCGGATCCTTCAGTCCCTCGATTTGCTCCTTGGCTTTGGAGGGGATGTCGCTCTTTAGCGACTGAATGTCTTCCTTCACGCGGTCGACTAATCCCACTTTACCGTTCTTGCCGTTTGGATTATTTTCGTCAGCCATGATTGCCTCTTGGTTCCTTGCGAAAAAGCCGGCGAGACGCCGGCGCTACACTCCGGTCAAAAACGCTCCTGGATCGTTAAACTTGCTGGGCTGTCCCTTCGGCCACTGATAGAGCCGCGAAGTATCCACGATGATCTGTCCATCGGGCGCCAGTTCCACATGCGCGCGGTCCATGGGACGCGGCGCGGGCCCTTCGAAGTTGATCCCCTCGCTGTCATAGCCGCTGCCGTGGCATGGGCATTTGAACTTGTTCTCGCTGGGTTTCCAGTCCGGTGTGCAACCCAGGTGAGTGCAGCGAGCATAGATCACGAACACGCGGTCGGGCGTGCGATCGACCCAGATGCGATATCTCTGTTGGAACTTGGTGTCAACTCCCAGCGCGAACTCCGATGGATAGCCAATCTTAAATACGGAATTGGGTTCGAAAAGAGTCCGGGGCAGAAAGAATCGGAAAAAAGCCAGGAACCAAGCTGTTAGAAAGGCCGTCACACCCACCCACACCAACCGCCGCCGCCGCCGGTCGACCTCGGTGTTCGAGGGTCCAGCCGAGGATAGCCCGGCGGATGCCGCCGCCCTTGAGGTCCCCACCGCCGGCGTGCCTACATACTTCGTGGCGTCTACCGTACTCCGCGGCGCAGGTTGCGCCGCACCCGCATTCGGACTCGGGTTCGGTTGTTCACTGCCCGGAACCGCCATGAGTGTCTCCTGTTCCTAAAGACTCGTCCCTAATCTCCTGCGGCCGCCAGCACTTCTGGCGCCGACACTTGCCTCCCGCTCGGATGAATCTGACTGTCGGAATGAACTGCGTTGTCGAGCGCCTGCAATACTAACTGGCCCAACGCAGAAATAAACTTTGGAGAATCGTTCAACCCGGAGCTCATCTCGAATTGTGTAATGCCCAGCCGCAATGCCTCCTCGCGGCCTTCGTGGTTGATCTCGCCCAAAGTTTCCACGTGGTCAGAAACGAATGCCACGGGGACGATACAGACTTCTCGTACTCTCTCCGCCGCCAGATCACGCAGCGTGCGGTGCAGGGAAGGCTGCAGCCACCTGCTAGCGCCCACCTTGCTCTGGTAGCAAAGCCGGTGACGATTCGGCCATCCACCGCGCTCCATCAAAAGCTGTACGGTCTCCTCGATCTGCCGCTGGTAAGGATCGCCCTTCGCAACGATTGACATGGGAATGCTGTGTGCGCTGAAAACGATTTCCGCTCGCGACGCGACTTCAAAACGCGACAATGCCTCTTCCACTTTTTCCACGACCGCGTCCAAATACATCGGATGACGATAGAAGGGCCCCACGTTGCGTACCGGCATGTCGTCGTGGAACAGCCGCTGCCACTCGTTCAAGCTGCTTCCCGTCGTGGTCGAGGAATACTGCGGATACAAGGGCAGCAGTACCGCCTCGTCGCAATTTGAAGCCTGGAGTTGCGCAATCGCTTCCCGGGTGAAGGGATGCCAGTAGCGCATGGCCACGAAGCAGCGCGCATCCAATCCTCGATTCGCCAGTTCCGCCTCCAGCGCCTGCGCCTGCCCTTCCGTGAAGCGGCGGATGGGCGAGCCTCCGCCAATCGTCGCGTAGTGGTGCTGCACCTTGCGCGCACGTGAGGTCGAAATTAGTTTCGCCAGTGGTTTCCGCCCGAGGCGGGCGAAAGGAAAGTCAATGATATCTGGATCGCAGAAAAGATTATAAAGGAAAGGCTCTATCGCAGCCAGCGTATCGGGCCCGCCAAGCTGAAACAGAACTACCCCCACACGGCGCGTTGTCTTCGCCATCCCCTCAGATTCCCCAGAACGGGCGAATCTACTCCCATCTGCGGCGAGAGTCAATGGCGGAATTGCAAAATCGACGCGGAGAAAATCTCACTCCGATGTTTTCCCGGGTTCACGGCTTGATACGAAACACAGTTCCATAGCCGTTCCCTCCAGTTCTAGTTGTGCTGTAGAGATTTCCCGCGGGATCGAAGATCAAGCTGCCCTCCGGGTTGGCTCCATCGGTTCCTCCTCTGAATCTCCATAAAATGGACTCAGTCCATGCGGAACCTTGAGCCGTGGGTGGAGACAGCTCAACCACAGTGCCGTTATTGGACTGACCGCCATTATTCGTTGTGGTATAGAGATTTCCAGCATGATCAAAAATCACCGCGCGGCAGGCGCCGCCTTGGTCTTGTCCATCTCTTCGATCACGGCATCGGCAAACTGCGAGGTTCCCGCCAGGCCGCCGACATCCTTGGTCAGTTTCTCGGGATGCCGGTATACCTTCTCCAAAGCATTGCGAACCTGCATCGATGCCTCGAACTCCCCCAGATGCCGCAGCATCAACAGCCCTGACCGTAGCAGGGCTGTCGGATTGGCCAGATTCTTTCCCGCAATATCGGGGGCCGAGCCGTGAACCGCCTCGAAAATCGCGCAGTGATCGCCGAGATTCGCGCTGGGCACAAATCCCAGTCCGCCCACAAACGCCGCACATAAGTCGGAAATGATGTCGCCGTAAAGGTTCTCCATCACCAGCATGTCGTACTGGTACGGATTCATCACCAACTGCATGCAGGTGTTATCCACAATGTGCTCGCCGTAGGTGATCTCCGGATATTCCTTAGCAACGGCGCGGCAGCAGCGCAGGAACAAGCCATCCGACAGCTTCATGATGTTGGCCTTGTGGACGGCGTGAATTTTCTTGCGCTGATTCTTGCGAGCGTAAGCGAAAGCAAACTTCGCGATGCGCGTCGAAGCCTTCTCCGTGATGATCTTCAGGCTTTCCACCACACCGGGGACGACCTCGTGCTCCAACCCGGAGTACAGACTTTCCGTGTTCTCGCGCACGATGATGAGATCCACGTCCGGATAACGCGTAGGGATATGCGGCAGATTCCGAATGGGACGGAAGTTCGCATACAGCTCAAATTTCCGGCGCAGCGCAACGTTGATGCTGGAAAACCCGCCGCCCACCGGCGTGGTTACCGGGCCCTTCAGACCCACGCCCGTGCGCTCGATCGACTCAAGCGCATCTTTCGGGATGTATTCACCGTACTTTTCGAACGCATCGGCGCCCACCTGAAATGACTCCCACTCAAACTTCACGCCCGTCGCTTCCAGAATGCGCACCGTGGCCTGCGTCACTTCGGGGCCGATTCCATCGCCCGGGATCAACGTAACTTTATGACTCATGACTGCCTTTTCAGTGACCGGTGCTCAGTGAGCAGTGGCCAGTTATTCGTCCATTTTGCGGTTTTAACTGACCACTGGCCACTGATGTTCACTGCCCACTTTTCTTCACTCGAACATCTCCAGCTTCTTTTGCTTTCACCAAATCCCGCAACTCATTCATGAATTCCTTTACGTCCTTGAAATCCAGATAAACCGAGGCAAAGCGCACGTACGCCACTTTGTCGTAGCGCCGCAGCCGGTTCATGATCAGTTCACCCAACTCGCTGGTTTTGCGCTCGCGTTCCTGCGACTCGATCACGAACGACTCCGCCTCGTTCACAATCTGTTCCAGCTTGCTGATCGGCACCGGCCGTTTCTCGCAGGCCCGCAGCAATCCGTTCAGAACTTTCTGGCGGTCGAACTTCTCGCGGCGCCCGTCTTTCTTCACCACCATATAAGGGATCTCGTCGATGCGCTCGTAGGTGGTGAAGCGTTTGCCGCATTTCAGGCACTCGCGCCGGCGGCGGATCGATTCCGCCTCCTTGCTCTCGCGCGAGTCCACGACCTTATCGTTGGCGAATCCGCAAAAGGGACATTTCATGGCGCTAGTGGTGGTCGAAATCGAAACTACTTGGCCAAATCAGATTCTCGGATTTAATACAGAAATTGTAACAGGGTGAAGTCACGCCCGGACTCGCAGCCGGTACCTACGTAATAGACAAGCCGTTACAGCTCACTCCGCCGGGCCGCTGATCTCCGCTTCTTCCGCATGATGGCTTTCCTCGGATAACTTCCGCAGCGACAATCTCTCATGGTGCGCCAACACCAACCCAAGGGGAACTACTGCGGCAAATGTGACCAGCCACAACAAAATGCCGCAGCTCGCCGCCATCTCCGGAGGGACGTCAAAGACGCTGGACAGCGCCGCAATCGTTGCCATCTGCGAACCTCCGCCCACAGCCGGTAACTGCAGCATGGAGCCGAGCATGCTCGCTCCCATCAGAATCAACAGCTGCGATACTGGGATCTCCAGCGCCGCTACGCCATAGGAATGCGTGACTTCCTGATACGCCAGGGCGATGATGTACCACATTCCAACCGAAACCAGACTCAGCATTAGAAGCGACAAGGGACCCTGAATGGTATCGAGTCCGCGGCCGAACTCCCGGATTTTTTGCGCCAGTTTATGACCGAAATTCGCGGAGAGATGTCCAAACCTGTCTTCCACCCATCGCGCTACGGCGTCGCCGCTTCGGCGGATCACGATCGCGCCTGCCGTCAGCACCAGCACAACTCCGATCAGCAAGAAACCACCTTCGCGAAAGCGCACGTAATATTCCGGATGCGGAATCGCGGGCAATGCGCTGGGCAGAAAAATCGCCAAAACCATCAGCACCGTAAATGCCCCCACATCAAAAATGCGCTCCACGGCCCACACCGCCAACTGAGAAGAGAAGGGAAGATCCGTCCGCCGAGCGATTAAGTACGGGCGGATAAACTCTCCCGCCCGCCCCAGCAACGCCAACCCGGTGAACCCAATCACAGTCGGGGATACCAGGTCCATCATTCTCAACTTCGGGCGCACCGGCTGCAGAAAAATCTTCCACCGGACCGCGCGCAAGAAATATGCGAAGTAGATCAGCGCGATCGCATGCAAGACGTGAACTTTCCTGATGCGGTGGGTTTGGGCCCAGAACGTGCCCCAGTCGAAGCTCTGCCAGTGGCGATATTGCAGGTAAACCAGCACGGCCAGGATCAAGAACACCACCGCACTGGCCACGATACGCTTTTTATCCATGAAGGGGAGAAGCCTTGCGCCGCGACCTCGCAGCGCCAAGTGGAAACGGCACTCCCAAGGTAAATGAGTGTGCCCACAGGGTCAAACAACGCGCTCAAGAATCACAACGACTGATGCGAGAGATTGGCAAGCGCCTACTTGGCGGCGAGTGCAATCGCATGACGAACATGGCCGGAGGATTGCTTCAGAGCGGCGACGGCCCGCTCCCGCGTAACTCCAGCCGCCAGCATGACGAGGGCTACCGGAGTGCGGCCTCCCGAAGATACAAGCGCGCGACGGGCGGCGGCGGCATCGGCACCGGAGGCGCGTTCCAGAATGCCGATGGCCCGCTGCGTCAACTTTTCATTCTTCGGCACGACGTTCACCATCAAGTTGCCATAGACATATCCGAGTCGGCTCATCGCGCCCGTTGAAATCATGTTAAGGACCATCTTGTGCGCAGTAGCAGCTTTCATCCGGGATGATCCGGCGAGAATTTCGGGCCCGACCTGAGTGACGATGGCGAAGTGAGCGCAGCGTTCCAGCGGAGATTTAGGATTACAGGTGAGAGCAATAGTCCGGGTACCTTGGTGTCGCGCGAGTTCGATGGCAGCGACAGTGAATGGAGTCCGGCCACTGGCTGCGATGCCGATGACGACATCGTTCTTGCCGGGCTTGCGCCGGGCCATTTCGTCGCGGCCCTGCCTGGAGTCATCCTCGCTGATCTCCGAAGCGGAAGAGAGGGCTTTCGACCCTCCGGCAATGATGAACTGTACCGAGCTTGGATGGATGTTGAAAGTGGGCGGGCACTCCAACGCATCGAGGGCGGCGACGCGTCCGCTGGTGCCTGCGCCAACGTAGATCAGTCGTCCACCATGACTCAGAGCGGAAGCAACGAAATCAATAGCTCGAGCGATCTGAGGCAAGACGCGAGCGACAGCCGCGGCGACCGTGGCGTCTTCGGCATTGATGAGGCGCACAATTTCGAGCGAGCATTTGCAGTCGAGATCGTGAGCGGCGCTGTTGGACTGCTCGGTGCGAAGCCGGTTGAGGGTGAACTTGGGCTTGCGGGTTGATTTCAAAAGTCGCGCGCCTTTCAGAATGTCAACGAATGTTTATTCTAACTGCTTTGCATGGCGCTCCTGATCGTGGATAACCAAAGATTTCTTCGGGCCTATGCATTCACACAAACTCTCACTCAGACGCGTTATGCGGACTCCTCAATCGCTTCCATGACCGCATCATGGAATTTCGGCCGCACCTGTTTGATCGCATGATTGGAGCAATCGGGCCACGTGCGATTGGTTAGCAGAGTGATCGAGACTTGCCGTTCGGGGTCGATCCATAGAGATGTCCCGGTGTATCCCAGGTGCCCGAAGGATGCCGGGCCAAAATATTTTCCCGCCTGCGAGGGTGCCGAGGGCGTATCCCATCCTAGAGCGCGGGATGTCCCCCCTGGCGTGGATTCGCGGCGGGTGAAGAGCGCAACTGTTTCGCGATTCAGGAGCACATCGGCGTTGAGCATGGCGTGAGCGAATCGGGCGAGGTCCCCAGCGGTAGAAAACACTCCCGCATGACTCGCAACGCCGCCGAGGACGCTGGCATTCTCGTCGAACACTTCACCCTGAATCATGCGATGGCGGAAGGTTCGATCGTCCACGGTCGGAGGAATCTGCGCGCGGAGTTCTGTTGGCGGATTGAACGTTGTATTCGTCATGCCGAGTGCAGCAAAGATTCTCCTTGGGCAGAACGAGTCCAGCGATTCGTCGGCGAGACGTTCGAGAGCAATGCCGAGGAGAATGAATCCGATGTCGCTATATTCGGCGCGGGAGCCAGGATTCGTGGCGAGCGGCATGGTGAAAACAGCGTGCAACAGTTCGTCGCGAGACTGCGCCTTCAAGAATAACTTTTCATACGCGGGCAATCCCGAAGAGTGAGCCAGCAACATGCGCAGCGTAACGTCGCGGCGGCGCGGATCTTTTTCAGGGTCAGAAACGAATTCCGGGACGATGTCTCCTACCCGCGCATCAAGGTCCAGCAATCCTTGCTCGAAGAGAACCATCGCCATGGATGTGGTTGCGACAACTTTGGTGACCGAGCCAAGATCGAAAAGCGTAGCAGGTGTCACGGCGGGCGAGTTGGATTCGTAGGTGAACTGGCCGAAGGCTCTCAGTGCAATCAGTCGGGACTGATGTGTAACAGCCACTGAAGCCGCGGGAAAAACTCGCTGCGCAATCGCTTCTTGCAAAATGCCGAAGGCGGATGCGAAAACCTCGTCCTGACGCTCGCATGTGTCGAGTAGCGGCAACAAAGGATCTGGTGCGGTCATCAAGAATTCTATGATATGGCATAATCGGCACCCCTTACTTGAGTTTCTTGAGTCATGCTGCCGTGGTTGTGTAGAGTCAAAGCATGCTTTCCGCTAATCCAATATCGAGTGATCACACGCGCGTTTCCATTCTTTCGCGGAAGGCGCGGAGGACTAAAGTGTCCCGCCTCGCCGCAGTCTGGCTTTTTATACTGGCCTTTGCACTGAGCACTGCCTCGGGAGAGAGTTCATCCGCGACAGCGGAGGCGAAGCATCCCGCCGCCGCATTGAATCTCAGCGCGGTAGACTCCATCATCCAGCAAGCCATCCACGACGCCACCATTCCCGGCGCGGTTCTCATGGTTGGCCACAACGGCCAGGTGGTCTACCGCAAGGCTTACGGTTCCCGCGCGCTGGAGCCCCGGCGCGAAGGGATGACGCTGGATACGATCTTCGATCTCGCATCACTGACCAAAGTGATCGCGACCACCACCGCGGTGATGCAGTTGGTTGAACAGGGCAAAGTCCGCCTGAATGATCCTGTGGCCAAATATCTGCCGGAGTTTGCGCAGAACGGAAAAGAAGACATCACGATCCGGCAGTTGTTGACGCATTACTCTGGGCTGGAGCCGGATCTCGACTTGAAAACAGCTTGGGAAGGGAAGGAAACGGGGTACCGCATGGCGTTTGCCGATACGCCCGAAAATCCGCCGGGGTCGCGGTTTTCCTACAGTGACATCAATTTTATTGTGCTGGGCGCGCTGGTGGAGCGGGTCTCGGGCGAGTCACTTAATGAATATTGCGAGCGCCACATTTTTGTACCGCTAAAGATGACGCATACGCGGTTCGTGCCTCCAGCAGCGTGGCGGGCAAAAATCGCGCCCACGCAGTATGACGAGAACGAGCACATGCTGCGCGGCGTCGTTCATGATCCAACGGCGCGGCGGATGGGCGGAGTCGCCGGCCAGGCGGGATTATTTTCCACAGCGGATGATCTGGCGAAGTTTGCCCAAGCGCTGCTGAATGGCGGCGGAGGCATTTTGTCGGCGCTTTCGGTCGAGAAGATGACGCGCCCGGAGCAGCCTCCCTCCGCCCCGGTACTGCGCGGCTTTGGTTGGGACATCGATTCTCCGTTCTCCTCGAATCGCGGCGATCTGCTGCCGGTTGGTTCTTACGGGCACACGGGATTTACCGGAACATCGATGTGGATTGATCCCACCACACAGACCTACATCATTCTTCTGACCAATACGGTGCATCCCCGCGGGAAGGGAAATGCAATTGCGCTGCGGTCGAAAGTTGCAACGGCCGTGGCGGCAGCATTGCCGCTGACTGCGAGCGAGAAAGAGGCGCTGCGCTGGCAGAGCATTACCGGCTATAACGAGGCGCAGAGCGCTGCCCGGCACATGAGCGCGCGCAATGGCAGCGTGAAGACTGGAATCGATGTGCTGGAAGAACATGGGTTCGACGTTCTGCAGATTCCCGGCCGCAAGAAAAAGATCGGCCTTGTGACCAACCAGACGGGACTGGATGCGGACGGACGGCGGACCATCGATGTGCTGGCTCAGGCGCCAGGGGTTTCACTGGACGCGATCTTCAGTCCGGAGCATGGGGTCACCGGGACGCTGGATACGACAGATGTGAGCAACTCAAAGGATGCGGCGACGGGGATTCCGGTTTACAGCGTGTATGGTGCGAAGGATGCTGCGCGGCGTCCGCCGCCGGACGTAATAAAGCAACTCGACGCGATAGTGTTCGATATTCAGGATGCCGGTGTCCGCTTCTACACCTACGAGACGACTCTGGGATATTTTCTGGAGGCGGCGGCCAGCGCGGGAGTTGAGTTGATTGTGCTGGATCGCCCTGATCCCATCACGGGATCGTTTGTGCAGGGTCCGGTAGCCGATGCGGGGCGCGAAAGCTTTACGAATTATTGGACGGTGCCGCCGCGACATGGCATGACCCTGGGCGAGTTGGCGAAGATGTTCAACGCGGAAAGGAACATCAATGCCAAGTTGACGGTGGTTGCGATGGAAGGCTGGCAGCGCGGCGACTGGTTTGATTCCACCGGCCTCGCGTGGGTGAACCCGTCGCCGAACCTGCGGAGCGTGACCGAAGCGGGGCTATATCCAGGCGTTGGCCTGATTGAGGGCACGAATGTTTCGGTGGGGCGCGGCACGGATACTCCCTTTGAACTTCTGGGCGCTCCTTGGATGAAGAGCCGCGAACTGGCCACGTACTTGAACGGGCGCGGGATTGCTGGAGTCAGATTTGTGCCGCTGACGTTTACGCCAACCGCGAGCAACTATGCGGGCCAGAAGTGTGAAGGCGTGAATCTGGTTCTCACCGAGCGCAACGCACTCGATGGGCCAGAGCTGGGAATTGAATTGGCGGCGGCGTTAAGAAAACTCTATCCGGCGGATTTCAAGCTGGAGCGTATGGCGGAGTTGCTGGTGAATCAAGCGGTATACGACGCGCTCGTGGCGGGCAAGGACCCGCGGCGCATCGCCCAGGATTGGCAGGAAGAGTTGGAGAAATTCGAGCAGTTAAGGAAGAAGTACTTGCTCTACTAGGCAAGTTGAGCCCACGAGGCGTAGCGGCCGGAATTTCCCCTCCTGACGAATCAGATGGTACTCGCCGCACGCACAAGTGCAAGTCTTAGATGTTCGGACCAGCGAAGACAAGGCGACAAGGCTTAGCAGTCCGGCGCCATGCTCCGGGCACCCCAACCGAACGATTCCGCATCTTACGGCCCACAGCCGTGATATTCTCGGGTCAATTAGCCCAGTGTTCCCCTGACAGAAATTGGAGGTTTGAGATGCGAGTTTTATGGACACTCCTGCTGGCTTCCGGAGCAGCTGTCTGCCAGACGACGTCAACGCCAACGCCGGCAACCGCTCAGCCATCGAGCCCGGCATCCGCAATCTCAGCCCCGTCGGGCTCCGCGTCCACTCCAGCTCCCGATCCAAACGTCTTCACCATCCCCGCGGGAACAAAAATCCCGCTGTCCCTCAAGCAAGCCATCTCCACCAAGAATGCGCGCGAGGGCGATGCCGTCTATGCCGAGACGGCATTTCCATTCGTCGTCGATAACCGCGTGATTGTTCCGGCCGGGTCTTACATTCAAGGGAAGATCGCGCACGTGGAGCGCGCCGGACGAGTGAAAGGGCGAGCGGAAATCCTGATGCACTTTACTTCGATGATCTATCCCAGCGGATACACCGTAATGCTGCCTGGGTCGGTGGAGAACACGCCGGGTGCGGACCGCAATTCGGTGAAGGATTCAGAAGGAACGGTTCAGCAGGATAAAGATACGGGGAAGAAGATTGAGGAAGGCGCGAAGGGAGGAGTGTACGGCGCCTCGGGCGGTGCGCTGGCTGGCGGACTGAGCTCGGGGATAAACGGAGCACGGGTTGGCGCGGCCGCCGGAGCCGCGGTAGGCATCGGTTGGGCGCTGCTGAAGCGCGGCAGCGATGTAAAGCTGGACGTGGGAACTTCGATCGAGATGGAAATTCAGCGCCCCATCACGGTGGATGCGAGCCGCATCGCGGTCGCCAAGGCGACGCCCTAAAATCTCTGCACCGCGTCTGTGACCGGCATCGCTCATGTGGGGACAGCCGCCTCGGCTGTCCCGCCGGTCGGAGCGAGGCTTACGGCACTCACTTCAAATTGAAAAGCGCATTCACGTGCGCCGTCACCGTCACGTTTTGCGGCGTGAATTCTTCCGTAGGAGCGGGGGCGGCGTTGGGCATCGCGGACATGGCGCGCGCCATCCGCGGCGCAACGACGATGCGTGGGTTTTCGAACGTATCGACTGACGCGTAGGAAAGTTCCCCCAAAGTACGCCCGCTCGCACGCGCGACCGTCTCCGCGGAGTTGCGGGCTCTACGGTATGCGTCTTCTACCGCTTTATTCTTGGCTTCGTCAATGTTCTCCAGCGTGTAGTTCAAGGTCTGTCTCTCGCTGACGTTGGCATCGGCAAGTTGCTGCGTGATGGGCCCAATCTTCGAAAAATCTTTTAACTTAAGTGTGACATCGGTGGTCACGCGGTAGCCAATTACTTTCTGCTTGGCGTTTTTCCAGTCATACATTGGCTGCACCGAAAAGAATCCGACGGTCGCGGATTTGGGTTCGATGCCGTTCGCGTGCAGCACTTGCCGAACCTGCTCCGCATCCCTCGACGCGTGCTGGTAAGCGGCCTGAGAGGTATCTTCCTGCACAGAGATGTTGAATTGGATCACCGCCGTGTCGGGAGCCGATTCGAATTTTCCGTCGGCGCCCACGTACACAGAATTCGGCGGCGCGCTGAGCGCAGGATGCTCCTGCGCTAGCGATGCGGCAGTGAGAATGAATAGCGCCAGAAGACAGGCTGTCGATTTCATGCAATACCTCCCAGGTTGCATTTATCGGCCCAGAGTTGAGCCTTTGCTTATCGTAATCCTTAAAATGCTGCCACCAGTAAGAACGCCGCGAATGCCCGATATTGCAAGCCTGATATTGCAAGTTAGTTGGGCGCGCTGAGGAGGACGTATGCGACTTAAGACGCACCCTTGGCACTCGCAGAGTCGCTGAAAGAGTTCTTGGCATTAACCTCGCGGCGCAGGTCTTCGAAAACGTCGTCCGACATCTTCATAAACACATCTACGACTTCTGGGTCGAACTGGCGTCCGGCCCATGTCTGGATCTCCTTGCGAGCTACGGCGAACGACCGGGCCGGACGATAGGGCCGGTCGGAGATAATCGCGTCAAGCGTATCGGCTACCGAGAATATCCGTGCGCCCAGCGGGATTTCCTTACCCTTTAAACCTCGAGGATAGCCGGAGCCATCGAAGTGTTCCTGGTGAGAGTAAACAATCTCGCAAGCTTCGGCAAGGAACGGGATCTTCTTGAGCATTTGGTAGCCGTGATAGCAATGCTCCTGCATGATCTCTCTTTCTTTCTCGTCGAGCTTTCCAGGCTTGAACAGGATTTTATCCGGAATGGCCACCTTGCCGAAGTCATGGAGGAAAGCGCCGCGGGCAATGACAGGAATCTGCTCGCGTGGCACGCCCATGTTGCGGGCAATCGCAATGGTAAAAGCGGTGACGCGGCGGGAGTGGCCTTCAGTTTCGGCGTCTCTGAGGTCGAGCGCGTCACCCAGAGCTTCCAGGGTGATATCGTAGGAGCGCTCCAGATCGGTCATCGCGGTCTGGAGTTGGTCGGTACGGGCTTTGACTAGAGTCTCCAGGTTCGTTTGATAGTTGCGGTTCTCCACTTTGAGGCGGCGGTGCTCGAGAGCGCGGCCCACGGCTTTGAGTAGCTGTTCTCGCTCGAAGGGCTTGAGCAGGTAGTCGTACGCTCCATTGGTAATGGCGGCAAGAGCGACGGATATATCGTGGACGGCGGTAACCATCACGACGGGCATGTCGGGAAACTTCTCTTTGGAGCGTTCCAGCAATCCGATGCCGTCAAGATCCGCCATCATCAGATCGGAAAGCATGAGCTCAAATTGTTCGCCGGAATTAAGCAGAGCCAGGGCTTCCATGCCGGAGCCTGACTGTTTGCAGGCGTAACCGGCGGCTGCCAGGATGGCGCAGACAATCTCGCGGATTGCCTCTTCGTCGTCCACTACGAGAATGCGATCAGGCATGGAGTGTCCCAGAAGTGCCTCAAGATACTATCGGCGATTCTACCGCAGACGGGAGATACCGAAAGTAACCAGTGAGGTCCTGAAAGATCATCGAGATATGGCCCCGGCGTGATATTCAGAAGCCAGGCAGTGTTACGTCTGCCATGCGCGTCCGATAAGCGCCTGAACTACTTAACTGATTTACTCAACATGACCGCTTCCCTTTGGTCTATTTGGAACACCGTCGCACAGCCCGCCATGGCGAGGCTGAAGCCCGGGGAGTGTGCCCTGTTGCTTGTTCTGGCAGCGTCGTTGCTGGTCCTGTGCGCGTTCCGGGAACGCTACCTTGCGGTTTGGACGGCGGCGTGGACGCTGCTGGTCAGTTCGCGCTTGGTGGGGACATTCGGCGCGGCGACGCAAATTCCTGAACGCTATCTTCCCGCGGTTGAGCAAGCGGCATTCGTAATCGCGATCGGTCTGTCCGCCGCAGCCGTCTTTGTTTATATCCGGGAGCGCAATCTGCTGGCCCCACTGGCTGCGGTCACCGCTTGCACCACGGGTTTCGCGGTGGCCCGCGTCCTGCTCTGGCCCGATTCGTTACCTCTGCGCGTCGCTCTGGAAGTATCTTACCGAATCATTCTCTTGACTGCGGCAATTGCCTTGTTGCGCGCCCGCCGCGGCCGGCGAGAACCAGCCTCGTGGATGCTCGCGGCGCTTCTGCTTGTGCAGCATCTGAATTGGCCGCCCCTCATCAGCCAGATTCCTGCGGCAGCCTTTGCGGTCGCAGATGCTCTGCTGGGAATCAGCGTGTTGCTGGTCGTGTTTCGGGAGGCACGCGCGCGAGCCCAGCGGTTGACCGTCCTGCATGCCTTGACCGAAAGCATCATCGTTGCGCAACAGCAAGGCGGCATGATGGACAAGGCCCTCGAGGCTTTACAGCAGCTCACCAAAAGTAAGGCAGCATGGTTTCGTTTGATCGAGGGCGGACACCTCGTAGCCACCCATGCCGTTGGAGTTTCACAAGAATTCCTGCGAGAAGTGGGCATTGCGGAGTTATCCGAAAATGTGTCGCAAATGCTGGAACGGGGCCAGCCCGTGACTGCTCGAAGGGATGAAGCGAGCCCGGAAGATCAACACTTGCTCAAGTCGGAAAAGATTCATCATTTGTTGATGGTGCCAGTCCTGGGAAAGAAGTCGCCCATAGGACTACTCATTCTGGGCACGGTGGCGGATAGAAAACTGACTGCCGAGGAAAACGAGTTCCTTGAAACCTGTGGACGCCAGCTGGGAATCGCAATAGAGAACTTCCGCTTGCTGGAGCAGGTTTTGCGCTCGCAGCGGCAGTGGAGAAACACATTTGATTCGGTCCACGACATCATCCTGGCGCATGACGCGGAATTCCGCATCATCAAGGCCAACCAGATCCTCCTCGAACAGTTGGAACAATCGTCCGCCGATGTGATTGGCAGCACCTGCGAATCGGTATTGCCGCACGCCTTGGGCGAGTGGACGGGATGCCCTTATTGCGCCCGCGGCGATGATGAGGTCACGGAAGGCGCCGATCCCTGCTTTGGCGGATTCTCGCTGGTCTCCACTTCGTCCTACACCGAGCAAGGCAGCAAGCAGAAGGGGACGATCCACATCGTCCGCGACATCACCGAACGGCGCTCGGCGGAAGAAAAATACCGCCTGCTGTTCGACCAGGTGCAAGAAGGAGTTTACGTTGCTACCCCCAGTGGTCGTTTGCTCGACTGCAATGACGCGTTTGTGCGGATGCTGGACTATGAGCGGCGGGAAGAATTACTCATCCTGAACCTCGACCAGGATATTCGCGTCGATGCTGGCCAGCGGGATGCTTTTCACAAACAGATCGAGCAGCAGAATTATGTTCGCAATTTTGATGTCACCATGCGGCGGAAAAATGGAACCTTGCTGCTGGCGGCTGAGAGCAGCTTCGCCACTCGCGACGCTACCGGAAAGGTCGAACGCTATCAGGGTTTCGTTCTGGATGTAACCGAGAAGAGGCGGGCCGAAGACGAAATGCGCCGCCGCAATCGCGAACTGAACGCGCTGAACGCCATGGCGGTGGTGGCCACGCAGTCTTTCGATCTGGATGAAATCCTCAACTTGACCCTTCGGCAAGTGGTTTCGTTGTTTGGTGCGGAGAGCGGAGCCGTTTACCTTTCGGATTCCGACACCCCAACCTACCGGCGTCGGGCCGCCTGGGGACCACGCAGCCGCGACAAATCACGGCCCGCGGAAATCAGCTTCGCCGACGGCTTCGGCGACTTGGTCATGCGATCGCGCGCGGAAGTGATCACCGCGGAATACCTTCCCCATCTCACCGGTGCGGTGGCGGAGTTCATCCGCTCAAACAGTGACGGTACCTGGAGTTGGGTGCTTTTCTGGGGCAAGGATAGTCCGATCGGCATGATGGGACTGCGCAGCCACGTCGAGTATGAATTTTCCAGCGGGGAGGAAAACCTGCTCGTGGCGATCAGCCGCCAATTGGCAACTACTATCGAGAAAGTGCGCCTGTACGAAGAGACTTGCAAAGCTTACGAAGACCTGCGGCGCACCCAGGAACAGCTTTTGCAGAGCGAGAAGATGTCCGCCGTAGGCCAGCTCATTGCGGGCGTCGCCCACGAGCTGAATAATCCGCTCACCGCGATTCTGGGTTACGCCCAACTGCTCGAAAGCGAAGGTTTGAACGAACGGGCGCAAGATTATGTAGGCAAGATGTTCAAACAGGCGCAGCGCACTCACCGGGTTGTGCAGAATTTGCTTTCCTTCGCGCGCCAGAGAAAGCCGGAACGGTCCGAGGTCGACGTCCGCAGAGTGCTGGAAGAAACGCTCGCCCTCCGCGACTACGATCTCAAGGTCAACCACATCGCCGTGGAGAAAGATCTGGGAGAGAATCCCGCGATGGTGGTTGCCGATCCGCATCAGATCGAGCAAGTATTCTTGAACATCATCAATAACGCCGTAGATGCCGTTCTGGAAACCGGCCGAGCCGGCAAGCTGAAGATTTGTGTTTCCTGCGACAGCGGCTTCGTCGTCGCACAGTTTGCCGACGACGGGCCCGGAATCAAGGACCCCAAAAGGATATTCGATCCCTTCTACACCACTAAGAATGTTGGCAAGGGAACCGGTCTGGGCCTTAGCATCTGCTACGGAATCGTGAAGGAACACGGCGGCGACATCACGGCGCACAACGCTCTCGAGGGCGGCGGCGCAGTGATCGAGGTGCGTCTGCCCAGGGCCGTCACGGCGGGCACAATTATCGAGGCGCCGCCGCTGGTTCCGGCCAAGCGCGAAGGTGCCATTCAGGGCCGGGTGCTGCTGGTGGAAGAAGAAGAAGCGGTGCTGGAGTTCGAGCGCGATGTGCTCATGGGCGCCGGGGCCAACGTGGTGACCGCCACCAAGAGTGAAGACCTGAAAACACGTTTGCTTTCCGAGCCCTTCGATGCCGTAATCATGAGCGGCAAAATGCCTGCCGATTGGAACGCGAGAGAGGCCTACGCCTGGCTTACCGAGAATTGCCCGGGCATGGAAAATCACTTACTGTTCACCTTTTCACATGGCGTAGAACAGGGCGAAGATCGGGCCTTCCTGCAGCAAAACAATATCCCCTATCTGGTGAAACCCTTTGAAGTGGCGGATCTCATTTCCCAAGCCCGCCGCCTGCTGCAGAAAGCCCACGCAGCCGCGGCTTCAAGTTAATTGTCCTCCTGCACCACGATTAGCTTCCATCACAATTGCGACCGCAAGGTCTTCACCAGGCGCCGAAGAGCTTTTTCATTCCGCCGGTACCAGCGCCATTGACCTTGCTTCATTGCGTCGACTAAACCAGCCTTCGTCAGAATGGCCATGTGATGCGAGATGGTAGGCTGCGAGAGACTCACCCGTTCTTCAATATCGCCGGCGCAAAGTCCGGAATTCCTGTCGGCGGCGCTTGCCCCGCGCTGTTTGAGAGCGCTGAGAATACGGCGTCGCGCGGGATCTGCAATGGCATGCAGCGTGTTATCGAGGGAAGTCACAGGAGTCGTCATAGCTGGACCAGAAATATCTGCCAAATCGACGCTTGTCAATATGCACAGTCAATATGCAGAGTAACGTCAACGGAGGAGAAAACCCTCAGAGCCGCTGCCGCGGAGCGCGCAGCCACTCGATCCGGCTGAACTCAAGGTAGCGCACATCGCTTTCCGGAAGAGAGCAATTAGATTGGTCTAGCTGACTGGCCAGCGTGCCTCCGCGAATCCAGTAGCCGGTTTCATCCTGTTTAAGAACCGTAGCGTCGAGTGGGTCCATGCCGTGTAGCTTGAAAACCACGCGGCGGTTCAACAGGTGGGCACGCTTCATAGGGGCTTCACTTCTTGAGGATCGGATTGTATCCGTCGTTGATCAGCCGGGAGCGCATGGCTTCGGCCTCTTTGACATCGCCGAAGGGGCCGACCTGCACGCGAAACAGCTTGTCGGTGGTGGAATTGCTGGCCACAAATGCGGGATACAGCTTCTTCTTGAGCGCGTCGACTAAGGCCTCGGCGTCGTCCTGCTTGCTCACCGCCGCCACCTGCACAAAATAACCGGTGGTCGGCACGGGGGCCATGGGATCGGGCGGATTAGCTGTCTGCGCACCCTGCGCCGACGTCCCTGATGAAGATCCGTCCGGTGAAGACGCAGCCGATTGCGTTGCCGACTGCTCACCCGCCGCCGGCTCCGTCGTCGTCGCAACGGCAGTCGCCGGCGTCAGTTGCGGATTGGCATTCTGTTGCTCCACGGCTTTATAAAACGTCATCGGCGTCGATGCGGCTGCTCCGGAGCTCGCCGGTTTGGTCCCATTCGCCGCCGGCAGCGGAGCCAGCGTTGTGGCCGCAGACAGGCCGGAATCCGACTTGCGCCCCAGCGTGTAGCCCAGCGCGAAGAAAACCGCGCAAATCACTACCAGACCAAAAAAAAGTCCCAGCAGTTTCGCGGTGCCTAGCGTGATTTCGGTGTCCTGTGACGAAGCCATAACTCCCTCAAAAATTGACGCGAGCGTGAAACTACGCTGACTTGGCGGGGGGTGCCGTCTCGTCGCTAACTTTGCCCAACATCTTCTGCATGCCCGAAAAGAAATCCACGGGCACCGGGAAGATGACTGTGGTATTTTTTTCCACGCCGATTTCCGTCAAAGTCTGCAAGTAGCGCAGTTGAACGCTGACCGGTTCGGTAGCCAGCAGATGGGCCGCGTCCACCAGCCGCTGCGCCGCCGAGAACTCGCCCTCCGCATGGATAATCTTGGACCGCTTTTCGCGCTCGGCCTCGGCCTGTTTGGCCATCGCCCGCAGCATCGATTCCGGCATGTCAACTTGCTTCACCTCAACGTTCGTCACCTTCACGCCCCAGGGTGAAGTGTGCTGGTCGAGAATGCTTTGCAGCCGCAGGTTAATCTTTTCGCGGTGAGCGAGCAGTTCGTCAAGTTCCTGTTCGCCCAGCACGGAGCGCAAAGTAGTCTGCGCAAACTGCGAGGTCTGATACACGTAATTGGAAACTTCATTTACCGCTTTGTTGGGATCAATTACCCGCAGAAAGATGACGGCGTTCACTTTTAGAGTAACGTTGTCGCGAGTGATGATGTCTTGCGGCGGCACTTCGAGAGCTTCCTGACGAAGCGACACTCGGACCATACGGTCGATCGGGCTGAAAACCAGAGCTACGCCGGGACCCTTAGCGGTGGTCAAAAGGCGGCCGAGCCTGAAGATCACTCCACGCTCGTACTCTGCCAGGATCTTGATTGAGCTTATTACGTAGAGGACGACGATGACCACGACCACTGCGGTGAAGCCAAAAGAAATCTCCATAATGACGCCTCCACTGCTCCAGACACACAAGTGCTGCTGAGGCGGATTGTAACGCAATGGACGCGCGAAGGTGCGGAATTCGGACCGAGCCGGTTGCTTGCGTTGGTGCGTGGTCCAATCAGGGAACAGCCGTCACGGCTTGCGCCACAGCCAGAGGTTCGACTTGAAGCAGCAGACCGTCGACCCGGCGCACCACCACCGATTGGCCGACCGCCACGTCGGAAAGGGCGACGGCGTCCCAGAGTTCGCCGTGGACAAAGATCTTGCCGCGGGGACAGAGCGCGGTCTGCGCAATGCCCGTCTCACCAATCAATCCCTGCGCTCCGGAAACCATTTTATTCCGCCGAGCCTTTAGCGCAATGCCCATCAGAAATGCCGTGATCAATCCCAGCGGAACGCTGACAGCGAGCGCCGTAAGTAAATGGACCCGCATCTCCGGAATCGGCGAATCAACCAGCAACAGCCCTCCCAGAGTAAGCAACGTGATGCCGCCAACGGTGAGAACTCCGTGGCTCGCGAATTTGGCTTCAGCCGCAAAAAGCGCGAATGCGCCAAGAATGAGCACCAGCGCGGCAAAACGCGTAGGCAGTAAATTCAAAGCAAAGGCCGCAATCAGAATGAAGACGACGCCCACAGTGCCGGGGATCACCGCGCCGGGATGATTAAACTCCGCATAAAGCGCCAGCGCGCCGATAGCCAGCAGGATGAACGAAATATTCGGATCCATCAAATAACCGAGAATGCGTTCCTTCAGCGTCATGCCAAAAGGCGCGATGGGCTGGCCGGAAAGCTTCAGCGTGACTTCCTGTCCGTTGAAGCGCTTAAAGCTCTTGCCCTCCATCTGCCGGAAAAGATCGTCTTCGCCCGACGCAACGTAATCGATCAGATGCTGCGAAAGCGCTTCCTGCTCGGTGAACGACTTGGACTCGAGCACGGCACTCTCAGCAACCGCGACATTGCGGCCGCGTTTGGCGGCCACCGAGCGCATGAGAGCCGCGGTATCATTCTCGATTTTGCGTTTCATTTCGTCGTCAACTTTGGGCGCCAACGGGCCAATTAAGACGGGATGCGCCGCGCCCGCATTGGTTCCCGGAGCCATGGCCGCGACGTCGGCCGCCTCCAGGATGAAGATTCCAGCCGAACCCGCGCGGCTTCCGCCGGGTGCTACATAAACAATCACTGGAAGCTGCGACGAGGTAATCTTGTCGATGATCTTGCGCGTAGACTCGACCAGCCCTCCCGGCGTATTGATCTCGATCAATACAGCTTGATCGTTGCGCCGCTGCGCTTCGTCGATGGCGCGGGAGATATATTCCTCGGTGATGGGCTGAATCGTGTCGTCGACGACAATCTTCAGAATCTCGCCGGAAGCGGCGGAGCACAAAAAGAGACCTACCACGAGGCCGAGAAGAATCCGCGAAATCGAAGCGCTTTTCATGAGTCGCCTTCCGCCTGCCTAGAATATTCTTACTCTTATTTTAAAATTCCGGCGGATATTTCCTGTTCGGCCTTGCTGCCCTCGGACTGCTCGGAGTGCGGGCTTCTCCACCCAGGAAGGTGCGTGCTGCCCGTGATCAGCCGCGCGCCGCGCTCGTATGTGAAATAAGACCAGGCCCACTGGATAAATACCAGCACTCGATTGCGGAACCCAATCAGAAACAGGATGTGGACAAACAGCCACGCCAGCCACGCCATAAAACCAGAAATGTGGATGCTGCCAAACTGCGCGACAGCCGCGGCGCGCCCAATCGTAGCCAGACTGCCTTTATCCCAGTAATGAAAAAGTTCCCGCTGCACCGGTTGCGCAGGAGAGGTTCGCCCGAGTTCAATCTCCCGGCGAATGAGCTTGGCGACAAATCGCCCTTCCAAAATGGCGACGGGTGCGATGCCCGGCAGCATCTTGCCCGATGCGTCCTTGAGCGCCGCCAGATCTCCGATGACGAAAACATCAGGATGATTTGCAATGCTGAGATCCGGTTGCACCAGCACTCGTCCCGCGCGATCCACCGGTACCCCCAACTTTTTGCCCAAAACGGAAGCCGCCACTCCCGCAGCCCATAAAACAACAGCCGCGTTCATTCGCGTTTCGCCCATGTAAATCGCGCCGGGTCTAATCTGAGTAACGATTGTAGAAGTCAGCACGTCCACGCCCAGCCGCTGCAGTTGTTCCAGCGCACTGCGCGAGAGATCCTCGGGATACGCCGGGAGCACGTGCGCCCCGCCTTCGATGAGATGGATGTGCGTGCGCCGCGGATCGATCGAGCGAAAATCATGGGCCAGGGCATGACGGCAAATCTCCGCTAGAGTTCCGGCGAGTTCCACCCCGGTAGGTCCGGCTCCGACCACTACGAAATTCAGCGGGTCAGCCGATTCTCCGGCGGAAGCCTGACGTTCGGCCAGCTCGAAGGCCAGCAGAACGCGGCGCCGGATTTCCAGCGCGTCCTCGATGGTCTTGAGTCCGGGCGCGAGAGTCTCCCATTCATCGTGGCCGAAATAAGCGTGGCTGGCCCCGGCGGCCACGATGAGAAAATCGTACGGAACTTCGTGATCGGCCGTTTGCACAACGTGGCGTTCCAGGTCGAAGCCGGTAACCTCGGCCATCAACACTTCGACATTTTTGTGCCGCCGCAGAATCGACCGGATGGGCGCCGCAATCTCCCCCGGCGAGAGCCCCGCCGTCGCCACCTGATAGAGCAGAGGCTGGAAAGTGTGATAGTTCTTCTGGTCAATAACCGTGATCTTCACGTCCGCGCCCGCCAGCGACTGGGCCGCGTTCAGGCCTCCGAAGCCCGCTCCCACAATCACCACTCGATGTGTAGCCTTGCCGCTCGTGATCTTGCCCTTCATGGCCCCACTCTATAAGATTCAGCGCGATGACAATCGGCTCCAGAAGTTCTGGAAAGCGGAATCTTCATCCGGCATGGATGCAATGGCTCATCCCCTCGATCGGGGATCTCATTTTCACCGCCTTGCTCGGGCTGCTAGCATTTAGCGCTCTCTCCGTGCGCCTGCTGGGAGATGCTGGAATCGGCTGGCACATTCGCACTGGGCAAATGATTCTCGCGACCCACGCGATCCCGCGCGTCGATCCGTTTTCTTCGACCATGGCCGGCCAGCCCTGGTTTGCCTGGGAGTGGCTCTATGACGTGCTCGTCGGCTGGCTGGATAGGTTCGCGGGGCTGAACGGCGTTGTCTTCTTCACTGCCTCGATCATCGCCCTAACCTTCTCGTGGGTATTTCGCCTGCTTCTGCGCCGTGGCACGAACTTTCTTGTGGCTCTGGTCTTGGTTCTCGTGGCCACGTCGGCGGCCATGATTCATTTTCTCGCGCGTCCTCATGTTGTGAGCTGGCTGTTCACTCTGGTGTGGTTTGTTTTTTTGGAATCATCCGAGAAAAAACCAGCTGGCTCTCCCGCAGACAACCGCAAGCATAGTTGGTCGCTGTGGCTGCTTCCACTGCTGCTCGTCGTGTGGGTGAATGCTCATGGAGGTTTTCTTGTTGCTTTTGTGCTTCTGGGAATTTACTGGCTCAGCGCGGTCTGGCAATATTTCCGGCTAAGAGAAGATCGCTTTGAGGATGCCCTGCAAAAGATAAGAGCAGGGAAGCGGGCTCGATACTTGGCGTTCGTCGGCATAGTGAGCGCTTTGGCAACACTCGTGAATCCTTACGGCTGGAGGTTGCACGTCCATATCTACCGCTATCTCTCGAATCGATTCCTGATGGATCACATCGACGAGTTTCAATCTCCCAATTTTCACCTTGTGGCGCAGAAGTGTTTCGCCGTCTTGTTGATGCTCACCTTGGTTGCGTTAGCGGCCAAAGGCCGCGAGTCGGGCTTGGTCCGAGCGAGCGAAGCCCTGGTAGTGTTGTTCGCGGTGTATTCCGGCCTGTACGCCTCGCGGAATCTTCCGGTATCGGCGCTGCTGTTGATTCTAGTGATTGGACCGCGGTTGTCGAATGCGCTTCAAACCTTCGCAGCCACATTCGCCAAGCGGCGTATTGACTCCAGTTCGCGCCGCGCGGCATCCCCACATTTCCTCCAGCGCATGCACGCGATTGAGTCCAGCTTGCGGGGCCATCTTTGGCCGTTCGCGGCAATCGCGCTGACCTGCTGGATTACTTTCCACGGCGGCCAGCTGGGGACGAAACCAATCATGAACGCGCACTTCGATTCAAAGCGCTTCCCAGTCGCCGCCGTAAACTACCTGCAACAACGTAATGTACAAGGTCCCGTTTTCACTCCGGATTTCTGGGGCGGTTATCTAATCTACCGGCTCTATCCGCAAATGAAAGTTGTAATTGACGACCGCCACGATTTCTACGGCGAACCGTTTCTCAAGTCCTACTTAAAGATGGTGCACGTGGAGCCGGGCTGGCAAGATTTTCTCCACGAGCACGATGTTCACTGTATCGTCGTTGCCAGGGACTCAGCCTTGGCCAACATTCTCGTCGAAACTCCCAGCTGGCTTCTGATCCACAGCGACGATGTTGCGGCTGTGTTCACGCGGACTCCAGAGCCCGCGCAATAGAGACCGTCTCAGTTGTCATACCTCTCTGGCCGCCGAAGTTGCAAAACCCTTCACATGTTGTTGCAACCAGAAAATGTCGTATTAACTGCAACGAAATTCTGTCACCCCCG
>OCZU010000008.1_pt1 | contig 193675 bp, 155 predicted proteins | sample 1539001 | NCBI WGS metagenome assembly OCZU01 (sample SAMEA3539306, study PRJEB22396) | soil metagenome | biome: tundra; feature: field; material: soil | place: USA | collected 2010-05 | depth 0.15 m | reverse complement strand
AGATTACAAGGTGACTGGAGTTCAGACGTGTGCTCTTCCGATCTGGGGGCGGCGGCGGCGGCCGGCATCGACCTTGTCGGAATGATCAGTTTTTGGCCGACGTGCAGGATCGCCGCCGCGCTCAGGTTGTTGGCGACGGCAAGGTCCGTCCGAGAAATCTGGTTCGCCTTGGCGATGCTCCAAAGGCTGTCGCCCCGGGCCACGGTGTAGGTGGTGGCGGGCGTCACGCCGGACACCGGCTCCGCCTCGAGCGCGGACGCGACCGCGGTTCCTGGGCGCGTGGGGCTGTACCGGATCGTTGGGGTCTCGGGGGTGGCGCCGGACGCGGACGCATCGGCCAAGGGTGCCGGCGTTATCGGCGATGGGTCGGGGCCAGCCGCCTTGGTGTAGCTGCAGCCCGGATTGGAAAAGATGAGGATCAGGGCAAGCGCATGGATGCCCGCCGCAATTCCCAGTATCTTGATTATTTTCATGGAATTAGTGTCGAATTATCGCGTAGCTCACAGGTTGTCGTTTGTCGTTTCCAAAGCCATTTCAAACTCGGGCCGCATGAAGCTCGGTTACGGCCCTTTCGAAGCGGTTGCCCCGGTCCTCGTAGCTGCGGAACATGTCAAAGCTCGTGAAGCCCGGGCTGAGCAGCACGTTTCCCCCCGGCTGGGCGGCCGCGGCAGCGCCGCGAACCGCTTCGTCGAGCGTGTCGCACACCGCGTGGGAGACGCCGCACGCCTGGAATGCCGCGGCAAGCGCCGGGCCGGTCTCGCCGATGAGCAGGGCGTGCGCAACCCGCGGAGCGACCCTTCGGGCGAAGCCAGCCAGGTCGCCCCCTTTTGACCTGCCGCCGGCGATCAGCACGGTGGGGCCCCGGAGGCTCGCGAGCGCGGCCTCGACGGCATGGAAATTCGTGGCCTTGGAGTCGTTCCAATAGGTCACCCCATCTATCTCCGCCACCCTGGCAAGCCGGTGACGGCCCAGCCGGAAGGTTCTTGCCGCGGCGTAGAGCGCCGACTCGTCCAGGCCCTCGCTCCTCCACCAGACGGCCGCGAGCATGAAGTTCTCCCGCTGGGGATAGGACTCAAATGGCGTCCCCTCGAGCCCGGTGTCGGCGCGCTGGCCCTCCGTTGCGACGCACGCTCCGGAAGCGATCGGGCGCCTGGCTAGCGCGGCGTAGCGCCACACCGAGCTCCCCGCGAAGAATCGATCCGCCGGCGTCCGGGTCACCAGCTCCCACTTGGCCGCAAAATAGGCCTCCATCCCCGGATGCCGCTCCAGGTGGTCCTCTGCGAAATTCGTCCAGAGCAACGAATCCGCGCGGAAGTGCCCCAGCTGCTCGGCCTGGAACGAGCTCACCTCGCAAACCGCCAGCGTCTGCGGCCCGCCCCCGTCCTCGTCGGCGACAAGCCTGGTGAGCGGCAGCCCGATGTTGCCCGCCGCCCGCGCGCGCATCCCCGCGCCGCAAAGCGCATGAGCCAGGAACTCGGTGAGGGTGGTCTTGCCGTTGGTTCCGGTCACCGCGACAATCCGGCCGAGCCAGAACACGGAGGCAAAGTCCATCTCCGCCATGCAGATGCAGCCGGCCTTCCGCGCAAGCTCCAGCCAGGGATGATGGAGGGAGAATCCGGGTGAGAATACGACGAGGCCGTGCTCACGGGCCGTTTCCGCCGTGAATTCGTCCCCGTTCCGATCGTAAACCGCGGCTCTCGCGCCGAGCTTCGACAGGAGCGAAAGGACGCCGTCTCCGCTCACGCCGCACCCGAGGACGGCCACGGGAAGGGCGAGCCTTGAGCTGAGGAATTCTGGGATGGCGAAGGGCATCGTTTAGCGAAGCTTCAGCGTTCCGAGGCCAGCGAGGGCGAAAATGAGAGAGAGGATCCAGAAGCGCGCAACGATCTTCGACTCCGGCCACCCGAGCTTCTGGAAGTGGTGGTGGATGGGCGCCATGAGGAAGACCCTCCTGCCCTCCCCGTAGCGGCTGCGCGTGAACTTGAAATAGCCGACCTGGATGACAACCGACACAAGCTCCCACACGAACACCCCTCCGATAAGGACGAGCGTCAGTGGCTGCTGCACCATGAAGGCGATCATGCCGAGGATGCCCCCGAGCGCAAGCGACCCGGTGTCGCCCATGAAGAGCTCGGCCGGATGCGAGTTGTACCAGAGGAAAGCAAGGCCCGCCCCGACCAGCGCCCCGCAGACGACCGCGAGTTCTCCCGTGCCGGGCACGAAGCTGATGAGCAGGTAGTCGGCGATCTTGGCATTGCCGGCAGCGTACGCCATGAGGCCGAAGGTCAGGGCCACCGTGATCGTGCAGCCGATGGCGAGACCGTCGAGGCCGTCGGTCACGTTGATCGCGTTCGAGAATCCCACGATCCAAAGGTAGATCAGGACGGCAAGCGCCGCGATTGGCATGCTGGCGACCACGGGATGCTTGATGAAGGGCACCCAGAGCTCGCGTATCTTCTCCGAGCTCGCCGGGTGCATCAGGAGCGCCGTGAGCGCGAGCGCGGTCGTGACCGACTGCAAGAAGATCTTCGCCCCAGGAGAGATCCCGTTCCGGTTCTTGCGCACCACCTTCAGGTAGTCGTCCCTGAACCCCACAAAGGTGAGGGCCGTGTACACGAAGAGGGCCACGACCACCCATATGTTGGGCGCCGCCCAGAGGAAGGTGCTCAGGAACACGCACGCAAAAATCAGCAGACCCCCCATGGTCGGGGTGTTCTTCTTGTCGAATCGGCTCGCGAGGTCGCCGGTCCGGTCGTCGTCATAGTGCTGCCCGAACTTCAGCCGGCGCAGGTGCGCGATGAGCCATGGGCCGATCACGAATCCGATCAGGGCGGCTGTCCCCGCAGCAAGGAGCGTTCGAAGCGTGATGTAGCGCAGGATGCGAAGCGGCCCGAAAACGTCGGCGTAGCTGGACAGGTAGCTAAGCATGGGAGGCCTCCGCAAATTCGTTTCCGGCAAAGGCCTTTTCCAGCTCGTGGCGCCGGCTGCCCTTGACGAAGACCGATCCCCGGAAGGCCGCCAGCCGTGCAGCCAGTGGCTCAATCGAATCGGCGACCTCGCTCTGGTCCGGGTCGCACCCGGCTTCGAGCGCGCCAAGCCGGATCGAATCTGCCTGGCCGCCGACGGCGACCAGGTGGTCGCCCTTGCGCAGCGCGAGGGACCTACCGAGATCGACGTGGTAGCGCTGCGAGTCAACCCCCAGTTCCTCCATGCAGCCGATCACAAAGAGCCGCGGCTCGTCCCGGGGCGCGACGGCGTCGAATGCCGCCAATGCATCCGCCATCGAGGCCGGGTTCGCGTTGTAGCAGTCGAGGTAGAGCCTCCGGCCCTCCAGGGCTTTCCATTCTCCCCTGAGCGGCGACGGACGCCACGAGAGGAGCCTTCCCTGAATATCATCCCTGTGCACCCCGATCCTCAAGGCGGCACAGACCGCCATCGCGGCGTTCTGAGCCATGCCGTCGGTCACGCGGGAGAGCCTGGCCGTCACCGGCGGCGGGGCGCCGTAAGCCACCGCGACGGTCGTAAAGTCACCGGAGTGGAGCGCCGCAAAGCGCACCCGCCCCCTCGCCGGCTCGCGGTCTTCCATCTCCTCGGCCGTCTCGATCACCAGGCAGCTTGATGCCGGAAGCGAACGGAACTCGGGATAAGCCTCGCACGAGCTCGGAAACACGCAGAAGCCCCCCTTGCGGATGGATCCCGCGAGCACCGCCTTCTCGCGCGCCACCGAGTCGAGTCCCCCAAGACCGGCCAGATGGGCGGGGCCGACGAGCGTCACCAGGGCCACGTCGGGATCGATCATCGCTGCGAGCGCGCGCATTTCGCCCGGGGCGCTGATCCCCGCCTCGACCACCGCGCACCGATGCCGCGCCGGATCAAGCCGCGTCAGCGTGAGCGCGACGCCTATCTGGTTGTTGAGGTTGCTCTCGGTCGCGAGCACCCCAGCGTCCTCCCCTCCGAGAAGGAGCGCCAGGAGCTCCTTTGTGGAGGTCTTTCCAGCGCTGCCCGTAATGCCGGCCACGGTTCCCTGAAATCTCCTTCGGTGCTCGCGGGCCACGGCCTGCAGAGCCCCAAGGGGATCGTCGACCACGAGTTGGGCAAGCGCCACCTTCGGACAGGCACGGGCGACGATCGCTGCGGCCGCCCCCGCCTCAAGGGCCGCGCCCAGAAAATCGTGCCCGTCGCGCCGCCCCGTCCTGAGGGCTACAAACGCTTGGCCGGGCGACAGCCGGCGCGAGTCGACCGAGAACCCAGTGGGCTCGGACGCGGGTCGCCCCGACCACCGGCCTCCGGTCCAGGCTGCAAGGGAATCTGCGTCGAAGGCAGGCATCAGCTTCGCAGCGTCTTGACGGCGATCAGTTCGCGCACGACCTGCCGGTCGTCGAACGGGATTACGGTGTCGGCAAATTCCTGGTAGCCCTCGTGGCCCTTGCCCGCAATCAGCAGGCTGTCGCCCGCCCTGGCGCTGTCGAGGGCGAGGCTTATGGCGCGCCGGCGGTCGTCTACCCAGGTGACCTTCGACGGGTCGACCACGCCCTCCCTCATGTCGGCAAAGATCTTCTCCAACTGCTCCCCGCGAGGATTGTCGGCGGTGGCGAACGCGTGGTCGGCGACCTCCTGGACGGCCCTTACCATCCGGGGCCGCTTTGTCCGGTCCCGGTTCCCGCCGCAGCCGAAGACGACAAGCAGGCGGCCCGGCGTGATCGCCCTGAGCATCCCGAGCGCGTTTCGCAGCGCGTCGTCGGTGTGCGCATAGTCGACCAGCACATTGAACGCCTGCCCCTCCTCGATCCTCTCCATGCGCCCCGGAACGCCCTTGAAGATCCGGATCCTCTCGCTGAAGACCGCCGGGTCGCGCCCGAGGGCCCACGCCGCCGCGACCGCCGCGAGCACGTTGGACACATTGTAGCGCCCGATCAGCGGGGACGCGACGGAGGCCGCCCCCCCCGGCCACGCCAGCCTGAACGCCGTGTCCCTGAAGTTCAGGACGACGTCCTGAGCCCGGACGTCCGCGATCGGATTCTCCCCGAAGGTGACAAGCCGCGCCGACGGCACCTCGGCGGCGATCTTCGCCGCGAGCCTTTCGCCATGGGCGTCGTCTAGGTTGACGACGGCCACGCCCGGCACGGGTCCCAGGCTTCCCGTGAAGAGCCGGGTTTTCACGTCGAAATAGGACTCGAGCGTCCCGTGAAAATCAAGGTGGTCCTGTGTCAGATTTGTGAATACAGCGACCCCGAAGCGGAGCCCGAGCACGCGCTGCTGCGCGATCCCGTGGGAGCTCACCTCCATGACCGCGTGCCGGCATCCGGCGTCGCGCATCTGGGCGAGCATCCCGAAAATGTCGATCGACTCGGGCGTCGTCCGGAAGGATGGAACGGTCCGCACCCCGAGATCGTAGCTGATCGTCCCCAGGAGCCCGACCCGCTCGCTCCCGTTCAGGAGATGCCGGATGAGGTAGCTGACGGTCGTCTTCCCGTTCGTGCCGGTGACGCCGACCACCGAAAGGTCCCGGTCGGGAAACTTGTAGTACCGCTGCGCGACGCGTGCGAGCACGGCGCGGGCGTCGGCCACCTGGACAAACGTTACCCTGACCGGCGGATGAGAGGGCATCCTCTGGGCGACCACGGCCGAGGCGCCCCTGCTGACGGCCTCGTCGATGAACGAGACCCCGTCCGCGCGGCGTCCGGGCAGCGCGAAGAAGAGGTTTCCGGGGACGACCCTCCGGCTGTCCATCACGAGCCCCGAGATCGGACAATCCAGCCTTCCCTTTGCGGCGAGGATTTCGTCTTCGCTGATGTAGTCGGAGAGTATGGGTGCCATTTTGAAAGCGCGGTTGAACTCAAGGTATTCGCCGGTGCGCCGGTGCAAGGGCCGGTTGCGGAATGCGCGCACCAGCGCATGGTCTTGAACGAGATATCCGATCACCGGGCACCTCCCATTGCGAGGGCGCGCGGGGCCTCGTTGTCGATCTGGGGGCGGATGTTGCGATACGGTATCAGCCGCTCCCCCAGGCGCTTGAAGACGGGTGCCGCGACCATGTGCCCATAAGCTACCCCGCCGGGACAGCGGGCGTCCGCGTCGTCGACGATCACCGCGATCGCCACCTGCCTGTCGCCCGGATGGCGAATGACTGCGGGGAAGAACCCGATGAACGACGCAACGTGGTGCCGGTCGGAGTAGCGCGGCACCGTCACCCCGGGCGCGATCTCGACGGGCACAAGCTTGTTGGCCGTACCCGTCTTCCCCGCGACGTCGAATCCCGGGATGGCGGCCTCGGGGGCGGTGCCTTCCGACGACACGACGGCCGTCAGGAGGCGGGCCATCGTCAGGGCCGTCTGCTCCGAGATCACCCTGCGCACCTCAACGGGGAGAAAGGTGTAGACGGGCTCGCCCTGGGCGTCGCGAACCTTGTGGATGATCTGGGGCTTGAGCAGCATCCCGCCGTTCGCAATGACCCCCATCGCCTGCTGCATCTGCAGCGCCGTCGCGGTGACCGACTGTCCCATGGGCATCCGGGTGATGGTGAGGCTGTCCCATTTCTCCGGGGGCTTCAGCTTCCCGGCGACCTCGCCGCCGACGGGGAAGCCCGTCCTCTGCCCGAACCCGAACGCGCGCGCGTAGTCGTAGAACCTGCGGTCGCCAAGCGCCATCGCAAGCTGCGCAGCCCCCTTGTTGGAGGACTTCTCTATGATCTCGGCGACGGTGAGCGGGCGGTTGAACTGATCCGACCCGTCCTCCCGGGGGAGGCTTCGCGTGATGCCGTTGTAGTCGATCTTCTCAAGAGTGCAGTCGAACTCGGAGCGCGTCGTTACCAGGCCGTCGTTGAGAGCGCCGGAGACCGCGACGATCTTGAACACCGAGCCCGGCTCGTACTCGTCGGCCACGGCGATGTTGCGCATCCTTCCCTGATCCGCGCGGGGCAGCTCGTTGTAGCGGTTCAGGTCGAAGGACGGGTAGTTGGCGAGGGCGAGGATGAAGCCCGTCTGCGGATCGCTAACGATGATGGTCGCCTTTCCCGGCTCGTACTGGGCGGCGACCGTCGCCAGCTCGTCCTCGGCCATGCGCTGGATGGTGGCGTCAATCGTCAGGGACACGCTGAAACCGTCGCTCGCGGGCACCTCCCGCGTGCGGAACTGGGCGAGTTCCCGGCTCCTCCCGTCCCGTTCCGACTCGAGCCACCCGTTTTCGCCCCGGAGGTAGAAATCGGCGAAGTGCTCAATCCCCGCGACCGGCCGCTCCTCGCGGTCCACGTATCCGATGATGTGGGCGGCCATGTCGTTGTGCGGGTAGTCGCGCCGGTAGACCCGGCTACCGTACACACCCCGGACGCCGAGCTTCGAAACCTGGTCGTAGACGGACTCCGGCACCTGGTCGCTCAGCTTGGCCCAGCGGATGGGCCGGTTGCCCTCCCTGTCCGGCTCGTCGAGCTCCGTGTCGTCCCTTCTGGCGGCCTCGGCGTCGTGGGCCGCCTCGGCCGCAGCCGCGCGGCCGAAATTGATCACCATCCCGGCGGAGGGTGCCGGCGCCTGCGGGCCGGTGCCGGCCGCGGCCGGACGCTCCTTCGTCGTGCAGACCCTTTCCAGGTCCGCAAGCGGCATCCCAAGCAACGCGGCCAACCGAGGCAGCTTGGCCAAGTCCTCGGACCGCACGGACTGGGGATCGACCCCCAATACGACGACGGAATGGCTCGTGGCGAGGAGCGCCCCGTTGGCATCGAGAATGTCGCCGCGCCGCGAGTAATCCACGATCAGCTGCCGGCGGGCCTCGCCGACCGACCGCAGAAGATCCTCCCTGTCGACAATGTGAAGCCACACCAGCCGCGCTTCGAGCCCTGCGAACATCGCCAGGACGAGGCCCGCTAGAAGGGCGATCCGGTGGTTGCTGGTGAAGCCCTTCGACATGGGGTTCCAGCTTGCGTCAGCGCACGAGGGCGACGCGCAGGCTCACGGTCGCCGGTCGCTCCCCAAAGAGCGTGCGGTTGTGCAGCGCCGCGAGGCGCGTGACCGGGTCCTCGGAGACGCGGCGCACCTGCGTTTCCCCAGGCTGCACCAGCCCCAGCCGCCATTCGGAATTGCGCCGGTTAAGCACCGCGGGATCCTGCTCCGCCGAGATGGCGGCGTCCGTTTCCTCAATGCGACGCTCGAGGCCGGCGATCTTGGCCTCGAGGACCTTGTTTGCGTTGGCTGCGACCGAGATCTGGTGGCGCATCCAGACCGTGCCCAGGCCGATGGATGCGCTGCAGCAGATCGCAACCAGCGCATAAACCAGGAACTGGCTCACAAATGCATCGGCGCCCGCCTTTTTTCCCGTGCGCATCACAATTTCCTTATGGCACGCAGCTTGGCCGACCTGCTGCGGGGATTGTCCGCGGTCTCGGCGTCCGACGGGGTGACGGGGCGGCGGGTGAGCGGCTCGGCAAGGCGAATCCGCAGATCCTGCGGGGTCGCGTCGTCCGAGCTTTCCGGCTGGCCGCACATCCGGCGAAAAAAATGCTTCACAGGGCGGTCCTCGAGCGAGTGAAAGCTGATCGCGCACAGGACGCCGTTCGGCCGGAGCTTGGCGAACGCAGCCGGCAGCGCGCGCTCGATCGCGCCAAGCTCGTCGTTTACCGCGATCCGTATCCCCTGGAAGGAGCGCGTGGCGGGATGGATCCGCGAGGCGCGCCGGTCGCGCGCCGGTATCGCCCCGCAGATGACGCCGGCGAGCGAGGCGGTCCTCTCGAGCGAGCCGCTGCCTCTAGCGGCTACAAGGGCGCGGACGACACGGCGCCAATGGGTCTCCTCGCCGAAATCGCGGATGGCCCGAACCAGCATTTCCTCCGTAGCCGTCTCGAGCCAGCGCGCGGCGGGCACGCCCGCCCGGCGGTCCATCCTCATGTCCGCACGGCCGTCGTCGCGGAATGAGAAGCCGCGGTCGGGATCGTCAAGCTGGAACGAGGAAAGGCCAAAGTCGAAGAGGGCGCCGTCGAAATCCGAGTCCGCGATGCTTCCAAGTTTACCGAAGTCACTGTCAATCAGCGTCAAACGACATGGAAACTCGGCGGCCAACGTCTCCCCGCGCGAAGCCGCCCCGGGGTCCCGGTCGAGCGCCACGACCCGGACGTCTCGCGCGGCCTCGAGGATGGCCCGGGAATGCCCCCCTCCCCCGAACGTGCAGTCCAGGTACTTTCCGCCGGCACCGGGTGCAAGTAGCCCAAGCACCTCGCGAAGGAGGACGGGCTGGTGACCGGGGATCATGCTCGCGGCAACGAATTCAAGTAGCGCCGGTCGCATGGAGGGGGTCCTTGGCTCGCTCCTGCCGCCTGCCTGCGACAAGCCGAAGCACGAGATTGTCGCGAACGCGCGGCATGACGACCGAGGGGGCGGCCGCGTATCCGGCGGCGTCGACCCATCCGGGAAACGTGCGTGAAACCGTGATTGAGGCAGCCTTTTCCAGAAGCGTTCCGGTCGCGGAGATTCTCGCAATGTTTCGCATGTTCAGATTCCGAGGCGGCGCATGATGTCGCCAAAGTTTTCGCCCGAGGTGCGCGCCTCGACCTTTTGCCATCGGGACGGCGAATACAGGTTGAACTTGGTCAGGGAACCGACGAGGACCGCGTCCTTTGCGATCCCCGCATGCTCCAGCAAATCGGCGGTGAGGCCGACGCGTCCCTGCTTGTCGAACGAGAATGACTGCGTCTGCGCGAAGAACCGCGACGCGAAGTCCTGCCCGGCCCCGTCGCTGAGCGCCATCTGCGCGATCTTGGCATGGAGCTTCTCGACCTCGGACGGGGGCAGCACGGCCACGTAGCCATCGGGGTGCGGTGTCGCCAGGAAGACGTCCCCGTCTTCATGCGCGGCACGCCATGCCGAAGGGATCGTGACGCGACCCTTGTCGTCGAGGGTGTGCCTGAAAAGGCCCGTGAAAAATGCTTTGCCGGGATGCTCCATGGGGTGAGCGGGCGGTGACCCGTCCCACAATACCCCATTTCAACCCATTTTAACCCACCCTGGTCAAGCAAAGACTGCCGCTAATATGCACTTTTCCAACGGCTTCGAGGAGGGCTTCCCCAGGGCGGCGCGCTACCGCCCGCCTTCTCGGCCGAGATTGAAGCCCTCGACCACGATCCGAGGGCGTTCGCCCCGCGTGTCTGCCTCCTCCAACTCGGTTCGCAGGCGGCGCCTTTCGCCGGGCATCAGCGTGATGTAGTTGTCGTCGTACAGGGCCGGCAGGATGCGGTCGCCGCTCTTCTCGCGCACGGCCTTCAGGCGGACCATCAGCGCCGGGGTCTTTGAGGCGTTTTCGAGCTCCGTCGACAAGACCCATTGGCTGCCGTGGCGCTCGGCCGCGGTGACGCTGCGCACGGGCGCCTTCGGCAGCGCGCGGATCGCGTGAAAATCAAACGCCGGGAAGTCGGGGATGTGGAAGGGCCCGAACGAGAATCCGGGGACTTTGTAGGTCGTGAGACTGCGCAGGTAGGTGTTTTCCGACACTGTCTTGCCGCCCTCGGTGAGCCTCAGGCGCACAAAGTGGATGGGCGACAGCCCGGCCCCGGGGAAGGCGAGCGTGATGGGCGACATGACCGTGTCCTCGGCGCTGTCGATCGTCGCGGACTGCTCCCACTGCGCCGAGCCGTCCATGTTCAGGATGGCGGCACTGACCTCGAGGCTGGGGCGGTGGCCGCCGCTGTAGTTCACGACTTCGACCGTGCCGTCCAGCGGGTTCCACTGGACGTGCAGGGGTTCGCTGCCCTTCTTTGCCCCGAAGTAGCCGGCGGTCGGCTCGAGGTAGTAGTCGTAGGTCTGCCACACAAACGAGGGCCAGCACGGGTGGCTCATCCACATGAGAACCCCCATGCGGTGCTTGCTCTGCGCCTCGAACATCGCGCGATGGCCGTCGTAATTGGTGAACTGCGCGAGTTCCACCCACTCCGCGGCGTCCGCGGCGCCGCCGTAGGACTTTTCGATTGTCGCTCGCAGCTCGCCTCCCCCCTGAGCGCCGCGGGTCGTGAAGTCGTGCAGGCCCCAGACCGCCCCCTGCGGCCACTGGTCCGCCACCGGCATCATCTGCCGCAGACTGTCCAGGGTGACGATGTTCGGCATGCCGAGCTCGCTGTGGAGCTTGGTCGTGGCGCGCTGGTCAAAGTAATAGTTGATCGGCATCAGGTGGTAGGGCCCTCCCCCGCTGACGAGCCCGAAGGCCGAGTTCGCGATGTAGCGGATGCCGGGGTGAAGCGACGCAACGAGCTTCTGCAGGCCCGCGTTCAGAACCGGCGGCGGGTCCCCCTCGTTGCGGCCGCAGTAGAGGCCCACCGAGGGATGGTTGCGGATGCGGTCGATGAAGTCGGCGGCGTTCTGCAGAAACATGGCGTTGTCGGCCGGGTCCGGACCATCCAGCGGGTTGGCGAGCCAGAAATCCTGCCAGACCACGACGCCGTTGCGGTCGCAGGCCTCGAAGAAGGCGTCGTCGCCGACCTGGCCGACCCAGTTCCGGATCATCGTGAAGCCCATCTCGCGGTGGTAGCGCACTGCGGCCTCGTATTCACGGTCGCGGTACAGAAGGTTCGATTCCGAGAACCCCCAGTTGCCGCCGCGGCCGATGAACCTGCGGCCGTTGACGAATAGCTTCAGGGCGCCGCCCTCCTCGGCATACGTGAACTGCCTCACCCCCGCGCGGAATGACTTCGAATCGGACCGGACCCCGGCGGCGTCGAAGTCAAGGCGGACGTCGTAGAGGTTCGGCTCTCCGTAGCCGGCGGGCCACCAAAGCCTGGGGTGCATCAGGTGCAATCCGGCCACCGTCGACGGGTCGAGCCTCACGACGGTGGATGCCGCCGCGGGCACGTCGACGCGTTGCTCGAAATGCACGTCCCCGAACTGGCCGCTCAGCACGCCGCTCACGGGTTTGGATTCGGTGTTGCGCAGCGCCACCTCCACCGTCACATCGGCGCTGCCCGTGTCGGGCAGCGGCAGTTTGGCGGAGACAAAGGGGTGCTCGAGGACGACCGGCCCCGTCGTGGTCACATAGACGTCGGACCAGATGCCGATGTTGCGGCCGCGGATGCTGGGGATCCAGTCCCAGCCCGCGGTGGCGTGGAAGGTCGGGTTGTCCGCGCCCAGCGCGCCGCCGTTGCTTCCCGTCTCGTCGGCGGTCTTTTCGCGAACGGAACCGGGCGTGTCCGGCTTGTGAATCCGCACCGCCAGGGCGTTGGCCGCCCCGGGGCGGGCGAGGCCCGTCACGTCGAAGCTCGCCCGCGTGAAGGCGCCGTCGATGCGGCCCACGCGGGTTCCGTTGAGGTAGACGTCGGCCTTCCAGTTGATGCCGTCGAAGTTGAGCCAGACCCTCCGGCCGGGAGGCGGGGCGGCGATCGCGAACTCGTCACGATACCAGAAATCCGAGTAGAAGAAGGAATCCGAGATCTGCAGCTGGTTGTCGCCGTAGTTCGGATCCGGCAGCGCGCCCGCGTTCCAGTAGCTCACCAGCACCGATCCCGGCACGGTGGCCGGCAGCCAGCCGCGGCAGTCCGCGCCGGGCCGGGAGAGCTCCTCGCCGCCCAGCGTCACCAGCGAATCACGCTGGATGCGCCACGATCCGCGCACGAGATCCTGGCGCTCGCCGGGACGCGGAGCCGCGGCGGGCTGGGCACGGGGCACGAGGCCGCCGCGCCCGAACACCTCCATCTCGCTCAAGATGTAGCCGTCGGCCGCGACGGGACGCTCCATCCGCACCCGCACGTAGCGGGCGCTCGCCGGCTTCGCCAGCCGGTAGTCGTCGGCGGCGGCCACGAGCGGCGCGAGAGAGCGCCAGCCCGCCCCGTCGTCGGAGGCCTCGATCGCGCCCGCGGCGGCGCGCTCGATCCAGTGCAGGGCGACGCGGTCGAAGGTGCAGACCGCGCCCAGGTCGACCTGGACCCACTCGGCCGCGTTGCCCGCGCTCTTCCAGGCGCTCGTGAAATCGTGGGGTCCGCCCAGGTTCACCCGCTGCCCCCGGGCGAAGGTGTCAACGCTTGCGACCCTCCAGCCGGTCACGGAGGGCGCGTCGATCTGGACGCGGTAGAAACGGGCCTTCCCGTTCGCCGGCACGTCAAACGCCGCCTTGACGACCTTCGGAATCCAGAAGGCCTTTGAAGCCAGGCTCTCCTCCCCGCCTGCGCGCCCCAGCTCCCTCCAGGCGCTGGCGTCGTCGGAGGCACGGACCACGCACGTCCACCGCTGCGGCTTCGCGTCCTGCGTGCGAGGCATGGCGACCACCTCGATGCGGTCGACATCGGGCACGTCGAGCCGCCCGGCCTGCTCGATCTGCACCCATCCTCCCTCGGCCGGAAGGCTGACTGCCGTGCTCGCGTAGTTGTCTACCAGGTGCTCCCGCTCGTGCCGGGGCAGGATGCCCTCCGCGCTCGAGGACACCACGAGCCAGCGGGGCATCCGGCCGTCGATGATCCCGTCGGTGATTAGCTGGGCTGTCAGGCTGTAGTCGTAGTTGCTCGACGCAGTCGCCGGACGGTGCAGCGCGAGGTTGCGGTAGGCCGCGGCGTCCGGGACCATCGTCGGCCCTTGGAACGCAGCGGGATCGCCCGGGTAGACGCCGACTCCGCGCGTAAAGTCGCCGGCCGCGGTTGCCGAGGCGGCGCACAGGAGCGCCGGGAGCAGCATCCGGGCGGCCCGCAGGCGGGCCGAGAAGCCGACGGCATCGGATGCGTCTGCATTCGCGACCCGGGAAATCGGCATGCGGCGGGGAACGGGAGGTGGAATCGGGAGTCTTGGGTTCATTGGCGGATGGCGTTTCAGAAGGACGGATTAGGCTGCCGGAGGCTTGAGGGCGATCGCCGACTTTCGCAGTCCCGTCACGCGCCGCAGTCGGACCCTTCTTTTCATCGGCGGGCTCATTCCGCGCATGGTGTCACGGGAAGGCCCTTTTCCAGGTCGGCACCGAGCCGGACGCCCAGATCGGCGCCGTTCACCACCACGCGATAGGACTGTGAAGGCTCCGCGCGGCGGAATACGAGGACGGCTTCCCGCCGCCAGGCAAAGGGGCTCGCCACCCGCAGCCGGATCTCGCCGGCCCAAACGGAGCATTCCGTCACGTCAAGCCCGTTGACCCCCACCCCGGTCCCCGAGGCCACGTCCACGACTCCGTCGCGCAGGAACTCCTCCTCCATCTCGATCCCGGCCATCCCGCTGCCCGTCCCCCAGTGGAAGCTGCTCACGCCGGCCTTGCGGCCGTAGCCCTCGTGGGCCCAGTTCTCGGACGGGGACACCGGAAACTGCGCGCGAAGGGCGGCGATCCCCCGTTGGAGGTACTCGGCCTTTCCCGTCGCACGGTAGTAGTCCAGCAGGGTGTTCCCGACCTGGCTCTGCCGGGCGTCCGACCATTCGGCATCGGAATTCTGGGTCGTGAAGCCGCCCAGGAGCATCTCCGGCCCCGTCAGGTTCTCCAGCACGGGATTGGTCCAGCACTGCTGGTAGAGCAGCAGGTAGTCGAGCAGCCGCTCGCCCCGCTCGAGATAGGCGCGGTCGCGGGTTGCGCGGAACGCCGCCAGGTACGCGGACACTGCCTGCCCGAGGGCCAGGTCGTTGGCCGGCCACTGCCGCGTCCGCGGATCGAGGGCGGCCCTGCGCGGGCTGCAGCTCCAGAACGTCTCGAAGTCATACCACTGGCGCGTCTTCGCCACGCTTTCCCCGAGGAAATCCAGCCCCTTGAGGGCCGCGGCGAGCCACCTCGGATCCGGATCCTGGGAGTGGAGCTCCAGGAGGAAGAGCGCGACCGGGCCGGTCTCGGCCTTGACGGTCTCCGACAGCTCCCCGATCACGGTCCCGTCCTCGCGGAACCGCGTGGGCAGCATCCCATCGTCGCGCTGCCTGTCCGCGAAGAACCGGGCCAGGGCGCGGCAGCGCGGCAGGACGGCCTCGCCGCCCGGCAGCCCGGCCTCCCTCCACTTGAGGAGCCAGTAGGCCGTCCAGCTCATGTCGTAGCCCAGGAAACCCTCCTTGGTGCTGTCCCCGCTTCCGTCGCCGGCCGCCCACAAGGTCGCCCCGCCCGGGCCGCCCGGCACCGCGATGCACTTGAAGGCCCCGCCGCTGCCCTGCGCCTGGAGCGCCAGGTCCACGGTTTCCCTCGCCATCCCGAGCAGCTCCCCGTCGCCCGTCCGGCGCGCGTACAGGGCCATGCCATACGAGGTCCGCAGGGTGTTGAACCAGGCCGAAAGGTACACCGAGGGACCCGGCCCCCAGCGGCGCGTAGCCACGCCGCCGCCCGTCGAGCCGCCGGGAAGCGGCACCGTGAGCCATTCCGCCCGCGACTGCACCTGCCAGGCCGCCTTGCGCCAGTCGTCCCAGAGCGCCAGCCCTAGGTAATGCGGGTCCGTGGCCGCCTGCTGGGCGGCCGCCAGGGCCTGGCCCGCCCGGCCAAAGCGCGCCCAGTGCAGGCGCACGGCCTCGCGGTAGGCCTCGCCGGGCCGGGCCGCGGCCGTGACCAGAAGGTAGTAGGCGTTCCCGAGAGGGCCCTCCGCCGTCCACGACCGCGCCTCGTCCGGCGCATAGACGGAATGGTATGCGAGGCGGGCGGGCACGAAGCCCACGCTCAGGACGGGGCCGCCCGGCACGTCCAGGTCCAGGGCGTGGTTGCACCGCTTCAACGCCGGGCGGTCGAGCCCGGCCACGTCCGGGACGATCCCGAAGGCGACCCAACCCGCCTGCACAAGGATCAGCGGGGCCTTGTACTGCGCGTCGGGGACGAATCCGCGGACCGAGGGGGCGAAGGACCAGTCCGGCGCCAGCGGGAATCTGAACCGGTCGACAAACGCATGGAGCTTCGCCGGGCGGCCCGGATTGAGCCGCGTGGTCACATGGACCCACGGCCCACCGCCGTCGACGGCCACCCTCCGGAGCACGCGCAGCCCGCCCGCCGTGAACTCCTCGACCAGGTCCGCTCCGTCCTTCCCTATCCTTGCGAGCGCGCCCGCCTCGACCTCATGGTCGGCGGAGATCGCTGCGGTCGGCCCCATCGTGCCGCCTTCCTCACCTGCGGCGACCAGGATCCATTCCCCGTCGCGGCGGGCCAGGTAGCGCTCGACCAGCCGTCCCTCCCGAACCTGGGCCTCCACCCGGACAAGATCGCCGCCCACGACGACCGGGCCGCCCGGGTCCGCCCGGGCTTTGCCATGGGCCAGGCCCATCGCGGCTATGAGCGCCGGCGCGAGCCGGATCCACTCGTTGCAGCGCGGGCGTCCCGCTCCCGGCATGCGGAAGCCGGAGGAGTTTCCGGATACAGGAAGCTGATGGAGGTTGGGCCGCATCCCTTTCGCGCCGGCGCGAGATCCGTTCAATCCCGGGCGGTTCGCCGCCGCGCGTGTTTATCCTGCGCCGGCGCGCCGAAGGCAAGGCACCAGCGACCCCGAGGGGCCTCATTGCTCCGCGGGCAGCATCGCCCCCATGGGGCGCCCGGTGGCGAAATGCCTCTCGAGCACCTCGCCCTCCGCCTGCAGCCAGTGGATCAGGTCCCTGCCGCTGCAGCATCCCGCCTTCCGCCAAAGCCTGTCCGCCCGCCTTGCGATCCGCAGTTCCAGCCGCAGCAGGTCCCCCTCCAGGGAGGGGGCCTTCGATTGGGTCGTCTTCTTGGCGAGTTTCACGGCTTCTTCAAGTGCTAGCGGTTCTGACGCGGTTTTCCGAAAACTGTTCCTAGGTATTCCCGGCCAACTTGCCGGGCACTGCAGCTCAAGCCGAATCGCGCGGATTTCAACCCGCCCTTGTCACGTTTCGGAAAACTCCGCCGCCCGCCCCGTGCCGGCGCGCTTGCGCAAAACCGCGCACCCAAGCCGGCACGCGATTCAGGCCGATCCATCCCGGAAGCCCGGGATGGACCTGCACTCACCAGAAGAAATACCTCTCGGTGTTGGCCAGAAACTCGGTGGTCGCAGGCCGTATAAGGACGCGCCACACCGAGGCATACTCCGACCACGGCCCCGGAATCTCCGTGTCGCAGATGATCTCCGACTGGAAGCGCGGCCCTGTCATCTTGCGATGGATCCTCTCCTGGAACATCGCGTGCCCCTCCGAGGACGAGAAGAACAGGCAGCGCCGCTCAAACAGGTCCGACGCCGTCTTCTCAGCCGCAAGTCCCTGGGACACGCGCCGCAGGTCGAGCACGTATTCGTTGCGCGCCAGCTCCATGACCGAACGCTCGGCCGCGCCGAAGAAGTCCTTGGCCGCCCCGTGGCCGTAGGCGAAGCAGCCCGGCCTCACCTCTCGAAACGCGATGACGGTCAGGCCCAGCCCTATCGGACTCGGCAGGACGAGGGCGCTTATGCCCGGCCAGTCGGTGCTGCGAACCTCGCCGTCCAGCACGCCCTCCCACCAGGCGATCACGCTGGCGCGCTCCACCGCCTCTAGAAGAGCCCGCTTCCGGGCCTCGGTATGAAAGAGCCCCGGAAACGCCGCCATCCCGTTGGACGACTCGTCGATATCGAATCCGTACAGCTCCCGGTCAGGAGCCCGCACCTTCACCCGGAAAGCCCAACGCTCCATCGCCTCGGAAATCGCCATGTGGCGCGCGACCATCGGCACGGCGGAGGCGCCCGTGCCGTCAGCATCGCTGTAGAGGGCAAAATTCCTCTGGTGCGACACCAGGCTGTCCGACAGCCAGGCATTCGCCTGATACATCGGACAGCCGTATACGGGGAACTCGCGAAGGGATATCCGCGCAACGGGTCCCCCCTCGGACTCCAGTACGTTTCGATAGCGATATCCAGCGACGCTAAGCATAGCGACGGCGCCTCTCGAAGTTCTCTCTCGGCGTGGCCTCTTAGACCGACTTGGCTTCGTGCATGCAGGGCATCGTGCATTGACATGCGCAGGAGCACGCCGACGCCTCGCCACTGCTGTCCCCAGAACTCGAACGTCCAACCAACTTAGTCAACGGGTCAAGCCGTTGGGCCGCCCGGGAAAAGCCTGCTGATAAGAGCACGCTGGATGCTACGCCCAATGCCATGCGATTGAATGTCTTCATGTCGTACGCAAAACTACTTACGCCCCGCCCCTGAAACCGAATTAATAATTCGCCTATTTTCACGTTCTTTATTACGCTTTTTTCAGTAGTCAGGCGCCGCTTCTGCTTGCAAGGGAAGGGCTAGGGAAGGCTATCCTGCAGATTGCTTCCAGTCGTAAAAACTGTGCGAAAATTCAAACCCGTCCTATGCCTAGCCTGGTTGGCCGTGGCGCTGGCGCCCGCGGTCCGAAGCGAGGAGGGTCGCCTGATCGTGACGGGATACACAGCGCGGGACACGGGGATTGGGGGATTTACCTGGGCGACAACGCAGGATGATAACGGCATACTCTATTTTGGCTGCGACGAGGTATTCACCTTTGATGGAGAGCGCTGGAACAGGTACCCCGTTCCCGGCAGCTACGCGGTCCGCGCCTTGGCACTCGGCCCTCACGGGCGTCTCTGGGTTGGAGCCGTGAACGAGATCGGCTATTTTGATCGAACTGAGCAGGGGCTCTCGGCCTATCATTCACTTGTGGAAAGCCTGCCGGAAGCGGCGAGGGCTTTGGGCGAGGTCTGGAAGGTGTTTTCCAACGGCGAAGGAGCCGTATTCGTAACCTTAAGTGCCGTTCTGGTCTGGGACGGAAAGGCCTTCAGGCTCCATGGATCGCCGGGAACGGCACGAGTGCAGGCGATGCAGGCGGACGGAAGGATCTTTATAAGCCGCACCGATTCGGGGGTTCGGACGCTCGACGCGGACGGACTGCATGAGTTCATTTCGCCGGAAATCCTGAGAAGCGCCGGGGTCATCTGGATGGAAAAGGCCGAGGGAGGCTGGCTGCTCGGAACCACAAACGGGCTGTTCCGCCTCATCGACGGGAAGATCTCCGAGTTCGCTCCGGATGCCAAAGAGTTCATCCGCAAGAACGTGCTCCTTTGCGCCTGTCGGCTTCCGCGCGGAGACCTTTGCCTCGGCACGCTGAACGGCGGCATTGCAATTGTCGGTCCCACGGGAGCGTTGAAACGGGTCATCTCGACAGACGACGGTTTGCCGTCGCGCGGTGTGTTTTCCCTCTTCGTTACCCGCGACGGCGCGCTGTGGGCCACCTCAGCTGACGGCATTACGCGAATCGCGCTCGAATCCGGCGTTTCGTTTTTCGACGCGCGGCAAGGATTGACCGGTAAACATTGCATCAGCTTGACCCAGACCGGATCCCAAATCCTCGTGGCCACCGAAGAGGGCGTGTTCGGCCTTCCCATAGGCAATGATGGAACGGCGCGTTTCGCAGCGCTCCCCGACCTGACAGCCCGCTATGCCGACCTTGAGTCCGAACCCGACGGCTCGATTTTCGCATCCGGCATCGGGCGGGTCGATCGGATTCAGGCAGGCCGGGCAACCCAGATTTTCGCCTCAAAAAAGAACGTGTTCCTTGTCCGCCGATCCCTGGCGAGTCCCAGCAGCTTTCTTATGGCCGACGGCTTCGACATCGAGCGGCTCTCCCCAGCTGCCGGAGGAGAAATGGAGGCAAACGCGCTGGCGCATCTGCCCGACAAGCCCGAGACCCTGGCCGAGGACGGAGACGGAAACATCTGGATCGGCACCGTCTCCCGCGGCGCGTTCCAAATACCCCAGGGCGCCGGCGTTTCCACGGCTCCAATTCGCGTCACGCCGACCGATGGCCTGCCCGGCACCGGGCGCGGGGCGGTCGCCCGCATCAACGATGCAATCGCGGTATTTACCGGCAAGGGGGTGGAGCTGTATCCGTTGGCGCTGAAGGCACCCGTCCTCATTAAGAATGCTCCAAAGACGCCAGCTGCCGCGATTTCCAATCGCGAATCCTCGGGCGCAGTATGGGTGGCGTTCGACGGCCCCTTCACCGATGGCCCCAGAATCCCGATCCTAGGCCGATTGTCGGTCAGGGCCGGTAGCGAGGCTTCCTGGGAGCCATTCGCCGTCCCGGGTTTGGCGCAGGTAGGCGAAGTCGAATCTCTCTTCGTCGATTCCCGCGGCATCGTCTGGCTAGGGGGCACGGAGGGGCTGCTGCGTCTCGCCCCCGGCCAGCTCGAGGCGGTCGGCAATCCGCGCGCGCCGCTCCTCCGCGCGAGCGTGGCGGCGGATGCGAGGATCCCTGCCGCCAAGAATTCCGTCAGCTTCGATTTTTCCGCGGCGGAGTTTGGCCGGCGCGAATCCGTCCGCTTCCAGACCATGCTTTCCGGAGGCGGCAGCGAGTGGTCCGCGCCCACGAACAGCAATCACCTCGACCTTGTCCGGCTCCAGATCGGCAGGTACGAGTTCGCCGCGCGCGTGATCAACGACGCCGGCCTTGCGAGCCCGGCCACGGTCTGGAGGTTCACGGTCCTGCCCCCCTGGTACAGGACCGTCCCCGCCCTCGTCGGCTTCGGACTGCTGGTGGTCGCGGCCTTTTTTGGCGCCTTCCAGTGGCGCCTCGCGTTCCTGCGCCGGCAGAATGTCCGCCTGGAGGCGCTCGTCCGGAAGAAGACGGAGCAACTCGAGAAGGCCAACGAGGCAAAGTCCGAGTTCCTGGCCAACATGAGCCACGAGATACGCAATCCTATCTCGGGCATACTCGGCCTCGCGCTCGCCTTCGAGGAGACGGTGCTCGACAAGCGCCAGCGCTACCTGGCGGATTCCATAAACAGCTGTGCCACCCTGCTGGCGACCCTGGTCGACGACGTGCTCGACTTCTCGAAGATCGAGGCGGGAAAGATGGAGCTGCGCTCCGCGCCGTTCTCCCTTCGCGTACTCCTCGAGCAGTGCGTCTCGATGGTCACCATGAACGCGCACGCCGACGGGACCGGCATCACCATTTCAATCGCGCCCGGGGTGCCGGAGCATCTCGTGGGCGACTCGGCCCGCGTGCAGCAGATCGTGCTCAACTTCCTCACCAACGCTGTCAAGTTCGGGGCGGGAAAGCCGATCGAGGTCGGCGCCTCCCCCGGCTTCCACGGCCGGGTGCGGTTCTTCGTTCGCGACCAGGGCGCCGGCATGACCGAGGCGGAGATCGCCACCCTCTTCACCAAGTTCACCCGGCTCGAGTCGGCCCGGACCGGCAACATCCGAGGCACGGGGCTCGGCCTCGCCGTCTGTAAGCTTCTCGCGGGCAAGATGGGGGGACGGGTCGGCGTCGAATCCAAGCCCGGCGAGGGTTCCTGCTTCTGGGCGGAGATCCCGTTCGTCACCATGCGCGATGCAGGCACGACCGAGGCGCCCGTCACCCGCCGCTCAGCGCCGCTTCGCGCGCTGATAGTCGAGGACATCGAATACAACGTCATCGCCATGCAGGCCATGCTGCGCAAGCTCGACATCCAGTCGGACGTCGTGAACGACGGGCTCGCCGCCCTGGAGCGACTGAAGGCCACCCACTACGACGTCGCGTTCCTCGACTGGAGCCTGCCCGGGCTCATCGGCACGGAGGTCGCGTCGCGCTACCGCGCGGTCGAGCCATCCACGCAGCGCACCATCATCATCGCCACCACCGCCTATTCCGCCGACTTCAACAGGGAGGCCTGCCTCCAGGCCGGCATGGATGCGTTCATCTCCAAGCCGATCACCCCGGCGAAGATTGCGGACGCGTTGCGCGACCTGGGGGGCCCCATGCGCACCGCCGCCTCGGTCGAGGTCCGCTCCCAGAAGATCACCCTGGAGCAGCCCACGGAGATCGACCTGGAGATGCTGCGCTTCCTCGGCAACGAGACCCTGGAGGGCCTCAACAGCCAGATCGACCGGTTCCTGGCCGCGTTTGAGAGCGACCGCGAAAGCGCCCGCAAGATCGTCGCCACGGGCGAGCGCGAGGAGATCCACCGCATAGCGCACCGGCTCCTGTCGCACTGCAGCGTGGTGAAATACGAGCGGCTGAGCCGCAAGGCGCTCGAGCTCCAGAACAGCGCCGCCACGGTCCATCCCGACAAGCTCCAGCAGCTCTTCGACGACTTTGAGCGCGAATTCGCCGCGTTCAGGTATAAACTGGAATCGATCCGCTCTTCGACTGGACCTGCGTGAAGCCGTGCTCGACGGCGAAGGCGATCAGCTTGGGGGTCCCCTTTAGGTCGAGCTTGCGCAGGATGTTGCTGCGGTGGGTCTGGACCGTGCGTGGCGAAAGGTTGAGGCGCTCGCCGATTTCGTCGTCATTGAGGCCCTGGCCGATGAGCGAGAGGATCGCCCGCTCCCAGTCCGACAGCACCTTGATGAAGGAGCGCGGATCGGACCGCCGGGCTATCCGGGCCGCCTGGAACGCCTGCGAGAAATAGATGCGCCCGGCGGCGATCGCCGAAAGGGCGTCCCGCAGGGTCTCTATCGTGTTGGAGTTCTTGTCGATAAAGCCGTGCACGCCCGACTTCTCCACGCGGAACAAGGTGTAGTCGTCGCAGTGCGACGACAGCATCAGGATCCGCAGGCTCGGTATGGCCTTGAGCACGCGGTCCGCCACGTTGAAGCCGTCCATGTCGGGAAGCGACAGGTCCAGGACCACGGCGTCCGGCTTGTGCTTCAGAATCATCTCCACCGCCTGAACGCCCGAATCCGTCTCGCCGACGACGGTATAGCCAAATTCGGAGCTGCAGACCTTCCGCACGACATCGCGAATCATCAGGTGGTCTTCGACGATTACAATTTTCACGGCGCCATTGTAAACTGCTTGGCCGACCGAGCTCAAGCTCGCTCACATCAAATACCTGTCGCCCAAGGGAAAGGCTCATGATTACGTAAAAAGACGTAGAAATCGTCGTAGAATACCCACAGCAGTGCCACTAGGTTGCGCTCTGAAATGGAAGAACTCGGCCTCCCTAAAGGACCTCTGGGTGGGCGCTTCGATGGGGAAGCTCCTCACGCCCATGGCTTTTGCGCGGCCGATTCTGGGGATGCCGGGCGTCCCCTCGGCGCTTCAACCGGGGCAAGCTCCCTGCCATGGAAATGAGCGCCACCCTGATCTGCAACGATTCCGACCGAACCAAGGCCCGCCCGGATGCGGGGCCTGAGGTCGCCGCGAAGAGGCGCCTCGACGAGCAGTTTCTCCGGGCGCAGCGGCTGGAAAGCATCGGCATGCTGGCCTCCGGGATCGCCCACGACCTCAACAACGTCCTGGCCCCCATCATCCTGGCTGCTCCCGTGCTCCGCGAGCACGCGACCAATCCGGATGACCTGCGCATCATTTCCTCCCTTGAGAAGAGCGCCGAGCGGGGCGTCGAATTGGTGCGCCAGATCCTCAGTTTCACCCAGGGCGTGGGCGGCGGCCACCAGCTCGTCGAGGTGAAGCCCCTCCTCAAGGAGACCACGGGCGTCATCGGCGAGACCTTCCCCAAGAACATACGCCTGGAATGCGACGTTGCGGCCGACCTCTGGTCCGTCATGGGAAACCCGACGCAGATTCACCAGGTTCTCCTCAACCTCTGCGTCAACGCCCGCGACGCGATGCCCTCCGGAGGCGTGCTCAGCCTCAGGGCCGAGAACTGCCTGCTCGACGAGCGAGCCGCAAAGAAGATTGACGGCGCGATGGCTGGCGCCTGGGTCGTCCTCCACGTCGAGGATACCGGCATGGGAATCCCTCCCGAGGCGCTCGCGCACATTTGGGAGCCATTCTTCACGACCAAGGACCCAAACAAGGGCACCGGGCTCGGCCTTTCGACCGTGCGCGCCATCGTGGAGCATCACCGGGGCTTCATCAGCCTGAAGACCCAACCCGGCCGGGGCACCACGTTCCGGGTGTACCTGCCCGCCGCCGAGATACCCGCCAAGGGCGACCAACTCGACCCGGTCCGGCCGAGCGCGGCCCGCGGCAACGGTGAGCTCATCCTGATTGTCGACGACGAGGCCCAGATCCGCGACATCACGGGGGCCATCCTCTCGCGCCACGGCTTCCGCGTGCTCATGGCCGGGGACGGCTCCGAGGCCGTGGCGCTCTTTGCCGCCCGCAGCAGCGAGATCAGCCTGGTCGTAACGGACATGAGCATGCCAAACCTCGACGGCTCCGTCCTCGCCAACATCGTTCAGCATCTGAATCCCACGGTGAAGATCCTCGCCATGAGCGGGTTGTCCAGCGGGGGTGGCGACTCCAAGACGCACCGTTTCAACGGAGCCTTTCTCTTCAAGCCCTTCAAGGTCGAAGCCCTTCTCGAGGCAGTTAACAAGCTGCTTCATCCCGAACTTGTGACTGAAGTCGCCTAATTGGCCGGCGCGCAAGCCGGGCCGCCTGCCGGTCGAGTCTCAACGGCGGCGGCCCGGCTTGTTTTTCGGCAGGCATTTTGCCGAAAGGAGATGTCCGGCCGGGCCCGCCTCAAGAACGTCTCCATGGGCCGGGATTTGTGCCCATTTGGACGCGGCGCCGCACATGAGCCCGCGGGGCGGAGGCCTGCCCGGCGTTCTTTGGCTTGGCTGCCGGATTCAAAGAGCAGATAGTGGGCCCCGTGAATAGTCCGAAACACCCGCGTCCTGCCCCGGATGGGTGCGGGGTCGGGCCGCAGCCGAAGACATCCCCTGCCCTGCCGGAATCCCGCGGCAGCGGCGCGACCGCCCAAGGAGAATAATGCCATGCCCGAAAGACTCATAGCCCGCCGCGAATTCGTCCGAAGCTCCGTGGGCACCCTCGGGGCAATCGCAGCCGCCGCCTCCCTGTCCCGGGCCGCAGATGTTCCGGGGCCCGCGCCGTCCGCGCCCCCGGCCCCGAGAGGGCCAGACACCGCGTTCACCGGCGACCAGCTAGACCAGATCTCCTTCCCCATGGGCGGCTTTGGCGCGGGAATGATGTGCCTGGAAGGCCCCGGAGGCCTCACGAATGTCTCGATACGCGACCGGCCCGTGCTCCAGAACCAACCGGGATTGTTTGCGGCCATCTCGATCGGCGGCCCGGCGAAGATCGCCCGCGTGGTCGAGGGCCCCGTGCCGAAGTGGAAGCTGTTTGAACGCAGGCATGCCGCGACCGGCAGCGGGCCGCTGGGTCTGGGGCTTCCGCGCTTCGACCGGGCGACGTTCCGCGCGCACTTTCCCTTCGCGCGCGTCGAGCTCGCGGATCCGGCGGTGCCCGTCACGGCCCGCATCACCGGGTGGAGCCCGTTCGAGCCCGGCGACGCCGACAATTCGAGCCTGCCGGTCGCGGGCCTCGAGTACACGTTCACGAACGCCGGCGACGAGGAATTGGACGCCGTGTTCTCGTTCCACGCGCGCAATTTCGTGCCGGCGGCCATGAATGAGTGGCAGAGCGGGCCGGAGCCCGCGCGGGCCATCCGCGGCACCCCCGGCGGCTTCACCCTGTACGGGGCGGCGTGGCCGTCGGCGCAGCAGGAGGAGGCATGGTGCGCCTTCGCCACCGACGACCCGGCGGCCAAGGTCAACCTCGCCTGGTTTCGCGGCAACTGGTTCGATCCGCAGACAATGGCCTGGCGCGACGTCGAGCAGGGCGCGGCCTACGACCGCCCGGCCCCGGCCGAAGGCAGGCTGCCGACGGGCGCATCGCTGTTCGTTCCGTTCCATTTCGTTCCGGGGGCTATCAAGACGATCCGGCTGCGGATCGCCTGGTACGCCCCAAGGACCCGGTTGCGCGACATAGTCCCCCCGCTGGGCGACGCCGGGGCCCCGTCCGACTACTACCAGCCGTGGTATGCCAGCCGATTCGCAGGCATCGACGAGCTCGCGGCCTACTGGCGCGACCACTACATGGACCTGCGCCGCAAGGCGGAGCGATTCTCCGACTGCTTCTTCGACTCCTCCCTTCCGGCCGAGGCCGTCGAGGCCGCCGCCGCCAACCTGAGCATCCTGAAATCTTCGACGGTGCTGCGCCAGGCCGACGGGCGCCTGTGGGGATGGGAGGGCTGCGACGAGGACAACGCGCAGGGCCCCGGGACCTGCACCCACGTCTGGAACTACGCCCAGTCGATCGCGCACCTGTTCCCGTCGCTCGAGCGGACCCTGCGCGAGACCGAGTTCTCGGTCGGGCAGGACGAGCACGGCCACCAGAATTTCCGGGTCGCCCTGCCGATCCAGGCCTCGGCGCACGACTTCTACGCCGCGGCGGACGGCCAGCTCGGCGGCATCATGAAGGCCCACCGCGAGTGGCGGATAAGCGGCGACACGGCCTGGCTGCGCGGGCTCTGGCCAAGGATTCGAGCGAGCCTGGACTATTGCATCGGCACCTGGGACCCCGAGCACAGGGGATGGCCGGAGGAGCCGCAGCACAACACCTACGACATCCAGTTCTGGGGCCCAAACGGCATGATATCGAGTTTCTACGCCGGAGCCCTGAAGGCGGCCGCCGCCATGGGGCGTGCGCTGGGCGAGGACGTCGCGCTTTACGAGGACCTGCTTGCCCGCGGGGCGGCCCGGATCAACGGGGAGCTTTTCAACGGAGAGTACTACTTCCAGAGGGTGGAGTGGAAGAACCTGAGGGCCAAGGTCGCGGTGGACGGGAAGTTCTACGGGGAGTACTACTCGAAGGAGGCGGCCGAGCTCCTCGAGAGGGAGGGCCCGAAATACCAATACGGGGCCGGCTGCCTTTCGGACGGGGTCCTCGGATCATGGCTCGCGCTCGCCTGCGGCGTCGGCCAGGTGCTCGATCCCGAAAAGGTGCGCAGCCACCTGAAGGCCGTCCACCGGCACAACTTCAAGCGCGACCTCGCGGGCCATGCGAATCCCCAGCGCGCGACCTACGCGAACGGCCACGAGGGAGGACTCCTCCTGTGCTCGTGGCCGCTGGGCAACATGCCCTCCCTGCCCTTCGTCTATTCCAACGAGGTGTGGACCGGCATCGAATACCAGGCGGCCTCGCACATGATCCTGATGGGGCTCGTCGGAGAGGGCCTGGAGATCGTCCGCGCCTGTCGCGCCCGGTACGACGGCCGGGCGCGCAACCCGTTCGACGAGTACGAATGGGGCCACTGGTACGCGCGCGCCATGGCCTCGTACGGGCTGCTCCAGGCGCTAAGCGGCGCACGCTACGACGCGGTGGACGGCGTGCTGCACCTGCAGCCCGCGCTGCGGGGCGACTTCCGCAGCTTCCTCTCCACGGCCACGGGCTTCGGCACGGTGGGGGTGGCGGACGGCAAGCCGTTCCTGAAGGTTGTCGTGGGCAGGATAGAGGTTAAGGAGCTGAGGTACACCGAGGCCCAGAAGGCCGCCGGGTAGCGATATTGAGCGATTTGAGCGATTTCGAGCATTGCAATTGCCTCCCCGTTCCCGGCTCCATTATTCATCTGGGATGCTCGCCCCGGAACGGCACCGCCAGATTCTGCGCCTCCTCGGGGAACGGGGCCGGGTGACGGCCGCTGAGATCTGCTCGCGCCTCGGGGTTTCGGTCGCGACCGCGCGCCGCGACGTGACCGAGCTGTCCGGCGCCGGCCTGGCCACCCGGACCCGGGGCGCGCTGCTTCCGCACGATTTCTCGCTGGTCGAGCCGCCCTACCCGCGGAAGACCGAGAAGGCCGTCACCGCCAAGGTTCGCCTTGGGCGCGCGGCCGCGGCCCTGGTCCCGGAGGTCGGCACCGTCTTTGTGGACGCCGGCACAACGTGCCTTGAGGTCGGCCGCGCTCTCCTGGAGCGGGCCGCTCTGCGCATCTACACGAACTCGGTGCCGCTCCTGGCCCTCGCAGGGGAGGCCCGGGCAACCGTCAGCGCCGTCGGCGGGGAGGTTCGCCCCATGAGCCTTGCGCTCACCGGGGGGCTTTCCCAGAGCTGGCTCGAAAACCTCCGCTTCGACGTCGCCGTGCTCGGAGCGTCCGGCCTCGACGGCGCGGCGGGGGCGTCGACGACCGAGGTGGGCGAGGCCGCGGTTAAGGCCGAGGTTCTGCGGCGCGCCCGCCGCCGCATTCTTGTCGCCCACGCCGAGAAATGGAACCGCCCGTCCGCGCTTCGCTTCGCGCCCTGGGCCGCCTTCACCGACTTCGTCACCGACCGCGCGCTTTCCCGCGACGAGCGAATCGCGCTCAACGCGGCCCAGGTGCGCGTCCACACCGCGTCGCCCCGATGAAATCCGCCCGCCTCCACCGCCTATTCAACCCCCGCACCGGCCGCTGCTTCGACGTGGCCATCGACCACGGTTTTTTCAACGAGGGATCGTTCCTCGCCGGCATCGAGAACCTTCCGCGGGCGATCGCGACGCTGGTCGCCGCCGGGCCCGACGCCATCCAGCTCACCGTCGGCCAGGCCCCCCACCTGCAAGGCATCCCGGCGCGCGGCAAGCCCGCTCTTGTCCTGCGAACCGACGTCGCCAACGTCTACGGCCCCCGGCTTCCGCGCACCCTCTTCTCGCGCATGATCGACGATCCCGTCGGGCAGGCCGTGCGCCTCGACGCCGCCTGCGTCGTCGTTAACCTATTCTGCATCCCCGACCAGCCGGAGCTCGCCGACCAGTGCATCCAGAACGTCATGCGGCTCAAGTCCGTCTGCGACCGTTGCGGCATGCCGCTCATGGTCGAGCCGCTCGTGTTCCAGCCCAACGCGAAGTCCGGCGGCTACGGCGTGGACGGCGACCCGGAGAAGATCATCCCCCTCGTCCGCCAGGCCGTTGAGCTCGGGGCCGACATCATCAAGGCCGACCCCACCAACGACATCTCGGTCTACCACAAGGTGGTCGAGACGGCCGGCGGCATCCCCGTCCTGGTGCGCGGCGGTGGCAGGGCCCCCGAGGCCGAGGTCCTCGCCCGCACCGCCGCCCTCCTGCAGCAGGGCGCGGCTGGCATCGTGTACGGCCGAAACATCATCCAGCACCCGCAGCCGGCGAAGATCACCCGCGCCCTCATGGCCGTCGTCCACGACGGGGCGACCCCTTCCGCGGCCCTCGCCTTCCTCCAGTGAGCGCGCCCCCTGGATCGCCCGCAGCCCCGGTCCACGTTGCCGTCATCGGAGCCGGCCTGATGGGCCGCGAGGTCGCCAGCGCCTTTGGCCGCTGGTTCGCGCTCCTCGACTGCCCCGTGCGCCCGGAGCTCACCGGCGTGTGCGACGTCAACGCCGCCGCCCTGGACTGGTTCCGCAAGCTGCCAACGGTTCGGCACTTCGACACCGACCACGGGTCGCTCCTCGCCCGGCCCGACATCGACGTCGTCTACGTCGCCGTGCCCCACCATCTGCACGAGGCCATTTATCTCGACGTGCTGCGCGCCGGAAAGGATCTCTTCGCCGAAAAACCTTTCGGGATCGACCTCGGGGCCGCCCGGCGCATTCGCGACGAGGCCGCGCGCCTCGGGCGCTTCGTGCGGGTGTCCTCGGAGTTCCCCTTTCTTCCCGGGGCCCAGCGCGCGTTCAGGCTCGCGGCCTCGGGCCAGCTCGGCCGCATCATCGGGATCCGGGCGGCCCTGCTCCATTCGAGCGACCTGGACCCTGCCAAGCCCATCAACTGGAAGCGGCAGAACCGGTACTGCGGCGAGGCCGGTGTCATGAACGACCTCGGCCTGCACGTCGCCCACCTGCCGCTGCGCCTCGGCTGGAAGCCCGCCCGTGTCTACGCCCAACTCCAGAAGATCTACCGCACGCGCCCCGACGGCAAGGGAGGCTCCGTCCCCTGCGACACCTGGGACAACGCCGCCCTCCATGCCACCGTGGACATCGGCGGCGAGCCCGTGCCCATGTCCCTGGAGATGAAGCGCATGGCGCCCACGGAGACCAACACGTGGCTTTTCGAGGCTATCGGCACCGACCGGGGCGTGCGTTTTTCCACCAAGGAGCCAAAAACCCTCTGGACCTACCGGCGCGAAAGGGAACAGTGGTGGGAAAAGACCGACCTCGGATTCGACATGGGCTTCAAGGCCATCACCGGCTCGATTTTCGAGCCGGGCTTCCCGGACATCCTCATGCAGATGTGGGCCGCGTTCCTGTCGGAACGCGCCGGACTGCTTGGCGACCGCTTCGGCTGCGCGACGCCCGACGAGGCGGTGGCCCAGCATGAGATCTGGGCCGCCGCGCTCACGAGCCAGCGCGAACAGTCGGTCGTGCACCTCTGACCGCCCGGCCGCATGAAACGCTCCGCCGTCAACCAGGCCTACCGCGACGCCCTCGCCTGCTTCGGCCGCCACCGCTGGGCGCTTCCGCCGCGCCCGAGGTGGGACATCACCGATTTCGGGCTCGGCGACTTTGCCCGCCACGGCCTGACGCTCGTCAACCTTGCGAGCGAGCCCGAGTACTGCGAGAAGCTCATGTTCGCGCGGCGCGGCCAGGCCACGCCCTGCCACACGCACGCCAGGAAGAAGGAGGACATCATCTGCCGCGCCGGCGAGCTCACCCTGCGGCTATGGCCGGCCAAGCCCGCCCCCGGAGCGCCGCTGCCGAGCTCATTCCTGGCGCGCATCGACGGCGAGCCCGTAGAGATCCGCACGGGCGAGGCCTTCGTCCTCGCGGCCGGCTCGCGGATCACGCTCCTGCCCGGCGTGTGGCACTCGTTCTGGCCGGCGACCGATGAGTGCGTCATCGGCGAAGTGTCCACCGCCAACGACGACGTGGGCGACAACTTCTTCCTCGACCCCGGGGTCGGCCGCTTCCCCGGACTCGAGGAGGACGAGCCGCCCGCCGTCCGCCTGGTCTCCGACTGAGCCCCCATGCGCTCCGGGATTCTCGCAGCCGGCAACTGGATCCGCGACCATGTGAAGACGGTCGACGCATGGCCCGAGCAGGACGGCCTCGTCACTATCCTCGGGCGCTCCATGGGCAACGGAGGCGGCCCCTACAACGTGCTCAAGGACCTCGCAAGGCTCGGCGCCCCGTTCCCGCTCGCGGGCATCGGGCTTCTCGGCGACGACGAAGACGGCCGCGCCATCCTCGCCGACTGCGAGGCGTCCGGGATAGGCACCGCCCAGCTGCGAGCGGCGCCCGGCCTCTCCACGAGCTACACCGACGTGATGACGGTGCGCGGCACCGGCCGGCGCACGTTCTTCCACCACCGCGGCGCAAACGCCCTGCTAGCGCCCGGGCACTTTGACTTCACGCGAGCCCGCGAGCGCATCTTCTACCTCGGCTACCTCCTTCTCCTCGACGCGCTCGACGCGCCGGGCCCCGACGGCGCCCCCCGCGCCCGCGAGGTCCTGCGCAGCGCTCGCGCCAGCGGCCTGCAGACCTCCCTCGACTGCGTGAGCGCGGCCAGCGAGCGCTTCCGCGCCACCGTCGTGCCCGTCCTGCCCGACATCGATGTGCTCTTCGTCAATGACTACGAGGCCGAGCAGATTGCGGGCATCGCCCTCGGCCGCGGCGCGGCGATCGACCGCCGCGCCGTGGAAAGGGCCGCACGCGCGCTCGTCGACCTAGGCGTGCGCGGCTGGGCGGTCCTGCATTCCCCCGAGGGGGCGTGCGCCTGCTCCGCCTCCGGGGAAATCGCGTGGCAGCCCGCGGTCCGCGTGCGGCCGGAGCTCGTACTGGGATCGGCCGGGGCGGGCGACGCGCTGGCCGCCGGCGTCCTCTACGGCGTGCACGAGGGCTGGCCGATGGCGCGCGCGCTCGAGCTCGGCGTCTGCGCCGCCGCCACCTCGCTCCTGAACCCCACCTGCTCGGGCAGCGTCCGCTCGTCTGCGCAGTGCCTGGCCTTCGGCCGCGAACACGGATTCGCCGCATTCCCGTGAACGGCGGCGATCCCATTTCGAGGCGCCCGGCGTGGCGCAGCATCGCCGCGGCCTGGGAGCTCGCCAGGCTCGACCGGCGCGAGGCCGCGCCAAGCGGCTGGATTGCCGCAACCGTGCCCGGAGCCGTACAGCTTGACTGGGCGCGAGCCCGCGGGCTGCCGGACGCTGCCATCGGCCAGAACGTGCGCCTCTACGAGGGGCTGGAGGACTACCACTGGCTCTACCGGACCCGCGTGCCGCGGGCGCGGCTGGCCGCGGGAGAGCAGCTGGTCTTCGCCTGCGGGGGCGTCGACTACGCCTGCGAGGTGCGCGTCGCGGGCCGGCTGGCCTTCCGGCACGAGGGCCTGTTCACGCCGTTCGAGATCGATGTCTCCGACTGCCCCCCGGGCGCGGAGCTCGACGTCCTGATCCTTCCCGCGCCAAAGCTCCCCGGAGCCCCGCCCGACCGCACGCAGGCCAGCCGCGTGTGCAAGCCGCCGGTCAGCTACGGATGGGACTGGCATCCCCGGCTCATTCCGCTCGGCCTGTGGGCCGCAGCCGGCTTCATCGCCCGCCCAAGGGCGCACCTGCGGCACGTGGACTTTGCGTACACCCTGAGCGGCGACCTCTCGGAGGCCGCCATCACGGTCGCGGCCGAGGCCGCAGGCGGCGACGCGCAGCCCCGGTGGCGGCTCCTGGACGCGCGGGGCTCGACGGTCGCCGAGAGCGCCTCGGCCCCGGTTTCGCTCCGCGGGCCCCGCCTCTGGTGGACGCACGACCACGGGGAGCCGTCCCTCTACACCCTGGAGGTCACCTGCGGCGGCGACATCTACCGCCGCCGCGTCGGGTTCAGGCGCGTGCGGCTGGTCATGCCGGAGGGCGGCTGGAAGCACCCCTCGGGGTTTCCTATGTCGCGCAGCCACCCTCCCGTGACCGTGGAGCTGAACGGCAGGGTCATCTTCGCCAAGGGATCCAACTGGGTGAACGCGGACATCTTCCCCGGCGCGATCACCGCCGACACCCTCCGGCCTCTGCTGCGGCTGGCCCGGGACGCGAATTTCAACGTGCTGCGCAGCTGGGGCGGCGCGATCGTGAACCCGGACGCGTTCTTCGACCAGTGCGATGAGCTCGGCCTGCTCGTGTGGCAGGAGTTCCCGCTGGCCTGCAACTGCTATCCCGATGATCCGGCCTACCTGCGGATCCTCGACCAGGAGTCGCGCTCCATCATCCGCCGGGTGCGCCAGCACCCGTGCCTCGGCCTGTGGGGTGGAGGAAACGAGCTCTTCAACGCGTGGTCGGGGATGACGGACCAGTCCCTGCCGATCCGGCTGCTCAACCGCAACTGCTACGACCTCGACCCCGGCACCCCCTTCCTGCCCACCTCGCCCGTCGACGGCATGGGACATGGCGACTACCGGTTCCGCGATGAGCGGGGCCGCGAGGTTTTCGAGATATTCCAGCGGGCCCGCTTCACCGCCTACTCGGAGTTCGGGTGCCCGGGACCGTCGCCCGCAGCATACCTGAAGACCTTCATTCCCGAAGCGGAGCTCTGGCCGCCGCGCCCGGGCACCAGCTGGCAGACGCACCACGGCTTCGAGGCCTGGGAGGCGGATCCGACCTCGTGGCTCTGCACGGCGACCCTCGAGCATTATTTCGGGCCGTCCGGCGACCTGGATAGCCTGGTCGACCGGGGGACCTGGCTCCAATGCGTCGGCCTCCAGGCGATCTTTGAGGAGGCGCGGCGGCAGAAGCCGGGATGCGCAATGGCGCTCAACTGGTGCTTCAACGAGCCGTGGCCGAGCGTGGCCGGCCCCTGCATCGTCAACTGGCCGGCGCGGCCCAAGCCCGCCTACCATGCGGTCCGGCTGGCGTGCCGGCCGGTCCTCGCAAGCGCGCGCTTTGCAAAGTTCCAATGGCGGTCCGGGGAGACCTTTGCCGCGGAGATCTGGCTGCTCAACGACTCGGCGGACGACTTGCCGGCGGGCGAGCTGGAAGTCACGCTGGCCGCAGGCGGCCGTTCGACCAGGCTCCTGCTCTGGGCCCACCCGCCGGTCGCTGCGGGAAGGAACCTCGCCGGCCCGGGCGTCGAGGCGGTGCTGCCGCCGGTCTCGGCGGACGCGTTCGAGCTTTCCCTGAAGGCGTCGCCCCGGACGGAGTGGAGTTCGACCTACCGCCTGAGCCTGCTTCCCGAGACCGCCTGAGGCGCGCCCCTCAGCGGGAGGGCTCCAACTGCACCGCCCACTGGTTGTCGAGGCGAAGCGACAGGTCGAGCGGGTCGCCGACCCTTACCGAACCGCGCGCAACCTGGTAGGCCCAGACCTGGAAGTACGCGAGGGTCGCTCCCCCGTAGATCGTCGAGAACGCACCGTCCACGGCATCCTGGCCGCGCGAGACTGTGATCCGGCCGATTCGCGGCACGAAGAAGCGCGCGTCGGTCGTGAACCAGCTGCCGCCGAGGAACACCTCGGCGTAGGCATGGAAATCCATGTGGTTCTCGGGGTCGGGAAACCCGATGTCGGGAAGGTGGCCGGTCACATAGCGCGCGGGGACGTTGAAGGTGCGGTTCAGGGCGACCGTGAGGTGCGCAAAATCGCGGCACACGCCGTAGCCGCGCTGCAGGACATCCCAGGCCGAAAGGTCGCTGCGGCCGGACAGGTAACGGTATTCGATGTTCTCGTGGATCCACCCGCTGATGGCCTGCACGCGCGGCCAGCCGTGCTCGACCCGGCCGAATTTTTCCCAGGCAAAATTGACCAGCTTGTCCGAATCGCAGTACCGGCTGGGAAGCGTGTAGCGCAGCATGGCGGGCGGAAGGTCGCCCGGCGCAAGCGGTGCGGCGCCGAGGCCGTGGTTGTCCGGCTTCGACGACACAGCCACTATGGCGTCGTGCCTGAACAGATTGCTGCCTGGCGCAAGGGCCACGCGGCAGATGGAATTGCCGTGGCTGTCGGCAAACTCGTCCGCCGGCAGGTTGTTTCCCAGGGTTATCGCCTCCTCGAGCACAACGTGGCGCGGGTCGGGCCTCGGCCTCACGTTCAGGAGCAGCGACGCCGTTCCCGTGACCTCGTAGGCCAGGCTGCAGCCCACGCGCACCGTAAGGTCGAGCTCGGGAGGGCAGGTCGGCGGCACCATGATGTGTCCATAAGGCACCAACATCGAGCCCGGCGCAAACGGTTTCCCCGGTCCCGCAGCTTTGCCGCCTGCGGACTTGCAGTCGGTCCGCCGCATGTTGTCATTCCAACCACCCCAAAATGACTTCATCCAAGGACGTGTTCATCGGCACCGACAGCGGCGCCACGACATCAAAGACGGGAGGCGTCTGGGCGGACGGCTCCATGGTTTCCATGAAGCTCCTGCAGAGCGCCACGAACGCCCAGCAAGGAACCGCCGCCGTGCTCAAGGGCTGGGTCCAGGGCGTCTCGGGTTTCCTCGCCGAGAACCAGCTTTCATGGGGCCAGGTCCGGGGCGTGGGCCTCGCGATTCCCGGCCCGTATCTGCGCTACGGGGTGCTCGGGCGCGCCGCCAACCTTCCCGCCAGCTTTGACGGCTGGAATTTCCACGAGGATTACCGCCGCGCGCTCGAGCAGGCGGCGGGCCGCGCGATCCCCCTCGTGGCCGGAAACGACGGCAAGTTCGGCGGGGTTGCGGAGGCAAAGCTCGTGCGGGCCGGCAAGAAATCCTCCGTGCTCCTGCTCGCGCCGGGTTCCGGACTCGGCTGCGCGTACATCGACACCAACGGGCTTCCGCTGGACGGCGACACGCTTTCGGGAATGGAGGCGGCGCACATGCCCGCGCCGCTCCACCTTCTTGGCATGACAAAGCCCTTCCTTTGCGGCTGCGGCCGGACGTGGGGATGCATCGAGACCTACACGACGCTGTCGGGCCTGCCCTACCTCCTTGAGGAGTTCCTGAAAAGGCACCCCGGCCACGAGCTAGCGCGGTCGCCGCTCGTATCGAAGGAGAAGGCCATGTCTCTGCGCGGACTCGCGCAAAAGGACGATCCCCTGGCGGTGGAGATATTTGACTTCCAGGCCCGGGCGCTGGGGCTGCATGCGGCTTCGCTGTGCCTCGCGCTCGATCCCGGGTTCGTCGTGGTGGGCGGAGGCCTCATGGATCACGAGTCCACCACGCCCAAGTTCCGCGAGCGGTACATCAACATCCTGCGCGAGGCCGCGATGCCCTTCCTTTGGCCCGTTCAGCGCGGGACCATCAGGTTTGCGGCCTCGGAGCTGGGCGAGCTCTCCCAGGCAATCGGGGCCGCGCTGGTCGCGCTCTACACGTCGAATACCCCTTGAGCAGGCCCCGTCCGAGGCGGGTTTGCCTTCAGCGCGCCCCGGCCGCGGGGCCCGGCATCCCGTAGCCGAAGCTCTCGAGGATCCTGTGCGCCGCCTCGCTGCGAAGGAACGCCAGATAGCTGGCCGCCCCGGGATTGCCTGAACCGTGGGCCGTGATCACCGCAACCTGGGTAAGGGGCTCGTAGAGCCTCGCGGGCACCTCGGCCCAACGCCCCCTGCCCTTCAGCCCCGGGGAAACCACCGCTGAGAGCGCCACGAATCCGGCGTCCGCGTTGCCCGTCTCGACGAACTGGGTCGCCTGGGAGATGTTCTCGCCCGTGACCAGCTTTGGCCGGGCATCGGCCCAGAGCCCCAGCTTCTCGAGCGCCTGCCTTGCGGCGCGGCCGTAGGGTGCGCTGTCCGCGTTTGCGATGGCGAGCGCGCGCACGGCCGGGCTGCGCACGGTCGCGGCTATGTCGGACACGTCGAGTCCGGGTTTGACCGTCCAGAGCACGAGCCGGCCGACCGCAAACGGGGTGAGGCTCTTGGAATCCGCGTGCCCCGTCCTCACGAGCGCAGCGGCGAATTCGGGGTCGGCGGAAAGGAACACGTCATAGGGCGCGCCGCTCCTAATCTGGGCGACCAGGTTGCCCGATGCGCCGACGGCGGTCTTCACGTCGACGCCCGGCGAGGCCTCCGCGAACCCCGCGTTCAAGGCCTCGAGCGCGTAGCTGAGGTTGGACGCGGCGGCGATGGTCAGCGTCCCGGCGCCGCAGGCCGCGATCGGCGCACCCAGGCCCAGGCAGACGCCGATTACCGCGCCCCGAGCCCTCGTCACGAGAAGGGTTTGTCGGGCGCGATGATCTTGAGCACCGAGCGAACCCGGTTGAGTTCACCGTGAAGGTGGCTCATGATGAACGCGATCTCGATGGCCCGGGAGGCGGGCACCTCGCCCTGGGGCTCGATGGCCAGCCTCGCCTCGAGTGTCGAGAACCGCCGCCCCACCTCGCGAAGGCCCAGATCGAGCGCGTCGGCCTTCAGCTGGCTGGTGTCGGTGGCCAGCTGCTGCCGGTCGGTGGACCGCGCGCCGGCCTTCGCCTTGGTCAGCCAGCGCTCCATGTAGTCGAGGGTCACGCCGACTTTCGCCTTGTATGCCGGAACGTCGATTCCCAGCCGGCTCGCGGCCTCCTCGGGGCTTTCGATCTTCTTCTGCCCCGCGATCTCGGCCTTGATGATGTTCAGCTGCTCGAAAACGCGGATCTTGTCCGGGGGTTTCACCATGTAATGGCGGACGCCCAGACGGGCCGCCCGCACGACCGTCGCGCTGTCGGTGGAGACCGTGCAGATGATCACCCTCACGTAGCGGCACGCGGGCGTGGCCCGCACGCGCTCGAGCAGGTCGAGGCCCGAAATCGACGGGAGCATCAGGTCGAGGAACACAACGTCGAAGGGATGCCGCGGATCGGCCATCAGCCTGAGGGCGTCATCGCCATCCGCGGCCGTCAGGATCGTGTGGTTGCCCTCCATCTCGAGGATGTTGACGAGCATCTCGCGCGAAGTGGCTTCGTCCTCGACGATTAGGATGTTCACGACAGGTTGGGTGGACCGACACCCATTTCGGGAAAAACATACCCCGGTGTCAACCGTTGCAGCACACGCGATCGCGGGGTCATTTTACAGCAGCCCAGACCCGCTGGACGTCGTCGTGGTCATCGAGCGCCTGCAGGAACTCCCCCACGCCGGCCCGCGCCGCCTCGTCGAGTTCCGGAAATGTCTTTGCGATGTAGCCGAGCTCGCTCGTGACGACCGACCATCCGTGCTGCGATAGCCAGGAGGAAACGGCGTGCACCGCCGTCCGGTCCGTGATGAACCGGCCCCCGGCGCGACCCTCGGGAATGTCGTCGTTCTGGTGATGGGTGAGCGCCTCGACCGCATTGGCGCCCGCCTCGATCGCGGCGGCCTCGAGGTCGGCCGCTGCGTCCGGATGGTGCGCCTCGACGAGCCCGACGTGGTCGAACAGGAATTTGTTGCTGCCCGTGCTTCCCAGCACGCCCCCCTTGAAGAGGAACCGCATCTCGGCCGCGGTCCGCTGATGGTTGTCGGTGTATGCCTCGATGATCAGGGGGATCTTGTGGGGCGCGTAGCCCTCGAACACAACGTGCTCGAGGGCGTGCTTCTCGTCGCCGATGCCCGCCCCCTTCTTGATCGCCCGCTCGATGACGTCCCGGGTCACGCTCGCCTTGCGCGCCTTCTCAAGGGCGGCGGCGAGCCGCGCATTCGCCGCGGGTTCGGGGCCGCCAAGCTTCGCCGCGACCGTAATCTCCTTCACCAGCTTGCCCACGACCTGGCCCTTCTTCAAGTTGACGATCGCGCGTTTCGCGTGAAGCCATTGACGTCCCATGGGATTGGAACGGCTAGCACCGCGCCACGATCCCGGCAATGGCAAAGAGTCCGGAGAGGCCCGTTGCATGCCCTCCCGGCCGGGCCCGCGGGCACGGCGCCGCCGATCCCGAATGCCCCGAGACGCCTGTGCCCAAGAGCCGGCGAGGGACGCCGCCGCATGGAGGCGGGCGCAAGGCCGCGCCCCCGGCAGATCGGGTTTGCGATCCGGCCCCGCATGGCCGACGATCCCGCGCACCCCGCGTTTCGAATGCAGACCCCCGCGAACATCCAGATGATCGGCGACGAGATCGCCATAGCCTGGAGCGACGGAGCCGAATCCTACATCCGCCAGGACCTGCTGCGCCGCGCGTCCCCGAGCGCCGAGACGCAGGGGGAGCGCGACGTTTTTGGGAACCAGTACGGCGGCGCCGGCGGGGTCGACTATTCCGGCGTCCGGGTGCTCGGGTGGGAGCGCATCGGCAACTATGCCCTGCGGTTCGTATTCAGCGACCGCCACACGACCGGGCTTTACACGTACGACTACCTGCGAAGACTCGGGGCCCTCAACCCGCCCTGACCATGGCAACACCCGCCTCATTTCCCCCGCGCACAACGACCGCGGAGGTCGAACTGGGAACGCTCCTCCAGCCAAAGTTCGGCCCGGATGGGCTGATCCCCTGCATCACCGTGGACCTTGCGACCAACGAGGTGCTCATGTTCGCGTACATGAACGCCGAGTCGCTCGACTACACGATCCGCAACAGGAGGGCCGCCTTTTGGAGCCGTTCGCGGAACAGGCTCTGGATCAAGGGCGAGCAATCCGGCCACGCCCTGAACGTCGTGGGCCTCTACGTCGACTGCGACCAGGACGTGATCCTGCTCAAGGTCGAGAACCTAGGGCCCGGCGCATGCCACAACGGCTACCGGTCCTGCTTCTACCGCAAGCTGGTCGCCGAGGCCGATCCGGAGGGGCCCAAGGCGCTCAAGCTCGAATTCGCAGCGACGCGCGCCTTCGATCCGGCCACGGTCTACAAGAAGTAGCGGCGCCAGGAAGGCCCCGGCCGCCGGGGGCCGGCCGCTCACTCGTTGCCGGGCTCCACGACCACCCCCACCATCAGCTCGGCGCTCGACACGACCTGCCCGTCCACCGAGCAGGACACCTCGGCGAACGCGATCTTGTTGTTCCGGACCTTGGCCAGCTTCGCGTGGATCCTGAGTTGGTCGCCCGGGCGGACGGGCTTGCGGAACTTGACCTTGTCCGCGCTCATGAAGAATGCGGGCATGGGCACCCAGTTGTTGTGGGCAACGATCAGAATGCCGGCGGCCTGCGCCATCGCCTCGAGCTGAAGGACGCCGGGCATGACGGGATTCCCCGGGAAATGGCCGTTGAAGTAGGGCTCGTTGAACGTGACGTTCTTGAGCGCGATCAGTTCGTCCGTCCCCTTGATGCTGACCACGCGGTCGATCATGACGAACGGATACCGGTGGGGTATCAAGTCCAGGATGCTCCGGATATCGAGCGCCGACACGTCGTCGGCCGGCGTCGCGCGAACCGCGCCCCGCCTTCTCGCGCCGCCTTTCCTGCGCTCCTGGAGCCTGTCGAATAGAACCTTCGTCAGCTCCGCGTTGATCGCATGGCCAGGGCGGATCGCGACTATGTGCGCCTTCAGCGGCATGCCGAGGAGCGAAACGTCCCCGATGATGTCGAGGATCTTGTGGCGCACGAACTCGTCCTTGAACCGCAGGGGTTCCTTGGACATCACCTTGTCGCCCTTGATGACGACGGCGCAGTCGAGCGACCCGCCGCGGATCTTTCCGAGCCTGAGGAGCTCCTCGATGTCCTCGTAGAACGTGAACGTCCGCGCCGGCGCGATCTGGGTCACGTACGTCTCGGGATCGATGGACATCGACATGTGCTGGGTGTGGGTGCCGCGGTCGTCCGCCGAGGTGCAGGAAATCTTCAGCCCGTCGTGCGGAAGGGCGATGATCGACGAGTTCCCCCTCGCGACGGACACGGGCGCATCGAGCGCGTAATAATCGCGCTCCCTGTCCTGCTCGACCGGCTCGCCCTCGATGATCAGGTTCACGAAGGGCCGTGCCGATCCGTCCAGGATGGGCGGTTCCGACGCGTTCATTTCGACTATGACGTTGTCGACGCAGCATCCGCTGAGGGCGCTGAGGACATGCTCGACGGTGTGGATCTTCGCGTGGCCGGCCTGGATCGTCGTCGCCCGCACCAGGTCGGTGACGTGGTCCACGCGCGGGCGGATCTCCGGGGAGCCTCCCAGGTCGACGCGCTTGAACACGACCCCATGGTTCACGGGAGCCGGCTTTAGTGTAAGGGTCACCGCTTCACCGGTGTGGAGCGCGTTGCCCTTTACCGAAACGGGGCGCGACAGGGTCCGTTGTTTCATGGTTTCGCTGGTGAAACAGTGTCGGCAACTCGTGCCGGGCAGCGCAAGCGCGGATAGTCGGCGGCACTGGCCTTGACAGGGATGGCCGTCTTTGTAGGACTGATCCTTCCCTCATACAAAACGCCCAGAACGATCCGCCAAGACGCCATGCCCGCAGCCAACGACATTCGCAAAGGTCAGGTAATCAAGCATAACGGTGAGCCGCATCTCGTAATGGAAACGCAGCATCGCACGCCGGGAAACCTGCGCGCGTTCGTCCAGGTCAAGATGCGCAACCTGCGCTATGGCAAGGCGCTCGACCAGCGATTTGCTTCGACCGACACCATCGAGGTGCTCCCGACGGAGCGCCGCACGCTCGAGTTCAGCTATGCCGACCGCGATGCGTTCGCCTTCATCGACCCCTCGACATACGAGCAGATCGAGCTGAGCGCGCAGACCCTGGGGGACGTCAGTAACTTCCTAACGCCGGGCGGAAAGGTGGACGTGCTCTTCGTGGACGACAAGCCCATCACCGTTGAACTGCCGTCCACGGTGACCCTCAAGATCGTGGAATCCGCCGACGGCATCAGGGGTGACACGACGAGCAACGTACAGAAGCCGGCAAAGCTCGAGACGGGGCTCGTCATCCAGGTTCCCCTCTTCGTCAAGGAAGGCGAGTTGGTGCGGGTCAGCACCGCCGACGGAGCGTACATGGGCCGCGCCTGAGAGGCCCGCGCCCAGCGAGTGCGCCGGGACGGAATTCAGCCGCAGGCCCGGCGTTGCGTCACGTCACCCGCGACCAGAGCACCTTCAGGTACCGGCCTTCCAGGCAATTGGAATAGACCGGATGATCCGGGCCGGGGCCCGTGCGGTTGAAGAACTGCAGCCTCCGGTTCTGCCTGTGCGCAGCCTTGATCACGTGCTGCTCGAAATCCTCCAGGCTCAACAGCCCCGAGCACGAGCAGGTGACGAGAATCCCGTCCGGCTTCACAAGGCCAATCGCAAGCTGGTTCAGGTCCTCGTATTTCTGGCGGCCCTCCCAATTCCCGTGCGCGTCGCGGGTGAATATGAACTTCGGGGGGTCGAGCACCACAAGATCCCACGCCTCCTTGTTCTGGTACATCTGCCGTGCGTAGGCGAACGCATCGGCGTGGACGAGGTTGAGCCGAACCTGGTTCAGATTCGCGTTCCGCCTGGCCTGGGCCACGGCCGCCTCGTCGAGGTCGACGCTCGTGACTTCGTCCGCCCCGCCCAGGATCGTCGCGCACAGGGAGAATCCCCCCGTGTAGCAGCAGAGGTCGAGCACGCGCGCACCTTTCGAGAATGTCGCGATCGCCCTGCGGTTGTCGCGCTGGTCGCAGAAAAAGCCCGTCTTGTGGCCCCCGGCAAAATCAACCTCGTAGCGCACCCCGTTCTCGCGGATCTTCACGGCACGCGGGGCCGCCGCGTTGGTCTCGTTGAACGTGGAGGGCTTGATGCCCTCGAGGCTCCCGAGGTCGTGGTCCACCTGGACGCGCGCGAACTTCGTGCCCGCCAGCTCGTGCAGGAGCGGCAGCCAATCTGGGAGCCTCTGCGCGATCCCGAGGCTGAACACCTCGCACAGGAGCACGTCGGCGTACCGGTCGATCGTCAGGCCGCTCAACCCGTCGCCGTCGGAGTTGACAAGGCGATAGGCGTCCGTCTCGGCGTCGAGCTTGAAAAGGTCGCGGCGCAGCCCCACGGCGCGCCGGATCGCCCTCTCGAAGTAGTCCTCCCCGATCGGCTCGGTGCCGTGCACGACGACCCGGAGCGGGATCTTGGCCCGAGGATTGAAAATGCCCGCCCCCACCCGCTCGCCGTTCTTGTCGTAGACGGATACCCAGTCGCCGGGGCGCGCGTCCGGCGACACGTTGCCGAGCAGGCGCGGAAAGACCGCAGGCTGGAAGGTGACGTATTTCAGCTGCGCCCAAGGCCGCGACCAGGACGATCGGTCGACCACGGTGGACACGACCCGTCGGAGCCGGGTCAGGCCACCCGCTCGACGATGGCCGGGGGCGGTGTCGGGCGCTTCGGGGCGAGGCGGTAGGCGTTCTTGAAGTACTCGAGCGCCTGCTCGAGCTTCGCCTCGTCGTTGTAATGGATCATCATCAGCGGCTCGCCCTGCTTCACCTGGGTTCCGACCTTCTTGATCTCGGACACGCCGACCGAATGGTCGATCTTGTCGTGCGCGTTCTCCCTGCCGGCCCCGAGCAGGTGCACGCCGCGGGCGATCATCGCCGCGTTGATGGTGTGGACATAGCCGCGCTTTGGCGCCGGAAGCTTACGGATATGCCTGGCCTGCGGGAACTTATCCGGATGGTCGATGTAGGAGGTGTCTCCGCCCTGCGCCCTGACCAGCTCCTTGAACTTCTCGAGCGCCGATCCGTCGGTCAGGTGGCGCTGGACGGTCTGCTTGGCCGAAAGCGTCGAACCGGCGACACCGGCCAGGCGGACGATCTCCATGCCGAGCTTGAGCACGAGCTCCTTCACGTCCTCGGGGCCCTCGCCCTTCAGCAGCTGGATCGCCTCCTTCACCTCGAGCGCCGTCCCCACGGAGTCGCCGAGCGGCTGGTTCATGTCCGTCACGAGCGCGACGCAGCGGCGCTTCATCGAGCGGCCGACGCGCGTCATCGAGCGGGCAAGCTGCTTGGCCTGCTCCAGGTCCTTGATGAACGAGCCGTTGCCCCACTTCACGTCGATTACGAGCCCCTCGGCCCCCTCGGCCAACTTCTTCGAAAGGACGCTGCCCGTGATGAGCGGAAGGCTCGGGATCGTGCCCGTGTCCTTGCGCAGCTCGTAGAGCTTTGCGTCGGCGGGAGCCAGGTCCTCGTTCTGGGCGACGATGGCCCCCCCGATCTTGGCCAGCTGGAGTGCGAACTGCTCGTTTGTCTGGTGCCCCTTGAAACCGGGGATGGCCGCGAGCTTCTCAAGCGTGTTGATGACGTAGTCGTGCTCGACCCCGCACATCATCGGGACGACGACGCCGGAGGCCATCGCGAGCGGGACGAGCACAAGCGCGGTCTTGTCGCCCACTCCGCCGGTCGAATACTTGTCGATTTTCGGCTTCGCGATGTGTGACAGGTCGATCACCTCGCCCGAAAGCATCATCTCCTCGGTGAGGTCCGCCGTCTCCTGCGCCGACATGCCCGAGAAGTAGATCGCCATGGCGAGCGCGGCCAGCTGATGGAGCGGCATTTCGCCGTCGAGCGTGCTGTCGATGATGTACCGGATCTCCTCCTGCGTGAACTCTCCCCCGTCTCTCTTCTTCTCAATCAAGAAGTTAAACGTGGGCTTGATGAAGCGGCGTGCGGGAATGTTGCGTTTGCTCGTCATGGAGTTGATGGGCGGCTGAGGGAGGGGCCCCGGGGCGGGGAAAGCGTACGACCCAATACGCATCCCTGAAAATGTCGAGTCAAAACGACCCATAGACTCTTGCCTTGCGCCTGCCGCCAGCTGGATGGTGAAGTGACCGGATGCACCTTGCCTTCGATTTGATCGGCGAGCTGGAAAGGGCTCTGAAGGCCGCCGCGGGCGGCGATCCCGCGACGTTTGAGCCCGGCGTGCGCACCGCCGACCCGAGGCATGGCGACTTCCAGGCGAACGGCGTGCTGGCGGCCGCCAAGAGGTCAGGAAAGCCGCCGCGGCCGATGGCGGAGGCGATCGCCTCCGCCCTGACCGACGACGTCCGCGGAGGATTCGAGGTGTCCGTCTCCGGGCCGGGCTTCATCAACTTCGCGGCTCGGCCGCCCCTCCTGATCGCCTGGCTCCAGGCCCACCGGTCCAGGGAGGACCTGGCCTCGGGGGCCTCGGCGGCGCACGCCGGGGAAACCTGGGTCGTCGACTACAGCTCGCCCAACACCGCAAAGCAGATGCATGTCGGCCACCTGCGCTCGGCGGTGATCGGGGAGGCCATCGCGCGGCTTCTCGGGTTCACGGGTGCGCGGGTCGTGCGCGACAACCACATCGGCGACTGGGGCACCCAGTACGGCAAGCTGATCTGGGCCTGCAAACGCCACCTGGACGAGGCGGCGCTCGCGCGCGACGCGATAGAGGAGTTCGAGCGCCTTTATAAGGTCGGCAATTCCGCGGCCGAATCGGACGCGGCCGTCATGGAGGCGGCGCGGGCCGAGCTCGTGAAGCTCCAGGCGGGCGACCCCGAGAACCTCGCTCTGTGGAGGCGCATCAACGAGGCGAGCCTCGCGGCGTTCCAGCGGATCTACGGCCGGCTCGGGATCCGATTTGACGAGACGCTGGGCGAAAGCTTCTACAACGACAAGGTCGGGCGCGTCTATGCGGAGCTATCCGCCGCCGGGATTTCGACGCAGAGCGAGGGCGCGCAAGTCGTTTTCCACCCGGAACATCCGCGATTCAAGACCCAGCCCATGATCGTGCGCAAGTCGGACGGTGCCGCCAATTACGCGACGACCGACCTTGCGACAATCCTGTACCGGTTCGAGCACTTTGGGGCAAACGGCATCCTTTACGTAGTCGACAAGCGCCAGGGGGACCATTTCGAGCAGCTTTTCCTCACCGCGCGCACGTGGTTTGTTAAGCTGGGCCGGCCCCTGCCGAAGCTCGAGCACGTCGACTTCGGGACCGTGCTCGGCGAGGACGGAAAGCCGCTCAAGACGCGCACGGGCGACCACGTCAAGCTCGGCGACCTGCTCGACGAGGCCGCGCAACGGGCGTTCGCGCTCGTGACCGGCAAGAGCCCGGAGTTTTCCGAGGAAGAGCGCCGGACCATCGCCGAGATCGTGGGCGTCGGCTCCGTGCAATACGCCGACCTCTCGCAGAACCGCTCGAGCGACTACGTCTTTTCTTGGGACAAGATGATCTCCCTGGAGGGCAACACCGCGGCCTACCTGCTCTACGCGCTCGCCCGGATCCGCTCAATATTCCGGCGACACGGGCTCGAATGCGGCGATCCCGCCGCCGAGTCGGGGGCCGACGCCTTCCAGACGCCAGGCGAAATCGCCCTGGCCCGGAAGCTCGTGAAGTTCTCCGACGCCCTGCGCCTCTCCATGGAGACGCTCCGCCCGCACTTCCTCTGCCTCTACCTGTACGAGCTCGCAGGGGATTTCAGCACATTCTACAATGCCGACAAGGTGATCGTCCCCGAGCCGGCTGCCCGCGCCCGCCGGCTCCTGCTTTGCGCGCGGACGCTCCTCTTCCTGGAGACCGGCCTAGACCTCCTCGGGCTTCGCACGCTGGAGCGGATGTGAGCAAAACGCGCTTGCCGCCCAAAGCGCGCAGGACCACCCTCCCTATTCAATGGCCACGCAGGAATACTACATTCGCGAGGCGTCGGAAAACGAGGCGCGCGGTCCCTTCAACGTCGAGCAGCTCATTTCTCTGGCGGAGACCGGCCAGGTCACGGTCGAAACGCTCTGGTATGACGCGGCCTTGGAGGACTGGACCGCGATCGGCGCCACCGAGGAGCTCAAGAGCTCCCTGTTCCCCGAGAAGCGCAAGCTCCGCATGAAGATGAAGGAGGCCCCCTCTCCGACCCGGAGGTCCGACATGCTCGCGCCCATCACGATTGAGGACATGCTCGCGGGGGCGGAGGGAAAGACCGCCGAGACGAGGCACCGGGTTGATCCCGCAATAATGCAGGCCCACGCAGCCAGGATCGGGATGTGGGCAGCGGTCCTGTGCCTCGTGCTCGCAGCCGCCGGCGAGCTCCTGCCCGCCGCCGACGCGATCCAGGCCCTGGACGTGACTAAGCTCGCCGAGCAGCCGCTCGTACTCCTCGGCGCGATCGACCTCTTCACTGCAGTCATGCTCGGTCTCGGCGTCGTTGCCTTCTACCCCTTTGTCCGCTTCCGGGCAGCGCTCGGGCTGGGATTGTTCGGGTTCGTGTACTTCACCCAGGGCCTCAACCTCCCGCTGATCGCCGTGATCGGGGGATCCGGAGGCCTCTTCTTGGTGACGGTGTGCATGAACATGTTTCCGGTCATCGTCGTGTCGTTGCTCGGAATCGCGGGGATGGCGGGAGCCTCGTACTTCCTGTTGTCAGTCTGACGGACCGAAATGCCGTTCCAAGGCATCGGAACGAGGATATCCCTCCTTTGGCACAAGGACATCTGGCAGGCGTCGCTCCTGTCGGACCGGTCACCCAGGGGCCGGTTCTACGCGCTGCTGAGGGTCGTCTCCATTTCGGCCACGTCATTCTTCGAGACAAAGACGCTCAGCCGGGCCGCGGACCTGAGCTTCAGCTCCATGCTCGGCCTCGGGCCGCTGATCGCGATCGCCATGCTGGTCGCCTCCACCGTCCTCGGCGAAAGGAATCCCAACCTGGCAGCCGATGCGCTGAACCGCGTGATTACGTTCGTCGCGCCGCAGCTTAACCAGTATGAGAACCCGAACAATGGCGGCGCGGTGGCGGTCAATCCGCAGCTCGTCGCGTTGATCGACGGCTTCATAAAGGGCGCCCGGTCGGACGCGGTGGGCGTCGTCGGAGGCCTCATGCTCGTCGTGATTGTCCTGTTCCTCTTCAAATCCATCGAGGACGCCTTCAACGAAATCTGGGGCGTGCGGCGCGGCCGCGCGCTCCTCACGCGTGTCGTCCTCTACTGGACCGTCCTCACGCTCGGGGGCGTGGTCTTCTTCGCCGCGGTGGCGCTTCTTGGAGCGGGGGCCTTTGTGAACGTGTTCGTCGGGAGGATGCCCTTTGGCGTCGAGATCGCCCGGCTTCTGCGCTGGTCGCTTCCGTTGTTCTCGTTTGTCCTGGTTGCGGCGGTGCTGGTGTCGTTCTACCACGCGATTCCCAACACCCGGGTCCGGTGGGGCGCGGCGCTGTCGGGCGCCATCGTGGTCGCCCTCCTGCTCTCGGCGAACAACTTGCTCGGGGTTCTGTATCTCAGGCGCGTGCTCCTGACCAAGAGCCTGTTCGGTTCGCTCGGGATCATCCCGGTTCTCATGTTCGGCCTCTATGTCTTCTGGCTCTTCGTCCTTGTGGGCGGCCAGATAAGCTACGCCGTACAGAATGTCCATGCCCGCAACAGCCAGCTGGCGTGGGGCGGCCTAAGCGCCGCCAATCGCGAGCGGCTCTCCCTTGCGGTGCTCATGGCGATCTGCCGCCGCTTTCACGCCTGCCAGCCGCCGATGTCGGTCTCCGAGCTCTCCGAGGCGGTGAGGGCGCCCACCCAGGTCCTCAACGAGTGCCTGAACCGGATCGTCGACCTGGGATTCGTGATGTCCGTGCCGCAGGCGCACGGTGCGCACCCCTCCGGAATGCTCTATCAGCCCGCGCGGCCCTTGAACCGGATCACGCTGCTCCAGTTCAAGGCGGCAGCGGACAACCTGGGCTCCGAGCCCGCCAGGTACGCCCTCGCCAAGATGGATCCCGTTGTGGGCGAGTTCGGCGCCGCAATGGAGCGCCTGGGCGAGCAGGCGTTCTTCCGCAAGTCGGTCGAGGAGCTCATCTCGGAGGCGCCGGCGGCCAAATAAAGCGTTGCCAGTGCCGGGGGGCGCCCTAGCCTCCGGTCCCTTTTACACTCATGATTTCGTGGATTCAGCGGTACTTCCAGCGGCACTTCCGGATCATCTTCGGGGTCCTTCTCGCCGTCACCATCATATCGTTCATCTTCACGATCGGCTCGACTCCCGGCATCGGGCGGGCTGACCGCCGCGAGATGACCCGGGACTATTTCGGCCACAACCTGGCTTCCCGGGAGGAGGTCCAGCGCATGATCGAGGACGCGCACCTGAGCTCCTATCTCCAGTACGGATCCGACATCGGAGCCGACCAGGTCCAGAATCTCGCCTTCCAGAGGGCCGCCGCCCTGCATTTTGCGGACGAGATGCACATTCCCATTCCCAACACCGCCGAGGTCACGGATTACATAAAGGGCTTGCCCATTTTCGGCGGGGCCGACGGCCATTTCGACGTTTCGCGCTATGATAAGTTTCGGAACGGACTGAAATCCAATGGCTTCCTATCCGAGGCGGAAATTGCCCGCGTCCTTGCGGAAGATGCGAGGACGGCGAAGATCTTCCAGCTCCTGACCGGCCCCGGCTACGTCCTATCGGGCGAAGTGAGGAACGTGATCGTGAAGGCGGACACGAGCTGGACGATCTCAACCGCAACCGTTGACTATGGAGCGTATGACCCAGGAATAAGCCCCACGAATGAGGAGATTTCAAAGTTCTTCTCCGGCAACTCATTCCGATACACCGTGCCCCCGCGCATCTCGGCGGATTACGTCGACTTCCCCGCAGCGGCCTTCGCGTTGCAGAATCCGCCGACGGATGCCGAGGTCAGGGAATACTACGACGCCCATCCGGAACGCTTCCCGAAGGCCACTTCCGCCAAGGTGCCCGCGGTCAAGCCCGACCCCGCGGCCGACTTCAAGGCGGTCGAGCCGCAGGTGCGCGCCGCGCTCCAGTTCGAGAAGACCAAGCGCCATGCCGTGACGGCAGCCTCCGACTTCGCCTATGCGCTGTACGAAGGCAAGGTCACCCGCGGCACCGCTCTCGACTCATTCCTCGCCGCGCACAAGGCCAAGCCGGCAAGCCTCGCGCCGTTCACGCGTGATTCGGGCCCGGCGGAGTTCGGCGGATCGCGGGATATTGCGAACGCCGCCTTTGCGCTCAACGCAGACCGGTTCTATTCCGAGGGGATTCCAAGCCCAAACGGCGCGGTGGTGCTGATCTGGAGGGAATCGCTCCCCGCCCACGAGCCCCGGCTCGCCGACGTGCGTGACAAGGTTCGCGCGGATGTGATCGATGACATGAAGCGCAAGCGCTTCATCGAGTTCGGCCGGACGCTCAAGGCGGCCACCGAACGGAGGGTCAAGGCCGGGGAATCCTTCGAGAAGGCGGCGGAGGAGGCCGGCGGCGCCGTGAAGCTCGCCGTGAAGGCCTACCCCCCGTTCACGTATCGCGACCAGCCCCGCGACATCGACCAGGCCGTGGTCGGCGCTCTGGACCGCCTCGACAAGGGCGGCGTGTCCGACATGGCGATCACGGCAGACAAGGGGTTTCTCGTGTACGCCGCCGACAAGAATCTCCCCCCCCTTACCGAGTCCAATGCCCGCTTCGTCCAAGTCAGGGCTCAGCTCGCCATCTCCTTTGCACGGGGCGAGTCGTTTGCGGTCCTCGAGGAGCTCGTGGACAGGGAGCTGAAACGGACGGACCCGTCCCTTAAGAAGGAACTTCCGTAGGTGCCGTTCAACCGCGGGTTTCGACCGCCCCGGCCGCCCGGCGCGCCGCACGAAGAAAAAGAGCAACTTTCAGGCCCTCATCGGTGTTGAATCGTGCGTGACGGTCACATTCATTCTATCCAATGCCCCGATCCATCGCCCGCTTAAGCCTCGGCCTGCTCTGCCTATGTTCGGTTTCCCGCATCCGCGCCGCGGACAGATATCCCCCGCTCCCCGCGTTCGGCGACGCCTCGATCCCGGTTGACCTGTCCGGCCAGGTGACGCTCCAGAACTGCGTCGCCCAGGCGCTCGGCCGGAATTTCACGGTCAGGATTCAGCAGTTCAGCGTGATCCAGGCCGCGGACAACGTGGTGATCCAGCAGGCGGTCTTTGAGCCGACGTTCGGGTTCACCGCCGGCCGGCAGGTCGCCGTGACAGCGGTGAACGAGGAGGCGCTGGGCTTGGCGCCCAAGACCACGATCGACACGGGCTCCCTTTCCGTGAGCGACACCGTGATCACGGGCGGAACGCTCACGGCCAACTACCAGCTGCTCCGCTCCGACTACAGCCCGGCATTCTTCCTGCCCAACCCCGCGTTTGCGAGCACAGTCTCCATATCCGTGGCGCAGCCGCTCCTCCAGGGGGCCGGGACCGACTACAACCGCGCCGCGATCGAAAGCGCTAGGCTCGGCGTGAGGATATCCAACCTGAACTTCAAGAGCACGGTGCTCACCATCGTCTACAACGTCGAGACCACCTACTACAACCTGCTCTACCAGCGCGGGCAGTACAAGGTTCAGGAGGAGGAGCTCAGGCAGGCCCAGCAGCTGCTCGACGAGAACACCATCAAGCGCCAGACGGGGGTCCTCACCGACCTCGATGTGATGCAGGCCCGGGCCGGGGTCGCCTCTGCGCAGAACCAGCTTATCCTCGACGAGCAGGCCGTCCATAACAGCGAGGACGCCCTGCTCCAGCTGCTCGGCGACCGCCAGTTCAAGTCGGCGGTCGGCATGGTTGATTTCCCAATCATCGGCGAACCCGAGGTTTCGTTCGAGCGCTCATACAAGCTCGCCCGTGACAACGGGCCGAATCTGGCGGTGGCGCAGGCGACCATAGACCAGTACAAGCTCGCAGCGCTCAAGGCCAAGCGCAACACCCTCCCCGAGCTCAACGTCAACGGCGGCCTCGCGTACAATTCGTATGCCGCGACCGCCGGCCAGTCGGTCACAGGGAGCTGGCCGGGATACAACTGGAACGCGGGCGTGACCTTGAGCATCCCATGGGAAATGCGCGCCAACAGGGCTATCTACCGCCAGGCCGTGGCGGGCGTGCGCAGCCAGGAGGTCGCCTTCGACCAGGCCGACCAGACCCTGGTGGTCCAGGTCAGGGCGGCGATCCGCGGAGTCCAGACCAGCGTCGCCAGCGTCCGCTCCTCCGCGGAGAACACGAAGTTTGCAGCGAAGGCGTACGAACTGCAGAAGGCCGAATTCGACGCCGGTCTTGCAACCAGCTACCTAGTGCTCCAAGCTCAGAACACTCTTGAAACCGCCCGAGTCAGCGAGTTGCAAGCGAAGGTCAATCTACTCTCGGCAATCGCAGACCTGCGTTTCCTGGAGGGCAGTTCGTTGCAGCTTTACCGCATCAGCCTCCCGGAATGACAAGGCCGACGGTGAAGCGGGATTCAGCCTCGTCGAGCTGGCGGTCGTCGTCCTGATAATCGGGATCCTGGCCGCCGCGTCGGTGCCGGCGCTCATGAGGAACACGCTCAACGCCCGTTCGAGCGCGGTGATGAATGACCTGCGCGTCTATGCGGGGGCGTTCCAGGCGTACGCCCAGGAGCACGGCGACTGGCCGCCCGGCGGAGGGGCGCCCGGCGCATTCCCCCCGGGCATGGAGGGCTACCTGAACCAGACGAATTGGGGGCGGCCAACCCCGATCGGGGGCTACTACCAGTTCACGACCCAGAGCCCGCAGGGGGGGGGCCGCTATGCAGCGGTCATCGTCATAGCCTCCTCCGGAGGCAACCAGGTCTCATCGGACTTCATCCAGCTCTCCGACATCGACCGCAAGCTGGATGACGGCAATCTCACCACGGGCAATTTCTTCCTGGGATTCCGCAACTACCCGGTCTTTGTGCTGGAGCACTAGATGTACCAAGTCACCACCTTCCACCTGGGCCCCGACGGGCGACGAGCGAGCGCGAGCAGCGAGAGCTCTGACCGCGGCGAGCTCAGCGCCGAGGAGCTCGTGGTTCTCCTGGACGCGTTCACGGAGATCGATCCCGTCGACAATGAGGACCTCGACCCCCACATCCTCGTGACGGGCCGCAGCACGAAGCTGATCATCCGGACGAGCCGCGACCGGCTGCAGGTCTACGACGGCAGGGACCACGCGGCCCCCGCGGTTGAAATGACCGCGGCCGGCATCGTGGAGCGCCTAGACCAGGCCTCCGAGAGCGTCTCGCCCCTGCCCCAGGACGAGGCCGGGCAGCCCCCCCCGACCGCGCCCCATCGCGGCATCGCGTTCGCCATGCTGGTCGTCGGCCTAGCGCTGAACGGCTACATCCTCTACTCCGTTTTCTATGTCGAGAGCGTCAACAAGAAGCCGGACGTCAAGCTCGTCACCGACGCAGGCGAGGTGAAGGCAAGGCAGGCGACCCTGGCCGGGACCTTCGCGACGGGCAACAGGACGGGCGACCGGATCATCGAGGTCGGGGCGGGCGGGGACGTGCGATTCTACGAGATCGGTGCCAAGGGTCCCATAAACGACTCTAAGGACACCTACCGGGTCGGCCGCCACGACGGGATGCTCTGCCTTTCCACCCCTGACAGCGGCGTCGTCGACCTGGTCGGCGATACCCTCGTCTATTACAAGGACGTCTATACCAAGAGGCGCCCGTCACCGAAGGAATAGGCGCGCCGCGTCCCCGAGCTCGGCCGCGTCCAGGACGGGATGCGGGGGCAGCTGGGTGCGGAACCAGGTCCGCTGCTTCTTCACGAGAGCGCGCGTGTCCCTCGCTATTGCCCCGGTCAGGCCGTCCATGGCTGCGCGCCCTTCCAGGACATCGATTGTCTCGCGATAGCCTATCGCGCACGCCGCGCTTGGATTTGAGCGTAATCCCGTCCCCAGCAACCGCGTCACCTCGCCCACGAGGCCGGCGTTCAGCATCGCTTCGACACGGCTGGCGATCCTCGCATCGAGTTCGGGCCCCTTGCGATCAAGGCGCGCGAGCCTCACCTCCCAGCCGGCGAATAGGAAAGGCGCACGCGCGAATTCCAGCGAGAGCTCGGCCAGTGTCCTCCCCGATGCGAGGCAGCGGCCGAGCGCGCTTGCCACGCGCCGGGGATTGGACGTGTCGAGCCCGCCCAAGCCTCCGGGATTGAGCCGGCCAAGCTCCCCGACCAGTGCGGGCAAACCTCCCGACTCCAGCATGGCGGCTACACGGGCGCGCGTCTCGGGCGGCACATGAAGACCGTCGGCGATGGGGGCGAAGAACGACCTGAGGTAGAATCCGCTGCCCCCGACCACGAGGATCGGGCGCCCGCGCGCCGCTATCTCTTCCGCGGCGTTGAACGCCATTGAGGCATAGAGGGCGGCGTTCATCGGCTCGGCGACGTCCCGGATGTCGATGAGGTGATGGGGCACGCGGCCACGCTCCTCGCGCGTGGGCTTCGCCGTCCCTATGTCCATCCCGCGGTAGAAGAGAAGCGAGTCGCACGAGATGATCTCGGCCGAATTGGCCTCCGCCCACCGGACGGCCCACTCGCTCTTGCCAACCGCCGTGCATCCCGTGAGGACGTGAAGCGTCCGGCCGGCCTCGCGCCGCAAGCTCACGACCGGTCCCGCGTCTCCCATGCGGGAACCGCCCTGTGCCGCCCGCGCTCCTTGGCCGCATAGAGAGCCTTGTCGGCCACGGCGATCAGCTCAGCGGCCGTCTTCGCGTCCGCAGGAAGCGTGGCCACGCCTGCGCTCGCCGTCACGGAGAGGGACAGCCCGTTCCCCAGGGGGGCTGGATTCTGCGCCACCGCGCCAATGGCCCGCTGGGCAACCTCGAGAGCCGACGGCCCGTCGGTCTGGACGAGGATCAGCGCGAATTCCTCGCCCCCGATCCGCGCGACGCGGTCGACGGTGCGAATGGCACCCGCGATCCGGTGCGCCACCTCCCTGAGCACCGCATCACCGGCCGGATGCCCGTGGACGTCGTTGACGGCCTTGAACCGGTCGATGTCGATGATCACAAGGCCCAGCGGGTGCCCGAAGCGCCGGGCGCGATCCTCCTCGTCGGCGAGCATCCGGTCGAATTCGCGCCGGTTGAGGAGACCCGTGAGCTCGTCCCTCGTCGCGAGCCTGCGGAGGGCCTCAAGCGTGTCGCCGAGCTTGAGCGCGTAGCGAAGGGACCTCTCCAGCATGCGAGGGGTGATCTCACCCTTGACCAGGTAATCGAGAGCTCCCGCCTCCATCGCCTGGATGTCGACGCTCTCGGACGACTCGGCCGTGAGAAAGACGATGGGGGTCCGGCATCCATTCTCGGCGGCCTCGCGGATCAGCTGGAGGCCGTCCCGTTCGCCCAGCCGATAGTCGAGCAGGCACACCGCGTAACCGCCGGTCAGGAGGCGGGCCAGGCCGTGCTCGTAGGTCTCGGACCAATCGAGCTCGTAGGCCCCCTTCCGGAAGTTCTTGAAATGGGCCTGGACCAGCCGGAACTGCAGCCGGTCGTCGTCGATGACCAGCACCTTGATCATTTTCTTGCCGTCCCTGCCGCGAGGTCGGCCACCTTCCGGGACAGCGCCGCCCCGATGCCGGCGCGGTCCCCGAGGCCGTCGCGGATCACGTTGACCAGGGCGCTGCCGACGACGACGCCGTCGGCGTGGGCGGCGGCCTGCGCTACCTGCGCCCGCGTCGAGATGCCAAACCCGACCGCGACCGGCAGCGCCGAGTGCAGCCGGATCCGCGCAACCGCCTCGGGGATTCCCCCCGCCAGCTGGTCCCTGACGCCGGTCACGCCCTCGCGCGAAACGTAATAGATGAAGCCGGTCGCGGCTGCCGCGATCCTGGGGAGCCTCTCGTCTGGGGTCGTAGGCGCCACGATGCAGACCGTGTCGAGCCCGTGCACCGCCGAGGCGGCGGCCACCTCCCGGGCCTCCTCCGGGGGAAGGTCAAGGGTGAGCATGCCGTCGACACCCGCCGCCCGCGCCGCCCTGACGAAACTCTCGACGCCGTTCGAAAACACGAGGTTGTAATAGGTGTAGAAGACGACCGGGACAGCGCTCGACTCGCGGACCCGCCCGGCCAGCTCGAACACCCTCGCCAACGTCATCCCCGACTCGAGCGCCCGCTGCGCCGCGAGCTGGTTTGTGAGCCCGTCGGCCAGCGGATCCGAGAACGGGACGCCCAGCTCGAGTATGTCGGCCCCTGCCGCGATCACGGCGCGGCATGCGGAAAGCGACGCATCAAAATCCGGGTCGCCCGCGCAAAGGTACGCGACGAACGCCGCCCGGTTCTCGGCGCGGGCGCGGGCGAAGGCATCTTTGATTCGTGACATCGGAACGTGGTTTCAAGAGCAATTCGCCCGTTCACGCCACCGAAAACTCCACCATGACCGGCCTGTGGTCCGACAGGAACGAGCGCACGACCTCGCTGTGCACCATCCTGCAGCCGGGCGGGATGAAGACAAAGTCGAGGGCGCGCCTAGGAAGAGGAGATGGGAATGTGCGGCCCGTCTGCGGGTGCAGGGTATAGTCGCCGTAGTCGGTCAGGTGGCTCAGGAGCGCCGCGGTCGCATCGTCGCGCGTGTCGGGGTTGTTGAGGTCGCCGCACACGATCGGCGGAACGGACCAGGCGCGCCCGCGCTCCCGCTCCTTTCCCTTCAGCCAGGTCACAAGGTGGTCGAGCTGGACAAGCCTCCGGCGCCTGGAGCCGAAGTGCAGGTGGAGGTTGACCAGGGGCACGATCCGCCCGCCGACGTTGATTTCCACGAACAGGAACCCCTTTTCGCCCAGCTTGCGCTTCCCGAACGCGATCGTCTCCGTCTCGTTGATCGGGAACCGCGAAAGGATCGCGTTGCCATAACTCAGGTTCACCAGCCCGGCGCGCCTGTTGTTGATCCCAAAGGCCGCGTGGGGAAAACCGGCGTGCGTCCGGAGGTAGTCCAGGTGATCGAAGCTTCCGGACCACACCGAGCATTCGTCGATCTCCTGGAGCGCGACCAGGTTGGCGCCGAGCTTGCCGAGGAGGTCCGCGATCCGCCTCAGATTTACGCGAAGCTTGCGCGGCGAGGTGAGCCCCTGGATCGGGGTTAGCCCCCGCCCGTGCGCGATATTGAACGTTACGAGGCGCAGGCGCTGCATTGACACGGGGAACAGTCTTTGCCGCGTGCCGCCCGGAGACAACCGGGAAACGGGTTGACAGCACTTTCAGCGGCCGGGAAAGTCCCCGTTCCTTAGATTTACGGCGGTCATAGCTCAGTTGGTTAGAGCACAAGATTGTGGATCTTGGGGTCGCGGGTTCGAGTCCCGTTGGCCGCCCCATTTTATAGCGAAGAACCTCAGCGACTTCGACTGTTATTCGAAGGGATCCGATTGACTGCGGTCAAATCTGAGGCCGGGAAAGTGCAATGATTTTCGGCGCCGCAATAGGCCCTACCAGCCAGCGGTGAGGGCTTGTTTTTGGATTTGAGCGTCCCCAGCTTACCCCCTGCTCCCCACTTGATGCCCGATACCTTATCAACCCCAAAAGGTGCGGTCTTCCTAAGCTATGCCTCACAGGATGCTGAAGCCGCTAGGCGCATCTGTGAGGCCCTTCGCGCTGCCAGGGTCGAGGTCTGGTTCGACCAGAGCGAAATTCGCGGAGGGGACGCCTGGGACCAGAGCATCCGAAGACAGATCAAGGAATGCGCCCTGTTCATGCCGATCATTTCGGCGCACACCCAGGAAAGGGCTGAAGGCTATTTCCGCCTTGAATGGCATCTCGCGGAGCAGCGTTCGCTCCTGATCGCCAAGGGCCGGCCCTTTATTGTGCCGGTAAACGTGGATAGGACCGATGACCAGGGGGCCCTCGTGCCTGATGCCTTCCTCGCTGTTCAATGGACCAAGTTGCCCGGAGGTGAGACTCCGCCGGCTTTTTGCGAGCGTGTTAAGAAGCTCTTGGCCGGACCACCAAGCGAGGCCGGCCGACAAGCCCCGGCAATGGCAAACCCTTCCTGGCCGCGCCCTGCGAGAGCATCCCGCACGTGGATATTTCCGGCAGTCGCTGGGGTGATCACTTGTCTCGCCCTGGTCATCTGGCAGCCGTGGCGCAAGGGAGAGAAATCGACCCAAGCGGTTCAAGTTGCCTCGTCGGTTTCAGAGGCGCGGCAGCTTGTCGCAAAGGTCTGGGAACAACTTAACAAGACCGAGTTGGGCCCGGAGGAACTCGGAATTGCGGATGGGTTCTGCAAAAGAGCCGCCGAACTCGAACCGGCAAACGCCGAGGCCTGGGCTGCGTGGTCGCAAGTCGACTCGTGGTATATCTATCACAGTTTTGACACCAGCATTGGGCGCCGGGATGCGGCCCGCTCATGCGCGGCCCGCGCACTCAAGCTGGCGCCTTCCTCGTACGAGGCGCGCCTTGCGCAAGCCTGCTATCTGGTCCGCGGTGCGACGGCAGGAACGGGGCAAGGGGAGGTTTCGACATTCGCCCCGGAGGCGAATAGGCTGCTTCATCAGTTGCTTGGAGAGAAGCCGGACGAGCCGCGAGCATTGTTCGCCTTGGGGATTCTGGAGCGAAATCTTGGCCACGTAGACCAGGCCCGGGCCGAATTCTCTCGGCTCGCCAACAATCCGCAATTTTCTGCAACGGCTTGGAGCGAGCTTGCATGGATAGAATACCAAACCGGCTCATGGTCCGCAGTTGAAATGCCACTCGCGCGTTCGCTCGCCATTCAGCCATTTTGGGGAAATCTATTCCTGAAAGTGTTTATCTCCCTGCTTTGGCGTGGGGATATCGCCTCCGCTAAGGCCGCCATGGACGAGCTTCCGGCAACGGTTTTGCAGACGGATATCGGTGTGACGATTGCGAATGCCGTATTTACTTGGCAAAGGAAGCCCGACGATTGGCTCCGGTTCAGCAACAGTCTCGGGCGCGATTGGGTTCAATCAAACGGCAGTGTTTTTGGACCGATTGCAGCCTACAATGGCATAGCTCACCAGATGGCGGGGCGGAACGAAGCCGCGCGCATTGAATGGCAGACGGCCCTGAAGCTGGTCGAGCACCGCCTTGCGGATCAACCCTCAGATGCGGATTTGCTATATTTGAAAGGTAAGTTGCTCGCATATCTAGGGGACTATGCCGAGTCCGAGAAAGCCCTGAACCTGTCTGCGGAGTTTTCGGGAAGGCAACCGTACCTTTTTGACCTTAGAATCGCCGAAGGCCAGCTCGACGCGGCCATGGATATTTTGGAATCGAGGCGGCCTCGCACCGCCGCGGAATTGCGCCTCAATCCCTTTTACGACCCATTACGAAACACTTCGCGTTTCAAAGCCCTTCTCGCCCGCGCCGAAGCCGACCCCAATAGGTCTCCTCAAGCTCCCAAAGGTAACACGGCCACCGTTTCGCAGCCCGCTTCGCGGAACTGACGAGCACGCCGACAAGAACTGCACTTATGTCGGTAGCGTGCCCCGCATTTTAAAAAAACCGCATAAAAGCGCTGCCGTAATGCTGGCGCGATTTAGCCCGAGTGAAGGGCCGAAGAGGCCATTTTCCAGCTACGTAAGTCCTTGTCCCATGCAGGGGCACAAAATTGTGAATCTTGGGGTCGCGGGTTCGAGTCCCGTTGGCCGCCCCATTTTAGCAATTGATAACGAAAGGCCGGCCGATGCGGCCCTTACCAATGAACCGGCTAGACGTGGGCGCCCTCGCCATTGTGTTGCCAGCGGAATCGATTGCCAAAGCTCAAAGAGCAACCTCTCAGTCGCTCGTCCCTCCATTTCCAGCCGAGGCTCCCCAATAGACTTTCCCCAGATTTTGCTCCAACGAAACGGGTCTGGCGGTAATGACGGTGTTGCGGAATACATTCGGAAGCAGGCAGTCCGGGTTTCCTACCCCTCCGCCGAGCGACCAGAGCCTATTCTTCAATTTATACTTGAGTACCGCATTGCTGCGTTGCAGCATGGCTGCATGGCAACCACCATCCCTCTGAGTAAACGCGGTTCACTTACACTGCCTCCTGCCCTCCGTCGCAAACTGGGCTTCGACAAGCTGAGCAATCCCATGGTTCTTGTTGAAGAATGCGAGGGAGGCCTTTTCTTGCAGCCGGCAGTCGCGATGCCCATGCGAGACATTCCCAAGGCAACGATTGACCGATGGATCGCCCGCGACGAAGCGGACATGGCTACCTTTCGAGCTACTCCACGCAAAGTTAAGCGGTGAGGCTATTTCTTGATACCAGCGTTCTCCTGGCTGCATCGGGAACTGGGCAAGGAGCTTCGCGGTTTTTGATTCGCCAGGCAAAATCTCAGAATGGGTATTGGTTTCTGCTGATTACTGCGCCGAGGAAGCACGGCGGAATCTGGCAAAGGTCGGACATTCGGCCGCGGAAGCCTGGAGTTCAATCGTCTCGCCCTCCGTCGAGTTTGCCGCAGTGCGCGTCGCGCTCGACAGGACCTTGGTTTTTCCAAAGGCGAAAGATCGGCCGGTCGTGATCTCGGCGCTCGCTGCGCAATGCGAATGGTTGTTGACGCTCGATGAGACGGATTTTCAAGGGAATCTCGGCCACCAAATTTACGGGATGGCGATCTCAACGCCCGGCAAGTTTTTGTTGGCTCAGAGGAACCTCGGAGTCCTCTGACTAAAGCCCCATTTGTTGCCGCAAACGTGCCACATCGTGCCACATGCCGTCCCTCTGCGCTCTCTGGGCGGGGATAAGTGGCCATCACCTAAGTCCTTGATTCAACGCGAGAGCACAATTTTGTGGATCTTGGGGTCGCGGGTTCGAGTCCCGTTGGCCGCCCCATTTTGATAGCGAGGAAGTTACGGGAAACCAGGGCGCAACTGGCAACGCTTACTGGCAACACGGCCGCTGAAATGCGCAGATGTTCGCTGATGTGCGCGACCTGAGCCGACACGTGAGGTTGTTCCCTTCCGGTCATGCACGAGCAAGCATCGGCGCGAACTGGAGCGCCCGAGATTAGCCACGAGGGAGTCCGTTAGAATTGCCTCCGCCTCCGCAATCTCAGTTTCGGTGAAGATAAAATGCCACGAAACGGAAATGGAGTTCTACGCTACGGGCCGCGACGCCTGTTGATCTTGGCGATTATCCTCCTGACCTCACTCGGGGTGCTCCGCGCCGCGACTGACGAACCACGTCTCGTCGCGGAGACTGTTTTGCAGGCGTGGCGTGTTAGTGGCGCCGTTTACGAAGGAGGAAAAGGTCATAGCCGAGTTCAAGAATTTGGAGATGATTCTCAGAGTTGAACCTACTTTCCCCCGTATAAAACAATCCTAAAGAATTATGGAGTAATGATATACGGAACATATATGCAGACAATGTTATTTTAGCTTCCACCATACCGACTAGTTGGTATGTCGTTTGCCGAAATGAAACCACCAGAATTTTCGGTCGAGGCACCGCACGAGTCAAAGATCAGGCTCCTGAACTCGGCCCTGGATGTCATTCGGGCCAAAGGCTACGCGAGCACGACAGTCGATGACATCTGCCATAGGGCGGGAATTACCAAGGGCAGTTTCTTTCATCACTTCAAGAGCAAGGACGAACTCGCACTCGCCGCTGCCGCATATTGGACATCGTTAACTGAAAGTTTTTTCGCTGAAGCGCCCTACCGCAAAGCGAAGGATCCATTGGACCGCCTCTTCGGGTATCTGGATTTTCGGGGAGAAATCCTTTGCGGCGAGATTCCTGAATACACCTGTCTACTTGGAACGCTGGTTCAGGAAACCTACGAAACACATCCGGAAATCCGATCTGCCTGCGATCGCGGCATGTCCTCGCATATCGCCGCGCTGACAGGAGACATCGAAGGCGCCAAACAACTCTACGCTCCGACGGCGCCGTGGAGTGCGGAGAGCGTTGGATATTTCATCCAATCCGTACTTCAGGGCTCCTTCATCTTCGCGAAGGCCAAGCAAAGCCCTGACGTCGCACGCGAAAACATTGCACACCTTCGGCGTTATTTCGGCCTCCTCTTCGGACAAACAAGACTAAACAACCCTTAGTGACACAAACATGGACACATCCAAAGTCACCACATCAACTGAAGGTCGCGATCTCGTTCTGACACGCATCATTGATGCGCCGCGAGCGAGAATATTCAAGGCGTGGACTGATCCCGAAATGTTAAAGAAGTGGTTTGCGCCGGCCCCTTTGACAACGCCTGTCGTTGAGACAGATGTTCGACCTGGCGGTTCAAGTTTGATCGTGATGCGCGGCCCCGACGGCAGCGAGTTTCCGAACCGCGGCGTCTACCTTGAGGTCGTCGAGAACGAGCGGCTAGTCTTCACGAATGCCTACACTAGGGCCTGGGAGCCCTCGGATAAGCCGTTCATGACAGTGATCCTCACCTTCGAGGACAAAGGTCGCAGCACCAAATATACGGCGCTGGTGAGACACTGGACAGTTGAGGATCGCGAGGCACACGAGAAAATGGGCTTCCACAAAGGATGGGCGATTTGCACTGAACAATTGGCGGCTTTGGTTACGAGCGGTTGAAATTAGGAGGATGCCATGATCACGGATGCAAATATTCAAGGGCGCGAAGCTAATGCCCGAAATGCGGGCTGGTTTGCTCGGAATGGGCCAATCGCCGCACGAGTCCTAATGGGGCTTATCTTCCTCGTTTTCGGACTCAACATGCTTTTGAGTTTTCTCCCCCAACCTCCAAAGCCGCTGCCCGACGGTGCCACCGCTTTCGCGGGCGCGCTGATCAAGAGTGGCTACCTTTTCCAATTGACCGCGTGGACGGAGGTCATCTGCGGAGCCCTCCTTTTGACGAACCTATTCGTTCCGCTAGCCTTGGCGTTCATCGCGCCGGTCGTAGTCAACATCGTCGCCTTCCATGTTTTTCTAGCGCCATCTGGTCTTGTGGTGGCAGTCGTCGTCTTGGCCATTAATGTCTATTTGGCCTTGGCTTACCGCCGCGTCTACCGCCCCATGCTCGCGGCCCGAGTCAAACTGTGATCACACCATTGGTCATACTCGCAGCATTAGTGACCTTCGCCGCTTGGGATAGCAGCGACCGTGCAGGGTAGTGAAGCAGCAATTCCAAATTCCAGCGGATGGATCGTGTCCCAATGTTCAGGTGAACAAGCATCAGTTGATCGAATAGGAGGTCTTCATGGGACACCGATTCCGGCGAGTGCTATAAGACCCGAATAACAGACGCCCGACAAGCCCGCTCGAGCCTAAATTCCCCTGAGAAAGCTAGCTGATCGGTTGTGTCTTCTCATCCTGAAGATCATCGGAATATGTTTCCAACCGTTCCTCCCGAGGAATTGGGCTTCCCTTTTTGCCTTTTGCGGCCTCAGCGAACCAAGAGCACAAGCCAAAAGCATTATGAAAAAAGCCAAAAAGAAATCTGCCTCCATCAAACCTGGAGGAATTGATGAATACATCGCCGATTGCCCGGGACAGGTACAAGGCAAATTGGCGATCATGAGGGCCACAATACAGGCAGTGGCTCCGGATGCCATCGAGACTGTCAGCTATTTCGATATGCCGGGATATTCATACGAGGGCTACGACTATAACGGCATGTTTGCCTGGTTTAGCTTTAAGGCACCCTTTGTGCGTCTGCACGTTCGCCCGCAGGCGCTCGTAGATCACAAAAAGGAACTTAAAGGATACCTCACGACAAAAGCGGTAGTCAGTTTTTCCGCCGGGAAGACGATTCCAAAGGCTCTGGTAAAGAAACTTGTGAGGGCGAGTCTGAAATCGATGAGGGAGAAGGCTGATTAACGCCGTTCAATTAGACCTGTTTTAATCGATCGTTGAGCAACCAACGGAGCCCTCCGCACAACTTGTTTTCGGCTAGCAGCGACCGCGCAGTGTGTGAGGCTGCAGTTCTAGATTCCAGCCGATGGGTCGTCTCCCACTGTTCAGGCGGCCTAGAATCGGTTGTTCGCAAAATGGTGGGAACAAAAACTGAGCGGATTAATCCCACTTGGCGCATGAAACTGATCCTGCGCAGAGAGCTGCCCGAGCCATTGTGGCGAAGGCTAAGAAAATTAACCGCTCGCGTGATAAAACCCGCAGGTGGCCTCTGCGCGGGCGACCGCCGAAAGATGACCGGCTCATGCTCACCGCGATATTCTACGTCCTGCGAACGGGTATACCGTGGCGCGACCTGCCGGAGCAGTTTGGCCCGTGGAGCTCGGTCTACTCGCGGTTTCGTCGATGGTGTGCTGACGGGCTCTTCGCCCGGATGCTTGCGATAGTCGCAGCGAGAGCCACAGGTCAACTGCGGCATATCGATTGCTCGCACATCAAATTGCATCAGGACGGTGCGAACCCGTGCGGCGGCCAAGCTGCCCAAGCGATCGATCGCACTAAAGGTGGAATCAATACGAAGCTTGCCGCGATCGTTGAGGGAGGTGGGCGAGCCGTGGCGCTCGGCTTAGCCGAGGGCCAACGTCACGATCTTTACGCGGTCGATCCGCTCTTGCGATGCTTGCGCCACCGCCGTGAAGTCGCCGATAAAGGTTTCGATGCCGACACGTTTCGGGCGCGCCTGTGCAGACAGCGTACGCGGGTCTGTATCCCTGCGAAGCGCTCTCGCCGTTGGCCAGTGGCCTTTCACCGCGGCTACTACCGGATGCGCCATAAAGTCGAAGACTTCTTCTGCCGTCTCAAACGCTACCGGCGCCTTAGCACCCGTTACGAGAAACTTGCCATCACGTTTCTCGCCTTCGTTCAGCTCGCGGCGGTTGTTGATTGGCTCATTTATTGATTTTGCAAACACGGCCTAGCCATAGAAACGTGCCACATCGTGCCACATGCCATCCCTAGGCTGGGAGGGGATGGAGCCGAGAGGCTGTTTCACAAAGCGTTTATTTCCAACGAGAGCACAAAATTGTGGATCTTGGGGTCGCGGGTTCGAGTCCCGTTGGCCGCCCCATTTTAGGAAAGCTCGGGGCTGGCAAGCGGGCGGATCACCCGTCGCCAGCCATGACGGCAAGGTCGCCAGACTGCGATCCATCACAGGCGTGTGGCGTGTCTTGCAGCCCCGGCTTTGGTCTGGCCAGCGACGACTTGGCTCCTCACTTTCACTCCTGGTCCGCGCTTCATGACAAACAGTTCCGCATCCATCGTATCCAAAGGGGCGGTCTTTCTGAGCTACGCCCGCGAGGACACCTCGGCAGCGCAGCGGATTTCAGAGGCACTCCGAAGCCATGACATTGAGGTCTGGTTCGACCAGAGTGAGCTCCGAGGTGGCGACGCCTGGGATCAGAAAATCCGGCGCCAAATCAAGGAGTGCGCCCTGTTTGTACCGCTGATATCCGCGCAAACCCAGGAACGCGGCGAGGGCTACTTCCGGCGGGAATGGAAGCTGGGAGCCGAGCGCACGCACGACATGGCTGCGGGAATGGCCTTCCTATTTCCGGTCTCAATCGACAACACCACAGAGCAGCGTGCATCTGTGCCCGACGAGTTCCTTCGCGCGCAATGGACCCGGCTTCCCAGCGGGCTGCCGACACCGCAGTTTGTCGAGCAGGTAAGACGACTGCTCGGCGGATCGCGCCAGCGTGCCGGATTGGCCCCGAAACAAGAATCTGCGCTCGTCCCCAAGGTCGGTGCTAAATCGATCGCCGTGCTTGCGTTCGCGAATCTCAGCCGCGATCCGGAGAATGAATACTTCAGCGACGGCATCAGCGAGGAGCTGCTCACGTGCTGGCCAAGATACCGGGGCTGAAGGTGTCGGCGCGGACCTCAGCGTTTCACTTCAAGGGCAAGGACACGCCCATTCCCGAGATCGCAAGGCAGCTGGGTGTCGCCTTCGTGGTCGAGGGCAGCGTGCGCAAGTCGGGGAGCCAGGTGAGGATCACGGCCCAGCTCATCAATGCCGCGGACGGCTTTCATGTGTGGTCGGACACGTTTACCCGCGAGCTAAGAGACATATTCGCCGTGCAGGACGAGATCGCTGGGCTGATAGCGCAAAACCTGCAGCTTAGGCTCGGCGAATCAGCGCGCCCAGCAATGCCAGTGAATCCGGAGGCCCACGGACTTGTCCTCGAAGGACGCCACTTCTGGACGCTGCGGACAGAAGCTGGCTTCACGCGCGCGAACGAGGCCTTTGAGCGGGCATTGAAAATCGATCCGCAGTTTGCGCCGGCACACGCCGGATTGGCCGATGTCTCGGCGGTGCGCGCATGGTATGGATCATTGGGTGGGTCCTTCAGCATCAGGGGGCAACTCAGGCATGCGACAGTCGAAGCCAAGGTCGCTCTCGACATTGACCCGTCGCTTGCCGGGGCACACGCCGCCATGGCCGTCGTGTCCTATATCGAACATCGATGGGCTGATGCGGAGAGTCAGTTCCAGCGGGCATTCCAGCTCAATTCAAACTACGCGGTCGCCTACCACTGGCATTCCCATCTACTGGCTGCACAGGGCCGCCTCGACGAGGCGCTTGCCGAGCTTGAGAAGTCCATCGCGCTAGATCCTCTTTCATTTGTCACCCTCGTCATCTATGCGAGCCAGCTGAACTTTGCGCGACGGTATGACGATGTCATTCTCGTCACCGACCGGGCGCTGGCGCTTCAAAGCACGGTCATTGCCCCGCTTTATGGTGCCCGGGCGGCCGCGTTCCTCGGCCTAGGGCGGAAAGAGGAGGCAGTGGCTGCGGCCCGCGTTGTAGAAAGAGAGGAGCTTTGGTGGATGCGATGGTGGGCCAGCGAAGAAGCACTGTATGTCCTTGCGCAGACGGGTTCAGAAAGCGAGGCGGCCAAACTGTGCGAGAAATGGGGCAAGAAGTTGGAGGTCGACAGTGCCTTGCATGGGCCGATGCTCCGGGCACTGGGCCTTTTCGACGAGGCGCTGCCATTCCTCGAGCGGACGCCGCCCTCTATGTTTTCCCGATTCTACTACCTCCCAATCTGGGACGGCGTGCGCGACGACCCGCGCTTTCGCCAGCTAATCGCGAGGCTTGGCTGCGAAGCTGAATACCGGACCGGCCGCGAAACCCTAACTCGAATGCTGCGGGAGCGGAATACGAACGACGCCCCGCGGATTCGGTAGTGCGGCTAGTTAGGTTGCCAAGAGGTTGCCCAATCCCCCACTTTTCATTCCCCTACTTGCTCCTTGCTGCTTACTGTTCCCGGTTCAAAGAAATTAACATTCAACCAAGTGCGCGTTCTCTAACGACTTGGCTTCGGTAAGTTCCGGCGGTTCGAGTCCCGTTGGCCGCCCCATTTTATAGCGAACAACGTCAGCGACTTCGAATGAAATTCGAAGGAATCCGCAGGACAGGGGCTCAATCCGGAGGCTGAAAAATGCTATGACTTGATTGCCTGCGTCGCACCGGCAGGCCGCCCAAACTAGCAGTGAGTCTGACGGTGCACCGATTTGACGGGCAACGTACTTCTGAGCACAGTGTGAGCTAGCCCAAAGCGAACCACCCTCGCAGCGAAACGTCAATTGCTCGCATGTCGGATGTCGACAACCTACCGATCGACTGAGCAATCCGTTCCCGGCGCAAGGAGCTCACCTTATCCACCATGACTTCAGAGGGCTCGTTTAGGCCATTGTTTTTATCTGGGGCAATCATGATACGAAACATGCGAAGGCCTGTCAGGTGCGTTGTCAGCGGACAAACTGTGACGGACGCGTGGGATTCGAGATAGGGTCCCGCCTGTACGATCACGACAGGGCGCGGCTTTCCGAAGTCACCCGGAACGATAGCTGCAACGACATCCCCTCGCGCCAATGTCATCGACCGGGAAGATCTCTCTCAATCATCTCGTCCCAGGCAGAATCCGGGCGATCAAGCTTCGCTGCCAACTGCGACTGGCGCCGGGCCTCTGTTTCGTAAACAGCTTGATCGTCCTCCCTCAGGTATAACTCAAGGGCGTCAATAATAACTCTGTTCCGGCCACTACCTGCCGAAACTGCCTTTCGATCTATCCTTCTCTTCAGATCTCGCGGAAGGCGGACGCTTGTGGTGATGGACTTTTGCACACAAGAATCTTGATGTGTGTTGCACTGTGTTGCAATGACGATTCATATGGGAGCTGCGAAAATCTTTCTTGCGGCTCGGTCCACCAAGCAATCAGCGAATGGATGCTATCTGTTTCGGTCCATGTATCGGGCCACCGGGCGACCTCGCAGAGGAACGAGTGGAAATCCTCACAACGCCCGTGCCATAAAGTGCCATGAAAATCCCGAGCTAAAGCCGCTTTGAGCCTATTTTGCACAGGCTAAACCGTTGATAGACGCCCGAGCACAAAATTGTGAATCTTGAGGTCGCGGGTTCGAGTCCCGTTGGGCGCCCCATTTTAGTCCAGTTCGATAACAGGTGCAGATCTGCTCAAAGCTCAGGCTCCCGATCCTTTGCCTTTTCTCCTTTATCTGGCAGGAAATCGTCAAGTGACCATTCTGAGCGCGATTTGTTCTCTTTGCCTATAGAGTCGGGCCGGCTAACGCCAGGAAGCGGTCTCAGCTCAAATGGCGGATTCTGACGCGCCTCCAGATCCGATAAAGGAGCAATGCTTGGTAATCGAAATTGAACAAATCGAGCGACTTTCTGCAATTTCGATTGAGTTAGCTCCGGTGGAAACAGGTTTGTGAGATTAAAACCGTGCTTTTTCGCGAGCACGAGGTTTTGAGGATTCACCCATAGGTCCCGAGCATTTTCAAGCAGGTCTACGTATGCGCGTTCGGTGATCTCTCCCAGTATGGCCCTGTTGTGCGCCTCGCGAAGATATTCGCGAACACATGGGACCAACATTTGAACATGACGGACATCCTGGCGCCGAGCCTGGTCAATTTGAGCAACGTTCGCGAGCTTCGCCTTCAAAAGTACTATTGGAGACAGGACTCGGTAAACGTGCCCAGGGCGAAGCTCCAATAGATCAGGATCGGAAAGGTCCCTTGGCATAAGACCGTTTACACTATTGATGACTTCGACAAGCAGCCGCTCCTTGTTGGGGAGCTCCTTAGTAAGCATCGCGATGGCGATTGTTCGTGGCTCGTTATAACAAGTGAGCTTCCAGCTTGTGGTTGCAGCAATTCGCTCCGCCATCGCCCGGTCGCCGAATATGTCTGCGTCCTTGCTCATAAACGGACGCAACGGATCAAGCCCAGGCACCGCAGACGCGTAATGCTCCGCCCAAAGATTTACAGCCTGTCCACCTACGAGTATAGGCTTCTCCGGAGAATTGAGGACTTCGGCGAAGGCCGAAAGTTCATGCTGATCGGGCATGTTGGCCGAAATGTACAATGCGAGAATTAACTGCAGTCCCCACTGCGGAATTCTCTCGTTGCACCTGCTCGGCCGTCGCCAATCGAAACTTGATTCTGGCAGCGTCCCATTCGCGGCAGAGTGCCTTGTATTCGGCGATGCTTTCGGCAGTAATAATTTGCGGAAACACCGGCGCCGGCGGCAATGTGTCGGGTGTCTTCATTGAGGTAACGTCGATGCTCTTAACAGCGACCATCGGCCATCGAGTAGCCGGTGTCAATTCAAGCAGCTGATCTGGATCCCCGTCAGGCCAATCCGCATTTGCTTCCGCATTTGGACGTTTGCGGGAGTCCAAACCTGCTCTTGGTGCTTCTGTACGTGCCACATCGTACCACACTGTTTTCGCTCTATCAAAGTAGGCGAACAATAGTTGGACTTTCCTAAGCCGATTGCCGTCAATATGGACATAATTTCGTCGGGGAGATGGGCTTCTCCAGTGGAACCGGAGTGGAACACTTTTCCCCGGGCAAAGGCCTGAAAGCGCCATTTTGACGCCGCGCAAGGTGTTCATTTGCAGAGGCGCACAGAATTGTGAATCTTGGGGTCGCGGGTTCGAGTCCCGTTGGCCGCCCCATTTTAGATCCTCCTCTGCGAAGGGGGGACTCTATTTCTTGAAAAGCATGTTCCCCAGAAACTGCGTGTGCACCTTCGTGCCACGTTTCGCAGAAATTGAGCTTCCCGATGGCAAGGTCGGGCGATTGAGCCGTGAAGCGGCAATGAAGGCGGCGCGGAATGCAGTCGGACGCAGGTAGTCCGGCATCCCAACACCTCCGCCGACTGACCAGAGCAGAATTCCTCAATTTGCACTTGAGTACCGCATTGCCACGCTGCAGTATTGCTGCATGGCAACCACCGTTCCTCTGAGCAAACGTGGCTCTCTAACATTGCCTCCTGCCCTCCGTCGCAAATTGGGTTTCGATAAGCTTAGCAACCCCATGGTTCTTGTTGAAGAATGCGAGGGAGGTCTTTTCTTACAGCCGGCCGTCGCGATGCCCATGCGAGACATTCCCAAGGCTATAATCGACCGATGGATCGCCCGCGACGAAGCGGACATGGCTACCTTTCGAGCTACTCCCCGCAAAGTTAAGCGGTGAGGCTTTTCCTTGATACCAGCGTTCTCCTGGCTGCATCGGGAACTGGGCAAGGAGCTTCGCGGTTCTTGATTCGCCGAGCCAACGCGCTGAATTGGGTATTGGTTTCTACTGATTACTGCGCCGAGGAAGCACGGCGGAATTTGGCAAAGATTGGACATTCAGCCGCAGAAGCCTGGAGTTCAATCGTCTCGCCCGCCGTCGAGTTTACCGCCACGCGCGTGGCGCTCGACAAGCCCTTAGTTGTTCCAAAAGCGAAAGATCGACCGGTCGTGATCTCGGCGCTTGCCGCGCAGTGCGAATGGTTGTTGACGCTCGATGAGAAGGATTTCCAAGGAAATCTCGGTCACCAGATTTACGGGATGGCGATCTCAACGCCCGGCAAGTTTTTGTTGGCTCAGAGGAATCTCGGCATCCTCTGATTGAAACCCCATTTGTTGCCACAAACGTGCCACATTGCCTTCGCTCTGTCAGAGTAGACGAACAAGAGTTGGACTTTCCTAAGCCGCTTATCGTCAATATGGGCACAGTTTTGTGGATCTTGGGGTCGCGGGTTCGATTCCCGTTGGCCGCCCATCCTTGAAACCCCCTCGGAGGCGAGGGGGTTCTTGGCGTCCGAACAGGCTTGCCTTCCTGAGAAGACCGCGCCGTCGTCTGGCCGTGAATTGGCCCTGGTTGTACCAAGTTAATACGCAGGAAGGCCCCCGCTGGCGCGTCGACACCGGCACCGGGAACGCGAAGCCCCGTAAGCGCTACACGTTCCCCTCCCGCAAACATGCCGAAAGGAAGCAGGCCGAGTTGGCGCGCATCTACGCCGACTACGGCCGCTCGGGCTTTATGACGGACGAGGACCGGGCCGACGTGCTCTCGGCCCGGCGCAAGCTTCGGGAGGCTAAGCTGCCGGCCACGCTCGCTGAGGTAACCAACTTCCACCTCCTACACAAGAAGCCGCACGGGGGCGACGCACCTTAGGGACGCCAGCCCCAACCGGAGAACACCCGCATGCCCACGTCCGCAAGAAAGCCCCAAGACCCCAATCTTCCCCCCAACTACGCCCGAGTGGAGGGCAGCGAACGAAGGCCGCCCAGTGTGGCCCGGCGCACGGGCCCGGCCGATGACGGCGAAATCGGGACGATCAGCGTGTACGTGCGTCGGCGCCCGGATGCTCCGAAGGTCCCTGACCTCGCGGACTGGGCCAAGCCCTTTGGGGCGAGGCCCAAGCACATTTCACGGGAGCAGCTTGCCGCCACCTATGGCGCCCTCCCCGCCGACCTGGAAAAGGTGGCGGCATTTCTGCGCAGCCACGGCTTCACGATCCGGGAGACGCACACCGGCCGCCGGGTCGTCACCGCCTCCGGGACCGTCGCCCAGATGAAAGAGGCCTTTTCGGTCGACCTGGGAAAATACGAGTCGACAGCGGAGACCTTCCGCGGCCGCGAGGGGTTCGTGCACGTGCCCGCCGAACTGGTTGGGATCGTCATGAGCGTGCACGGGCTCGATACCCGGACCGTGAGTGCCCGCCGACATCCCCGGAACCGCCCTTCCGGCAACCCTGCGCCGGGCGGCACGAACCTCATGACCCCGCCCCAGGTCGCCAAGCTCTACAATTTCCCGCCGGGCACCGGCAGCGGCCAGACAATCGGCATCATCGAGTTCGGCGGGGGCTATGTCGTCAATGCGACGACGAAGGCTCCGACTGACATCGATTCCTTCTTCAGCGGGCTCGGACTCACCACCCCGAAGCTGACAGCCGTCTCGGTCGACAGCGCCACGAATTCCCCGGCAGGCAGCGCGACCAACGTCTGGGACCAGGATCCCGACGTCGAGGTGGCCCTGGACATCGACGTGGCCGGATCCGTGGCCCCCGGCGCCGCGCTCGCCGTGTATTTTGCGCCCAACCAGACCGACAAGTGGATGGACGCGGTGACCACCGCGATCCACGACACCACCAACAAGCCGACCGTCATCTCGATCAGCTGGGGCGGCGACGAGTCCGGCTGGCCGGACGGCGACCGCAGTTCCTTCCAGGATGCCCTGAAGGACGCGGCCCTCCTCGGCGTCACCGTGCTCATCGCGACCGGCGACAACGGAACGAACCAGGGCGTGAACGACGGCAGCGCCCACGTCCAGTACCCCTCCTCCGACCCGTGGGCGCTTGCCTGCGGCGGCACCTACATTGCCAACGTCTCCGGCTCAACCTTCACCGAGGGGACCTGGAACGACGCAGGGGCCTCGTGCGGCGGCGTGAGCGTCAAGTATGGCACCCAGGCCTACCAGGACGGCGCGAACGTCCCCCCATCGGTCAACGACGACAAGACCAAGGGCCGGGGCCTCCCCGACGTTTCAGGCAACGCGAGCCCGTTCAGCGGCTACACGCTATTCCTGTACGGCTCCCAGACGACCTCCCTGAAAGTCACGAAGGGCTCCGACAAGGGGAGCAACTTCGGGTCGGTCGGCGGCACCAGCGCCGTCGCCCCCCTCTACGCCGGGCTCGTCGCGATCGTCAACTCAACCCTCGGCGAGAATGTCGGGTTCCTCAACCCGACCCTATACGCGCTCGCCCAGGAGGCCGGGCAGAAGATCTTCCGGGACGTCGCGGACGGTGGCAACAACTCCGCGACTTTCACCAAGTCCGACGGGACCACAGGCACCTCGCCGGGCTACACCGCCGGTGCCGGCTGGGACCCCTGCACCGGCTGGGGCAGCATTGACGGGACCCAGCTCCTGACCCGCCTCCAGCAGCTCTACGCGAAGAAATGCGTCTTCGCAGTCCAGAAGGACACGTTCGGCAGCGACGAGGTGGATGCCATGCTGAAGCAGGCCAGCCCCGCCCTGTTCCCGGCCTTCTGGGTGTGGGTCGAGGGCCTGACGCCGGCCCAGCTCGGGATCAGCTCCTCCGGTGACCTCGCCAACCCGCCCATCATCCCTAAGGTGACGCTCGACCCCGCCTTCTCTGGCCTGTCCGTCAAGTTCGCCGGGCCGGTGCTGCCGGAGGACCCGAGCCTGCCCAACCAGGCGCAGCGCTTTGCCTTCCCCTTCGACGTCATTTTCACCGACGACAGCGGCTTTGTCTCGGCCTCGCAGGCAATCACGCTGGAGGCCTCGCTGACGAGCAAGACCGGCGACCCGCTGAACGGCACCGGCCAGTTCCACCTAGTCAAGAAGGCCAACCCCTACGTCCTGAATGGCATCACCGCCTGGCTCAGCACGGACCTACGCGTCTTCACGGTCCAGGCGAACGAGAGCCGCTTCGGCGCCACGATGGGTGGCAGCGCCGACGCCGCCCCGGCCTTCATCGCGAGCGCGGTCAAGAACCTCACGAGCAACCAGGGGAACGTGAACGGCGACAAGTTCGACAACCTGGGCGACCAGAGCAAGGTGGTCACGGACCCGGGGGCGGCCGAGGCGACCGAGTCGCTCTATCTCTTCCCCACGGACTCGAACCACAACCTGGTCTTCAATTTCGCGGTCGCCCGCGTCAGGCTGCAGGGGCTCTCGCTCACGGCCAAGGCAACCCGCGTCTTCTTCCGGCTCTTCCAGGCGCAGACGACGGCCGTCTCCTACGTGGACCCGGGCGCTGCGCCCGGCGACGGCCCCTACCGCAAATGGTCCGACGGCGCGGCCTACGGCCGGAAGATCCCGCTCTTCGGCACCCAGGGAGGGGAGTTCGTGACGATCCCCTGCTTCGCGACCGCCCGGGTGGCGAACACGAGCGCGGCCACCAACATGACCACCCAGACCGACCCCCCGAACGTCCGGGACATCGCCCCCAATCCAAGCGGGGCGGAGGTCGACACGTTTTTCGGCTGCTGGCTCGATTTCAACCAGACCCGCCAGATCGTCCCGTTCAGCCCGCCGGCGACCAACGTGGACGGCCCCTATGGAGGCCAACCGATGCTTTCCCTGCAGGAGGTCTTTATCCGCAGCCTGCACCAGTGCCTGGTCGCCGAGGTTGCCTTTGACGACGTTCCGATCCCCCAGAACGCCGACCCGTCCGCCTCAAGCCAGCTCGCCCAGCGCAACATCGCCTTTGTCGACGCGCCCAACCCCGGACTGGAACTCTCCCGCCGGGTCCCGCAGCCCTTCGAGGTCCGACCGACGGCGGCCGCGTCGTTAGCGGGGGCGCCGCCGGACGAGATGATGATCGACTGGGGCAACACGCCGGCTGGCAGCACGGCCGCCATCTACCTGCCCGCTTCCAACGCAGACGACATCCTGAGGCAGGCGGCCTCCCTCTACACGACGCACCGCCTGACGAAGCAGGACGCCCACACGATCGAGTGTCCCGCCAGTGGCGTCACGTACCTGCCCATTCCGGCAGGTGCCGGCCCCGCGAATTTCGCGGGGCTTCTCTCGGTCAGCCTGCCGGACACGGTCAAGAAGGGCCAGGCCTACACGGTTGTCGTCCGGCAGTTCACCAATGCCTTTGGCAAATCAACGCCGCCCCCACCCCCGCCGCCCAAGATCAACGTCGCCTCCAACACCGACAGGGCGGTAAACGACCAGCAGATCGCCTGGAGACGGATGATGGGGGCGTTCCAGGTCGTGATCCCCGTCAAGACCAAGGCCGTCATGCTCGGGCCCGAGGAACGGCTGCTTTCGGTCCTTAGGTGGATAGAGAAATCGATTCCCCATTCAAACCGCTGGTACCCCGTTTTCCAGCGTTACGTGCTGCAGATCGCCGACCGCGTGAAGGGACTGGGCGGCAACCCCGGGGAAATCGGGCCCTCACCCACGGGCGAATGGACTCCTCCCCATCATCCTCATCCGGAAGGACCCCATCACGGCCACGGCGATGACCGCGATGGAACGATCCGAATCACAGGCAAGGTAGGAGGAATAATCTATGACCGCTTCGGCGATTTTGAAGGCTTCTCCCTCGAAACCGAGTGCGGGGAGTGGCATGTATTCGCCAGCTGCGAACGTCGGATCCTGGACATTGCAGAGAGAGCGTGGATGGAGCGGATTCTAATGACGGTTGCCGTATGGTACGAATCGCCGCGTCATCCTGTTTCAATCACCCTGCACGGCGCGCCTCCCTGCCGGGAGCATTGATGCTTTGCTCGGAGAAATCCGCGATATTGCATCAAGTCGGTCATGCGACAGTTTCAGATGCCTGGGTTGGGATTTGCAGGAGCGCGGTTTTCAAGCGGACACAGGCACGTGCCTGCCCAATTCAGTTACATCGTGTCGTGTTTCAGGATACCATTGGCGATTTGTTGAATCACGCCGGAGGAAATGCTTGCGCCGAATACCGCGAACAGCGGCGCCACCAGCTTTTCCACAAATGGAGCCAAGCCGGCCTTGGTCGGGGACAGCGGAATTTCAATCTCCGCGAGGAAAACCGGGAAAAGCCGGTTGTCTGCTAGTAAGTAGTTTCTATAAAATGTGATACAACATTTTAAATCTTAGGGTCGCGGGTTCGAGTCCCGTTGGCCGCCCCATTTTAATCTGCCAGCGATCGCGGCAGACGTTTCTCAAGGAATGCCTGAACCTTAGGCAGTCCTTGGTCATCCAGGGTATCGAATAGCGCCCGGGAATTAACACCAAGTTGGCTCAGAGTAAGTCGGTTGGGGGTTTTTGTCAAAACAGCCAACAATTTCTCAAGGAATTCGATTAGCTTTCGTTCATCCAAACGTCCGCCAGCGGCCGCTTTGCCAAGATCTTCCAAGTACGCTGGAATGATTCGCTCAAGCACATGCACATGCTTGGTGTCTTGGCGCCCCTCCTGTTTTAGTTCGACCACGTTGGCAAGTTTCGCCTTCAGCAACGCGATCGGGCCGGGGACTAGGACATGAATCTGACGTACGCCTATCGCGAGGGTGTACGAGGGTTCGCGAAGCTCTTCATTCTTAACCCCATTAACATTTCGAAGGACTTCGATAAGCAAGGGTTGTCCGCTAGCGTCCTTCGCGATCACCACACCTACTTCGTTGGTAGGCGGTCGCAGCGGAAAAAATTGCGGCTTCACCCCAGACACTTTGCCGAGAGCCTCAAGCGTTGCGCGGTCACCCAAAATGTCCGCGTCCCGGGAAACAAAGGGAGCAAGTCCCATGGATCGATCGCTGTAGTGGAGTGCCCAAAGGTTAACGGCTTGGCCGCCGACCAACAATATGGGTTCAGCCGTCGCTAGGGCCGAGGCGAAATCTGCAGGCGGGCGTGGCTTTACTTCAGATGGAATCGGCATGACTACGATCAAAGTCGATGAGCTTTACGGCCTCGGAAGACGAAACGACGGAGTTGCGCTCCTGAATAGCGGCAGGACTGACGAGGCCCAGTTCTAAGATCACGCGATCGAATTCACGCTGCGCGCGTTTGAATCTCGCTACCTTAGCAGCCGTCTTAAACTGACGGGGCATGCGTGGCATCTCTTTCCAAGCAGTCGCTCGCAACTCCTGGGCCTTCGCAGGAAATGCTGTGGCGCGGTTCCTGATGAGATCTCGGGATGCCTGACGCAAGAGAGCCATAACCGGGACGTTTTCGTCGCGGGCTATTTTGGCAAGCACAGCCAGCACCGCCGAATGCTCGGCGAGGCTTTGTCTGCGTTTGTCTGGAGCTAGTTGGTTGGGCATATTATTAGGTTGATTCAACCTTTATCCCATTGCACGCAAAAACTCTCGAATTCGGAGCCGCAATGAACGAAGCATCAGGACCGTTCGCGGGAATCTAGTCCTACTCTCGGCGCCTCCTAACGTGCCACATTGTGCCACGTGGCTTTCGCTCTGTCAGAGTAGTCGAACAAGAGTTTGGCTTTCGTAAGCCGCTTATCTTCAAAATGGATGCAATTTTGTGGATCTTGGGGTCGCGGGTTCGAGTCCCGTCGGCCGTCCCATTTCCTGAGGCTTCCGAAGCCGGCAACCATCGCGACCAGCACCGTGACGAAGAATGTGGTTCGGGTCGGTCTCGGAATGGGTTGTGACACAATTACACTTGACTTAGGTAGGGCGTAGTGACACCGTTACACAATGCTCGCGAGAATCACCATCAAAGAGCTTCATTCCACGACCGGCGATCATGTCCGGCGAGCCGGCACCTCACGCTCCGCAGTCGTCATCACCGATCGCGGCCTACCTGTCGCCGTCCTTGCCAACCCATCGTTACTTAAACCCCGAAGGCGTAAGCGAACTATCGTGCCCGGATACGAAACCATGATGAGTGAGCGGCCCGGGAACAACATTCAAGCTGCGCTCGACGAGATCCGCGGCGATCGCTGATAATGATTATTTGCGATACGTCGGCCGCCGCTAAGTTGTACGTTTCCGAAAACGAATCGCGGGCAGTTCGGGCGCTTCTCGAGAACGAGGATCAGGTCTTTGCTTCTGCGCTTACCCGTGTCGAGTTGATGAGCGTATTCCACCGCATGCTAAGGGAGAAGCTTTGGACGGGACCCCAATTTCAAACTGCCGTTCACCAGTTTACGACCGACGAAAATGGCGGCTTTTGGAACTGGCTGCCCCTTGAAAACGCGATCATCGAGTCCGCGGCCAAGACGTACACTACGCTCTCGAATATTGTGTATCTCCGCGCCAGCGACTGCCTCCATCTGATCACGGCGTTGCATCACAACTTCGCCGAGATCTACACTTACGACCCACATCAGACGCGTGCGGCCGTCGCGCTCGGCCTCAGCCCGGTGGCCGTTCAGCCCTAGCCCCCTTGAGAACGAAAAAGCGGTTCTTTGTTTCTCAGTCTCGACTGGGCCCGACCGAGATTCGTATCGGTTGAGCAGTGGAACAACAGTGGAACGATTTCCCCGAGCGAAACCTGGAAATGGCCGTTTTTGGCCTTTGCAACTACCTCATTCGCAAAGGCGCACAAAATTGTGGATCTTGGGGTTGCGGGTTCGAGTCCCGTTGGCCGCCCCACTTGAATCCTTCTAAGGAACGGTCCTTAGGGGATTAGGGTTCTTGATTCCCCGACAGGGAAATCTGGTCCAGTTCCTGTTGGTTCAATCTCTCCTCAGAAACGAAACGGACAGGCCGCCGGATACTCCGTCTATCTCGGAGTCGATGGAGAACGTCGGAGACGACGACGGTTCTTCCGTGACCTGAGAGATGGTGAGAGGTTCTTGGAGGAACGGAACAAGACCCCACTACCCATCGGGAAACTGTGGGACCGGAGGACGGAAATCCTCTACAACCTTGAACAACTCCGCCCCGTGAAAACGTCCCTGACAGACGTGGTGACTTACGAGGACGGGAAAGACCGTATGGTTTCCCTCTACGGTGAAGACGGTGCTTGGGTGAGATCCCACTTACTTGAACTTCTCGTCAATGAGTTTCGTGACACTGCCGGGCATCCAAGACGGAACGATATTGAATCAGTGCAGCGAGCATCAACGCGATCAGTGAGATGAGATACGGTCCGGTCAGCGAGTCACCATAATGCTTTATTCTGCTAACAGCCCACACCCATAAAACCAGATTTGTCGTAGTGAGGGCGACGGAGAGCTTTGTATTTCCAATCCCGATTTTCATAGCATGCGACTAATAGCACTTTTTTGTGGACGTCACCAGAATCAATGTCCTCCGAGTTGGTTCGCATCCTCTTGAATAGGAGATCGACGAGTCGCCGACCCGGCCTCTCACCCGTCCCCGTGATGTCGAGGTTTGCACCTCAGGTTTCGGTATATACCCGTCACGGTGCAGTTTCGTCGGAGTCGCCAGTCCACCGTGATCGATGACTGCGTGACTACCAACGACGGGTAGTCGTGGGACATTCGTCCACACGTCGTTTCACGATGGTCGGATGTGACCTCAACTGAGCCCATTACTGTTTGGCACGTGTCCGAACATCAGTGTTCAACTCTGTCGCCAAACAGCGCAGCAATCATCGATTAAACACGCAGTTAGCTTGACGGTATTGACACAACTTGTGGATCTTGGAGTCGCGGGTTCGAGTCCCGTTGGCCGCCCCATTTTATAGCCAAGCACCCAACAAACGACCGTGACCCAAAAATCCCCCTCCCCACAGCCCGCATCCGAACACCTAGGACTAACGGAAAAGCTTTCCTACGGCCTGGGGGACCTCGCGTCGTGCCTTTACTGGCAGACGTTCATGGTCTACCTGACGTTCTTCTACACCGACGTTTTCGGGATCGGCGCCCTCGCGGCCGGCACGATGATCGGGATAAGCCGCGCATCGGACGCATTCTTCGACCCCGTGATGGGCATGCTAGCGGACCGCACCCGGACCCGCTGGGGCAAGTTCCGGCCCTTCTTCATCTGGATGTGCGTGCCGATGGCCGTCCTGGGCGTGTTGACCTTCACGGTGCCGCACTTGGCGGGCAACGCAAAGCTCGTCTGGGCCTACGTGACGTACAACGCCCTGATGCTGGTCTACACCGCGATCAACATCCCGTACACGGCGCTTATGGGCGTCATCACGACGAACCCCCTCGAGCGGACCGCCCTATCCTCGATCAAGTACGTCGGCGCGTTCACCGGCGGCATGATCATCGCCGCGACGCTGCTCCCCATGGCGAAAGTCGGGGGCTGGCTGGGCGCCCAGTCGGTCGAGCGGGGCTGGCAGCTTTGCTTCGTCATCTACGGGATCGCGGCCTGCCTCTGCTTCATCACCATGTTCTTCACCACGCGCGAGCGCGTGGTCCCTCCCAGGACGCAGGAGACCTCGGTGGTGCGGGACCTTGGGGACCTGCTGACGAACGGGCCCTGGCTGATCCTCGTCGCCGCCACCATCGCGTTCATCCTCTACATCGCGCTGCGCACCAGCGTGACGGCCCATTACTTCAAGTACTATGTGGGCTCACGGACGCTGACGCTCCCGTCATTCCTCCCGAAATCGATCGCGGGCACGCAGACCTGGGGTTGGGAAACCCTCGTCTCCGTGTACAACACGTGCACCCAGGTGGCTTCCCTGGTGGGCGTTATCCTCATGCCGTTCGCGGCCCGGATTGCCGGCCGGAAAGTGGCGTTCATGGTGCTCATGACCATAGCGATCTGTTCCACGGGATCCTTCTTTGTGCTTAAGCCCGACCAGGTCCCCCTGATGTTTGGCATCAACCTCCTGGCGTCGATCACGGGTGGCCCGATAATCGCGCTCCTGATGACCATGTATGCCGATACGGCCGACTATGGCGAATGGAGGAAGCAGCGCCGCGCCACCGGGCTCATCTTCTCGGCCTCCATCTTCTCACAGAAGCAGGGATGGGCGATCGGCGCCTGGGTGGCCCTGGCCCTGATGAACAGCGTGGGCTTCGTCGCCAACACCGCCCAGACACCCGAGTCCCTCCACGGGTTGGTGTTGCTCATGAGCATCCTGCCCGCAGCCATCGGTATCGCCTCGATGGTCATCCTGATGTTCTACCCGCTGCACGAGGGGAAGATGGCCGAGATAGAGGTCGAGCTTAAGAAGCGCCGCGCTGCGGACGGCGTTGGGTCGACAATCCCGGCCTAGATGACATGAGGCGGATGGTGGCGGCGCGAGAGGCCGGACTGTCTGCGCATGACGGCGCTCATGCCCAGCCGCGCCATTCCTGCAAGGGATCTCGCGACCCACGCAAGAACGCCCGCAGGTTTCAGGGATCAGGGATTCTGCGCCTTGCACCCCGCCTTCGCGCCGGGGCCGCCGCCCTGGCCTCGCGGGCGATGGGCCGTGGAGGCCGGGGTCCGGTTCCGGTCTGACTCGTGTTCCATCGCCCGGCGCGATTGGCCGCGGGGAGGTTTCTCAATTGCCAACCCCTCTCGACGACCCATGTATGGGGCATGGCGTCCATCCTCTGGCGCATCGTCTGTCGAGCACCGATGCTTGGCATCGCCCTGGCATTCCGCCTCGCGCCGGCTGGCTTGTCCGGGCAGGAAGCGGTTTATTTCCCGCCGCGCGGCGGCTGGGAGCATCGCGTGCCGGAGCGGTCCGGCATGGATTCCGCCCGGATCCAGCAGGCTATTGACTACTCTAAGGCCCACGAAAGCACAGGGCCGGCGGATGTCGCGCTCGACCTTCAGCAGTCCTTCGGCGCCCATGAGCCGCTTTGGAGGCTGCTCGGCCCGACCCAGCCTCGGGGTGGGATGACAGGCCTCATCATCCGTCGCGGCTACGTCGTCGCCGAATGGGGCGATCCCGCGCGGGTCGACATGACGCACAGCGTCACCAAGACATTCCTCACGACGGTGGTCGGGCTTGCATGGCAACGGGGCCTTATCCACGATCTCTCCGATCGCGTTAAGAGTTATCTTCCTTCTTCCGAATTTTTTGATTCGGAGCACAACGCGAAGATCACCTGGGATCACATGCTTCGCCAGACGAGCGACTGGTCGGGAAAGCTCTGGGGGATTCCCGACTGGGCGGACCGCCCGGAGGGCGCAACACCCGCCGATCATGCCCACCGTCCGTTGCATGAGCCGGGCACGCATTTCAAATACAATGACGTCCGCGTCAATCTCCTCGCTCTGGCCGCCCTCCAGGTCTGGAAGCGACCGCTGCCGGAGGTGCTCCGCGAGCAGATCATGGACCCCATCGGCGCTTCGGACACGTGGCACTGGGAAGGTTATGGCAATTCATGGGTGGAGATTGACGGACGGCGCATGCAGTCCGTGACGGGCGGCGGTCACTATGGCGGCGGCATGTTCATTGACGCCTGGGACATGGCCCGTTTCGGCTACCTCTTCCTCGAGCACGGCCGATGGGCCGGGAGAGAGATTGTGTCGGAGAAGTGGATCTCCATGGCGAGGACTCCCGGCGAGGCCAATCCCGCCTACGGATTCGCCAACTGGTACCTTAACCCCGGGAGGAAGGAGCTTCCCTCGACGCCATCCGACAGCGTTGTCTTCCGCGGCAACGGATCCAACATCATCTATGTGGATTGGGACAACGACCTTGTCGTCGTCGCGCGCTGGATTCAGGGAAAGTCCATCGACCCATTCCTCGGCAAGGTCCTTGAGGCAATGAACCCGTCCGGAGAGAATTAAGCTTGGGAAGCCATGATGCCGGGCTTCGGCGGATCCGGCTGGCGGCAGTGCGTGAATCGCCAGAAAGATGAGGATCCTGCCCGGAAAGGGATTGAGCCGCTCGTAATCACGGGCACCTTCGACCCGTCCCATGTACCTCGCCGTTGTCGCTGCCTTCTTGGCCGCGGTCATCTTAGGTTATTTCCTCAATAATCCGCTCGGGCATAGCCGGCGGTTCATCCTTCGGCGGTTCCTGAACTGGTTTCCGCTCGGGATGACCTACTCCTTCTTGTACATGGGCCGGTACAACCTGAATGTCTCGAAGAATGCGCTGGGCTTGCTCATGTCAAAGGAGGAGTTCGGGCTCATCTTCGGCCTCGGGACCCTCGTCTACGCCGTGTCGTTCCTGGTCAACGGGCCCTTTGTGGACAGGATAGGGGGCAGGATGGGCATCCTGATCGCCGGGTTCGGCTCGGCGGCGGCCAATGCCCTGCTCGGGGTGCTGACGATGGTGGTGCTGGCGGGCCATCTTCGTACCCATCTCGTGGCGTCCTACACCGCGCTTTACGGTCTGAACATGTATTTCCAAAGCTACGGCGCCGTCTCCATCATCAAGGTCAAGGCCTATTGGTTCCATGTGCGGGAACGGGGTGTGTTCGGGGCGATCTTCGGAACCCTGATCTCGATCGGGGTCTATTTCGCCTTCGATTGGGGGCAGGGAATCGTCAATTTCACCGGGAGCATCCCGGCCGTGTTCTTCGTTCCGGCTGCGATAATCGCCTGCTGGGCGGTGGTGGATCTCTGGGCGGTCGCCGACACTCCGGAGGACGTCGGGCTTCCCGCCTTCGACACGCACGACGCCTCATCCGGCCAAATGCACGTGCACCTAACGTACCTGGACCTGCTCAAGAAAGTCTTCACCAGCCCGCTGATGCTGATGATCGCCGCGATCGAGCTCACCTCGGGGATCTTCCGCAATGGTATCTCGCAATGGTACTTCGTGTTTGCGAACGAGATTAAGCAGCCCGGCGCCGGATTCTTTCTGGCCCATTGGGGCTGGCTCCTCTGCATTTTTGGAATCATCGGCGGCTTCGCCGCCGGATTCGTGTCGGACAAATGCTTTCAGTCTCGCCGTGGCCCGCCCGCGGCAATGCTTTGCGGGCTGGTCCTGATCCTGTCTCTTGTCATGGCGGCGTCCCTGCGTTCCTCTCCGGTGCTCGTGGGCGCCTCAGGGGTAGCCATCGTGATGTGTTCGGTCGGGATCACCTCGCTCATGTCCGGCACGGCGGCAACCGATTTTGGCGGCCGCAAGGCGACCGCCACCTGCGCCGGGATCGTGGACGGGTTTGCCTATCTGGGCAGCTCGATCCAATCCTTCAGCATCGGGTACATCGCCACTCAGAATTGGCAATGGTGGCCCCTCTTTCTTTCTCCGTTTGCGATCATTGGCCTGGCGATCGCGGTCAAAATCTGGCTCGAGCTTCCGCCCGCGACCCGGCGCTACATAGCGGAAGTGGAATCCAAGCGGGCGGCAGCCTGAGGCGGCCGCCAAAGCCTGCATCTGGCACCAGGGGTTTGAGCCCCTTGGCTCTATGAGCCTGAGAAGGAATCAGGAATTCAGCCGGGAAACGAACAGCGCAAGTGTTTCTCAAAAAATGACCGCCGCCTTTGCAGGGCGTCGGCTTTCAGGCTGGCGAATACCACCCGGGCGTCGATCCGCGGTCATGGGGTCGCGCGAGTTCGAGTCACATAGGCCGCCGTCGAGGATCGCGCCGCCGCGGCCATCCCCCCGAGGGTCAGTCACGCTTGGACTGCTGGAATGATTCCCACTCCGCTTCGTCCGTGGGCACCGGACCCGTCAGCGCGTCATCAATGTCCTTCTCCGTCAGTTTCCACACCAGGATGGAATGCCCCACAAAGGCCTCCGGGCGCCGGGATTGCGGCCCGCGAAGCCAGGCGCAAATGCGCGCCGTCCGCAAGGCAACGAAAGGAGCGAACCACTGCGAATAAGCCTCCTCGCGCTCGGCGTCAGGCAGGGTTGAAGCGTGATCCATCATCGCGCACACCTTCCTGTAATTCGCCTCATAGGCGCTGTTCCAGGGGCCTGGAGCGACAGAGATGCCCTCCAGCAAGGATGCGCTGACACCATAGTACCCCGGCAGAAGCGGAACCACCTTGGCGTGCCGGTCAACAGCTGTATAAAGATTCCGGCTTTGTATGCCCCGGTACTCGGGGCTGTCCATCCCCCTGTAACCCAGGAAGAAGGGCACCGTGTTCCCGGGATTGTGTACATCCAGCCATTGCTTCAGCTGGGGCAGCCCCAGGCCCCAGTCCTCCGAGCCATCCGTGAGATCACGGTAGCCGTTGCTCATGCCGCCTCCCAGCACGTTCACGTAGGCCAGGTAATCCGGCCGCGCATAGAAGGACGTGGCGGAAAACCCCAGTATCCCCGCTCCCAGCAGATGACGCCACCACGGCTTCACGGCGACCAGGAGCACGGCCGCGCCTGCCAGCACGTAAAGGGCGGGATAGACCGCGAGAATATGCCGGTGGCCTATGTCTATATGCTCCAGCGAGGCCGCGAGCATGACGGCGCTCACCAACACCCACCACGGCGAGGAACGATAGAGCAGGTCCCGTTTGCCTGGGCAAAGATACCAGGACCAGGCCCCGAGCCCGAGGATCGCGAAAAGGAACAGGGGGGTCTTGATCGCAAAGGCGTAAAGAAAGAATGTTCGCCACCCTCCATAGCTCCAATGCCCGTGCATGAATGACAGGCGCTTTTGATTGCGGAGAAGCGTCGCGCTGACACCCCTGACAAACCCCTCCGGAAGCAGGCGGTGGCCTAGGAGATAGTCCAGCGATGACCGTATTGCCGGAGAAACCGGATGCGGGTCGGCGAGCTGTTCCGTCCAAGCCAGCCGAGGATCACCCGGCATGGAACTGCCTGCAAATCGGAACTCGTAGTTGGCCCAGATGATCGAGGCGGCAGCCGCGATGTGAAAGGCGCACAGCGCAACGACCAGCAGCAGTTGCCTCGTGCGCCGGGGCCAGATCCTGATCCGGCCCCCAAGCTCTATGCGCCAGGGCTCGTTCCGGGCAAAGCGCAGGATCAGAAGGGCACCGGTGATGGGTATGATGAGGACCGCGGTGAGTTTGGCGAGGAAGAGCAATCCCGTCGCCGCTCCGCTCATGGCCAGCGCGCCCCACGTGATCCGGTGAAGCAGTCTCCAGACCAGGAACGTGGCCGCCGAGAGTGTCAGGGCCAGGGACAGGTCCGAGGTGACCATGGCTGCATGAGCCAGCATCACGGGGCACAGCGAGTACAGGATGAGCGAGAGAAGGCCGCCCAGCGTCCCGAACAGCTGCCGGGAGGCGACGAAGACCAGGAGCCCCAGGGCGGCGGACAGCAGGACGGCCATCGCGCGCCCGGCGAGCAGCATATGATCCGGATTGTTCCCCGACCGGAAGAAGAACTCTTCCCCCAGCTTGAAATAATTCGCGTCCCGCCAGAATGCGTCGTCGGCCCCCCCCGGGAAACGGGGCCTGCTCACGAGCAGGGGCAGCGACGCCCACCGCTTGACCAAATCGCCGTTGGCGGCATCCACCCGGTAATCGTGGGTGACCCACTCGCTGTACCCCATGGTCAGGTGGTCGACCTCATCGATACAAAACCCTCTGCGGCTTATCGCAGACAGGGCCAGCAACATGTGGAGCGCCAGCAACAGGCCCACAAGGGCCCACGTTGGCTTCTTCGGCGGATACGTGTCAGCAATTTGCACTTCGGGTGGAGGCCCCATGGCAGCGCAAAAACGCAGGGCGCGCAACACCAGGGGTGAGGCGGCGCCACGTCGCTCCATGAAGAAGGCGCCCTGCCTCATCGTGGCCTCCCAAGAATCAGGGAATAGCCAACCGCCGCGATTCTCGAATGCCGTGCACAGCCTTCGGCCGGCGCTCACCAGTGCCAGCACGCCTTCAGTTCGCGGAGGTCCACGCTGGCATGCAGGTGGGGCCGCCAAGAGATCTCGGTTGCGCTGCCATCGACTCACCGGGTCGCCTTCAGGTGGGTGGCTGTATCCTCGCGGTGGGTTGCCCCCAACGGGCCTTTGCCGATCCGAGCCTCATTCCATCCGGCGGGATTTGCGGCGAGCCTGATCCTTCCGGGAGAACGCTTGTTTTCACTCCGCCGTTCCTTTCGGGGCCCACAAGCCGTTGCCGGTCTGGCCCGGCTGCTGACTCAGCGCCGATTGAGCCTCATTTCGAGGCACGGGCCTAGATCTTCAGTTTCCCAAGGTTCAACTCCACGACGCCTTCCGCCGGCCTTCCATGTGCGAGCGCGGGCTTGAAGCGGAGGCTTCTTACAATCGCCTCGAGATAGGGATCCTCAATCGCCCTTGAGCACGCAGCATCAACAAATGCCCCGTTGGCCAAGCCGTCCCTCGAGACCTTGACGAAGAACGTCTCCTGGTACTCTCCCTCCGCTAGGCGCCTGGGCAGATCAGCGGGAAGTTTGCCCATCGCGGGCACCGCCGGCAGCGTGTCGTCCTTGTGGGCGCCGACATACAACATCTTGATATATTCGAAGGCCTCATCGCGCGTCAGCTCCACCCGCTTGGACGAAACAGTGGTCGCGACCTCTTCTCCCCTATTGTAGATGTGGAGCTGAAAATCGATCAGCTCAAAGTCGTACGGAAACCCGCCCTCGACGAAGTGGACGTTGGCCGGGTGCTTGTCTACCGGGTGGAGCTCCTTTGCATACACTAGGTTTTGAACCATGCCCGGCTCGCCGTTCTTCAAGCGAAACCGCGCCATCGTGACGACATACGGCTTCTGCAGCGGCCTCTCCGACGAGATATCGAATTCCACGTCGATCGCATCGAGCCCTGTCTTTGCGAGCCTCCCGCCCGGCTCATTGCCGTTCTCCGCCTGGTCCGCGGCGGCGGCCGCGCTTTGCTGGTCGATCACGCGGGCAACGCCTGTTCCAAAGCCCGTTAACGTCGATGGTGCGGTCAAGCCTTGTCCCGTGGGGTTGGCCGGGTCTGAGTGAAGATCCGAATAATTGAATCTTGCGACGTTGAGCATGGCGGTGGCCCCCAAATAGTTGTCGGACTCGGCGAAAATGGCTGCGGGCCCCAAGGCTCTGTTGCCCACAGTGTCGGCTATGTTTTGGGATTCGTTTGCGATAGCCAGAAGGTCAGCGTTCGTCGACGCCGCTTGGTCCAGCCCCCTCGTCAGCCTGACGCTGGGATCGTTGTCAAACGAGTACGCCCGTTCCTTCTTGTAGCCCACGATTGTGGCCGCGACATCCGTCATTTTCAGGTCCGGCGTGATCCTCAGACTAAGCGCAGCCTGCTTTGTGGGGACAAACCTCTCCTCGCCGTTCACATCGATCACCCAGGAGGATCCGACGACACCCCGCACGGGATATAGATCCTTGCCGACGGTTACCGCGATGTCGGCGCCCATGAAGAGCGTGTGCGTCTTCGTTTCCTTGACGACGACTTTGTCCATTACGACTGGCTTGTCGTCCCGCACGCCGGCGGATTGTGGAAACGCAGCGGCCATGATGGAAACTGCCGGTATCAGAGCCCACCATGGCGAGGGTTTCATTGGTTTTTGCTGCCTGCCTGCGCCCGCGCCCCGGTTAGATCGCCAGTTGGGAAAGCTTGAGTGGCGCAACGCCGTCCACAGGCTTTCCCCTTTCGAGCGCGGGCTTGAAGCGGATGTTTCTTACGACCGACTCCAGGTAGGGATCCCCGACCTTCTTGGTGCACGCCGCGTCGAGGAAAGGCTCGTCCGCCAGGCCGTCCTTCGAAACTTTAACATAGAACGTGTCGCCGTATTTTCCCTCCGCCAGGCGGGCGGGCAGGTCGGCCGGCAGCTTGCCCATAACGGGCACGGCGGCCAGCGTGTCGCCCTTGTGGGCGCTGATATATTCCATCTTGATGTACTCAAATGCCTCGTCGCGCGTGAGCTCCACACGCTTGGGCGAGACGTTGGTCGCGACCTCTTCCCCCCGGTTGTACAGGTGAACATCGAAGCCCTGCAGCTCGAACGCCGGCGGAAACCCTTCCTCGTAGAAGTGAACGGCAACCGGGTGGTCGCCTATCGGGCCAAGCGCTTTTGCATAAACCAGCCTTTGGATCGTTCCCGGGCTGGTACCCCTCGGGTGGAACCGGGTGATTGTCACCACGAACGGGTTCTCAAGCCTGTGCTGGGAGGAAACCTCAAACGCCACGTCCATCGCCTCATACCCCAGGGATGAGCCGCGGTCCCCGATCATTTCGAGGTCCGAGCCGGCGCTGACTGACGTTTGTGCGAGTGCCGTCGTCAGGCGCGCAGTCGCGGCGTTAGCGTTTAGCGCTCCGCCGGCGGGGGACTGGACACCTGCGCCAGGCTCGGGATGCGCAAGCGCCCCCGCGCTACTTTCGCCGATTGAGTAGCCGGCTAGATCCTGCGCATGGACCAATGCGGCCTGCGCCTCGTTCACGGCGGCTTGGTACCCGGCATTGAGCTCAGCCGCATTGTCCAGCGCCTGTGTCAGCCTCGTGGACGGGTCGTTCTTGAGAGAGAACGCGGGCATTGCTTTCAGGTCGGCGACCGTGGCGGAGATTTCCGTGAGCTTAAGCGACGGAGTGACCTTCAGTTCGATCGGCCCGCTTCTTGCGGAAACGACCTTTGCCTTGCCGTCCACATCGATTACCCAGGAGCTGCCGGAGACGTCCCTGACGGCATAGAGCTGCTTGTCCAGTCCGACGGAGACGTCAGCGCCCATGAAGAGAGTGTGCGTCTTCGCGGCGTCCTGCGCGCCGGCCGTCGCCGGAATCAACGCGCTGCAAATGACCAGGGCGGGAAAAAGAAATCGCGCGATGTTCGATTTCGAGGGGGCTTTTCCGTGTGTTCTCATAGTTCTTGTTAGCCGTCTTTGACGACCATAGTCTTGACGCGGACCAGGAAGTCCTCGACCGCGTCCGTTTTTTCGATGCTGAGTGCTTTTTGGAGGTATTCCACGGTCTTGGCATAATGCCGGTTTTTGAGCTCGATATTGGCCAGCTCCAGGCTCGCCACATAAGTGCTGCTCGCGACGTGGTACGCCGCTTCGAAAGCGAGGGTGGCGCGGGGGATGTTGTCCTCAGAGGCGTAGGCCCTGCCGAGGCTGATGAGGGCCCGGCCGTTTAGGGGATCGAGCTTCAATACCTCGTCGAGCTCCCGGCGCTCCTCCGGCCATTTCCGTTGCGCGGCAAGAAGGTCCGCCCTGGTCTGGAGCAACTCGACGCCGCCAACATCGGCTCCTTGTGACGTGAACCTGGCCAACACCCCCTCGGCCTCCTGCAGCCTTCCTCCAGAAATCAAAACCTGGGCGTAATGGAGCAGCTTCTGCTCCCCAACCTCGGGCGAGGCGACAAGCACCTTGTAATATGTCTCCGTCGCCTCCGGGACCAGTCTCTGCTCCGCATAGAGGTCCCCCAGCAGGGTGAGCTCCGGCACGCCGGCAACCCCGGTTCCCACGGCGGTCTCAAGAAGCACCGTCGCCTCCACCTTGCGGTTCTCCGAGAGCAAAATGTTCGCATACGCGAGCCAGTATCGGGTGTCGCTCGGGCGCTCCTTGATGAGGTTCTTCACCAGGGACTCGGCGCGGGTAAACTGCTTCCCATCGATGCAGATGCCAAGAAGCCCCTCCTTCCAGTCCACGTTGGCCGGGTCGCCGCTTAGCGCCTGCATGTAGGCCATCTCGGCGGAAACGAGATCCCCCTTCTTCTGGAGACAGTAACCGAGGAGCCCGAAGGTCGCGGAATCGCGGTCGCCAAGCACGACGGCCTTCGAGAAGCAGGGAACCGCGTCGCCATACCGCCCGGTCGAATAGTAGAGAATGCCAAGGTTTACCCACGCGCGCAGGAATGTCGGGTAGCGGCTCACCGAGCTCCGGTAGTTGGCCTCCGCCTTGTCGTTCTCGCCGGCGGCGTAATAGGCGTTGCCGAGAATGAACTGAAACGCAGGACTTGGCTGCTCCTTGTCCGAGTTCATCGCCTCGAGCAGCTTCACCGCGAAGGCTGGATTGGACGCCAGCATCGTCACTACCTTCTTGTAAAGGGCATACTCCTCTTCCGTCATTTCCGGTTCGCGCTCCTTCAGGAACGAGCTCGACTCGTTTACGATGCGCTTCAGGTCGAGCTTGGGCTCGGATGCCAGGGCGTGCCCGCGGACTGCGACCGCGAGCGAAGCCAATAGAAGGATCTTAACGGTTCTCATGGCCTAGATTGTGAACGGCGAACCTTCCGTCCATTTGTACCACACGAGCTGCTGCACCATGCACCTCACCTTCCTCCCCTTCCTTATCGCGGGGCTGAACTCCCATTCGTCCCGGACGCTCTCGAGCACGATGGAGTCAAACTTGGCGTTGCCCGACGGCTTCAGCACCCTGATGCCCGTCACCCCACCCTCCGCATCGACCACCAGCAGCAGCGTCACGCGCAGGGACTGCGCGTCCTCGCGGACCCGGCTCGGGACCCTCGCGATGGTCTTGACGAGCGCCAATGGGGGCTGATCCACCTCGCTCTGCTGGTAAATGTGCTGGAAGTCGCCCGAGGTGCTGGCCCTCGGCTTGAGGTCGGTCAGGAGCTGGCCGAACTGGATCGTGGCGAGGGGCGGCAGGTCCGCCGGCGGCACAAGCTTGTCGAGATCCGGGGGGACCACGGCCAGCTTCACGGGGCTGTCGGAAGCTTCGATATCGATGCCCGTCAGTGGCATGGAGATGTCCAGCGGCTCGGGATGGTCCTCCACCTTTGGCGGCGGAGGCTCGAAAATGGCGGATACTGCCCGAAGGTCCTCGATTTCAGGCGGCGGCGCGACCGCCTTAACCATCTCGAAGTGCGCGATTCCCATGAAGAGGACGAAGGTGAGGCCGGCGCCGAGAGAAAGGCAAAGCGCCTCGTCGGCAAGGTGCTCGGCGCGGCTCCTAAAGCGGGGGATGGATGCGGCTTCGGCCATTGGTGGGAAATCAGGGTCCATCCGCCCGGGTCGTGGCGAACTCCACATGTTGAATCCCTGAGCGCTTTGCCTCCGAATACACGGCGGCAAATACCCCGAGGTTGGACGAACGGTCCCCGCGGATGATGAGCGACGGAAACCGCCCGATGGCGGCCTGCTTCACAACCGCAGCGACCTGGTCGGTGCGGATCTCCTGGCCGTCAAAATAGATGCGATTGTCCGCCGTGATCGCTATCAGGAGCGCGTTCTGGTCGCCGCTCAGCGAGCCGCTCACGTCAGGCTTCTGCACTTCGACACCGGGGTCGTTGATGAACGCGCTGCTGATCATCAGGAATATCACAAGCACCATGACGCAGTCGACCATCGGGACCATGTCGATGTGCGTGGCCTCAAACCGGCTGCGTCCAATGTTCTTCCCGATCATGGCGACGCATCCGGCAAGACGCTCCGTTCAATTCTGTTCAGCTTCTGCATGTACCTTCGAACGCTGCCGTTGGCGATGTGGACGACCATGAGTGCCGGGATTGCCACCACCAAGCCCGACTCCGTGGCCACAAGCACCTCCGAGATGCCCCGCGCCAGGCCCTCCATGGTCTTTTCCATCGAGTGCCCCGAAAGGCTTTCAAAAGTCGTCACCATCCCGCTCACCGTGCCGAGCAGGCCGAGCAGAGGTGCCGCCGCTATCATCGCGCCCAGCGCGATACGCTGCTGCCGGAATGACTCCTGCACCTCTTCTCGCTCCCGCCGCAACTGGGGCAGTCGCCTTTCCTGCGCCGATCCGCGGCTGTCCAGCTCGCGGCTAGACCGCCAAAGCGAAAGCAACAGCCTAAAGCACCGCGAATACAGGATGACGGACAAGCCCAAGATCGCTATCATGACGGGCCCGCCCCTTTGCACGAGTTCCACGAGAGGCTTCATATGGGCATCGGTCTCCCGCCGGTCTTCGCGGTTTCGGTGGCGGTGATGAACTCGAGGGCGTAGCGCTCGAGCAGCGAAAGGTTCCTCTGGATGCGGTGGGCAAGGAACCCGTGAGCTATCAGGGTCGGTATGGCAACGATCAGGCCCAGTTCGGTGGCAACGAGCACCTCGGAAATTCCGCTGGCGAGCTTGCCCGCGTTGCCGGTTCCAAATACCGTGATCAGCGCAAACGTCCTGACCATGCCGACCACGGTGCCTAGCAGGCCCATGAGCGGCGCCGCGGTCGCAATCACCGCAAGCAAGGGAAGCCGGCGCTCGTAATGAAGCCTCTGACGGAGGAGCACGGATTGGAGATGCTCTTCCAAAATCTCCTTGGGGCTCTCGGCATATCGCGCTCCGACAAGGAAGAGCTCGCGCACCGGCGCGCTGAGCGCCTTCAAGGCTTCTTCCGCTTGGGACCGTCCGCCGGCGGACATTTTCGCCAGGAATGCACGCACCGCCTGGGGCGAGTCCACAGACAACTGGAAAAGGTCGCCGATCTTCTGCCCGATCATCGCCAGCGACAGAAAGCCCACCGCAATGATCGCATAGGCGACAAACCCTCCCTTTTGGATGTGTTCCAAGACGGTTCCCCTCGTTTCCTTCAGGCGCAGCGCCTTCCCGCCGGAAGCATCGGCGAGAATCGTGGCCTGCTTGCCCTGGAAAAACGCCGAGGCGTCCTGAGGCGTCCAGTCGGACAGCTTGAAGGTGACGGGATAAACCGAACCCGCGCGCGGCCTCGCCGTGCCGGCGGCGCCCCCGCCGTCCGGCAGGAAGTAGGTCTCGGGGCCCAAGAATGCAAACGTTCCGGGGATCACCTGGCTGTTCCCTTCGGTAAGCGAGCTGCCGGCCGCCGCGTACCCGCCCAGCGCACGCTTCGTGCGCTCCTGGAGAAACACCGCAATATCGACGGCAGACTGGGCGGGCGCACCCGTGGAGCTGTCGTCGAGTTTCTGCTCAAGCGCCTGCACACGGCCGGAAAGCAGCTGGCCCTCGCCCGGCGCAAAGCTTTCGCCGAACGCCGTCAGCCCGTCGTGGGCGAGCGTGCCGAGGTAGGCGGAGTTCTTCCGCGCGGCGTCCAGTTCCATCAGCAGCTTCCGGCGCTGCTCAGACACATCCTGCTGGCCGGCCTCCAGGCGCTCAATCTCGCTCTGCGCCGTGACAATTCGGTCTTCAGCCGAGCGAATCTCCTTCAGAAACGGAGCCTTTTCATCAGCGATGCGCTTGCGGGCGCTGTTCAACTCGTCGGCAGCCTTCCGAAGTCGTTCGCCGTAATCTGCCGCCGCGCGCTTCATCGCCTCGTCGAACGTCTCCTCTCCACGGACGGTTGCCGCCAGCAGGATGATTGACGCGAGTGCCGTTATGAATCGGGTCTTCATCTGGGCTCAATTCTTGGGGGTTTCCGCCTGGGGTTGGCCCAACACGGCCGGCACGTGGACAAAATCCGGATCGGCCTTGTCGTTGTAAACCGCGATCAGCTTCTCAACTGGGCGCACCGCATCGGGACTCGGCTCCCACTGCCAGCCTCGGGGTCCCGGCGCTCCGTACCAAGCCCTTTTCGCCGCTCGGTCCAGCGCGTAGCCGTGGCTGAGCCCCCAGTAGATTACCTCGAGCGACTTCGCGCCCTGCTCCCCATCGATCGTCAGGACCTCGTCCCCGCATGTGACCGAGCGGTTGAAGAGCGAGCAACGGTTTAGTATCGTCATTGCCAGTTGCATGCGCTCGCCGATGCCCAGCCTTGAGTTCCCGAGGCTTCGGTACGAAAGGTCTAGTGCTTCCGAAAGTCGGGGCGGCAGCGATGGGCGCAGGTCGATCAGCTTCCCAATCAGCGCCTGCAGTCTGGCCTCGGCAGCATGCAGGTCGTCCGCCGCGGTCTTGTTCTTGGCCTCCAGCATTTCGATCTCTTCGCGGTCCCGGGCAGTCGTGGCCTTCAGAAGGTCGCGCTTTCCCTCAAGTGTCTGGGCGCGTTCAATCAGCCCATTGACCGTCGACCCAAGGAGCGGCTGCTCCGAAGTCCAGGCGCTCTCGATGCGCGCAGTCTCCAAGCGGGTCTTGATCCAGTCGCTCGCCGCCTTTCCGCCCGGCCCGAGCGGATCGGCATCGGGCTCGGCGCCAAGGGCGGCCGCTAGCAAGACGGATGGCAGCAGAAGCAGCCGGATAGCGTGCAGTGGAGACATGTTCATGTTTTGGGGTTGGAACCCAACACCGCGGAGGTCGACCCACGGAGTGAATGACCATGGGCAATAAAGGCATAGTACCCAAGGCAATCATCCTGCGGAGCGTCGGATGGGCCGTGCGCGAAAAATCCAGCACTCGTGTGCCTGCACCTGCAAGACCGAAAGGCAGCCGATTCGCCTTGGATGCGCGGATGGGATCGAGCCAAGCAAGAAGGTTCAATTGTCATTCGCACATTGGAGAACCTACCGGAGGACTCCCGCTCTTGAACATTCGCGGGTCAGGCAAGATTTTATCGGACGGCATCTGGAGTAGCTACGATTGCCACTGCACGCACCGTGCCATGCAGCGCTGGGTAATGCTAAGGTGCTTGAGCGGAGGAGCTAGCAAATCAGCCGCCCTTGCCGACCTTCCCAGAGCCTCGCTGGTTGGTTGCATGCGCCCACGTGCAGCGATCGTTGCGACCATTGATTTGACGTAGGCAACCAATGACGGATTCGAGCCCGCCGGCCTGGCGTTCGCGAATAGTGTTGATGCCTTCATGTGCACTGCTCGCATTGCTGGGTCCATGGCCCTCGACACCGAGCCTCCTGCCGGGTGCGAAGTTCTCATGCTGGAGGATGATTCTATACTTCGAAGGCGCCTTGCCGCGCATCTTCGCAGTCTCGGAGCCGAGGTGACCGAGGTCTCAACGATTGAGATGGCGCGCTCGGCACTGTCCGCATTGCGCTTCGACTTCGCTCTGGTCGACCTTCATCTGCCGGACGGAGAGGCGCTAGATTTGCTCCGGGAGAGAGCGTTTTCGGAAAACACCGGCGTGGTCGTGATGACGGCATATGGAGGAATCAAGGATGCCGTGGAGGCAATGCGCCATGGCGCGGGTGATTACCTCTCCAAGCCGTTTGAGCCGGATGAAATGCCGATAGCGTTCATGCGCTGCCGCGAAAAGCGAGGCGTAGCGCGGCGCGACGAGTTCCGCGTCGGTGAACACTCGCCCAGGGAGGCTGACGACTTTTTCTTCGGACAGAGCCTTGCCGGGGTCCGCAACACGCTCGACATGATACTCGCATCCGACCAAAGGCTCGGGAAGGGCCTTCCCCCAATCTTGATTGAAGGCGAAACCGGGACCGGGAAGAGCCTGCTTGCCGGATGGTTGCACCGGCGCGGCCCGCGGGGTTCCCAGCCGTTCATCAAGGTGAATTGCGCGGCTCTGCCCGAGACGCTTGTCGAATCCGAGCTGTTCGGCCACGAGCGCGGAGCGTTTACGGACGCCAGAACTGCGCGAATCGGGCTTTTTGAGGCCGCCAACGGAGGGACCCTGCTCCTTGATGACATTGGAACCGTTGCCGCAGCGACACAGGCCAAGGTGCTAACGGTTGTCGAGGATCATGCCATAAGGCGGCTTGGAGCGACCAAGGAGATTCGCGTGGACGTGCGGTTGATCGCCGCGTCGAACGCGCCCTTGTCGGACCTCGTCGATAACGGGGCGTTCCGAGAGGACCTGTACCATCGCCTCCACCTTCTTCACATAACGCTGCCGCCCCTGCGGAAGCGCGGGTTGGATATGCTTGAGCTCGGCAGGCATCTTTTGGAGCGCATCGGCCGGCGCCACCGATTGAAGGACATATCCATCTCGTCCGCAGGCGAATCGCGCCTTCTGGCACATAGCTGGCCGGGGAATGCCCGGGAACTCGCCCATGTCATCGAGCGTGAGATCATCTTCGCCCGGGGACGCGTGCTGGACTTCGAGAGCCTCGGAGCGCTGCCTCCCAACCCAGCGATAGGCTGGCGAAATCCGATCTGGCGCGTTCCAGAAGAGGGATTCTCGATCGATTCCGTCATCACGGATCTTATCGATGAGGTGCTCCGGGAGACGGGTCATAATATCTCCGCCACGGCCCGGCGATTGGGGGTCACCCGGGAATTCCTGCGCTACCGCCTGGCTCCCCAAAAACCGCGAGAATAGGCGATAAACCCGTGTTTCGTGAGGTTCCCCACCCGAGATTCGAGATTGGGAAACGGCCAGTGCCTCACGCCCGCGCCCGTTGAACCCGTGCCCCTTCAATCATTTCCAGGAGGGATGCCGATGAGCGACAACGGACATACTTCGTTAAACAGTTATTTACGAATAACTTGTGTACATCCGGATCGAGTTGGCACCCCGGATGCAATGCAGGAATCCCGCGGTTGGTTCCGTTCCGTCCCCGGCGCCCCAGATTCCCCCATGATATTCGCACGCGGCACGAATCTCTTTCCTCAGGCCCGCCAGATGCTGGTTCTGGCATTGCTTGCCGCCCTCGCGCTAGCCCCGGTGGCGCAGGCGCAAACCGCGGCCTCGAACCAGCCCGCTGGCACGAACGGGGCCTGGAACGAGGGGAACGTCGAGCTTCCATCGCAGGCCCACGGCAAATTCGACCCCGTCCGGTTCATGAACGCGTTTTCGACGCACATCATTCTCCACCGGGACCTCCCTGCCGAAACTCAATTCGCTTTCTTCCCCCCGGTTGCCCCGCCGTTGGAATCCGAGATTCCCATGTTGGCGCCATTCGATTCCGGCCCGCCCGCACCCGAGGAGCTTGCGGCATTTGTGGGCGACATTTTTTATCCGCTGCTCGGAGCTCGACTTGCCTCAGGCGATCTGCCGAGGCCGTTGCGGGCCCAGATTGTGGCCTACCGCTACGCAAAAGTCGGGCTTCAGGACGAACTGCGTTCACGGGTCCTGGTGCTAAAGGATGTCGATCCCGAGTCGCGCAGGAGGCAGCTGGTGGATTTTGCAGCCCTGCAGGCGCCGCGGATCTCCGAGCTGGAGGCGATGGCCGAGAAACTCCGCGTGGATTTGCGCCCGGCGCGAGCCTTTGGGATCCCGGTTGACAGCACCGACATGAGCGAAAGCCTCGCCCGGCGCGTGCGTGCTGTGCGCGACACTCCATCCGACCCCGCAGCCCTCGCGCGGCAAGCCGAGGCGATACGGGGCGCCGCCTTTTACCAGGAGGGCCTCTCCCTAGGGCAACGGAGCCTGCTTCTCGAGGCGGCAATCGAACTCGATGGCATGGTCAATCCGACGGCCGCCGCAAACCGGGTCGCGCCCGGAAAGCGATTGCTTTATTTCTCTCCCGAAGGATCTCGAATCCCCATTCCAGAGGATTTGCCGGCCCCGCTGGCGAACAAGGTCAACGAGTACGTCTCCTCTAAGAATGCTCTGAAGGCCGAGCTCCGTGACGCGCTCCAAGGCGTCGACGATGCCAGCGGCGATGCGCGCAGGGAGGCCATGGTGAAGCTGGCCTTTGCCCATGCGCCCCGTATCGCTCGTTTTGAGGCCTTGGCGGAGGAAATCCGCGGCGGCTTGGCCGCCCTGCCAAACCCGCCGGGTCCGCCCGCCCCGCCGTCGCTGCCGCCGGATCTCACCGCGCGTATTTCCGATTACCGCAGGCACAAGCTCGAGCTGCTCAAGACGCTGCGCGCCATGCTGGATGCCCGTTTCCCAACCGCCGACACCGGCCACGCGCCGCAGAAGGCGAGACCGGTGGACGCAGGTTCGGGCACCCTGGCTTGGATGCACGACGGCACGAGCACGACTGAAATACAACCCGCCGACCTGCGAGTCTCCGTCGCGGAGTTCGACCATCGCCAGAATGAACTCATTACGGCGCTGAACATCGAGGAAGCGGGCATTCGGGAGAGTCTTGCCGCCTACGTTCGGTCCGCCAACGGACCCCTGGATCGGAAATCCGTCAACGACCTGCTAAGAGACTTTGAGGACGGGCGCGAACGGAAGGAGATTTGGGAGCGGTACCGGGACTACCAGACAGCGGTGCTGCTGCCAGGTCTGTCAGCCGGACAACGTCGCTTGATTTTCGACTCCGCCGTCGAGCGGCTGGCGCTGCCGCTGCCGGCCGGAAAGAGGGCCAACTGACAGCGGGAGCTCGCCGCCTGCCATCGATGCCTCGTCAAACCTTAAGAAACTCGGTCGCCGCACTTTGCACGGGCGCCCTGCTTGTCGTCATATTCTCGGGGCTGGTCGTCTGGTTCCGGTCGGACCTTCGCAGTGAGATTCATCTGAAGATCATCGAGCGGGACGCCGCCGTTCTTTATCCCATGGCGCTCCAGCAGCTGGCCGACAGCTCCGTGAACGAACCGTCGAATCCGTCCAGGGCGCTTGCCGCGCTCCTGACAAGCGCCCGCCAGAAGGGGATGCTGGCCGTCGCGGTCTTCGACCGCGACGGCAACACCGTCGAATTCGTGCCGGCCAACCAGCTCTTTGTGGAGCTGCCCACCGACGACTACCTGAAGCTTCAGGGTGGCGCGCCCGTCAGCCGGTACCATCCGGCCTTTCCACTCGACCAATATTTCGCTGGGGTTTCGGCGGACCAACGGGAAACCCCGGTGCTCGAGGTCCTGCTGCCGCTGCATCGCCCCGGCTCGGCTGCGGTGCAAGGATTCGTGCGTTACTACATAGACGCCCGGCCGCTTTCGAGCGAGCTTGCCCTCATCGATGCCCGGATCGACCGGCAAACCGCGGTCACACTGCTGGTCGGAGCCGTGCTGATCGCCGCGGTCATGGCCGGTGCCACTTTCAGCGTCCATCGGGCACAGCGGACCGTTGCCGAGCGCAACGAGAGACTTACCCGCGCCAACTTCGAGCTCACGCTTGTGTCAAAGGCGTCTGCGGTTGGGCAGATCACATCGCACCTGATCCACGGCCTTCAGGGGTCGGTTGACGGATTGCGCGCCGTTGTTGCGGGCCCCAAGTCGGATCCGTCCAACCCGGCGTGGGAGTCGGCGGCAGACTACACCGAGCGGTTGCAATCCATGATCCGTGAAACTGTCGCATTGCTCGGCGATGCGAGCGCCGACGCCACCTACGAGCTAACCGGCCGCGAGCTCGCTGCCATGATTCACAAGAAGAACGAGGCCCAGGCGGCTGAAAAGGGCGTCTTGTTGGAGGTCAGCGAAGGGTTTGCGGCGCCCACCGACAGCCACCGCGGCAGCCTGCTTTGCCTGATCGCCAGCAATCTTGTGCAGAATGCGATATTCGCTACCGACCCGGGCAAGAGAGTTTCCGTATCGCTTGTCGATGCGGGCTGGGGATTCGTTATGACTGTGGCGGATGAGGGTTCCGGAATCTCCCGGTCCGTGCAGAAGCACCTTTTTAAGCCCGGCCGCAGCGGGCGGCCTGGCGGTTCAGGGTTGGGACTGGCCATCTGCCAGCTGTTGGCGCGCCAGATCGGCGCGGAAATGGTCCTGCTGTCGACAGGTCCCGATGGCACCTCGTTCAGGGTCACGCTCCCCCACAAGGCCTAGTGAGGGGATCCTTGTTCCCGAGGCGTCTCGAGGACGCCTCCGCGCCCGATAAGACAATCGCCTGCGCCCGGGATCTTGTGAGGTCCGCAGGGCCATCGGCCGTTGTCAGGCGTCGGGTCGCTGCCCGGGAGACCCGCACCTGCCTTCGCGGGCACGCGCCGGCAACGCGCGCAATTCAATGGTGTTGATTGCCCCGGAGCTGAACGTCAGACAGGGTCCGAGACGACCCCGACCGATGACTGCGCGCATGAACCGGAACCATTGCGGACGGAGTAATGCGAGAGCCATGCCCGGATGAGCACACCGGCCGCCACGACGGTTTCGTTACGGGCGCCGGGCCGATTGCAGGCATTTGCGGCCGTAGCGGCGATCGCCCTGGCAACCTTCGCCGCATACCACAACTGCTTCCGGGCCCCTTTTGTCTTCGACGACCAGTTTGCGATCCAGGAGAACGCCTCCATCCGGCACATCTGGCCGGCGTGGAACGCGCTTCTGCAGGCGCCCGCAGGCACCACGGTCGGCGGCCGCCCGGTCGCCAATCTCACGCTGGCCGTCAACTACGCGCTGAGCGGGACCGAAGTCTGGAGCTACCACGCGCTCAATGTCCTCATTCACATTCTTGGCGCCCTAACGTTGTTCAGTATCGTGCGCAGGACGCTATCGGGACCGGTCCTGAGCGGGCGCTTCGGACGGGATGCCGTGCCGCTGTCCCTGGCGGTTGTGCTGCTTTGGTCCCTGCATCCCCTGCAGACCGAGTCCGTGACCTACGTCGCCCAGCGTGTCGAGTCGCTGATGGGGTTGTTCTACCTGCTGACGCTCTATTGCTTCATCCGGTCGGTCGAGTCCCGGCGGCCGGCGCCCTGGCGGGCCTGCGCGGTTGCGGCCTGCCTGCTGGGCATGGCCACGAAGGAGGTGATGGCGACGGCACCCATTCTCGTACTGCTCTACGACCGCACGTTCGTGGCCGGCACGTTTCGCAGGGCTTGGCGCGAGCGCCGCGGACTGTACCTCGCGTTTGCGGCGACGTGGCTGCCGCTGGCCGCTTGGGTATCGAGCACCGGCTGGAGCCGAGGGGGCTCGGCCGGATTCAGCGCGGGCGTCTCGCCCTGGGGATACTGGCTGGCGCAGCTTGAGGCAGTCGCGCGCTATGCGGGGCTGTCGGTCTGGCCGCGGCGGCTTGTTTTCGAGTACGGACCGTTCCGGGTCCACACTCTCGCCGAGGTCGTCCCGTACGCCCTTGTCGCTGTTGTGCTGGCCGCCGCCACCCTGTTTGCGCTCCGGCGGCGGCCGGTGCTCGGGTTCCTCGGAGCCTGGTTCCTCGTCATTCTCGCCCCGAGCAGCGTGGTGCCCGTCGCGACGCAGACGATGGCCGAGCACCGGATGTACCTTCCGCTTGCGGCGGTGGCCGCGACCGCGGCCGCGGGAGCCTATGTCCTTGCCGGGCGCCGAAGCTGGCTGGTGCTGGGCCTTCTGGCCCTCCTGCTCGGGTTCCTCACCGCAAGGCGAAACGAGGTCTACGCAAGCGAGCTCAGCCTGTGGACCGACACGGTCGCCAAGCGGCCGGACAACGCGAACGCCCGCAATTACCTGGGCCTGGCACTCGCCAAGGCCGGGCGGATTCCCGAGGCGATCGGGCAGTACAGGGCCGCGCTGGAGATACAGCCGGCGTTTCCGGGGGTCCTCAATAACCTCGGCAATGCCCTCGACCGGTCCGGCAGGACCCCGGAGGCGATCGGGTGCTACGAGGCCGCCCTGGCCCTGGAGCCCGGATTCGCGGCGGCGCATTACAACCTCGCCAAGGCCCTTGGTCGGAGCGGCCGGACGCCGGAGGCGATCCGGCAGCTCGGGGAGGCGCTGCGAATCGAGCCCCACCACGCCGACGGGCACGATGAACTGGGCGAGGCTCTGCTGCGGAGCGGGCGGACAGCGGAGGCGATCGAGCAGTTTGGAGCGGCCCTGAGGCTCGAGCCGGGCCACGCGCGGGCGCATTTTGACCTGGGCAATGCGCTGGTTCAGACGGGGCGGATTCCGGAGGCCATCGTGCATTTCAAGGAGGCTCTCCGGATCCAGCCGGACCTCGCCGAGGCGAGCAACAACCTGGGCGTTCTTCTCTGCCGGACCGGGCGGACCGAGGAGGGGATCCAGCGGATAGAGGCGGCGCTCCGGGCGCAGCCGGGCTTCGCCCAGGCGCACTTCTCCCGCGGAATGGCCCTGCTCCAGATGGGCCGCAGGGACGAGGCGATCGCCGAGTTCGAGAAGGTCCTGAAGCTTCAGCCGGACGACCCGTCCGCGCGCAGGATGCTGCAGTTGATCCAGTCTCCGAGGTAAGGGGGGCGGCCCCTCCGGAACAATGGGCCGCGGGGAGCCCCCTCGATTCAGAACTGCACCGCCAGGGCGTCGCCCGAGTACGCGACCACCCGGTCGGCCGGGTCGGTGACGCCCGGGCCCGCCCCGTGCCCCGGCCCGACGACGACCACCTGGAATGAGCGCTTCACGGGCATGCCGGGATAGCTTCCCCTCCGGGCCCCGATTGTCAGCCGCCGCGCCGCGTCATCCCAGTCGATGCGGATCGTCGAGTAGACCCCCTTTTCGTAGTCATAGGTGTCGTTCTCGTCCTCGTATAGAGTGAAGGAGGCGTTCGATCCGGGATACACCCGGAGCTCCATGGGGGCGTCGGGCTTCTCGGAGGCGTACTGCACCGGGGGCCCCATGGGGATGATGGAGCCCGAGGGCACGAGCAGCGGGATCCGCTCGATCGGGGCCGCGGCGTCGACGCTCTGCCCGCCTCCAGTGGTGCGGCCGGTCCAGAAATCAAACCAGGCGCGGCCCGCCGGAAGGTAGACCGTCCGGGTCTGCGGGCGGGCCTCGTGCGTGGAATCCTCCTCGAAGATGGATGGGGTCTTCCAGAAGAGCTGCGCCCGGAAGGCCCCGAGCACCGAGTTCGAGGTGGCGAAGGAGAAGCGGTACGGCCTGCCGGCCTCCAGCCGCACGGGCTCCGTCACCCCCTCGACCGAGGTGTAGGTGAACTTCAGCGCCTTTCCGTCCAGGTCGAGGAGCCTCGGGCCGAACGTCTTCACATGAAACCGGTGCACCCCCGTCTCGGTCGGGATCAGCTGGCCCTCCCAGCGCATCGAGAAGGTCTCCTTCTTCACATAGGCCGGCCATCCGGTGTACCAGTCGAGGTTGACGCTCGGTTCGGTGCCCGTGTGGACCACGGCGCCGAAGTGGTCGTCGCCGTAGTAGGTGGCGTCGAGTCCGGGCCTCCCGTCGCGCGTCCGGAAGTGAGCGGAGGATATGGGCACGCTCTTGCCCGGCGGACGGTGCAGCATGTATTCGGTGACCGGGCACACCATGAGCGACGGCCCGAACATGTATTGGTCCGCGATGGCGTAGGTGGCGTGGTCGCCGGGAAAATCCATCGGGAGCCCGCGCATGGGGGTGTACCCCTCGCTCGTGACCCTCCACGCGTTCGAATAGATGTAGGGCATCAGCCGGTAGCGCAGCCTGTCAAAGTCGACGAGCACGTCGGTGAACTTGCCGAACTCCCATATCTCCCGGGGTGTCTCGGAGCCGTGCGCCCGGAATATCGGGCTGAAGGAGCCGAACTGGAACATGCGGGTGTACAGCTCCTGGTATGCGGGATCCTTTCCGCCGTCCCAGAAATACCCGCCGTAGCTGCCGATCACGAAAGCACCGATGTCGAACGTCCAGTAGGGTATGCCGGACATGCTGTGGTTGAGGCCGGCGGCGATCTGGTTGCGGTAGACCCCCCAGCTCGCCCCGATGTCGCCGGACCACGTCGTGGCTGCGGCCCGCTGCTGCCCCGCGAAGGTGGACCGGGTGAGGATGAAGACGCGCTTGCGGTCCGTCTCCCCGCGCTGGTTCCTGTAGACCGCCTCCGTGGCCATCAGCGGATAGGTGTTCAGGTAGCGCGCGAAGGTCCCGAGGTGGTTTGAGCCCACCCTCTTCATCTCGTACTCCTCGGCGTCCTTCGTAAGGGCATTGACGATGTCGGGCTCGGTGGAGTCCATCCACCAGGCGTCCACGCCGCGGCTGAAGAGCCCGTCCCTGACATACTTCCAATAAAGGTCCGTCGCCTCCGGGTTGTAGGCGTCGAAGAACCTGAAGCCCGCCCATCCGACCGTCGGATAGAGGAATCCCCGCTGCTCCATCTCCCGGTAGACCGGCGTCGCCGGCCCGAAGCCGCACCAGATGGATATCATGAAGTGGAAGTTCTCCCGGTGCAGGATGTCGATCATCTCCGCGGGCCGCGGAAAGAGCTTGGGGTCGAAGAATAGCTGGTTCCAGTTGTCCCGGCCGTCCCAGTAGTCCCAGTCCTGCACGATGCTGTCGATCGGTATGGCGCGCGCCCGGTACTCGGCCGCCACCTTAAGCACCTCGTCCCGGTTCTCGTAGTGTTCCTTGCTCTGCCAGTAGCCATACGCCCACCTGCCGTAGAGCGGCGCCGCGCCCGTCAGGTCGCGGTAGCCCGCTATCGCGCCGTCCATGCTCCCCCCGTAGACGAAGTAGTAGTCGATATTGTCCGCCACGTCGGACCAGACGGAGCAGCCGTCCTCGTTGTCCGAGAAGATCGTCTTTGAGTAGTTGTCCCACAGTATGCCGTAGCCCCTGGTCGACACCAGGAAGGGGTTCGATGACTGCGTGTTGGCCTGGACAAGCGTCACCGAATGGCCGCGATAGTTCATCAGGCCGGACTGGTGCTGCCCGAGCCCGTATATGCCCTCGCCGGGGCTGAGCCTGAAGTTTGTCTGGATCGAGTACGCCTTCGCCTCGCCCGCGACCGCCTCCGGCGTGATCGATGCGGCCCCCTCCTCCCCAAGCAGCGGGTCGCCCAACGCGTCGCAGTATGAGACCGCGCCGCTGGACCTTGACACCGCCACGCACAGGCGGCCCGACCGCACCGTGACCCGCCCGGGCTCCTCGGCATAGGCGATGTCCAGCCGGGCCGCCGCGTGCGGCAGCACGATCAGGCTTCTGCCGGCCGGCTGCTCGCCCGCCATACACTTGGTCACATGCACGGTGACCGGCGATTCAAACTGCACGCGCACCCTTTGGGCGCCCGTGAGCACCTCGGCCCCATTGGTGATGGGCCGGACGCGGGCGCCGCCCCCTGGCGCGGCCGGGGACGGCGCCGCGGCCGGACCCTCCGGCGTGCCAGCCTCCGCCCGCCTCGGCGAAAGGCTGGCGAGGACGGCGAACTGCAACCCGAGCATCAGCAGACGGTGGGCGGCGACGGTCTTCATATTCAGGATTGGGGGCCGAGGATCGCGCGCCGGCCGAACGGAATCACGAAGGCGTTTCGCCTTCCGGCGGTGCGATCCCGCAGGCGAATCGGAGCATCCCGGCAGGAAGACGGCAAACGCAAACGCGGCCCCCGCGCGGCGCTTTCCCGGCCGCCGAGGCGCCGACCCCCCCGCTGGCGGGGCCAAAGCCCGGCCCGGGACCCTGCGCCGCAGCCGACCCGCGGCTGGGCGCAAAGCCATTGTTCTTCCTTCCATCTCTCCCATTTCAATTTAGATTGCCATGCGGACGTCAGAAACCCCGCTCCCTCCACACCCTCCATATCCCCATGGCCAGATACGGTCACTTTGACGACGCCAACCGCGAGTTCGTAATCACGCGCCCGGATACGCCCCTCCCGTGGCTCAACATGCTCGGCCAAGACGAGTTCTTCGGACTCTGCACCCAGACGGCCGGCGGCTACTCGTTCTGGAAGGACGCCCGCCTTAGACGCCTCACGCGGTACCGGTACAACAGCAACCCGATGGATAACGACGGTCGCTTCCTCTACATCAAGCAGGGAAAGACCATCTGGAACCCCGGTTGGAAGCCGGTGCGCGCCGTTCTCGACGCGTTCGAATGCCGGCACGGGCTGGGCTACACGCGCATCAGGGGCCGGAAGGCGGGCATCGAGGTGGAGCAGCTCATCTTCGTGCCGCCCGACGAAAACGTGGAGATCTGGAAGGTCACGGTGCGCAACGTATCGAGGGCCACGAAGAAACTGTCCCTCTTCTCCTTCGTCGAGTTCTGCTTCTTCGAGGCCCTGAACGACATGACCAACTACCAGCGCACCTACTCGATCGGCGAGGTCGAGGTGGAGGGCGCTGCCATTTACCACAAGACGGAGTACCGCGAGCGCCGCAACCACTACACGCTCTTCGGGTGCACCCGCGGGATCGCCGGATACGACACCTCCCGGGACGCCTTCGTCGGCGTCCATCACGGGCTCCACGACCCCCAGGCCGTGCTCGCGGGCCGGTGCACCAACAGCCGGGCCTACGGCTGGAACCCGATCGGGGCGCACCAGGTGGATCTCACGATCAGGCCCGGCGGGGCCGAGACCTTCGCGTTCGTGCTCGCCTACGTCGAGCAGGGCGACCTGCCGAAATTCGACGCCCCCTTCGTCCTCAACAAGGTCAGGGGCCGGGAGGTCCTGAAGAAATACTCCGACCCCGCGGTCGTCGACGGCGCCTTTGCCGCGCTTCGTCGGCGCTGGGATGAGCTCCTCTGCGCCTATCAGGCGCCCCAGGTCCCGAACGAGCACCTGCGCAGGATGGTCAACGTCTGGAACCAGGTGCAGTGCATGGCCACGTTCAACCTCTCCCGCTCGAGCTCGGGCTACGAGACCGGCATCGGCCGCGGGATGGGCTACCGGGACTCGAACCAGGACATCCTCGGCTTCGTCCACCTCCTGCCGGCCCGCGCGCGCCAGCGCATTCTCGACATCGCCTCGACGCAGCTTTCCGACGGCACCTGCTTCCACCAGTACCAGCCGTTGACCAAGAAGGGCAACGCCGACATAGGCGGCGGCTTCAATGACGACCCGCTCTGGCTGATCCCCGCGACCTGCGCCTACGTCCGCGAGACCGGGGATACCTCGATCCTCGGCGAGCCGTGCGGCTACGCCGACAAGCCGGGCTCCCGGGACACGCTCCTCCACCACATCGAGACGTCGATGGCCTACACGCTCAGGAACCGCGGTCCGCACGGCCTTCCGCTCATCGGGCACGCCGACTGGAACGACTGCCTGAACCTGAACTGCTTCTCGACCGAGCCGAACGAGTCGTTCCAGGTCACGGGCGACATCGCCGGCTCCAAGGCAGAGTCGGTCATGATCGCAGGCCTGTTCCTCTACGCCGCCCGGGAGCTCGCCGCCCTGTACCGCTTCCTGGGCTCCTCCGCCGACGCCCTCCGGCTCGACGGCCACCATGCCGACATGCTGAAGGTGGTCGAGGAGCAGGCGTGGGACGGCGCCTGGTACACGCGGGCCTTCGACGCCGAGAGCCGGCCCGTTGGCTCGAAGAGCTGCGAGGAGGGAAAGATCTTCATCGAGAGCCAGGCATGGTGCGTCCTCGGCGGCGCCGGCGCGGGCAACGGCCGCGCGAGGAAGGCTCTTCTGGCGGTCGAGAAGCACCTCTACCGCCGCGACCTCGGCTGCGCCCTGCAGTGGCCGCCCTACTCGGCGTACCACCTCGAGCTGGGCGAGGTCTCCAGCTACCCGCCCGGCTACAAGGAGAACGGAGGTGTCTTCTCCCACAACAACACGTGGATCCATATCTGCTGGGCGCTCCTCGGGGACGGCGAGCGGGCGCTCGAGTACTACCTGAGCATCTGCCCCTCGGCGAAGAGGGACCACGACGTGTACCGGTCCGAACCCTACGTCTACGCGCAGATGACGGCGAGCCAGTTCTCGCCCACGCCCGGCGAGGCCAAGAACTCCTGGCTGACCGGCACCGCCGCCTGGTCGTTCGTGGTCGGGAGCCAGTACATCCTCGGCATTCGGCCGGAGTTCGACGGCCTGAGGGTCGACCCGTGCGTTCCCAGGGCCTGGAAGGGGTTCACGGTCCGGCGCAGGTTCCGCGGCGTCACCTACACGATCGAGGTCAGGAATCCGCGGGGCAGGTCCAAGGGCGTGAAGACCCTCGTGGTCGACGGGCGGAAGATCGCGGGCGACGTGATCCCGCTCGCCACCGACGGCCGGACGGCCGTGCGCGTCGAGGCCACGCTCGGGGCCTGAGCCGGAAAGGGGCTCCAACGGGGCGAACGGCAGCCGCTGGACCGCCGGGGAACATCATCCCCGGCAGCGGAGGCCTTGCTCCGAGCGCGCGGCTGCGGCCGCGCCGCGGCAAGGCCGCCAGATCCGACCCGGACGCAGGAACGCTACTTCGCCTGCAATGTGCGGATGTAGTCGACCAGCGCCTTGATGTCGGCGTCGGAGAACAGGTCGCCAAACGCCTTCATCTTCTCCTTGCCCGTCGGGTCCTTCAGGCCCTCCTTGATCTGCTTTGCGGCCTGCTCGTCGGTGAAGGTCGCCTGATATTTCGGGTCGGTCATGTTCTTCACCTGGGCCATGCGGCCCGCCTTGGTGTGCCCGGCGCCATCGGGGCCGTGGCAGGAGGCGCAGTTCTTAGTCCAGTTGTCCTTGGCGTCGGCGGAAAACGCCGGGGTGGCGCCGAGCATGAAAACAGCGGCGGCGCACGCGGGAATCGTGATCTTGTTCATCGGTGTTGTATCTTTGGCCGGTCGGGTTGAGGGCCCTAGAAGGCGATTGCGGCACCGCCGGTCCCGGCTGTCGAAGCAAAACTCGTCCGATTCCTGGGAACCCCGGCGCGGCGCCGAGGGGAATTCGGCAAAATACGCGTGAAGTCCAACAAGAGATGACAAGCCGGGGGCCCGGCCAACCGCTAGATTCAGTGCCAAGCAGGTTGAACCCAAACCCGAATACCTCGATCGTGCTGACCGTCCTGACCGCGGGATTCGTCGTCCTGGCGTACGCGTTCGCCCGGGTTCCGGCCCGTCCCGGCCTCGTGTCGCGCCCGCCCCTGGTCTCCAGGGAGGCGCTGGCCATCACCCCGGGCACCGTGCGCGTTTCGGCCGCCGAGCTCATCCGCAGCGGCGGCGATGTATCGGGCCTGGACTGCTACGCCTGCCACCACAAGGACAGCCCCCCGGAGATCAAGTACGACGCCGAACACCGCATCGTCCTGCCGAAGGAGCACGCCGACTTGATCATCAGCATGCGCAACTGCTCGGAATGCCACCCGCCGAACGACCCGGTCAAGCTGGATTACGACGCGTCCGGAAACGTCATCGTCCCGGAGGCGCACAAGGGCCTGCTTGCGATGGCCCACGGGCACACCCTGCGCAACAACAACTGCTACAACTGCCACGACCGCGACCAGCTCGACCAGCTGCACACGCCCGAGGGCGTGGTGCTCAAGTTTGAGCAGGCCACCCTGCTCTGCGCCTCCTGCCATGGGCCGACGTACCGCGACTGGATGGCCGGGGCCCACGGGCGCACGAGCGGCTACTGGGACCGGAAGGCCGGGCCCATGAGGAGGGAGGAATGCGCGTCCTGCCACGACCCCCACGCTCCCGCCTTCACCGGCCTGATCCCGATGCCCGGCCCGCACCTCCTCCATCCCCTGCCCCAGCAGCGCCAGGTCCCGCCGAGGGGCCCCGACGACCATGACCTCTGACGCGACAGGCAGCGGGATGACCCGCCGGAGTTTCCTGCGGGCCTCGACCGTCCTGTCGGCGGGCGTGGCCGCGATCGCGGCCGGGCTCGCGCCGCTGCGCAAGATCGGGCAGTTCAGCTCCGTCGACGAGTTCCTCCAGAAATACTACAAGGAGCTGACCCCGGAGGAGATGAAGGCCGTGCTGGCCCGGATCGAGGACGAGGTGCAGCGGCAATACGGGATCCGGCCGCACGTGCGCGACTACAGGCCGATGAACGGCGTCGAGTTCGTCTACGCCCTCAACCTGACGCGCTGCGTCGGCTGCCGCATGTGCGTCCACGCCTGCGTCGCCGAGAACAACCAGTCGCGCAACCCGGAGATCCAGTACATCCGCGTGCTGAAGATGCCAAACGACGGCACGTTCGACGTGGACAAGGGGGACCACAACTACGCGCCGAAGTCCGTGCCGCAGGCGGGCTCCTTCTACATGCCCGTGCAATGCCACCAGTGCAAGAATCCGCCCTGCGTCAAGGTCTGCCCCGTGAAGGCGACCTGGCAGGAGGCGGACGGAATCACGGTGATCGACTACAACTGGTGCATCGGCTGCCGCTACTGCGAGGCGGCCTGCCCGTATTACGCCCGGCGCTTCAACTTCACCGACCCGTCGATCCCGCCCGACCAGCTCAACCTCAACATGTCGTACCTGGGCAACCGCCCCAGGCGCAAGGGCGTGATGGAGAAGTGCCATTTCTGCATCCAGCGCACCCGCGCCGGCCGCTACCCGTCCTGCGTCGAGGTCTGTCCCACGGGATCGCGCAAGTTCGGCAACATCCTGGATCCGGACAGCGAGGTCTCGTACATCCTGACGAACAAGCGCGTCCTCGTGCTCAAGGCGGAGCTGGGGACCCTGCCCCGGTTCTTCTACTATTTCGACATCTAGAGCGCGGCCCAATGAGAAGCTACCTCAAGTTCCTTCGCCGGTGCGCCGGGGTGTCCCTCGCGGGGGACTGGCGCTACTACGCCTGGATCGGGGGCCTCGCGGCGCTGTGCGTGATCGGATTGAACGCCTACGCCAAGCAGTTCGCCGCCGGGCTCGAGATCACCGGCATGAGCGACCAGGTCTCCTGGGGCGTGTACATCGCGAACTTCACCTTCCTCGTCGGAATGGCGGCCGCGGCCGTCATGCTCGTGATCCCGGTCTACATCTACAAGAACGAGGACCTCCACGACCTGGTCATCTTTGGCGAGCTGCTCGCGGTGGCCGCGATCCTGATGTGCCTCGCTTTCGTGACGGTGGACCTCGGCCGCCCGGACCGCTTCTGGCACCTGATCCCGGTCATCGGGGTGTTCCATTTCCCGGGCTCCATGCTGAGCTGGGACGTCCTCGTGCTCAACGGCTACCTGGTGCTGAACATCTACATCTGCGGCTACCTCCTCTACTGCCGCTACCAGAACAGGAAGCCGGCGAAGTGGTTCTACATACCCTTCGTCTTCACGGCCATCTTCTGGGCCATTTCGATTCACACGGTCACGGCGTTTCTCTACGTCGGCCTGGGCGGGCGGCCGTTCTGGAATTCGTCGATCGTCGGCCCCCGCTTCCTGGCCTCGGCCTTCACCGCCGGCCCAGCGTTTGTGATCCTGGCCCTGCAGGTGGTCCGCCGCGCAAGCGCCTCGGCAGCCGGTTCGCCCGGCGCGCCGCCGGAAAGCAACGCGGCGGCGCCCCAACGGCTGATGCACCGCGCCGCGACCGCCGCCGACCTGGAGCTCCTGGCCGTCTGCCTCCCCGAGCTCGAATCCGTCCCCCAGGAGGAACGAAGGGCATGCCTGGCCGGTGCGACGGTTCTGGACGTCGCGGCCGGCGACGTCCTGCTGCGCCAGGGATCGAAGGACAACGACGCCTTCTTTGTCCTGAAGGGCCGGGTCGTGGTCAGGAGGGAGGAAGGCGGGCGCTTCCGGACCACCCGCAACATCGGTCCGGGCGAACAGTTTGGCGAGGTCTCCGCCCTCGCCGGGACGCCGCGCGCGGCGACAGCCACTGCCGCGGAGCCGACCCGGGTCCTGCGCCTGCCGCAGGAGTCCCTGCGCAGCCTCATGCGCAACCCGAAGATGAACGAGATCATCACCTGGCGGATGGGCGAGCGCCTCATGATCTCGGACCGGAGCCTGCTCATCCTTCGGGCCATCGTGCAGGTGTCGATGATCATCAATGTGTTCCTCCTCGCCAACGAGATCTTCACCGAATTCTACAACTCCAACGTCCAGGATGTCTCCTGGCGGTACCTCGTGCTCGGCCTGCACGGCCACCACGCGCTTGTCCCGTGGTTCTGGACCGCCGCCACGCTCAACATCGGCGCGATGGTGGTCCTCATGCTCCCGCTCAGCCGCAGGCTGACGGGGCTCAACGTGGCCTGCGTCATGTGCATCTTCGGGATCTGGATCGAGAAGGGAATGGGCCTTGTGATCCCCGGCTTCATCCCGACGCCGCTCGGCGAGATGGTCGAATACGTCCCCTCCCTGAACGAGACCCTCGTCTGCGCCGGCATCTGGGCCTTTGGCCTCCTGTGCTTCACCATCTTCCTGCGGATGTCCGTGCCGATCCTTCAGGGGGAGCTCTCCCGGGCGAACGAAACGTGACTTGAATCCACCGAGCAGCCCGCCGCCATGCCGAAGGAACAGACCCTCGAGGACGCCAGACAGTCGCTCACCGCGCACGTAGCGGCAAAGGGGGCCGAGATCCGCGCAAAATACGGACCGTCCATCGGCTGGTCGCAGCTCAAGAGCATCCTCGCCGATCCCGACTGCGTCCGCTATCCCTGCGAGCTCGTCTTTGACGCCGCCCCGCTTCTGCCGGACGAGGTCGCCTTCCCGGTGCCGAAGGGGGAGCGCCCGGAGGATGGCTTCCGGCTGTGCGTCCATCCTTATTTCTCGGTCGACCCGGCCCGCGTGCCCCTGCTCGCGCTCTACCAGCTCGTCGTGGTCAACTATGGCGCGTTCGCGTCGCCGGACGACGCCGAGGCCTTCGGCGCTGCCGCGCTGGGAATGGCGCGGGAGGACTACTACGCGGCCCTCTGCGCCATGGCCGATGAGATCTCGGCCGCCGACCTGGCGCACGGCGAACCGTGTATGCCGGGCGACAGGATCCCGGCAGGCTAGTCCGCCGCAGGCCTGCGGGCCGGGCTCCCCGTTTCCTGAAACGCCCCCGCCGGATTTCTGCTCGTCCCAGCCCCCTGCAGGGCCCGCGCACAAATAACTCGAAAAAGGCCCGGCAAGGTTTCAGTCGTTGTGGCCGCGGCGGCCCGACTCCCGCCGGCAGCCCCATCCGCAATCATGCCCTGGATCCAGGTCTACGCCCCCATCAGAGGCAGCATCGGGCTGTCCGCGGCGGTTGCCGCCGTTCCGCTCGCCGTCGTCTTCGTGTGCCTTGCGATCCTGAGGATGAAGGCCTTCAAGGCGGTGATCCTGGCGCTGGCCTCCGCCTTTGTCCTTTCCGTCTTTGCCTGGGGAATGCCCCCAAGGCTGGCCGGCCTTGCCACGCTTCAGGGTGCGGCCTTCGGCCTGTTCCCGGTCTACTTCATCGTCCTTGCGACGCTCTTTCTCTACAACATCACCGTGAAGGGCGGGCAGTTCGAGGTCATCCGCGCATCGCTGGCCGGCGTGACCGCCGACCGCAGGCTGCAGGCCCTTATCATCGCGTTCTGCTTCGGGGCGTTCATCGAGGGGGCCGCGGGATTTGGCACCCCGGTGGCCATCGCCGGAGCCACCCTGACGGGCCTGGGCTTCCGCCCCTTCTACGCGGCGGGGATCTGCCTGGTGGCGAACACCGCGCCGGTCGCATTCGGCGCCATCGGCACGGCGATCGTGGCCCTGGGGGGGGTCATGGGCTTGAACGACGCGGGCCTGATGAAGCTCTCCGTCATGGTGGGCCACCAGCTGCCGTTCGTATCCCTCATCATCCCGTCCTACATCATGCTGCTCATGGTCGGCTTCAGGAGGTCCGTGGAGGTCCTTCCCGCCATCGCAGTGTGCAGCGGCACGTTCGCATGCTGCCAGTGGGCGACCGCCTGCTTCCTGGGGCCCTATCTCCCGGACATCCTCGCCTCTCTGGCGTCCATCGCCGCCCTGGTGCTCCTGCTTAGGGTCTGGACGCCGAGGACGATCTTCCGCTTCGGGCATGATCCCGCGCCCGACGGCGAGGCCCACGGGTACACGGCGGCGCAGGTCACCCGCGCGTGGACGCCCTACTTCGCCCTTACCTTCGTGGTCCTCCTCTGGGGGCTGCCCCCGGTCAAGGCCGCATTGGGCAGGAGCACCCTGACCATCCCCGTTTCGGGCCTCGACAACGCCATTGCCCAGATGCCCTCCGCCCTGCCCCGGCCCGCGGGCCGCGCGGCCCAGTCCGCCCCTTCGCCGAACGCCCCGACGGGCCCCGTTCTGCTGCCCGCGAGGTTCAGGCTGGACTACCTCGCAAGCGGGGGCTCGGCCGTGTTCATCGCCGCCTTGTTCTCCGCCATCGTCTGCGGCCTTGGGGCGGGCGACACGCTGCGCCTTCTTGGCAGGACGGTCTGGGACCTGCGCTTTCCCACCGTCACGATCGCCTCCGTCCTGGCGCTCGCCTACGTGATGAACGCCTCCGGCATGACCGTATGCCTCGGGATATGGTGCACGAGGGCTGGCCGCGCCTTTCCCCTCATCTCGCCCGTCCTCGGCTGGCTCGGCGTCTTCCTCACGGGCTCTGACACGTCGAGCAACGTCCTCTTCGGCGGCCTGCAGAAGGCGGCCGCCGAGCAGCTCGGAATCAATCCGCTGCTCACCGGGGCCGCCAACGCGAGCGGCGGCGTGATGGGCAAGATGATCTCGCCCCAGTCGCTGGCGGTCGCGTGCGCCGCCACGGGCATGGTGGGCGACGAGGGCTCCCTGCTCCGGTTCACGCTGAAGCACTCACTCGTCCTGCTGGCACTCGTCTGCGTCCTCACGTACCTGCAGGCGTCCTACCTGGACTGGATGATACCGTCGTGACGCCGGGCCGGGAAGCCTTTGATTGAGGGCCTCCGCGGCGCGGGCGCAAGCAGGTTTGGCGTTGCATCGCATCGCCGGGCGCTGAGACAATCCCGAGCCCGCCTCGCCCGGCCAAAACGCGCATCTCCCCGTGCCATCCATGCCTCCCGAGCTTGTCCTGGTCGTTCCCGTCTACAACGAGGAGGACGCGATCGTGCCGGTCCTCACCGAGTGGCGCGAGGAGCTCGCCCGCGCCGTCGGAGACGGCCGATTCGCCATCCTCGTGGTCGATGACGGATCGACCGACGCGACGCCGGCCCGCCTCGCGGCCCTCGGGTGGCCGGAGCTGCGGGTGCACCGCCATTCGAACCGGGGGCACGGCCAAAGCTGCCTCGCGGGCTACATCGAGGCCGCCAGGACGGGCGCGCCCTTCATCTTCCAGATCGACTCGGACGGCCAGTGCGATCCCGCCGGGTTTGCGGGCGTCTGGGAGAGGCGGCGAAACGCTCCCGCGATCTACGGCAGGAGGCGCACCAGGGACGACGGGCTCGCCCGGAGGCTGATCAGCAAGGTCCTGCGCGCGTCGCTCAAGGTCACGCGCCGCACGCGGCTGAACGACACCAACGTGCCGTTCCGCCTCTACGACGCGGCCCTTGCGGCGGCCACGGCTCGGCGGATACCGCCGGACTTCAACCTGGCCAACATCGCCATGGCTCTCCTTCTCGAGCCAGCCGGCTTCGAGGAGGTGCCCATCCACTTTCGCGACCGCACGGGGGGGCACCCCACCGTGCGCCTGTGGGGGTTTGTACCCAAGGCCCTGCGGTTGCATCGCGACCTCTTTAGGCTAGGGCATTAGGGAATGCGCGAAAGCTATGACTACCTGATCGTCGGAGCCGGCCTCTCTGGATTGGTCCTTGCCGAGCGCATGGGTTCCATCGGGCGGAGCTGCCTCGTCGTCGAGCGCCGCGACCACATCGGGGGCAACTGCCACGACCGGAAGGACCGCAACGGCCTCTTCTTCCACGTATACGGCCCGCATTACTTCCGCACGAATTCGGAGCTCGTGCGCGCGTACCTGAGCCGGTTCACGGAGTGGAACGACGCAAAGTACCGCGTGAACGTCTTCGCGGGAGGGACCTACTGGAGCTTCCCGATCAACCTGGGGACGTTTCGCCAGTTCTCCCGCAACCCCGCCGCCACGGAGGATGACTTCAAGGCCTACCTCGCGCGCTGCGCCGTGCCGATCGCCTCCCCCGCAAATTCCAAGGAGGCCATCCTCGCGGTGGTCGGCGTCGAGCTCTACGAGTTCTTCTACAAGGGCTACACGCAGAAGCAGTGGGGGCGGCCCGCCGAGGCTCTCGACGCCTCCGTCACCCGGCGGATCCCCATTCACACCGGCCTGGACGAGCGCTATTTCCGGGACGAGTTCCAGGCGCTTCCGAAGCACGGCTACCATCCGATGTTCGAGGCCATCCTGGAGGCGTCGAAGGCCGAGATTCGCCTCGAGACCGACTACCGGGAGGTCCTCCCCCTCGTCCGGTACCGGCAGCTGATCTACTCGGGCCCGCTGGATGAGTACTTCGACTGCCGCTACGGGGCCCTGCCGTACCGGACCGCTCGGTACGCGCTGGAGGAGCTGGCGGAGGGCGAGGTGCCCGCCGGGGGCTTTGTCCAGCCCGTCCTCCAGGTGAACTACCCCGGGCCCGAGCCCTTCACGCGCACGGTGGAGCTCAAGCACGTCACCGGACAGGTCAGCCGCTGCTCCAACATCGTGCGCGAGTTCCCGGCCGAGTACAGGCCCGGAGAGAGCGATCCCAACTATCCCGTTCCCGGCGCGGAAAGCGACGCCCTGGCCGCGCGCTACCGAGAGCTCGCCGAGCGGGAGCCGGGAGTCACCTTCATCGGCCGACTGGCGCAGTACCGCTACCTGAACATGGACCAGGTCGTCGCCGCGGCCCTGCACATGTTCGACAAGCTGCGCGAGCTCCAGCCCTGACGCCGGGCCGGCCCCCTGGGAAGGATCAGGGCGCGGCCCCGAGCCTGCGCTTCCAGAAGCCAACCCTTCGCCCGTTTTCCGGATAAGTGAGGATGTCGCACCAGACATACCCGGATCCGATCGTCTTGTTCACCTTTTCCCAGAGCTCGGGGGTGTCGCCGTCCCGGTACCAGAGGACGTAGTCGATTCCCTGCGCGGCAAGCCACCTGCCGGCATCGGGCATCGCGCCGTCGAACAGGATGAAGAGCTGGTCGTGGCGCCTGCGCACGTCCTCGCGGAAGGCCCGCCACAGGAGCTCGTGGCCGAACCACCCGAGCCACATCCGCTGTCCGGCGAAGAGCGGGATGACCGACGAGTTCACGAACCCGCCCTCCTTGTCCGGGCGCTCCACGGCGACCCCGGCCTTCTCGACCTTAAGCCGCCCAAGCATGAGCCGCGGGAATTCGTCCTTTGTCAGGTAATAGGTCCCCTCGATCTTTCCCGCAGCGTCCTTGGCGCCGTTGCGCATCGGCACCCACAAATCGAGCACGTAGAAGCAGGGATACAGGCAGAAGAGCATCCCGGCGATCCGGACCCAGCGCCGCCTGGCCTGCTCCAGGACGAACGGCCCCAGCGTCATCAGCGTGCCGGCCGCAACCCACGGCCACCACTTCAGCGTCGTGTTGAAGCGCAGCCACATGCCCGAATAAATGTCGTTCACGTAGAAGAACTCGGAAAAGAGTAGCAAGGCGAGCCACAGCGCCGCGAGGCGCTTGCCCTGCGCGGTTCCCGAAGCCAGCCCCAGCGCGATCAGGCCTATTGTGGGAAGCATGAAAAGCAGGAGCTCGAGAGGCGGAGTATGCTGCATCCACGGCACCATCCTAAGGTGCGTGTTGTAGCCCGCAGCCGAGGTGGTGAAGACCGTCAGGTAAACCCATGCCGCCAGCCAGATGGCCGCGGCCCCAGCAACAACCGATGGCACGAGGCGCCTCCAGTCGCGATAATTGACCAGGAGCCATGCTAGGACGCCGATCCCCTGAAGCGGAAGGACCCACGGATTGGCGAGAAGGGTCCATGTGAGCGTGCATCCCGCCGCGACCGCATACCTCCTCTGGCGGAAGCGGGCCCAGAGCAGCATCGCCATCGCGCACACACCCAGCAGGTAGTAGCCTGAGAGGGGGGCGTGGTAGTCGCCCAGCTGGATGGAGTACGAAAAGGGCTCGCCGGGTAGGTCCATGCGCGCGAACTTCCCCTCGTACGCCTTGAGCCAGGTGCCGAACGGCGGCCTGTCCATCGGCGCGCTGCCGATGAAGCGCATGCTGGTCCATGGGGAGACATTCCTGTCGGTCAAATGGATGAGAAGCGTCATCCCCGTACCGCCCACGACGAATCCGGCGATCACCAGCGCCCGGACCCATGTCTTCCTGGCCGCCATGAAAACGGCGCCGGAAAACGCCGTGCCGCCCAGGGCGATCAGCAGGCAGAACCCGACATTGTAGGCCGTTCCCGTCGGGATCGCCAGCAGCCTGCCCATCAGAGCGGCGGCGTAGTGCTGGAAGCTGTAGTACTGTGTCGAGGGGTAGGGATAGAACCAGACGTCCGGAACCGGTATGGTTTCGCCCGTGTAGTAACTGCAAATGAAGGAGAAATCCGCGATCTTCTCGGACGAACCGTCGATGTTCGGGTACGTGAATCGCCACAACATTGCATAAAGGAAGATTGCGCCGCAGACCCCGAAGCAACCAGCGAGCCTCCCGGGCGCAAACTCGGCCCGCCATGCCCTGACCAGCGCCGACCCTCGAACCCCCAGGCATGCCGGTGCCCAGGCGGCGAGGCTGAAGGCGATCAGCGCAACCGAAAGAACCGTGGAAAAAAGCCCAAGGCCCGGGAGGGAGGGCCCGAGTCCATGGTGGCATTCAATTGCATAAACTGCTGTAACTCCGAATAATGGACCAGATGCGAGGGCGAACCAGCGGCTGCGCCAATACAGACCCGTCATCAGCATCAACCCCCATATGTTGACAGCCAGTAACCCCAGGGTGAACAAAAGGCCCAAGTGTTGCATGCAGCGACCGCGATTGTAAAATTACGATTCTTTAACGTTTTTATTGCCATCGAAGGCAAACTCAGTTGCAATGCAATTACGACAGGGAAAACGGGGTCCATCACTCGGCCAATTTAAATCGCATTTCATGAATTCCGCGCCGAAAGAGGGCCCAGCCATTGGAATGTCCAGAAATGACTTTAACCAGTGTTTTACAATTCGGGCGCTCGTTCTCGCCTCAGCATCGAATCCCGCACGGATTTGCGCCAGGAATCGGGTGAATCTCTCAGTTGGACTGTAAGCAGCCGTAAGTTCCTTTCATGGACTCTATTGCAAATCATTCTCGTCAGGCCGAGAGCGGCATTCGCCCGAAGAAGCCTCCGCATGGAATGACCCTGGTCGAGATGGTCGTGGCCCTCGGCGTCGCGTGCATCCTGATGGTCGCGGTCGTGGCCTTCCTTGTCAACGGCGTCGTCAGCGCGACCAAGACCACGGCCATCAACGACACGTCTACCAGGGGCCGGCACGTGTTCGAGCACATGTCGAAGGAGCTGTCCCAGGCCGACGAGCTGCTAAGCTCCAATTTCACGACGGTCGACCCGTTCAACCCCGCGGCGTATTCCGGGTTCAACTACCGGATCAACCTGGGCGGCACGCCGACGGTCACGAGTTCGGAGTTCCTTTCTGCGAGCACCGTGGATATCACCTTCAACGTGGCGGGCTATCTCCCGCCCGTGATAGGGGATTTCCTGGAGCTGCCGTACCCCAGCCTCGGCCCCGGCGGCACCCTCATTACGGGTGTGTCGCCGGAGGGACCGAATGAGTACCTTCTAACCATCTCGGCCTCGCTCGCGGACCTCTCGGGCCAGCCATCCACCGATCAGCTCAACCAGAACGAGGTCGCGACGATCCAGCGCCAGCGCGTTTACATGATCGATACCGTGACGGGGAGCACGCTGCTCTGGTACTCCAACAACAACGACGGCTTGCCGACCCCCCTTGTTATCGCGAAATCCCTGCCCCCGGATCCCCTGCATCCCGCCCAGGCCCAATACCCGTTTGTGCCGCAGCTCAAGGTTCCCGGGGGGACCAGCTATTATGTCGGCGTCCAGCTGGCGCTCGCCGCCCCGCCGTCCGAGGCCGTGCAGGTCCTGCCCGGCCAAACGAGCTTCTACACGAACAACACGCTGACCGCCGTGCTGGCGAACCGCTCGGGACCGCCGCGCGGCCTCGACTATTCGCCGACTGCTGTGCCGACGCCCACGCCGACGCCCTCGGCGTCGCCGACGCCTTCAGCCTCGCCGACGCCTTCACCGACGCCCTCACCGTCGCCGTCACCGTCGCCTTCGGCGTCGCCGACGCCGACGCCCACGCATACGCCGACCCCCACATCGGCGCCGACGCCGACACCTTCGCCCACGCCCACGCCCTCTCCGACACCTACGGCAACTCCGACTCCGACGGCGACGCCGACTCCTTCGCCGACGCCGACTCCGTCGCCGACTCCGACGCCGTCGCCCACGCCCACGCCCTCTCCGACACCCACGTCGAGCCCGACTCCTTCGCCGACACCCACGCCGACGCCGACTCCGACGCCCACGCCGACGCCCACGCCCTCGCCGACACCCACGCCCTCGCCGACACCGACGCCCTCGCCGACGCCCACGCCCTCGCCGACGCCGACTCCGTCGCCGACACCGACGCCGACTCCGACACCCTCGCCGACGCCCACGCCCTCGCCGACTCCGACACCTACGGCGTCACCCACGCCCTCTCCATCGCCATCGCCGTCGCCCACGCCCTCGCCGTCGCCGACGCCATCGCCGTCGCCGACCCCGACGCCTTCGCCGACGCCCACGCCCACGCCGCCGCCGGATGACTAGAGCCCCGTTTCGGCGGGGCTGAATTCCTCCAGCCATAAAATGGCGCAGGGAAGGCGAGCCGGCGCGTGTGCGGCTCGGGCGCCGACCCAGGAACACGGCGGCGCCTTGGTATCCCCGGGCACAATGCCCCGGCTTAGCTCGCGGGCCGGCCGCAATGGACGGCCCAAAGCCCCCTCAGACCCGCCCATTGCGGGCCGCTTGCGCCCGGCCGGCCCCGCTCCCGCGCACGCCGAGGCGATGCCGCGGTGCGGTAGTTACGTATTACGATTCTTTGACATTGTATTCTGTTGAAACGGGCATCCTCTTAAAATCCAACTGCGAGCGACAATTCCAGATTTGCCCTACAAGCGACCAAAGACCGCACCCATGAAATCCGCGCTAAAGCCGAGCCCGTGTACAGGGCAGCGCCATGCATGCTTTAATCGGGGTTTTACAATTGGCGAGGCCGGTCAAGCGGCATTCCAGCAAGCCCCGGCAGCGGCGCGCGCTGCTCCGGGAAACGGCGCCATCCGGGAGCGAATTTCCGTGAGACCCTCCCCATGATTCCTCCCGCATACACATTCGGACGGAGCAAGGGCGCGGCGCTCATGAAGGAGTCCCCGCATGGAATGACGCTGGTCGAGATGGCGGTGGCGCTCGGCGTCGCGTGCATCCTGATGGTCGCGGTCGTGGCCTTCCTCGTGAACGGCGTCGTCAGCACGAGGAAGACCACGGCCCTCAACGATACGTCGACCAGGGGCCGGCACGTGTTCGAGCACTTGTCGAAGGAGCTGTCCCAGGCCGACGACCTGCTGAGCTCCAATTTTACGGTGGCCGACCCGTTCAACCCCGCGGCGTATTCCGGGTTCACCTACCGGATCACCCTGGGCGGCACGCCGACGGTCACGAGTTCGGAGGTCCTTTCTGCGACCACCGTGGATGTCACCTTCAACACTCCGGGCTATCTCCCGCCCGTGATAGGGGATTTCCTGCAGCTGCCGTACCCCAACCTCGGCCCCGGGGGCACCCCCATTACGGGTGTGTCGCCGGAAGGACCGAATGAGTACCTTCTCACCATCTCGGCCTCGCTCGCGGACCTCTCGGGCCAGCCATCCACCGATCAGCTCAACCAGAACGAGGTCGCGACGATCCAGCGCCAGCGCGTTTACATGATCGATACCGTGACGGGGAGCACGCTGCTCTGGTACTCCAACAACAACGACGGCTTGCCGACCCCCCTTGTTATCGCGAAATCCCTGCCCCCGGATCCCCTGCATCCCGCCCAGGCCCAATACCCGTTTGTGCCGCAGCTCAAGGTTCCCGGGGGGACCAGCTATTATGTCGGCGTCCAGCTGGCGCTCGCCGCCCCGCCGTCCGAGGCCGTGCAGGTCCTGCCCGGCCAAACGAGCTTCTACACGAACAACACGCTGACCGCCGTGCTGGCGAACCGCTCGGGACCGCCGCGCGGCTTCGACTATTCGCCGACCGCTGTGCCGACGCCCTCGCCGACGCCGTCAGCCACGCCGACGCCTTCAGCCACGCCGACGCCTTCACCGACGCCCTCACCGTCGCCGTCACCGTCGCCTTCGCCGTCGCCTTCGCCGTCGCCGACGCCCACACCCACCCCCACATCGGCACCGACTCCCACGCCGACGCCCTCGCCCTCGCCGACACCCACTCCGTCGCCGACGCCCACGCACACGCCGACACCCACTCCGTCGCCGACGCCCACGCCTTCGCCGACGCCCACGCCCTCGCCGACGCCCACGCCGACACCCACGCCTTCACCGACGCCCACGCCCTCGCCGACGCCCACGCCCTCGCCGACGCCCACGCCCTCGCCGACGCCCTCGCCGACGCCGACACCCACGCCGACGCCCACGCCCACGGCAACGCCGACACCCACAGCCACACCAACGCCCTCGCCCACCCCGACGCCTTCGCCCACGCCCACGCCCACGCCCTCGCCCACGCCCTCGCCGACGCCCTCACCTTCGCCGACGCCCTCACCGTCGCCGACGCCGTCGCCCTCGCCGTCGCCCTCGCCCACGCCCACGCCGTCGCCCTCGCCCACGCCCACGCCGACGCCCTCACCGTCGCCGACCCCGACGCCCTCGCCGACGCCCTCACCGTCGCCGACGCCCTCGCCGTCGCCGACGCCCTCACCCTCGCCGACGCCCACGCCCTCGCCCACGCCGACGCCCTCGCCCTCACCGACGCCCTCGCCCACGCCCACGCCGTCGCCGTCGCCTTCGCCTTCACCCTCTCCCACGCCGACGCCCTCGCCGACGCCGACGCCCACTCCTCCGCCGGATGATTAGAGCCCCGTCGAGGCCGCGCTGAAGGCGTGGCTTGGGCGAAATCCAAGTCGGAACACGCAAGCAGCCCTAATGGCCTAATCGTGCGCGAGGGCGATTCCAGGCCAACGGATCGTCCCGGCATCCCGGACTGGGCCTCCACACTTCGGCGTCCTAGACGATCGATCGTAGCGTGGGCGTCACCTCCCCGGACGCCGGCGACCCTGCGAAAAGACTTCCGTTTTCTGCCTTAATTCCAACAGATTAGATTATCCGATGACCCGCAAACGCAGAGGCCACGAACGCTGTCCAAGGCGATGCGGTGGTTACGTATAACGATTGTTTAACGTTGAATAGCGTTGATACAAGAGTGCTCTTGCAATGCATTAACACAAGCCGATTCCAGATCCATTGGCAGCACCCTTATTTGAATTCCATGAAATTCGCGCCAATTCCGAGCTCCCCAACGGGACAGCGTCGCGATTCATCAAGGCGAGGCTTCACCTTGGTCGAGACCATGATCGCGACCGTTCTGCTATCGATGATCATCCTGAGCATTCTCGCGGTCCTGATCGGATCGTACCGGGTCGCCGCCAAGGCGCGGTACAACGATCATGCGCGCTATGTGGTCAAGTCCTTTGCCGACCAATTCCTGACGCAGCAGACGGGTACTTCAAGCGGACCGTATACGCTTTTCGTGGTTACGGGCGCCACCCCCACGGGGACGGGAATGACCTGGACGAATTACGACGGGACCGTGGCGACCGGGACCGCCGCCGGGCTCTCGGTGATTCTGGGGGACAACACGGGGGCGCCCATATTGGCAAACGTTACCCGGTCCGTTTGGTACGTGTATCCGGGCGGGACCGCAAATGCGGGCAACCCGACTACCATCGCACAAAACTCATCGGGCGGATCCCTCCTGCGCGGTGACTTCACCATAACGTATTCCTTCCCCCCAAGTTCCCCTCAGGCTGAAACCCTCACCCAGACGGTGAGCGTCATGAGGGCCTGTCCATGAGTCTTCCCGCGGAAGGCCCCGGCAGGCGCAAGAACCGAATTCACCGCAGGAGGCTTCCTATTGGATTCTCCATGGTCGAGATGATCGTGGCGCTCGGGGTCGCGTGCATCCTCATGGTGGCGATCGTGGCCTTCCTTGTGAACGGCGTCGTCAGCACGAGCAAGACCTCCGCGATCAACGACACGACGACCAGGGGAAGGCACGTTTTCGAGCACCTGTCGAACGAGGTGGCCAGGTCGGGGGACCTGGCCCTTGCGAATTTCACGACGCCGGGCGGCTCGGGCTATGCGGGGTTCAACTACCGCATCGACGTCGGTGGCGCGGGCCTGGCCCAGCAGACGCAGCTCACGAGCAGAATAATCTCTGTGACCTTTCCGAATCCGCCCTCCCCGCCCGATTATCTCGTGCCGCAGACCGGCGATTACCTGGTGTTGCCGTATCCCCAGTTCACCGCGGGAAGCGCCCAGGTCGTTGTGCTCCTAACGACGCCCGCCTCGCCGGGAACGACCTACCAGTTCCAGCTCCCCGACACCCTGGCCAGCCTTTCGGGCCAGCCGACCACGGCGCAGGTGACAAACAACGAGACCGCCACGATCCAACGCCAGCGCTCCTATGCGATCCAGGTCGATTCCACGACGGGCGACACGGAGTTGTGGTGGTATCCGGCGACCGGGAACATGCCGACGACCATGGTCATCGCAAAGTCGCTGGTCGCGGGCCAACACCCCTTCATTCCTCAGCTCAAGCCGTCCACTACCGGCACGGCCTACTACGTCGGCCTTAACCTGGCCCTCGCCGTCACCTCGGAGGCCCCCAACGTCTTGGCGGGAAAAAAGAGCTTTTACTCGAACAACACGGTCAGCGCCGTATTCGCGAACAGGGCCGGCCCGTCGTTCTCCATGACTTATTCGCCGACGCCCGTGCCGACTCCCTCGCCGACCCCCTCGCCGTCGCCGACGCCCACGCCGTCGCCCACGCCCTCGCCGACGCCCTCGCCGACGCCGACGCCCTCGCCGACCCCGTCGCCGACACCCTCGCCGACACCCAGCCCCACGCCCACGCCGACACGGGTTCCAACACCGACGCCCACGCCCTCGCCTACACCGACGCCGACACCGTCGCCCACGCCCACGCCATCGCCGACCCCGTCGCCGACGCCCACGCCGACGCCGACGCACACCCCGACGCCCACGCCCACGCCCTCGCCGACTCCCACGCCGACGCCCACGCACACGCCGACGCCCACGCCGACACCCACGCACACGCCGACGCCCACGCCCACGCACACGCCGACGCCTTCGCCCACGCCGACGCCGACGCACACCCCGACGCCCTCGCCAACACCGACGCCCTCGCCCACGCACACGCCCTCGCCGACGCCCACTCCGACAGCGACAGGGACTCCGACGCCGACTCCGTCGCCCACGCCCACGCCCACGCACACGCCCACGCCCACGGCCACGCCGACTCCGTCGCCCACGCCGACCCCGACGCACACCCCGACACCCACACCGACCCCGTCGCCCACGCCGACGCACACCCCGACACCCACGCCGACCCCGTCGCCCACGCCGACCCCGACGCACACCCCGACACCCACGCCGACCCCGTCGCCCTCGCCGACCCCGTCGCCCTCGCCGTCACCCTCACCGTCGCCGTCACCTTCGCCCTCGCCGTCGCCCTCACCGTCGCCCTCGCCTTCGCCGTCGCCGACGCCCACGCCGTCACCCTCACCCTCGCCAACGCCATCACCCACGCCGTCGCCCACGCCCACGCCGTCGCCGACGCCCTCACCCTCGCCGACGCCCACGCCGTCGCCCACGCCCCCGCAAGACGACTAGAATCCCGTTTCGCCCATGACCATGAAGACGCATTCGTTCAAACAAGACCCGTGCCGGGGCAGCGCGCTTCTGGCCGCCTTGATTGTCATCGTTATCCTCACGTTCGCGGCAGCGGGCGTGTTGTCCTACAGCCTCACGACCTACCGCAACTCCGTGCGCCAGGCCATCCTTGACCAGGCAAAGGAGGTCGCCGACAGCGAGATGGATTACCTTTATCTCTGCTGGCAGCAGCAGCTCCAGGTAAGCCCAAACCCCTCCACCGTCCAGGCCGCCCTGCTAAGCGCCAATGTGATCGGCACCTCGGAAACGGACATTCTGCCGACAACCAATCCAAACCAGCCGGCTCCGTTCTCCCTGAACATGCAACAGGAGAATTGGAGGGTCGCGCGCTTCGTCCAGTTCGACCCGCTGAACACCCCGGATCAGGGCGCCCAGGGCCTCCTTCAGGGCACGATGGAAACCGGGGAGAACTACTACTTTGATGCCAGGACTATGGCCGTGATCTACAACGCGGTCCTGGGGCCCATCCAGTTCCATTCCGGCCGCCACTTCGTGTTCCAAAGCACGTCGCTGTTCCAATTCGCGGTCTTCTACGAGGGCAACCTCGAGATCGCAGCAGGCGGCAACATGACCATCCAGGGCGCCATTTCCACGAATGCGAGCGCCTACATGGGCTCCCAGCCGGGCTATACGCTCACGGTCGCCGACATGGTCTATTACTTCCAGGATTACAACGGCGAACCGGATCCCATGTCCGGTGAAACCCAACGCCTCGAGGGCAGCGGCGCGCTTTCGGACCCGGTCTTCAACCCCAATCCCCTGGCCGCCGCCCCGGCTGACCAGGTCGCCCAGCGCATGCTCCAGGTGTCCAAGCTCAATTCGCAGGTGAGCTTCATAAACAACGTCGACGTCGCATATGATATCGCCACCTACCCAACGGCCTACACCGATCCGTTTGGCAGCGTCGACCCGAACGAAGTCTACCGCGCGGTCGTCGCCCCGCCGCCCTTGGACGGCTCAGGCAACCTGATACCCGAGGACCCCCTGGTCGCCGCAAGCAGGATGTACAACCGCGCGGGCCTGCTGATCACGATCAACCAGCCCACCTCCGGCCCCCTGACGGTGGATTACGGCTATGCGGACCCCTCCGGCACCAATCCGACGTCCTACAAGGCCTACACCCCGACTTTCCAGGCCGAGATAGCCGCGCTGCATATCCCCAACCCCGTGACGAGCGCCCGTGTGCTGGCCGTCGACAAGCGCGAACTGATCAACGGCGCCCAGAACATCGAGATCTCGACGCTCGATGTCGGCAACCTGAACGACGCGATACATTACCTTATCACGAACTATCCGGCGACGATCGGGAACACCACGTCCGGCTACAATGGCCTGGTCTATGCCTACGACAGTTCGAACAACACCAATCTCGGGCTTCCCGCCAACCTGAACGGCATCCTCCTGGCCCACGCCACCACGACTCCCGCTTTTAATGACCCCAATGGCAATCCCTTGGGATTCTCGGTGGCCTCAAATAACGGCGTCTTTGTCCAAGGAGATTTCAACACGACCCAGATCACCGTGGCAAGCAACGTCCAGAACAACCCATCGGCGATCATGGCGGATGCAATAACGGCATTATCCCAAGCATGGACCCCAGCCGAATCGGGCCTTCCCATCGGGAATCGCGTGGCCGTCCCAAGCGCGCCCGTCGTGAACAGCTGGCCCGGCACCTTCAATATGACGCCCAGCAATGGCACCAGCAACGGCCTGACCATCAACGCGGCGATCCTGACCGGCAACACTCCATCTACGTTGACGATGAACAGCGGCGGCGTCCAGAACCTCGTCCGCATGGAGGAGGATTGGTGGGGTCCCGGGCTCACGGTCACGCTCGACGGCTCGCTCGGCCAGCTGTTCGCCTCCGATTACTTCAGGGGCCCGTACGTCGGAAACTCCTTCCAGGCCTCGATCGGCGACAAGGTCTACATCCAGCCGACGACCCGCAACCTGGACTACGACGCGAACTTCAAGAATCATGCGCCCAACAGCACGCCCAAGACGACCAGTTTCACTCGCGGAGACTTTTACTTCTGGTGACGTAGGCTGGGGCCGCTGATGCCTTATCCATTGTCGGCCGAACGCCAGGGCGGGGCCGCCCGCCTGGCCTGGGTTGATCAGCTGCGCACGCTCGTGATCGTGCTGGTGGTCAACATGCACGCGTGCGTGACCTACAGCCACGTGGGCCGCTGGTACGTGAAGGAGGGCCCCGATCCGCCCCTCCACATCAAGGTCGCATTCGTATTCTGGCAGGGGCACCTCCAGTCGTTCTTCATGGGGGCCCTCTTCCTAGTCGCGGGGTATTTCGCGCACGGATCGCTTGAGCGCCGGGGGCCCGCCAGTTTTGTTCGGGAGCGCCTTGTGCGCCTGGGCCTGCCGACCCTCTTGTACATGCTGGCGGTTGGCCCCCTGATAACGTTCGTGATCAACCCGGGCGCAAACGGCCCCGGGTCGCACCCCGGCGCCTACCTCGGATACCTGGCACACGGCCGGTTCCTAGGCAAAAGCGGTCCGATGTGGTTTGCCGCGGCGCTGCTCGTCTTCTCGGTTGTCCTCGCCGGATGGCGATCCGCCCGGTCGGCGCCCGTAGCGGGCAACACCTCAACCCGCCCCGCTCCGCGGCCGGCGGCGGTCCTCGCCTGGGCGCTCGTCCTGGCCGCGGCCACGTTCCTGGTCCGCGCGGTGCAGCCGATCGGAACGTCCGTGCTCAACATGCAGCTGGGCTTTTTCCCGCAGTACATCCTCGCATTCGGCGCGGGCGTCGCCTCGGCGCGCGGCGGCTGGTTCCAGCTGCTCGCCCGCTCCGCGCTGGCGCGCCGCGCCGGATGGCTGGGCCTGATTCTCGGCCCCGTCGCGCTCGCGGCCGTGCTGCTTGCGGGAGGGATCCTCAGGGGAAAGGGGCTCGACGAATTTGCCGGCGGCTGGCATCTCGCGGCCCTGGGGCTCGCGGCCTGGGAGCAATTGGCCGGCGTCGGGCTCGGATTGGGCGCCCTGGCCTTCTGTTCGGCGGAGCTCGACAAGCCGACCCCCCTGACGCGCTGGCTCGCCGACCGGTCGTTTGGCGTGTACCTTTTCCATCCCGTCGTGCTCGTCCTCTGCACGCTCGCGCTGCGGCGGCTCCCCACCGACCCGTTCCTCATGGTGTCGATGCTCACGGCCGCCGGCCTCGCCGGGAGCTTCATCTTGGCCGACCTCGCCCGGCGCATTCCCGGACTGCGCGCAATCCTCTGACGCGCCCGGTGATCAGGGCGCGCCGGTTGCGTGGGAACCAGGAAGGCGTATCCTTTGTCATTTGATGACGTCTTAAGCTCACGTACGCAATGATTTCCAAGTCGCTCGTACTCATTCCCGCAGTGATCGCAGTGATCGCATTGGGCGCCCCCCGCGCCGATGCGTACATAGGGTTTCGGCTCAACCTGGCCGTGCCCCTGTATTATCCGACGTCCGGGAGCCCCACGACGGCCGTCTACCAGGCTCCGCCCGCGCCTGTGGCCGAGCAGGTGACTACCGCACCGGGGCCCGGCTATGTCTGGCTGGCGGGGCACTGGTCGTTCTACGCCCAAAGTTGGGCCTGGATGGCCGGCCATTGGGAGATTCCCCCTTCGCCCAGCGCGGTGTGGATCGCGGGCCATTGGGTCCAGGGGAACGCGGGCTGGGCCTGGGTGGACGGGGCTTGGACCGTGAGCGAACCTCCCTCCGCGCCCCAGGCACCACCGGCGCCGCCCGGCACGGCCCCCGCGAATCCCGCGCCCCAGGGACCTCCCCCCGGGGGCCCTCCCGCCCCGCCGGCGGCCTCGGCGGTGCCCGCTCCTTCGACGCCCCCACCCGCCCCGGCCATGGAGGACGGCACCGCGGTGGGCTATGAGCCCCCGCCCCCGATCGTCGAGTATGTTTCCGCCAGCCCCTATCCCGACTACGTTTGGCTCGCCGGCTTCTGGGGCTGGCATGGCGGCTGGTACTGGAACGCCGGCCATTACGCCCGCCCGCCCTTCAGGGGTGCCGCATGGGTCTCCGGCAGATGGGCCCGCGGGGCACGCGGCTGGGTCTGGCGCGGCGGCCGCTGGCGGTGAGCCGGCGCCGGTGGGGCGGGCCGCAGCAAGAATATTAGACTTGTCTAATAATCGGTGTTAACGTCCGCTCCCGGGCGTGAACCGGGTCCAGTATGCGCGCTATGTCCTCGCAAGGCTGGCCGAAGCGCTTCTGGTCGCGGCCGCTGCGGCATTCCTTGCCCACGTTCTCCAGCGCCTCGGCCGGCTTTCCCCCGTTCACTTGGCGCCCGCCTGGATGCCGGCCGGACGGCATCCGCAGGCTGCGCGCGCCCTGGACTTCATCGGGTGGTGGGCGTGGCCGGCAAGCTGGGCCGTGATGGCGCACCTCATCCTGGGACCCAAGCAGAGGAGGCCGATCTATCGCAGGGTCCCGGGCGCCATGTACGCCTACGCCGGGATCAAGGTCGACCGCAACGCGGGCTGCAGGGGGGGCTGCGTCACCGGGGCCACCGGGTCGGGAAAGACCCTCGCATGCATCATTCCGCGGCTGCATTCGCTCTGCGTCAACGAATCGGGGGCCGAGCGCCCGGAATGGCCCGGCAGCCAAGCGCAATCCGAGTTCGACGACCTGAAACGGGAGAACCGCGCCCAATCGGCGGACGCAAACGACCGGATCTGCCGATTGGGGTCCGCCCGCCGCGAGGCCGAGGAGCGGAACAACCTGCTATGCGTCGCGCGGAGAGCCCAGGCCGGGGGCCCGGCAGCAGCGGAGGCAGGCGGCCCAGCGGAGAGCCTCGACGCGGAGATCGGATGCCTCAGGGCCCTCTGCGAGCGCCTCGACCGGAAGCTCCAGGATGGCGCCGACGCGTGCCGCGCGATGAGGTACAGGGTTCCCCCCTGGGGCGGGTTTGTCTGCGGCGAAAAGGGAAACGAATGGCAGGCCATCGAATCGCTCCTGCGCCATCACGGCCGGGGGGAGGACCTCTGCCTGCTTCGCACGCGCCCGTCTTGGGCGCCGCGCGACTGGTCCCCTTCGGTCCGCTTCAACCTGATCTCGATGGACGAGATACCGGCCGACACCACGGCAAAGATGATCGTGGACACCGGGCTGTCGGTCGAGGAGTCCGACACGCGCGACGAGTTCTTTGTCCCCCAGGCGCGGGACAAGATCGCCTGGGGCATCAGGCTGGTAAGGGCCGTGAAGGCCGCCGGGAGATCCGCTGCGCCGCGGGCGACGCGCGGCGCCGGGCCGACCCTGCTGACGCTCTTCGACATCCTCACCGTGCAGGAGAGCTATCGGCGGTACCTACTCCGATGCTCGCAAGAGCACCCGAGCCTACCCGGATCCAGCGCGTTTTGCGAAGCGCGCTTCCAGCTGGAGAACAACTACTGGAACCAGCCGCCGGACCAGCTGGGAGGCGTTCGTAGCACGCTCTACAACTTCCTCGTCCCGTTCTCGGAGCCCGAGATCGCCGAGGTCTTCTGCTCGGACAGCACGTTTGACCTCCGCGACATCCAGCTTGGAAAGGTCGTCTGCCTCGCCGTTCCGCAGAGGTTCTCGGTCCAGCGCCGGTACGTGGCGACCCTCCTCAAGACGCTAGCCTACCAGATCATCCTGGAGCGCTTCGACGGGCGCGGAGACGATCCAGGCTGGCTCAACCGAAACGTCATCCTCGTGGAGCAGGACGAGTGGCAGAGGCACGCCGTTCGCGCCGACTGCGAGGCCGACGTGGTGCGCGAGGCGCAGGGCGCCGTCTACGCGGCCACGCAGTCGCAGAATGCCGTCTGGCTGAAGCTTGGCGGAAGGGAAAATGCCGCGCCGCTCCTCGCCAACCTTCGCAACCGCTGGATCTGCCAGGCCGCCACCGAGGAATGCGCCGATGAGAGCTCGAAGCTGATCAGCGCGCGGATCTCCCGCGAGGTCTCCTATTCCCGGGGCCAGGCGGGCCGCACCACGAACGTCTCCTTCTCGGAGCAGCCGTTCGTGCCGAAGCGGGAGTTGCGGACACTCCCACCCTTCCATGTCGTCTTTGCCCCGGCAGAGGGCCGCTGGCTCTACAGGAAATGCATCGCGATGCCGGCGACGCCAGACGGCAGGATCCCGCCGTGGTGGTTCGGCGACTGGAACCCCCTCCATTGGGCCGCGCGGTGCCTCGGGCTCCCGGAGAGGATCGGCGGCCTCCGGATGCACCCGGGGGACGGATTCGTCCCTCCGTGGCGGGCGAGCGCCCCGTTGCGAGCTCAGATGCGTAGGCTCTGGGGCCTGGACGGCACTTTCATCATACTGGACCAGGTACGCTCCGGGGCCGCCATGAGAGCAGCCAACGGCAGCGGGAAAATAAACCGTTAAACGTTGTTTTTAGACTTGTCGTATCATCTGCGTTGGATGTCTCATATGAACCATGATGCTCGACGCCCCGCGGCGAATCGCCCTTGGAGGGTCTCTCGGGTCGGCCCACGCCCTCGCGCCCGTGCAGATCGGGATCGGCGCACCGCCCCCGGATATACCGGCGGCGCCAAGCAGGCCCGGCCGGGATGCCCTGACAACGGGCTTCGGGCGGCGTGCTGCCCATTGAGGAATCCGGCCATGGAAAAATCCACCTATCCCTTCCCGCTGGCGGCGCATTCAAGCCACCATTCCCACTACCATCGGTTCCTGCTCGGAGCCGATCCGTCGATCCTAGCGCCCTTCCCAAAGCCCTGTTGCACCGGCTCCCTTTCGGGGCCTGTTTGCCGGCTGGCGGAGAACCTGGATCTGCAGAGATGGAGGAAGCTTTTCCACGGGACATTTCCCTGGGTGGACGGATTCGGCCCTGAGCACTACGAAATCGGCAGCGTCGCTCCCCACCGCCCCCTTCCCCGGGCCTACGGAAGGCCCCTGAGAAGGTTTGGGGCCTTCGACTTCGTCCAGTCGGCCGATCCTTCACTCTCCGCCCTGGCCCTGGTCGCGGGCGACAGGCGCGTCATTGAACGCTTTATACTGCTGGGGAATGACTTCTGCAAGCGCCTGGAAACAGGCGCGCATTCGCGCAGTCCGGGACCCAAAGGCACCCGCCTGACTGGGCGCATGCTCACGGGCCAGTTCGTGGAGCCCAACAACCGATGGCTCATGCCGTTTCTGCATGTTCACGCGCGGGTGCTCAACCTTACGTCCTTTGAGGAGGCGCCGGCCCGGCTCGGATGCATCGACCCTGCCGCGCTGGCGCGTGCCGCCGAAAAGGCGAAGCGCCAATGGATCGGCAGGCAGGCCGAGGCGCTCACGGAGCTCGGGTACGGGGCGGCCGTGAGCGGCGACACGGCGCCCTCCCTTCGCGTCGACGGGGTTTGCGGGAGGCTCGTCGCCGCGATGGAGGCGCCGCGCATCGCGGTGCTCCGGATGCTGGAACGAATAGTCCTGGGCGACCGAGAGCCGTCGGCGGAGAGATTCGCCGCGGAGCTGCCGCCGGCGGTGATCGCGGCGATGGCCGAGCAGCTCGAATCGGCGCTCGCGCGCTCCCTCTCCTTCCACAAGCCGGCCAAGATAGGCATCCCTTCCGAGGGCCCGTGGAGAAGCGCCGTGCGCGAGAACCTGAACCGCACCTGCCCGCGAGAGCTTGCGCTCCTTGACAACGCGGCGACGCGCGCGAGGGCAATCCCCTCCGGATCCGCCATATTCTCCACGCCGCCGACCGATACCGCTCACTGCCACGCGCCGACGATCGAGGCGCTCGAAGCCCCGAGCCAGCTGCCGACCGATCCCGAGCTTGGCGCCGGCCGCGCGCCCGGGGGCCTCGATCGTGCCTCCTCGGTCTGGCTCGTCCGCGAGTTCGAGGAAACGCTCAGCCAGGTGAACGATCGCCTGGTCCAGGCCGGCCTGGGCGACCCGCTGGTGTCCCTGCGCGGCATCCTTCCGGCCATCGACCACCTCCCCGAGGGGGCCGATCCGGACCAGCTCAGGCAATCGGCGCTCTTCCTCAGCCTGGAGCTCGACCGAAGGGCGAGGCAGTTCGCGGAGGATGCGCAGATCGGCAGCCGCGAGGACCGCGGGGATCGGGTTCCGCTTGCCTCGCTGGACGACCTCTTCGAGAGCTCGGCGCTGGCGCAGACAGCGTGCGAGCGGGAGATCGGGGGCAGGGGCCTGTGAGCACCCATCCCCCCCCGCTCCTGGAGGCGTGGCCGGAGCAACGCGGGCTCGTTGACATGGGCGGGGACATCTGGCGCATCAAGGACGCCTGCGAGGGCACGGTGATCTTCGGGGGCACCGGGTCGGGCAAGACGTCGGGGAGCGGACGCGCGCTCGCGACGTCATTCCTTGCGGCGGGCTTTGGCGGGCTGGTCCTTTGCGCCAAACCCGACGAGCCCGCGTTGTGGCGGGGCTACGCCGCCGAAACGGGCAGAGGTTCCGATCTCGTGATGTTCGGGCGCGGCGAGCCGTGGAGCTTCAACTTCATGCGGCACGAGTCGCTTCGCCCGGGAGAGGGCGCGGGCCTCACCGAGAACCTCGTGAATCTGTTCATGGAGGTCTCGTCGATCGGCTCCGGCGACGCGCACGCGCGCGGCGGCGACCCATTCTGGGAGCGGGCGATGAAGTCGCTTGTCCGCAATTGCGTGGATATTCTCCTCATGGCCGGCGAGCCGGCGTCCCTCCACGCGATGTTCGACGTGATCCGGAGCGCGCCCATGGAGCCATCGGCCGTGCGATCGCTTGCCTGGAGAGCCAGGTCCGAATGCTGGCGCCGGCTGGAGATCGCCAAAGGCCGGGCGCGCGGAACTTCCTGGGAAATCGACTGCCGCGAAGTCGCCGGCTACTGGCTCAGCCACTTCCCGACCCTGGGCGACAAGACCCGCGGAAGCATCGTGGCGATGTTCTCGACGCTCGCGGAGGCCCTCATGCGCGGAAAGATGAGGGAGCTGTTCTGCGAGGGGTCCAGCATTTCCCCCGAGGACGTGATAGCGGGCAGGATCGTGGTCGTCGATCTGCCGGTGAAGGAGTGGTCCGCGGTCGGGCGCATGGCGGCCGTCCTTTGGAAATACAGCCTCCAGAAGGCCGTCGAGCGGCGCTCGGACAACGGAGGCGGCCTGGGCCGGCCCCTGTTCCTCTGGGCGGACGAGTGCCAGCACTTTGCCAGCCGCTACGACTCCCTTTTCCAGGCAACCGCCCGGTCCTCCCGCGTTGCAAGCGTCTACCTGACACAGAATTACCCGAGCCTGATCGCAGCCCTCGGCGGCGACTCCGGCGGAAAAGCGATGACCGACTCCCTCCTGGGAAACATGGGGACTAAAATATTCCACGCCAACAGCGACCGCGAAACCAACCAGTTTGCCGCGGAGCTCGTAGGCAGGCGGCTGCAGGTGCTGCGCAACTCCGGGACCGGCGCAAGCCTGAGCCTTGGAAGCCAGCCCAGCGCCGGTTCCTCCTCCAGCCGCGGGCGCAGCGAGCACATGGACCTCGAGATACAGCCTAGGGAGTTTTCCACCCTGAGAAAGGGGGGGGCGGAGAACAATTGCGTCTCGGAGGCGCTAGTCTTCCAGAACGGCAGGCTCTGGGGCGGAACGGGGCGCACGTGGCAGAAGGTCTCCTTCCGGCAGAACCCCGGCCCAGCCGAGTTCCTGGCGCCGCTGCCTTCCCGCGGGGCGCCGGCGAGGTCGAGATGACCGGGCTGGCCGGACGGTGCCTCCTACTTCCCGGCGTACCAGAAGCCGCGGAGCCAGTTGTGCGCGCGCAGCCTGCGCTGGAGGTCCTCCGCCATTGCGGGCAAATCGCTCGCGGCGCAGTTGGCCTCGGCCTGCGACGGATTGCGCATCCCGGGGATGACCGTGCCCACCGCGGGGTGCGCAAGCGCGAACCTGATCGCCGCCTGGGGCAGCGTGTACCCGCTACCCCTGATCGCCTCGCCGACCCGCGCGGCACGCGCGACCGCCCTGCCGAGCCGGTCGCCCTCGAAGTAGCTCCGCCGAAAATCGCCTTCCGGGAAGCTCGTGTCCCCGGTCCACTTGCCGGTCAGCGATCCCTCGTCGAAGACGACGCGGACGATGATTCCGACATCCGTCTCGGCGGCCGCGGGGAGCAGCTCCGCCGCTGGCTCCTGCTCAAAGATGTTGTAGATCACCTGGACGACGTCGACCCAACCGTCGCGCATGAGCCCTATCGCGCTGTTCTGGTCGTGCTCGGGCGTGGACACGCCCACGAACCGCACCTTCCCCTCCTCCTTCAGCTTGCGCAGGACGGCAAACGGCTCGGGATTCCGGTTCCAGGCCCGGGTCCACGTGTGGAGCTGGAGGATGTCGATCCGGTCCGTCCCCAGATTCCGCAGGCGCTGCTCGATGTTCTCGCGAAGGTATCTCTCGGGGTAGCGCTCGCAGGCCACGCAATACGGCGACGGCGGCCAGGGGCCTGGCGTCGGGGGAGTCTTGGTTGCGACCACCACGGACTCGCGCCGGCCCTTGAGGACGCCGGCGATTATCCGCTCGCTCCTCCCGTCGCCGTACCCCGCAGCCGTGTCGATGAAGTTGACGCCGAGATCGAGCGCGCGGTTGAGGGCCGCCGCCGAATCGGCATCGCTCTGCGGCCCCCACCCCCCTCCGATGGCCCATCCTCCGAACCCGATTTCGGAGACCTTGAGATGCGTGCGGCCCAGTTTGCGGAAGTTCATGCGGACAGGGAATGCGCCTGAATCATTCCCGGCCGAGGAACCAGGTCAAGCGGGAGCATGCGACGGATCCGCGGGCCCCCTGGAGTGGTAATACCCATCCCTTTCCAGTTGACCACATGGCTCTTTGAGCCGTTTTTAAGATACTGCTCAGCCATGAAACCCCGCACTCATTCCGGGTATGTCGCTGCCTGACGACGTCATCTTGCTTCTACGCGACGAGGCCTATCTCGACCTTTGCCGGACCGCCTTGAGTGAAGCCAATGAGCGCTTGGTTGCCGAGAAGGATCAGGTGGCGCAGACGCGCCCGCCATTTGGGCTCCTCGCCACCAAGAAGCAGAAGGAGGCTTTTGAGGCGTCGATGCAGAACCTGCTGAACAACAAGGCGGGAATCGCGGCCAGACTGGGCAAGCTCGATGCAATCGAGAAGTGGCTGAAGAACGCCATCCACGACCGGCTGCGCGAGTACCTTAGGCAGGCCTCCGAGAATTACCGCCGCAGCGCAAAGATCGCCGAGTCGATCAAGGCCTGGGACAGGCTGATCGAGCATTATGGCGAGCAACTGCTCGCCCTGGCTCGCAACATCAAGAACGTCGCCGTGTCCTTCCTCGGCGCGGCAGGCGGCACCCGCTCCGCGTTCTCGGACCGCGCCCAGGCTTTTGCGGAGCTGCGCATGGGCGCGGACAACCTGGACCGGACCGCCTTGCAGCTCGACTCCCTGTCACGGACCATGGCGATGTACGCCGTCAACTCACCCTACAAGGACGTGCAGCTGGCCGAGCTTCCCATCAAGGGGGTCGTGGCCTGGGTCGACGCGCTGGCGCTGAAGCACGACCGGGAAGCGCTTCCCTCCGCCCAGGAAATGGAGTCGGACGCGCGCGTGGTCGTCGCGAAGAGGCTGAGCGATTTCCATGCGAGCGCGACCGCCGCGCTCGAGACCATCGCGAGAATCGAGGGCAAGGAGCTTGAGAGCTACTGGGAGGTTTTGAGGGCCCACGCGCTGGCCCATTACGTGCAGGAGCGCGACGTGGACGAGGTCCTGAACGAGCTCAACGATCGCTACGTTGTCGCCACAATAGAGCGCCGTCAGCGGCTGATTGAAAGCCAGTCCGATCCCTACGGCCACGAGCGCTGAGCAAGTCCGGGCGCCGGCCCAATCGCCCCGCGCCGCCCTAGCCCCGGGGATCGCCGTCGCTCCCGGCCGCCTTCCCAGGCGCGGAGGCGCCTCCCGACGATGCCGGGGCGGCAGCCCGGTAGTGGGCCTCAAGGGCGTAGACCACCTCTAGCGGCAGCTGGTGGAGTGCGGGCAGGATCTGCGCGGGGTTCCTGTCCCGGGCCGGGCCCCCGAAGAACTCGAGGATGTGGCCCCACACGGCGGATTGCCCGCCCGCGTTCCAGCCCAGAAGGCCGGCCTCCCGCTTCATGTGCGCATCGAGGCCGTTGACCCCCGCCATGCACAGCAGCGCGACGTGCGCGCCCGCGTTTTCGGCCGAGGCCGGCAGCGGCTTGAGCGCAAGCTGACCGAAGACGAAAGCGGCGCTGTCGGCGTCCGGGTGGCGTATCAGGTGCGCCGCAACGAGCGTGGCGGCGGGCGCGGAGGTGCCCTGCTCCAGGATCAGGCCGATTTCCTTCCGCTCAAGGACGCGCCAGTCCAGAGCCGAAAACGCGTCGAGCTTGAGCGACTCGCGGTCGTAGGGCTCGAGCGAAGCCCCTCCGGGCCCTTCCAGAAGGGCCACGACGTCGGAGGCGCGCCCGAGCTCGGTCAGCCGGCCAAGCGAATTGTAGAGCTCAAGGGCGCTGGCGGCGCCGCCCACGGACATCCCCACCCTCCGGAGCATCTCATCCCGGCTCCCCGAGCGCACGTCCCTCGCAAGCGATAGCACGGAGCGGGCCACGCCTGGAATCTTTCCCGGCCTGGCAAGCAGCCTGTCCACCTCGCGCGGATCGCCGGTCATCCGCTCCGCGAACAGGATGCCCTGGATCCACGCGGGCGCGTGGGCGGCCCCGTCGCCGAGCATTCTGCCCGAAAGGCGGCCCACCGAAACAAAATCGCCCCTCGACAGCAGCGCCCGGAACCAGGCCCGCGCCGTCTCCTCGGTGTTCCCTCGGCGCTCGAGGATGAGCCGCGAGTAGATCGCGTCGGAGTAATCCGGGTTCGCGACCTGGGTGAACTGGGCCAGGAGCAGGGCCGCGCTGACGTTGGCGGGGTCCAGCGCGTAGGCCTGATTCAGGGCGAGGAAGCCCTGCCGCGCGTCGCCCGCGGAAAACGCCCGCACCGCCATGCGGCAGAAATAGTCCGCGCGGGCCTGCTGGATGCGATGCCAGGCCGGAGGCCACGCGACCGCATAGAACGGCACACGGTACCCAATCGCGTGCATGGCCGAGAACACGCCGATCGCAGCGACCAGGGCCACGACTGCCGCCGACCCACCGTAGAAAACAAGGGCGCGCCCCCAGAACGGGCGGACATCGCGCGCGTCGGCCGAGCAGATGCGCCGGCCGCCGGCGGCCACCTCCAGCAGCGGGCACAGCCTACGGAAGCGGCGCGCATCGCGCCATCCGGCGCACGCCTCGCAGCCAGTGTCGCCCCCCCGGCCCGAATCGCTCGGGTGCTGGCACGGGGCGGCGCCCGACGCGCCGCGGAACCGGAAGGCCGACTTGCGAAGGTTCCAGTACAGGAGTCCCCATGAAAGCCGCCCGAGGTCGCCCAGCCATGCCAGCGCAGGTCTCACAGGGCCTCCCTCGCGCGCCCGGGCCCTTGCAGCGCCCCGCCATCAATCCAGCCCGCAGGCGGCAGGGGCGCGGCGCCCGGAAGCATAGGCAGAGGTGACCATACCGGGACCATGTTCGCTAGGCATGATCCAATACTCGACTTCCCAGGTAATCAAATTGAACCGTCGCCCCCCCGGCGGGCCCCGGAAAGCGGGTACTGCCCGCGCCGCGCCCCTATTTCCCGCTTTCGAGCAGGTGCCTGAGCTTGTCCACCTTGGGCCGGATCACCGCGGCGCAGTATCCCTGGTCGGGGTGCTTCTCGAAAAAATCCTGGTGATCATCCTCCGCGGGCCAGAACCGCTCCAAGGGCACGATCTCGGTCGTTATCCTGCGGTCGCGCGGCTTCTGGGCCTCGGCGCGCGACCTTTCGGCGGCGGCCTTTTGGGCCGGGTCGGCGTAGAGGATGATCGAGCGGTACTGGCTCCCCATGTCGTTGCCCTGCCCGCCGACCTGGGTCGGATTGTGCACGTCCCAGAAATACCCGAGAACCCTGTCCAGCGAGACCTTGGACGGGTCGAAATCGACCTTCACCACCTCGGCGTGGCCTGTCTCGTCGGTGCACACCTGCTCATAGGTGGGATTCGGGGCCGTGCCGCCCGCGTAGCCGCAGGTCACATGGGTCACTCCGGGGAGCAGCTTGTAGGCCGCGTCCAGGCACCAGAAGCACCCGCCGCCGAGAACGACGGAGTCGGCCCTTGAATCGTTCGTGAGAGTCGTCATCGCAGGGAGGATAAGCAGGGGGAATAGGCGGCTAATGCGGAACATGGCGGCGCGGGTCCGATCTTCGGGCGTCACTTTGGCGCGACGGGAGCCGGCCGGGCAGCCACCCAGGCCTCGTACTGCTTTCTGGGCATGAACCGCAGCGACGCCGAGTTCATGCAGTACCTCATTCCGGTCGGCGCAGGGCCGTCGTCGAAGACATGGCCGAGGTGGGCGCCGTCCGTCGCGCAGTGCACCTCGTCGCGGATCATCCCGTAGCTTGTGTCCCTCTCGACGGAGACAAAGAGCGGCTCGATCGGCTTCGTGAAGCTCGGCCAGCCCGTGCCGCTGTCAAACTTGTCGCGGCTGTCGAAAAGGGGCGTTTCGCTGCACACGGAGAAATAGACCCCGTCCTCGTGACTGTCCCAGTATGCGTTGCGGAAGGCGGGCTCGGTCCCCTGGAGGCGCGCCACCCTGTACTGCTCCGGGGTGAGCAGCCCCTGCCATTCCTCATTCGTGTGCTTCACGGCGGACTTGGACATGTCGATGACGACCTTGGACGGGAGTCCGCAAGCGGACTTCGCGCCGTCAACCGCGCAAAGGGCGCCCTGGGCCTGGGAACCGGCCGGGTTCGTTGATTTCATGGCGGGGTCGGCCGACACAGTCGCCGCGGCGGCCAAAAAGGCAAATGGGAGGAGCATGGATTTCACCGCCGATAAGAGTGTCCCATGCCGTCCTTTATTCCAGCGCCCTGCGCGGCGGCGCGCCGGGGCGCCCCTTCCTTGCGACCGCGCCCGGCCGCGCTTCCTCCCGCGACCGCGGCCGGCCGCGGTCCGGACGCGGGGCCTGGCACCCGGCCGACTCACGGGTGCTTGAACAGCTTGGCGAGCAATTCGTGGATCATCGAGGCGGGAGGGTGGCCGAATACCATGGTGGGCCGATAGTAATGCCCGACGGCCAGGATCTTGTCCGTCCGCGCGGACCTAACGTGCATGTCGATCTCGATCATGTACGTGTTGAAGTCCCACGTCCACATGTCCTCGTAGGACACGATGAGCTCCGCATTGCTCGGCATCATCGTCAGCGCTCCGGCGGACGCGTCGTAGCCCATCTCCGTGAGCTGCCGGGCCATCTCATCAGCGATGCCGTAGCTGTCCGCCAGCCTGTGCTCCACGAAGATGTGCTTGAAATGCGCGATGTCCGAATTGGGCAGCGAGCGCGTCACCAGGTGGGAGCACCCGGCCAGGGCGAGGGCGCCCGCGAGGGCGAGAAGGGCTTTTGTGGCTCGGGTGTGCATGTGCCGCCAGGGAGCCCCTTTGATGTCACTGGATTGCGCACGCAAGAAAGAAACTTCATCTTGCAGCGTCCGTCATCCTCCACATGCCAGAGTCATCCATGAGCGCCGCCTCGAATCGCAGCTCGACGAAGAGACGCCTGAGCGGCGTGACCCGGTACGTGGTTGTGCCGCTCCTTCTCGTGGCGGTGGGGATCAGGATCGGGATGTACATCGAGAGGAGCAGGCCTGCGGCGGCGCCCGCCCAGCCGGCCCATGCGCCGCAGCGGCGGGTGGCGGCCGTATCGGCCCGCGAGGCCCCGCCGAGCGCGATCGCGGGCCGTCCCGGCTGCGAGATCACAGGGTCGTTCGAGAACAACATATACCCGTCCCTCCTGCTGTCCTTCGCAGCATCGCACCCGGAGTACGCCCGGTGCCTGACGATCGCGCTGCGCAACCTGCCCGCCTCCGGGTCCTTCCAGCTGCGCATCGATTCGGGCCTCTTCGTCCTGCCCCTCCAGGTCGGTTTCGATGCGCCCTCGGGCGCGGCCACGCTCAATCCGGAGCTCCCGTGGAACTTCGACCTGCTCAGGCGCACGACCCAGATGGGGCCGCAGTCGTTCGTGGCGACGCTGATGGCCGACGGGCAGCCGGAGGCCGAGGCGACCCTCGTCTGCACGGTCCATTCGGTCAACGAGGCCGTCTCGCGCATCTTCCTCAACGCCTCGGGCCAATGGCAGGACACGAGCATCTGCTTTGCCGCGTTCGTCAACGAGGACCATCCGTGGATAAACGCGCTCCTGCAGGAGGCCATGTCCGGCGGCAGCGTTCATTCCTTCACGGGGTACCAATCCGGCGCCCAGGGCGCCCTGCTGCAGGCCCAGGCCGTCTGGGATACCCTGGCGGCGCGCGGCCTGAGCTACGTGAACGTGGCGACCGACAGCAGCACCTCCCCCTTCGTCTCCACCCAGTACGTGCGCTTCCTTGACCAGTCGGTCCACGACCAGGGGGCGAACTGCGTCGACGCATCGGTCCTGTTCGCCTCGATACTTCGAAGGATCGGGCTGCGGCCGGTCCTGCTGTTCCGGCCCGGCCATTGCTTCACCGGCTTTTATGACGCCCCCGACGGGGGCCGCCTGGTCGCGTTCGAGACCACCATGCTGGGCTCGGCCCCGTTCCCGGCGGCGGCGGCCGAGGGCTCCAAGGAGCTCCAGTCGACCCTCCCGTTCCTGGGCACGCCGCAATACTCGATCGTGGACATCGCTCTGTGCCGGCAGCACGGCATCAATCCCATCCCCTTCGAGCCGGCCGACCGCAATTGAACCGGGTCAGTTGCCGTCGTCGGTACCGGGCAGCCGCCGGACAAATGCGGCATGGACCGGGGCCGGCATGCGCGCATCGTCGCCCCGGACCGCGGCCCAGATCACCCGGTTGAAGGTCTGCTCGTCGACGGCGTCCTCCCGCGACAGGTCAAACCGGGATGAGATCGCCGCCGAGGGGCTCTTGCGCCGGTTCCTCTCCTCGATGTCAACCCTCGCCTCGACTGCACGGAACGGCGCCAGGTCGGGCACGGGCTGGAAGCTCGCCCTCATCGGGGCCGCAGCGGCGTCGAACTGCGACATCGCGTCCAGGCCCAGGATCATCTCGACCGTGCGCAGCATCGAGCACGTCGTGTAGGGCGTGGAGTCGACGGCGCCGCGCCTGACGAATGCACCGGCGACAAGCGCCTCGGTCCGGTGGGCATCCACATGGTCTGGGCCGCTTTGGGCGTCATCCTCCACCACGAACACGGCCGTCTGCGGCCAGAACCTCGACCGGCTCACCGCCTCGACCAGCCGCCCGAGGGCAAGGTCATTGTCCGCCACCATCGCCGCGGGCGTCCATTCCCCCAGTTTCGCCCCCGACGTGTGGTCCTGGGGGAGGCGTACGATCTGGAGCCTCGGCATGTCGCCCGCGGCCTCGTACCGGTGCAGCTCCGCGATGAACTCGTTCGCCCGGTCGCGGTCGTGGAACCTGAGATCCCAGCCGCGGTAGGAAGGGTCGACGTGCCCCTTCAGGGCGGGCAGGTTGGTCTCCACCGGCTGCCCGGGCCTCGACGGGTTAACCGTGAATTCTCCGTAACTGCGATAGGTCACGCCGGCGGCGGCGGCCCGGTCCCAGATGTACCCCAGAGCGGGCACGGCCGCGGCATAGTGGCCCTCGCCCGGGTACGGGACATGGGTTCCGCTCTTTTCCCTACCGTAGTTCACCGGCCACGATTTTTCCACGAATTCCGCGGAGTATCCGGCCATGCTCCATTCGTGGCCGCTCGCGCTCACCTCGGCGTTGGCGTAGAAATTGTCGAGCAGCACGAACTGGCGCGCGATCGCGTGGATGTTCGGCGTGACCCTTTCCGGGAAAAGGCAGATCGCCGGGTCCCCGTTTCCCTGCGGGAGGTCCCCCAGCACCTGGTCGTACGTCCTGTTCTCCTTGATGACGTAGACAACGTAGCGGATCGGCGTGGGGCCTCCCGGATTGGCCGGGATCGGGTCGCCCGGCCGCGCCTCCCCCGGCTTCGCGGGCCTGCAGCGCTGCGCGAGCTTCGTCCACCCGGCGAGCGCCCGCCCGTATTCGCCCCCCCGGGGAAGGGCGATGATCCCGAGGGATCCCCGGTAGAGGTCCGTGATCCGCAACCACGGCTCGCCCTTGCCTCCGCTGGGCCTCGGCGAGAGGCCGCGCCCGCTCACGACCAGGAGCGTCCGGCCGTCTGGAGTCATCCGGACAGACGTCGGAAACCAACCCGTGGGGATGAACCCGAGGGGCCGCCCCTCCCCGCGGACTCCCACGTCGAACACGGCGACCGTGTTGGTGTAGGCGTTGGCCACGTAGAGCGTCCCCGCGTCGGGTGAAAGACAGAGGCTGTCGGGCGTGGAGCCCGGCGGATCCCCCGGGCAGACGCCGGAGTTCAGGACCTCCGTCGCGCGGCCGTCGCGCGTGTCGAGCACCGTCACCGTGTTGAGCCCCCCGTTCGAGACGAATAGGCGCCCGTCGGGGGAAAGGACCATTTCGTTCGGATGCAGCCCGGTCGGCCAGCGCTCCACGATGCGCCCGTCGGCGGCATTGATCACCGCGACCGAGGATTCCCCCCAGAGGCTCGCGTATGCGCGCCCGCCGCCCTCATCCCACACGACGTTGAGGGGGTCGGCGTCGGCCACGAGCTCATGCCCGGCCAGGGGTTCGTCCGGCTCGCCGCCGCCCGCGGCGGGGGGCGGCGCGGCGCCCCCGGCATCCTTGAGCCGCGCCGTCCAGAGGCGGGCTCCGGTCCGCAGGTCCAGCCTCACCACGCGGCTGTCAAAGGCGAGCGCGACCACAGCCGAACGGAGATCCCGCGAGAGCGCGAACCCGGCGACGACGCCTCCGCCCGCCTTGTCCGCAACCGCGACATCCCCGCGCGCGACGAGGCCTCCGCCCGCCACAGAGAAGAAGTGCAGGACCCCGTCGCTCGCGCCGCTGCAGACGAGGGTCTTCCCGTCCCCGGAAAAGGCTATGCCGCAGAAGGCCTCGTGGACCGGCGCCGAGGCGACAGACCGGCCCGCCCCTATGTCGATGAGGCGGACCTCGTGCATTCCGTGGCCCGCATGCAGCACGGCCGCCAGCCTGCCGCTGGGATCGACCGCCATGCTGACCGGGAAGTCGCCGAGGCCGACCTGCACCCCGACCGGGTGGATCGGCCACTGGTTGTGCAGCAGCGTGAACCCGTCGGGCTGCAGCCCCGGAAGCGTGCGCCCGGCGCCCTCTGCCCCGGCGCCCGGTGACGCCACCGCGGCAACCGACAATGCCAGCAGGAGCGCGGCTGTCCTCATGGTCTTTAGGAGGGGAAGAGCCCCGCTATCCTGCCCTGGATCTCCTCGGCCCTGGCGCGGGGGTCGGGGGCCTGCCGTATGGGGCGGCCGACCACGATGTAGTCCGCCCCGCGCAGGAAGGCATCCTCCACGTCCACCGTGCGCTTCTGGTCGTCGGCGGGCCGGTTCTCGACCGGCCGGATGCCCGGGCTAACGACCAGGAAACTGGCCCCGAGCTCGCAGCGAAGGCGCGCCGCCTCGAGGCCCGACGAGATCACTCCGTCGCAGCCGAGTTTGAGCGCGCGACGGGCCCGCGAGAGGACGAGATCCTCGGGGCTGCACTGGAACCCGAGGTCGTCCAGGTCGGCCCTGTCGAGGCTCGTCAGGACGGTGACGGCGAGGATCTTGACATGGCCCTTCGCCGACACCGCGGCCTCGAGCATCGGATCGTTGCCGTGCACCGTGGCAAACGTGACCTTGCGCCGCTGCAGCTGCTCGACCGCGAGCCTCACGGTCTCGGGCACGTCGAAGAACTTGACGTCGGCAAACACCTTCTTTCCCCGGGCGTCCAGCCAGTCGATCATGTCAAAGTACTGCCCTGTCATGAGGAATTGCAGGCCAAGCTTGTAGAACTGGACGGAGTCGCCGAGCCGCTCGACGCAGCGCTTGCCCTCGTCGAGCCCGGGGACGTCCAGGGCGAAGATCAGGCGCTCGCGCGGCGGGATCGGCTTCGAGGAGAGGTTTGGATTGAGGGCCACCCGCCCCGATGCCAGCCATCGCCGGTCAACCGTCAAGACCGAACGCCGTGCGCCGGGAATTGACGCCGCGCCATCCGAAAAACGAGAATGTCCCGAAATGGCCACCACCGTCTTCACCATAGCCAACCAGAAGGGCGGCGTGGGCAAGACCACGACCGCAGTCAACCTCGCGGCGGGGCTCGCCCTGAGTAAGATCCACACCCTCCTCATCGACCTCGACCCGCAGGCCAACGCGACGAGCTCGCTGGGCATCGAGAAGCAGGAGGGGAGGAGCCTCTACTCGGCGCTCAGGGGCGAGGGGGGCGCGCTTCCGCTGGTCACGCCCACGGCATACGAGCACCTGGCCCTCATCCCGAGCGAGGAGGACCTTGCGGCCGCCGAGATCGAGCTCTCGCAGATGGACAATTACCTCATGAAGCTCCGGGGCGTCCTTGAGCCCGTCGTCGCATCGGGCGGCTTCCGCGCGATCATCATCGACTGTCCGCCCGCCCTCGGCCTCCTCTCGATGAACAGCCTGGCCGCAGCGGACTACCTGCTGATCACGCTGCAGTGCGAATACATGGCCCTTGAGGGCCTGGGGCAGATCCTGCGCAACGTCGAGCGCCTGAAGTCGGCGGGCATCAACCCCGCGCTCGAGCTGGGCGGGATCGTGATGACAATGTTCGACGTCCGCACTAGCCTTTCCCGCCAGGTGGTCGACGAGGTCAGGACCCACATGCCCGACAAGATCTTCTCGACCGTGATTCCCAGGACCGTGCGCCTGAGCGAGGCGCCGGGCTTCGGGAAGACGATCTTCGCCTACGATCCGCTGAACCCCGGATCCACCGCCTACCGCAACCTCGCGGCGGAGGTCATCGCCCGGTTCGGGCTATGCTGAAGTACCGGCATGCCTTTGTCGTCGGGTTGCAGAGCAACCTCGTCTACCGCTGGAACTTCGCCGCGAGGAGCCTCTTCTCGCTCTTCCACCTCGTCTTCGTGTTTATCTTCTGGGGGGCGATCTACGCCGGGAAGGCCAGCATAGGAGGCTTCGGCTTCGCGCAGACCCTGACCTACTTCGTGGTGCTCTTCCTGCTGCAGTTCTTCATCGGCGCTTTCAACGAGGACTACCAGATCAGCGAGGACATCCGCAACGGGCTCATCAACCAGTTTCTCCTGAAGCCGATCAACTACTTCGCGTACAGGCTGAGCGTCTTCGCCTCCGCGCGGGTGGTCTCCGGAGCGCTCGGGTTCATGGCGCTTCTCGTCGCGCTCCCGTTCTTCAGGGGCTACCTCGCCCTACCCCACGACGGATGGCGGGTCGCGCTGGGACTCCCGGCGATGGCGCTCACGGCGCTGATCCAGTTCAGCATCGCGTACTGCTTTGGGATGCTCGCGTTCTGGTTCCTCGAAATCCAGGGCTTTGTCATACTCTCGATGGCGGTCGAGACCGTGCTGGGCGGCCAGTTCTTCCCGCTCGACCTCCTGCCCCCGGCGGTCTTCCACGCCGTCAGCTACCTGCCCTTCTACTACCAGGCCTATTTTCCCAACGCCATCCTGACCGGCAGGATCGGACTCGGCGCCGCGGAGCACGGGCTCGTCATCCAGGCCCTGTGGGCCTTCATCCTCGTGTGCCTCGCCGAGGCCGTGTGGCGGCGCGGGCTCAGGCACCACACGGCCGCGGGCGGCTGATGTCTACGCTCATGGACGCATTCTCCCGCTACCTGCGCATATGGCTCGCGAGCGCCCGCTACTCGCTCGTGCGGGCCATGATGTTCCGCGGCGACCTCTTCATATGGGCCCTGGTCGAGCTGCTGTGGATATCGGTGAACGTCCTGATGATCGCCGTGGTCTACAGCCACACCTCGACGGTCGCCGGGTGGACCAAGTACGAGATGCTGCTTCTTGTCGGGACTTCCATGCTCATCCAGCGCTTCCTGATGGGTTTCTTCTGGAGCGGGATCTTCGAGATGGGGCGCAACGTGCGCAACGGCGCCTTCGACTTCGTGCTGGCCCAGCCGGGAGACCCCCTCTTCATGGCCTCGACGCGCAAGCTCGAGCTGGACGGGCTCCTGAATTCGGTCGTCGCCGCCGGGCTCGTCGTCTACGCGGCGAGGAAGCTGGGCCTCCATCCGGGACCGGCGGACCTTGCGCTCTACGGCGGCATGCTGGCCTGCGGCGTCGCGATCCACTACAGCGCGCTTGTCATGGCGATGTCGCTGTCGTTCTGGATCACGAGCTCCCAGGGAGTGGAGGGGAGCTATTTCACCCTCATGGAATTCTCGCGGATCCCCCGGGAGGCCTTCAAGGGGTTCGCCAGCGCGGTCTTCGTATGGGCCCTGCCGGTCGTCATCGTCAGCAACGCCCCCGCCCGCGTCGTCCTGCACGGATTCGAGCCGTCCTGGGCCCTGGGCCTCTGCGTCGCCACGCTCGTGTGGTTCGCGCTCGCGGTCGCGGTGTTCAGGAGCGGCCTCAAGCGCTATACGAGCGCGAGCTCATGACCGGCGACCTCAAGAACCTCCAGGCCCGGATCGGGTACGTGTTCCACGACCCGGATTACCTCGTGCGGGCGCTCACGCATGCCTCGTGGCTCCAGGACAACCCCGGCGCGGGCGGGGACAACCAGCGCCTCGAGTTCCTGGGTGATTCGATACTCCAGCTGATCCTCACCGAGGCGCTCTTCGCGCTCTATCCGGAGGATCGCGAGGGCGAGCTCACCAAGCGCCGCGCCGTCCTGGGAAAGGGCGAGTTCCTGTCCGGCCTGGCCCGCGAGATCGGGCTTGACCGCTGCCTGCGCCTGGGCGCGAACGAGGAGGCGACCGGCGGCCGCGCCCGCAAGGCCGCGCTCGAGGACGCGTTCGAGGCCCTCGTGGGGGCCGTCGGCCTTGACGGGGGCATCGAGAGCGCCCGCCGGACGGTCCTCGGGATATACGGGGACCTGCGGGCGCGGCTTGCGGCGCTCGAGGGCCACGCCAACCCGAAGGGGCGGCTCCAGGAAATAATCCAGCCGCTGCACGGCAACCAGGCGATCCGCTACGAGGTGGTTTCCGCGGATGGAGCCGACCACGAGAGGGTGTACGAGGTCGCCGCCTACGTCCTGGAGCGGAGGATCGGCACCGGCCGCGGCCCGTCCAAGAAGATTGCCGAGGAGGAGGCGGCGCGGGCCGCGCTCGCGACGCTGGAAGCTGGCCCGCCCGGACAATGACCGGCGCAGTGAGGCACAAGATCGTCGGCGTGTGCCCGGCGGCGCGCGGAGCCGTCATCGCGGAGACGATGCGGGCGCATCCGTCGCCCGTTTGGCTCGTCGTGGCCCAGGACCTCAGGGCCGCGGAACAGCTGGCCGACGACGTCGGATTCTTCGCAAGGGCGCTCGGGTGCGGCCCGCCGTTCCAGGCGCTGGTCCTTCCCGAGTCGGTACCCGACAGCCGCGACATCCGCGAGGCGTTTGCCGCCTCGGCCGACCGCCTGACCGTCCTGTCGGGGCTGCGCGCCGCCCGGGCGCATCCGGCGCCAGCCAAGGACGGGAGCCTTCTCGCGGTTTTCGCCACGCCGTCGTCCCTGCTCCAGCCGGTTCCCGCGATCGAGCAGTATGCGGCGAGCGAGATCATCCTCGCCCGAGGCGCCACGCAGCCGTTCCAGGAGCTCCTCGGGAAGCTGCGCGCCCTCGATTACGACAGCGAGGCGGTCTGCGAGGCGCCGGGCCATTATGCCGTGCGCGGGGGGATCATCGACGTCTACCCGGTGACGGCGACGGAACCCTACCGCCTCGACTTCTTCGGCGATGAAATCGAGGACATCCGCGCATTCGACCCGGTGACCCAGCGCTCCGGCGCGCGAATCGACCGCATTTCGGTCGGGGCCAGCCCGCGTCTGCGCCTCGAATCCGCCAAGACCGGGATATCCGACTACCTGAACCCGCTGGCCCACCTTGCGTTCGTGGAGCCCGCTGCGCTGGAGGAGGAATTCAGGGCGTTCTCCCCCGAGGGTTCCGACGGCCTCGCCCCTCTGCTGTCTAGGTGCGCAGCGGCATTCGGCTTCGGCGACATTGACGAGGCGTCCGATATTTTTGCGGACTCCGCGTCGGAAACCGTCTGGGACACCGAGGGCCTGGAGCACCACAGGCCGATCCCTCCGGAGACGCTGCTGGCGCGGGAGCGGCTGCAAGCCGAGGATGACGCCAGGCGGGCTTTCCTTGATCGCATAAGATCCTGGAAAATGGATGGATATGCAATCGCCTTTGCCGCCTCCAAGGAGGGCGAGGAGAAGCGCATGCGGGAGATGCTTTCCGCGGGCGCGCCCCTCGCCGGCTTGGCCCCCCTCTTCCTTCGCGGCAGCATGAACGAGGGGTTCAGGGTGACGGCGCGCAAGAATGCCGAGCTGTCCATCGCCCTCGGCAAGCGCGGCCTCGTCTTCGTCACCGAGACCGAGGTGTTCGGCCGCAAGAGGGCGAGGCGCCCGGCCGCGGGCGGACGGGCCCGCGTCTCCGTGGCCCAGGTGGACCAGCTGCTCGACTTTTCCGAGCTGGTCGAGGGCGACTTCGTCGTCCACCTCCAGCATGGGATCGCGCACTACCGCGGGGTCACGAAGATCGACACCGCCCAGGGGCTGCGGGAGGTGATCTCGCTCGAGTTCGCCGACGGCGTGACGCTCCATGTCCCCCTCCAGGAGTCGCATCTCGTCAGCCGCTACGTCGGGCTGGGGGGGGCAAGGCCCCAGCTCGGCAGGATCGGCTCCGGCAAGTGGGAGAAGGCGCGCCGGGCCGTCGAGCGTGCCACCGTCGACCTTGCCGCGGAGCTGCTGCGTATCCAGGCCAGCCGTGAGGCTCAGGCGGGATTCGCGTTTCCCGGGGACTCGGAGTGGCAGGGAGCGTTCGAGGCTTCGTTCCCCTTCACCGAGACGCCCGGCCAGCTGCGCGCGATCGAGGAGACCAAGCGCGACATGGAGCGGACACGGCCCATGGACCGGCTGATCTGCGGGGACGTCGGCTTCGGCAAGACCGAGGTGGCGCTTCGGGCGGCGTTCAAGGCCGTCCTGGCCGGCAAGCAGGCGGTCGTCCTGGTCCCGACGACCGTCCTCGCGCAGCAGCACCTCAACACGTTCCGCGAGCGCATGGCCGGCTATCCCGTCTCGATCGAGATGCTGAGCCGCTTCCGATCCCGGGCGGAGCAGCGGGCTATACTCGCGGCGGCCTCCTCCGGCGGGGTCGACATCCTGATCGGGACCCATCGCCTCCTGCAGCGCGACGTCGTCCTGAAGGACCTCGGGCTCGTGGTCATCGACGAGGAGCAGCGCTTCGGGGTGAAGCACAAGGAGGTCTTCAAGAGGATGCGGGCTACGGTCGACGTCCTCTCGATGAGCGCCACGCCCATCCCGCGGACGCTCTACCTCGCCCTAACGAGCGCGCGCGACATGAGCGTGATCGACACCCCCCCGGTCGACCGCCACCCGATCCAGACGATCGTGAAGACCTACGACGAGAAAGTGGTCGTGGACGCCATCCGCCATGAAATGCGGCGCGGCGGCCAGGCATTCTACCTGCACAACCGGGTGGGGACGATCGATGCCGTCGCCAACCGGCTGCGCGCGCTGATGCCCGACATCATGTTTGGCGTCGGCCACGGGCAGATGGACGCGGCCGGCCTCGAGCGGGTCATGACGGATTTCGTCGCCGGGAGATACAGCGTGCTCGTGTGCACCACGATCATCGAGAGCGGCCTCGACATCCCAAACTGCAACACCCTGATCATCGAGGGCGCCGACCGCTTCGGCCTCTCGCAGCTATACCAGCTTCGGGGCCGCGTCGGGCGCTTCCGGCACCAAGCCTACGCCTACCTCCTGCTGCACCGGCACACGCGGCTTCTCGACGCGGCGCGCCAGAGGATGAACACGCTGCGCCAGCACACGCAGCTGGGCGCGGGCTTCCGGATCGCGATGCGCGACCTCGAGCTGCGCGGGGCCGGCAATCTCCTCGGCCCCGAGCAAAGCGGGCATATCGTCGGGGTCGGCTTCGAGCTCTACTGCCAGCTCCTGCGCCAGTCCGTGGCCCGCCTGAAGGGGGACAAGGCGGCGGCGGCCATCCGCGCCAGCGTGAAGCTCGACTTCGTCTTCGTGGGGGAAGGAGCCCCGGCAGAAGGCTCGCCGCGGGGCCGCCGCGAGGACGGGTACACCGCTCTCAAGGACGCCGAGGACCAGGCAGCGGGCGCGGGGGTCGCCCGGATTCAGGCCCGCATCCCCGCCGCTTACATCGGGGAGACCCGCCTGCGGATCGACCTTTACCGGAAGCTGGCAATGGCCGATTCCGCCCAGGCCCTGCGCGGGATCGAGGCTGAGCTGGCAGACCGTTTCGGCAAGCCGGTCCCCGAAGTGCGCACCCTTCTTCTGGTGACCGAGATCCGCATCTTGGCGGAACAAAAGGGGATTCTTTCCGTCGAATCGGAATCCAACCGCCTTAAGTGCCTTCGCGGCAGCGGCCAGCGGGACGACTGGGTGATGACCGGAGCCCGGTTTCCAAGGTTGACCGCGCCGCACCCGCACCTACGGTTAAAGGAGATCATCTCTTTTTTGAACCATCTGCCGAATCCATGATCCTGACCCGCAGTGCCATAGCCGGAATCGTGGCATCCCTTCTAGCGACCGCCGCTGTGGCGCAGACCGCTTTGCCGGACGACAACCTGAATCTTCGCTTTGCCAACGGGATCGCCGCGATTGCCGAGGACAAGATCATCACCGTTGACGACGTCCGCCGCGAGGTGACGCCGCTGATCCCTCAGCTCAACCGGGAGTCTCACAACGAGCAGGAATTCAACCAGAAGCTCGAGGCGCTGCAGGACGACGCGATCCAGAACCTCATCGACCGTGTGTTGATCATCAAGGATTTCCAAAAGGATGACAAGAAGCACGTCCCCACCAGCTTCGTCGACAACCAGATCGCGGACCAGCTGACCGAGCAGTTCGACAACGACCGCTCAAAATTCCTCGCATACCTCCGTGCGCGCGGCACGACCATGCGCGACTACCGCAGGGAGGTGGAGGAGGACATCATTTACAACTACATGATGCACGAGCAGCACAAGTCGCAGACCATCGTGAGCCCGGTTCGGATCGAGCAGTACTACAAGGAGAACAAGGACCGCTTCTACCAGGATGACAGCGTCCATCTCCGCCTGATCCAGCTCACCCGCGGATCCGGCGAGACGGACGGCGCACTGCGGGGAAAGGCCGACTCGATCCTGCTGCGCCTGCGCTCGGGCGAGAGGTTTGAGGACCTCGCGAAGGAGTACAGCGCCGATTCGCGCCGCGCGAAGGGGGGCGACTGGGGCTGGCAGAAGAGATCCGACCTGAAGCCGGAGTTCAGCGAGCCGCTTTTTTCCGTCAAGAAGGGCGACTGCTCGGAACCCGTGATGACCCCGGAGGGGTGCTTTCTCCTATACGCCGACGACAGGAAGTACGCAGGAATCCAGCCGCTCGACGAGGTGCGCGACCAGATCGAACGGATCCTCGTCCAGCAGATGAGCCGCCAGAGTAGCGACCGCTGGCTCGAGCGCCTGCGCCGGAACGGCTACGTAAAGCACTTCTAGGCGGGTCCAGGAGGGCCGGGATACCCTGCCCGGAGGGGATTTCAGGGCATCGAGGCCACAGAAGACCGCAAGGGCGCCTCGTCCAGCAGGGCCACCATCGGGCTCTTCGTGGGCTCGAACGCCTTGACGACGACGCCGAGTAGGTTGGCCTGGGTGACGGGCGTCCAATCGCATTCGGCGTTTCCGACCCCCATCGCGATCCAGCCGTCGAAGGTCTTTTTCACGAGGACATGCGCAACCGGCCGGCCGGCTTCGCCGATGAAGACGGCCGTCATCCCCGGCCTGAGGTCCGACATGGCGACCCTCTGTGTGACGACCACCGTGTGGTCCTTGTAGAGGGGAAGCATCGAATCGCCGCTCCCAACCAGAAAATCCGTCCCGGGGTGCGCGGCAACGTACTGCTTTCCGAGCCTGATCGCTTCAAAGGGCTGCACGACTTCCGCGGCCGGCGACATCGCCGCTACCGCTGCCGGGGAGAACCGGACCACTGCCTGTGTTGCGCAACCCGACCATCCGAAACCGCAGAGGGCGATCAATCCGCATGCGCTCCAGCGGGATAATAGTCCGGAAGGTGAATTGCCTTTATTGCCATTTCTTTGCATGTGCCCATTAAGCGCCAATTCGCTCCCTGCAGGAATAGGGGCTTCCCTGTGAACGTAGTGGTGGATTCACCCGGGACGGCTTGGGCGCATCCCGGGCAACCCCGGGATTACCCAGGTGCTTCTAGGGTGTTCACCCTAGGCCTCCGGAGGAGAAGCCGCCCGCGGAACCCCCAGGTTCGAAATTTATCAGTCATGTCTAATTTGGTTGTTTAATGGCCCGGTGGAACCATCGTCTAGGCCATCCCCGTGACCCCTTCCCCGGCATCCCCCCGCCCAATCCCGCCCTACCCCGCCAACCGCATCCGGATCCTGCCCGCCGCCGAGAGGCCCCAGGAGCGCCTCGAGAGGCTCGGCGCCTGCGCACTGAGTGACACCGAGCTCCTGGCGATGATTGTCCGAAGCGGCACCCAGGGGCAGGACGTGCTCACCCTGTCGGCCCGGCTCATATCGGAAGCTGGCTCTCTCGCGGGACTCCTCGCCTGGCATGAGGCGGATTTCCGCAAGCTGAAAGGTATCGGCCGGGTAAAGGCGCTGCAGTTGGTTGCTGCGATGGAGGTCGCACGCCGGGCGATCAGCCTCCCACCACGCGAGTCGCCCGTCCTCAACCGGGCCGACATGATCGCCGCCCACCTCGAGCCCACCGCATGCGGGCTCGAGGTCGAGAAGTTCTGGGTGCTGTGCATGGACAGGCGCAACCGCCTGCGCAAGCGGGTCGAGGTCTCATCGGGCACCGCGACGGCCGCACTCGCCCATCCGCGCGAGGTCTTCCGCTCCGCAATCCGGGAGGCCGCCGCTGCCGTCGTCTGCGCCCACAACCACCCGTCCGGAGATCCATCACCCAGTGCTGCGGATATCCAACTTACGAGGCAGCTCAGGGAGGCGGCCGTAGCGGTGGATATACCTCTCCTGGATCATGTTATCATAGGTCGCAGGGGTGCCGACCCATTGGGACGGGGGTATTACAGCTTCAGGGAAGCCGGGCTGCTTTGACGCCTTCTTGACCCCATCCAATGTACCTACATTGTACTCACATGAACACGATAACCGCCAAGGTATTCAAAGCGGGGAATTCAAAGGCCCTTCGGCTTCCAAGCTCTCTGGGGATAAAGTCCGGCAGCTACGCGATCACACGAACGCCAGATGGATTTCTTGTCGTTGATAGCGCCTCTCTCGCGAGGCGCCGCCGCGCCCTCCGAAAACTTATGAGCCTGCCTCCCCTTCCGGACGATTGGCCGAGACCCTGATGCTCTACCTGCTCGATACCAACGCACTCACCCGCCTTGCCAGGGGAGCCGACACCGCGATCGCGCAGAAGGTCGACGAGAATGCCCTCAATTGCCGCCTTTCTGCAATCGCCTGGTTTGAGTTGCTGTACGGAGCTGCGCGCAGTCCAAATCGAGAAAAGGCAGTTCCGCGATTGAAGTTTTTGCGAAGCTTGATGCCCGCTATTGAAGATTTTGACGGGCATGCGGCACAGCTTGCGGCCGAGGTTCGCGCATCGCTAGAGGCAATGCGCCCGAATGCCCAGCCAATCGGCCCGTACGATGTGCTTCTTGCCGGCCATGCCCTTGCCATTGGAGCTGTCCTTGTGACCCACAATACGAGGGAGTTTGTCCGGGTGCCAGGACTCTCTGTTGAGGACTGGCAAGAATCTTAGGAAATTCCTCGCCGTCTAGTCTGCGAAACCGAAGAGGAAAACGTCATCAGTTTTCTCAGGCACAACTTTCCACTCGGAAAGTAGCTCATTGAACTCGAATGCGGCCTGGCACTTGGCCTCGTCTACTGACTTGTGCCATGTGTCACCGACACATCTGCGTTCGGCAGAAAATCTGAATAGAAACACCCCGTCAGTCTTTACCTCGATTACCAGCAAAACTGGAGTCCCCAGAGGCAATCGAGCGTCGACCCCACCGCCGTCCGCCGGCGGTAGCCCGTGGAAATGCTTGGTCTTGGGTGGATCAGGGACCAACAGAATCCTGGCCGAGAATCGGTAATCGCTGGGCATTAGTGTTAAGCCAAGCCCCCGGGAGCTTCAGAAGCAACCACCTGAGCCGAGCCATTCTGACTGATGCCCGCCGACTGAATCCTGCTCAGCCAATTTCGAGGTCAAATCCATCTGTAGGTAATGATCCACATAACCATCCATCAGATGACCCGAGTCCAAGCGCTGCTGACATTCAGCTTACAAGGCAGCTCCGGGAAGCTGCAGCGGCGGTGGATATTCCTCTGCTGGATCATGTTCTAATAGGCCGTCGAGGGGCCGACCCTCCGGGGCGAGGGTACTACAGCCTCAGGGAGGCAGGCCTCCTTTAACGGTCAACTTGCGAAGTTCCCATGTTGGGAACTTAGGCTTGCAACCCACCTCTGTCTTCGAATCGTCATGCGCGTGATCTCTCGAAAGACCCTAAGGGATTTCTATGAAAAGCATGCTGCGGCAAAGGCACCTTTGGAATCGTGGTTTCACGAAGCCAAGGCTGCCTCATGGAGAAGCCCAAAGGACATCTCAGCCCGATTCCCTTCTTCCGATATCCTGCCTGGAAACCGGGTTGTCTTCGACATTGCTGGAAATCACTACCGTCTAGTCACGAGGATCCACTACAACACAGGAATCGTGTTTGTCCGCTTCGTAGGCACCCATGCTGCTTACGACAGGATAGACGCTACGACCGTATAGCCCGAATCACTCCCTTGACTCCGAGTATAATTAAGACCGAGCAGGGATACCGGAAAGCGTTGGCCCATTTGGAATCACTCATGGATGCAGAATCTGGTTCATCGCGCGAATCCGAGCTCGAGCTTTGGTCATTGCTTGTCGAACGTTACGAGGAAACGCACTTCCCTATTGATAGCCCGGACCCCGTCGACGCGATCAAGTTTCGGATGGAGCAGGAGGGACTTCAACAGAAGGACCTGGAGAAGTATTTCCCGAGTAAGAGCCGCGTCTCCGAGGTGCTAAACCACAAAAGGCCACTCAGTATTGGAATGATTCGCTCGTTGCACAAAGGGCTACGTATACCTGCGGAGGTGTTGGTGCGCGAAAGTCTCTAGGTCCCAATTTGGCTCGGCGGTCAAGGATACCGCAATAGAAACGGTAAGCGATAGGTCCGCGTAAAAGTAGCTTTTTTCAAACCACGCTAACCCTTACCCATTAGGGGATTTCGTCTAAAGTTTAATAAAGGTGCCCGGAATATGGGCGGTCCCCTGCCCTGCGCTATGGAACCCGGATCTCCCCGAGCTGTGTTCATCAGTTACGCCCGCGACGATATCGCTGCAGCCCAGCGAGCCGCGGAAGCGCTGCGCAGCAATGGCGTTGAGGTGTGGTTCGATCTAAATGAACTGCGAGGAGGTGACGCATGGGACCAAAAAATCCGAAAACAGATTAAGGCGTGCACGTTATTCCTGCCTGTTATCTCGGCCCGAACACAGGAAAGGTCCGAAGGGTATTTTCGCCTAGAATGGAAGTTAGCTGTGGAACGTACCCACCTGATGGCTGAGGGGGTCCCATTTCTTGTGCCGCTCGTGGTGGACGAAACATCGGACTCGGCCGCCGTCGTCCCACCTGAATTCCTGCGTGTGCAATGGATGCGACTTCAAGGCGGTTTGCCATCGCAGCAATTCGTGGAACACGTGAAGGGGATGCTGGCAGAACCTGGTAGGCCTTCGGTGGCCGCAAGGAATCCTCCGCAGTTATCAGGCCCTGACGAAAAATCCATCGCCATCCTAGCTTTTGCAAACCTCAGCCGAGACCCGGAAAATGAGTTCTTCAGCGACGGAATAAGCGAGGAACTATTGAACTTGGTGGCCCGAATTCCAGGGCTAAATGTTGCCGCCCGAACCTCTGCTTTTTACTTCAAGGGCAAGAACGTGCCCATTACCGATATCGCCCGGACCCTACGGGTGGCTCACGTTGTTGAGGGCAGCGTTCGCAAGGCCGGAACGAGAGTCCGCATAACCGCGCAGCTCATCAATGCATCTAACGGGTTCCAGATTTGGTCGGAGACCTTCGACCGCGAACTCCAGGATATATTTGCGGTCCAGGACGAAATTGCCGGCCTCATTGCAAAGAGCCTTCAGTTGAAGCTGGGAGGAGCGGTGCGTGTCTCTCAAACGGTCAATCCGGAGGCACACCGGCTGGTGCTCGAAGGCCGTCACTTCTGGACTCTGCGCACAGCGGAAGGCTTTCAAAACGCCGAGCGGGCCTTCGCCAAGGCTCTTCAAGTCGACCCGGATTTTGCCCCCGCCCACGCGGGCCTGGCGGATGTTTGGGGAGTCAGAGCTTGGTATGCGTCGCTTTCGGGTGCGTCATCTTACAAGGAGAATTTGATGAAGGCCTCGTATGAGACTGAACTCGCACTGAAGCTTGATCCATCTTTGGGTGAGGCCAACGCGGCGTTGGGTGTCGTATATTATCATCTGCACCGATGGGCCGAATCCGAGCGGCATTATTTGCAGGCGTTCCGGTTAAACCCCAATTATGCGGTCGCGCATCAGTGGCACGCCCACCTCCTGGCGGCGCAGGGCAAGCTCGACAAGGGGCTGTTGGAACTCGAGCGATCCATGGCGCTCGATCCGCTCGCGTTCGTTAGTTTGATCATCTACGCGAGCCAGCTAAACCTCGCACAACAGTTCGAAGACGCCCTGGCAATGGCGGACCGTGCTCTAACGTTAAGGAACGGCGTCTATCCCCCGTTGCAAAGCGCACGTGCTTTTGCGCTGCTCGGGCTTGGACGGAAGCAGGAGGCCGCCGCAGAGGCCCGCCTGGCCCTAAATGATGGTCCCGGAATCACCAGCTGGTGGGCAGGCGAGGAAGCAATCTATGTGCTGCACCGTTCAGGTTCTCCCGATAAGGTCGATCGGCACCTGAGCGCATGGAAAAACAACGGGATGCAGATCGGACCCATGCTGCAAGCGGTGGGCCGTTTTGAGGACGCGTTACCAATCCTCGATCAGATCCCCCCCACTATCTATGCAAGGCTGATCTACGCCCCGTACTATGATGCAGTGCGCGACGACCCGCGCTTCCAGCAACTGGTCCGCAAGCTTGGCATCGAGTCTGAATACCGCCAGGGAAGGGCTACCTTAGATCGGATGCTCCGGGATCGCGAAGCGAAGGCTTAAGGTTTTTGAGAGGGCCACGTCGGACGCCGATAGAGTGGCTTTCGGACAAAGGGAATGTAGCCGGTTTCAGCGCCGGCCGACGCTGAGAAACCATCAAACATACCGCGCGACAGGTGTGGGTTGTAATCTGCTACACAACCATCCATCAGGTGACCCGGCGCCCAGTGCAGCCCCCGGCGACAATTAGACCTCGCCACGACGACAACTAAAACCCGCCGGTCTTTGGCGGGCTTTTAATAGGGTCGTCGGACTGCGCGATCGGTAGGCTCGGGCCTTTTCGCAGGCCCATGATCACCGAGCACCAGTATCGACGTCTAATGAAGCACTATAAATCGAGCGGCGTGGTCGACCACGCGGCCATGAAGGCGGGGATGCACCGTGAGACGGCTCGGAGGTACATTGCCGCGCAATCCGGGCCTGGGAGCCTAAAGCAACCGCACACCTGGCGGCCACGAAGCGATCCGCTGAGCGGGATCTGGCCAGAGGCCGAGCGGTGGCTCGAAGAGAGCCCGGAGGTGGAGGCTAAGGCGTTATTCGAGTATATGTTAGCCACATATCCGGACAAGATAGAGGGCCGAACCCTGCGGACGTTCCAGCGCCGTATTTCCGAGTGGCTGCGGCGCCACGGGCCGCCCAAGGAGGTATTCTTCGCCCAGGTGCATGAGATGGGCGAGTGCATCCAGACCGACTGGACCAACGCCAACGAGCTTGGGGTAACGATTGCGGGCGCGGCGTTCGCCCATCTGCTCTGCCACTCGGTGCTCCCTTACTCCAACTGGGAGTGGGCGACCCCGTGCCTGTCCGAGTCGGTGCTTTCCCTCAAAAGCGGCCTCCAGAGTTCCCTCTGGGAACTGCGCGGGGTCCCGCGGTATTCCCAAACTGACCAGAGTTCGACGGCCACCCATCAGCTCAAGCGCGGCGAGGGTCGCCGTGGGTTCAACATCGAGTACGCCGCACTCTGTAAGCATCTCGACATGGAGCCCCGGACGATCGCGGTCGCGAGCCCCAACCAAAACGGCGACGTCGAGGCCGCACAGGGCGTGATCAAGAGACGGATCAAAAACCAGTTGATCCTTCGCCGCAGCCGCGACTTCGGATCCGTACCCGCTTACGCCGTATTCCTGGCTCAGGTTTGCCGCGGCGCCAACGCGCTGAGGGAACCGAAGGTCACCGAGGAGCGGGCCACGCTTCGTCCGCTTCCCGTAACCCGGTTCCCGGAGACGCACGAGACGACCGTTCGCGTCTCCAGTTATTCGACGGCCAGGGTTCGTGCCTGCGCCTATCACTACTCCGTTAAGTAGTGATTACGAGGTATCGATAAGGATGACGCCGGAGCGCGTGAATCGTGTACAACAGGCCGGACAAGTACACAGCGACAACGCTTCCATGAGCCAACGGCGGACTTCAGGCAGCGTCGGCAATTTTTTTTGGCGCATGCACCCGTACCCGATTAAGGAATGCGTACGCCAGGAAGCAGAGGGTAAGATGGTGATGCAGGCCGCGCCAGGAACGGCCCTCGAAGTGGTCGAGACCTAGTTCTTCCTTGAGTTGCTGGTAGCCTTGTTCGACTTTCCAGCGTTGGTGGGCCAACCGCACCAATTCGGCGAGCAAGGTTTCGGCCGGCAGATTGGAAAGGTAATATTTATAGGTGTTGTCACTCAACTGCTCTATAAGCAGCCAGCGCTCGACCCCAGGCCGGTAGTTGAAGGCTTGCCGCTCGGTGGCACGCACCCGCACGGCAACGGCACGCACCTTGGAGCCATCCGCCCGCGGTAAACGTACGGTCTTCCAGCGTCCCGGGTTCGCCAGGAGCTCATCTCGCCATTGCTCTGCCCGTAACGGCCGCAGAGATCTATCCCGCACTCGCCAATGTTTTTGTGGACGTCCGGTCGCTTTGCGCTGTAACTGGACAGCCACGTCGGCCGGCCACGTGGCGATCTTGGCGGGAATCTGTGCGACGTAGGGTTCGCCCTGGGCCTCGAGCGCCTCCAAAAGCGGCAGGATGGCCCCATAGCCAGCATCAAAGACTATCGCCTGATAGGCAGGCAGTTGAGGTTTGCATTGGGCGAGCAGGTCGAGAGCAACACGCCATTTTTCACGGAAGTGCCGAGCGTGCTCGGGCACACCTGCCTGGGTCATCCGCTGCGGGTCTGAAGTCCACGCTTCCGGTAAATACAGTTCGGCCGCCACTGGCCAATGTACGTGTTCGCCAGCCCAAAGCCACGAGACCACCGACTGGCAATTGGCTACTTTCCCCAGCGCTCCACAATACTGCCGGGCTACGCCCACAGAGTGGCAGCCCTTTTTTGGCAGACTGGTATCGTCAAGCACCAGTACTCCTGAAGCCCTTCCACGCCCGGCGAACAATTGTTCACGCAGTCGCGACATTACCGCCTCGTAGTCCCACGGACTCTGATTGACGAACTGCTGCATCGCCTGTTCGTCGCCGCCGTTCACACGGGCGGCCATCGGCTCAATTGACTTGCGCTCTCCCTCGACAAGTAGCCCCTCAAGATACTTGCCACACCAATGGCGCCGTTCGCTGCGTCCGAGTTCGGCAGCGAAACTCTCGACAAACTCCTGCAACTGGCTGCGCATCCGTACGACTTGTGGGGAGGTCAACATGAGTGACCAGCCTGCCGGCGAAACAAAAAATCACAAGTTAGTACTTAACGGAGTAGTGCTATTCGGTCCCCGCCCGGCTGATCGGGGCCTTCGTGCAGGCCCATCTTAGCGAGGACACCGTGCGTTTCGTCTACCGCGGCGAGGAGATCGCCACCTATCCTCGTTCTATCGGTAAGGCCCCGCAGATCGACTACCGGCACATCATTGCCTCACTCGTCCGCAAGCCCGGGGCATTCGCCCGGTGCCTCTACCGTGAGGAGCTGTTCCCACGACCCGTGTTCCGCCACGCCTTCGACCGGCTAAACGCCATCGAGGAGCGCAAGGCGAGCGAGCGCTACCTGCGCCTCCTCCAGCTTGCCGCCGACTTTGGCGAGGACCTGGTCGCCGATCGCCTCGGCGCACTGCTGCGTGCCGGCGAGCTGCCGCTCGCCGACGTGATCGAGGTGCAACTGCGTGACCCCGTCCCGGCCACTCCGCTGGCCCTCACGGTCTTTACGCCGGAGTTGGAGCCCTACGACGCCTTGATCGCGGAGGTGGCCTCATGAGTGCCTCCACGTTGCCGCTCCTGATACGGGCGATGCACCTGCCCACGATCGCCCGCGAGTATGACCAGGCCATCGTCAGGGCCGAAGCTGAGAACTGGGGTTACCCACGTTTCCTGTCGTATCTATTCGAGGCCGAGGCCAACGACCGCCTCCAGCGCAAGGTCGAGCGCCACCTGAAGGACGCCAACCTTCCCGCAGGCAAGAGCCTCGACTCACTCGATCAGCAGAAGCTTCCCGATAAAGTGCGGCGCCAGTTGCCCAGTCTCCTGGAAGCCGCCTTTGTTCGCCGCGGCGATAATCTGCTCTGTTTTGGCCTCGCCGGCCGCGGCAAGAGCCATTTCGTGACTGCCCTGGCCCGCGAGTGGATCTGCCGCCACCAACTTCAGGTTCTTTTCATCCCGGCCTTTCGACTGGTCACCCAGCTTCTTGTCGCCAAGCGAGACCTGAAGCTTCCACAGGCCATCACCAGGCTTCAGCGCTTTGACGCCGTGATCATTGACGACATCGGCTACGTCCAGCAGTCGCCGGAAGAGATGGAGGTCCTCTTCCATTTCCTCGCCGAGCGCTATGAGAAGAAGACGGTCGTCATCACCTCCAACCTGGTGTTCTCGCAGTGGGACCAGATCTTCAAAAACCCAATGACGACCATGGCCGCGATCGACCGTCTGGTTCACCACGCCACCATTCTTGAGTTCACCGGCGAGAGCATCCGTGCTAACGCCGCCAAGAGGCGGCAGACTTAGTCGATTGAGCTTGGCAGTTTGCACCTCCGTCGCAGCTCCGCCTCCGTCGTCATTCCTAGCCCGAGGGTTGAGAGAAAAACAATCCCATAGGGAACCCTCCCGCACCTCATTTGCCTTGCTTGAGAGCGGCGTCGCTAGCATCGTCTGCGCGGGTTCGATGCTTGGGCGTCGAAGGCATCAGGAGCAGTCGGGCCACTGCTTCATAATCTGCTTATGCGGTTCTACCGCACTCACTATGAAGTATCTGCTCGTCTTCGCCTGCCTTGTTGTCGCCACCGTCGCGGAATCGTATGGTGATGCAACCATTAGGATCGGCCTCTTCGAGCGAACTGGAGCAGCCCAAATTTTCACAATTTTTGTCGGGAGCGTCTTGTTGTTCGTTTACGGCACGATGCTCAATCTCGCGCCACTGCCATTCTCCCGCATCGTCGGGTTCTATATCGCCACACTTTTTGTGGTCTGGCAGGTGGTGACTTTCGTCAAGTTCCACACTGTACCGAACGCTCCAATCCTTGTAGGTGGAACCCTCATTGTCGCCGGAGGGCTCGTTGTCTCCTTCTGGAAGGCATGATGCGCTCCCCGTGAGGAACGTTTGACGCTATCGTCCTTTGCCTGAGGCAGAAGATAGCGCCGTCAGATCTCACCACGCCAACGTGGGCCAATGCATTTGGGTCGGCTCCTGCGGCAAGCTTGATCGCTCCTGTCCTCGGAGCCGACCAAGGCATCACCCGTGCATTCGTCTCCGAACCAAATGCCGTCCACCCACGGCTGCCCAGTTATGAGTACTTGATCTCCAGTTGGTTAGGAATATCGACATCGCCAGTCCTTGTATCAACATTCATAAGAAGCTCGTGAAGAGGTATTTGCTCAAGAGAGGAAACGCTGATGACTTGCAGGATTTCCCAGAGGGACTGGGGCAGGTTTTTTCGCTGCTTGGCGATCGCAACCAGGAGGTAGGCGCACAGGGCGTCCAGATTTGGACGCGTACTCCGTTGAACGACGTGCTGAAAAATCCTCGCAGCCGCAGGTGTTGCTTGAGCCAGCGGAAGAAGGTCTCGATCGACCATCGTCGGCGGTAGATTTGGGCCACGATCAGGGCGTCGAGATCGAACTGGTTGGTCAAAAAGACCAGCGCCTGTTCCGTCTCGGGATCGACGTAGCTGACGCGCCGGATCGGCTCGGGATAGCAAGCGCGGCCTTTCGCGGAGTTGAGCCGGATTGTCTGATCGCAGCGAAGGCCCTTGGTTTCGTCCACTGGCCGACTCTCCGCCACGTAGTAGCGGGTGTTGGATTTGAGGCGGGTGACGAAGAAGGCTCCACTTTCGTGCATCCGATGCAGTCGAAGGAAGTCGAGATAACCTCGGTCGATCACGGAGTAACTCCCAGGATACACCGGAATCTCGTCCAGAGAAGCGACCTCGTGCCGATTTCCCTCGTACAGACTGGCAAAAACCGGGATGTCTCCCCGCAGGTCGAGCAGGACATTGAGCTTCACGGACGCTTGCGTCCGCTGCCACCGTGCCCACGGGAACAGCGCCATGCTCAGTTCGATCACGGTCGCGTCCCGCGCGAACAGGTCCGCTTCCAGGCCCAGTTCCCGCGGCGTCTCTGCGTAGAGCCGCTGTGCCCGGCGCATCAGTACCGTCGCCACCTCGGCGAAAACCCGCCAGTCTCGATGATCGTTCGCGTACGCCAGACCCGTGCGGGTGACCCGCCCACGGATGCCCATGCGGTAGGCAACCGCTGGTCGGGTTCGCAGGCACACCTCGATCCCGCGCAGGCTCTCCCGGTACGTCAGCTGCGCGAACACCATCGCGGCAAAGTGATCGTATGGGCTCAACGAGCGGGAAACCCGCGGCATCGGAAATCGCGCCGCCGCGCGTGCGAGCTCTTGGTGATCCACACCAGCGAGAATTTGAGCAAAGACGGTCGGGCCGGAATTCATTTCCGGGCCAGAATGGCCCCATTTCGAGTTTTAGAAACCAAATCGAGGACATGCCATGCGCCTTGCTACTCACCCAATGATTATGACTTACAAAAGTTCAGGAGCTCCTTAACTGGACAGCCGTGCCGTCCACCTAACAATGGCGGTTTCTAATTGTCGCCACCGCCGGGAAACATCTGTCGTTGACGACAGTGCAGCGGATATCCAACTTACGAGGCAGCTTAGGGAGGCAGCGGCAGCGGTGGACATTCCTCTACTGGATCATGTTATCATCGGTCGGCGTGGCGCCGATCCGTTGGGGCGCGGGTATTACAGCTTCAGGGAGGCAGGGCTCCTTTGATTCCCTATGAACCAAACTCCAATTCAGATAGTTCTTTAATCGGACCATATATCGGACTAGATCTTGGACCATCTCCCACGATGAAGACGTTCACGATATCTGAAGCAAAGGCAAAACTGAGCGCATTGGTCGCAGCCGCCGAGCGAGGAGAGGAAATCCTAATCATGCGAGGGGCAAAGCCCGCGGTCACGTTGACACGAGTCTCGGAGGAAGACCTAGCGATCTGGCCGAAGGTCCCAACGAGCGCGTTGGCATCCTTCGAGCAGGAGATCGAGACGGAGCGCAAGGCTGGGCAATTGAAGCTCTTGGGAAGGAATACCCCGGCAGCCGCAAGAGTACTCAAAGCCGACTGAGGATATGGACCGGGCAATTTACGCGACCCGTCGATTCGCGGGTACGTGGAAGGGACTCGATCCCCGCCTTAAGAATCGGGTGATCGAAACGATCGTGGCCCTACCCTCCCTGATTATAGACCCGCACTGCCACTCAGGTTATGGTATCCGCCAACTGCATGGATCGCCTTTCTGGGAAGCGAGGCTCGATTTGCGTTGGAGACTGGTTTTCCGACTGGATCACCAGGAGATCATTCTCTTCGACGTGATGAACCACGATCAGGTTCGACGACTTTGACCGCGTACCCGACCAATAGGAACAAATAGACTATTGCTAGCCCTTGTCCTTTAAGGGATTTCGTCTCGCATTTCACTGCCGTGCGAGAATCCTATTACTAATGCCCCACCTAAATCCTTTGCGCGGCGCACTCGCATTCGCCGCCGCGCTAGGCATTTCATCTGCCGGAGCTGCTGAAGACTCGGTGCCGGCACTGCGGCCCACAATGTCCGACGCCCCGTTCCCTGTCCCGAAAGACTTCTGAACCAGCAGGCCTAGCGCGGATCTCGTCCCTACCTTTCCAGCCAGACCTTCTCGAATTCGTGGAAGCCAATTAGGTTCGTTGTCCACCCGCGTACGGCCGGATTGATGGCGTAGACCTGGTACTGGTAATAGAGCGGGATAATCGGCGCTTCATCCAACAGGATGGCTTCGGCCTTCTGAAAGAACTCGAACCGCCGTCCGTTGTCGTTTGTGTCTGCCGCCTCGGCTATCAGGCGGTCGAATTCGTGATTGCTCCAGCCCGCCCAGTTGTTCCCCCCTCCAGTCACCATGGTTCCCAGGAACGTCACCGGGTCCGGGATGTCGGCGATCCACGCCGAAAAGGCGATCGTGTAGTTCAGGCTCTGCTGATTCTGAAAGAGCGTCTTTTGCTCCAGCTGGGCGATCGTGATATGAACGCCGAGCTCCCTGAGCCACATCGCCTGGATCGCCTCCATCACGTGGAGGGGCGCCTCGTTGGCATAGCATTGCACTTCCACGACTGGAAGGCCCCTGCCTCCGGGGTATCCCGCCTCGCCAAGGAGGCGGCGCGCCTCGGCGAAATCATCTGACACCCGGGCGCGCGGCGTGTAGCCGCCGCAGTTGGGGGGCGTCAGGCTGCGGGCCAGCGGATACACCCCGTTCGTCACATCACGCTCGATCGCCTCGCGGTCCACCGCGTGCGACAGCGCAAGCCTGAGCTTTGGATTGTCGAACGGCGGACGGGTGACGTTGATGAAGAGGTAGTATGAGGTGAGGATGGGGTCGATCCGGAGCTCGGACGGCCTGTGGGCGCGATAGGCCGCGATCTTCGAGGTCGGCAGGGTGTACGTTGCGTGCAGCTGGCCGGACCGGAAGTTGAGGTCCTCGGTTGCCGCCTGCTCAAAAGGGAAGAATTCGATCCGGTTCAGGCGCGTCTTGGCCGCATTCCAATACAGCGGGTTCTTGACTACGGCGACGCGCGCGTTGGGGACCCATTCGGCGAGTGTGAATGCCCCGTTTCCGACCAGGTTTCCCGGTCGCGTCCACTTCGTGCCCTTATCGTCCATGCGGCCGAACCTCTCGACGGCGGCGCGGTGCACGGGCAGCCACGTTGTGTGCGCCGCAAGGGCGGGAAGGTAGGACGTCGGCCTCTCCAGGGTGATGCGCAGGGTGGAGGCGTCGGGGGCCTCGGCGCCCACCGTGGAAAAATCGGCGATCTTCCCGGCGTTGAAGGCCTCGGCGTTCCTGATCGGCCAAAGCATGTACGAGTAGGACGCGGCGAACGCGGGAGTAAGGATGCGGTGGAACGAATAGACGAAATCGTCGGCGGTGAGGGGATCGCCGTCCGACCAGCGGGCGTTCGGGCGGATGTGAAACGTGTAGACCAGGCCATCGGGCGACACATCCCACCGGTCAGCCGCCGCCGGAACCGCAAGGGAGGTCTTCGCATCGAGCTTCGTCAGCGCCTCGAAGAGCGTGTAGACGATGTTGGAATCCGTGAACGCGCTGACCACATGCGGATCGAGGTCGGCCGGCTCGGCAGCATTTCCGACGAGCAGGGTCTGGGTCCGGATTCCGGCCTCGGCCGGAGTTTCCCGCCGCTCGCATCCCTGGAACGCGAGAAGGAGGCAGCCGGCAAACGGCAGGAAACGAAGCCGGGAAATGGAATACATGAGGAGTTGTCGCGCGTTGGGATGCGGCGGGGCTCGGCTGCCGCGCCATGCGCCCGGCAGCCGGGCGTCCCATCAGTCCTCGATCACGTCGAAGACGTTGCCGAACGGGTCGCGGAAGCAGAACGCGCCTCGCCAATCGACAACGATCCTGCATCCCGCCCCCTTGAGGAGGCGCTTTGCCCTGGCGATGCTCTTCACGCTGAACGACGGTGTCGGCCGCTGGGCCTTGGCGGACCTGTTCACGTAAAGGGGGAGGACGCCCGTGTCGAACTCGAGGCTGTCCTTCTTCTTGCTCTTGAGCTTGAAGCCAAGGACGTGCCCGTAGAACCGCTCCGCCTTCGCCAGGCTCCTAAGATGTATTGCGACGCAGTTGTTGGATCGGAATCTCATCTCAGCCGGCGGGCGCGCCTTAGACGTGCTGCGGCAAGACGAAAAGAAGGACTGCGAGGAAATGGCACGTGCTCCCGCCTATCACGAGCGCATTGCGGAGCACGTAGTGGTAGCGCAAGCGCCGCAGGGCCGCCAGAAACGCACCGGCGGTGTAACACAGCCCTCCCGCCAGCAGCAGCCAAAGCCCTCCATGCGGTACCGCCGCGCACACGGGCTTGATCGCCACGACGACCATCCAGCCGACGAACAGGGTCGCCAGCGTCGAGGTCACGCGGTAACGGTGCCCGGCAAAGAATTGAAACACGGCGCCGGCGCCGCAAAGCCCCCAGACAACGCCGAACAGGGACCAACCCCAGGGCCCCCGCAGGCTCACGAGCAGGAAGGGCGTGTACGTTCCCGCGACCAGCAGGAAGACCGACGCGCGGGCAAGCTTTAGGAAGAACTGCTTTCCCGGCTCGGAGCGCCACGAGTGGTACAAGGTGTAGATGCCATAGAGCAGCAGGAGCGTCAGCCCAAACACGGTGAAGCTCACGATATGCCAGGCATCGCTGTACAGGGTGGCGGACACGGTGAGCAGCGCGAATGCAGTGATGCCCAGAGCCAGGCCCAGCCCATTCGTCACCCAGATGGCGATCCGCTCGCCCCGGCTGGCGGCGTGCTCGCCTTCCGCGGCCAAGGCGCCCGCCCTGGCCTCGGCGCGGTGCCTCTGCACGACCCCCTCCGCCGCCCTGTCGAGCATGCGTATGGGCCATATCGGCCTGGGGCTCTTGAACTCATCCGGGGTCCATTCCGCCCCGTCCGCATAAATGCTCCGGGGCATCAACAACGTGCCGAACGCCAGGTCGGCGACCGGCAGGCAGAAGAAGCCTGAAATCGACTCGTTGCAGTCGATCACCGCGTGGTGGCGCAGGTGGAAGCTGTAGGCCCTCCGCCAGAACGCACCCCACCGCGGGTGCTCGATGAGCGGCTCCCATCTTTCGAGCGACCAGTGCTCGATGGCATGCACGAGCTCATAGAGGACGAGCGACGAGGCCAGGGCGGCAAAGCCGGAAAAGAACCAGGGATACGTGGGAAGAAGCCATTGCAGCAGCTCGTACAGCGGCGCCAGAATGCAGCCGAAGGCCACCAAGGTGTACCATGGGAAGAAGGACGCCTCATGCTGGTCCGTATCAACGATGGGGTACTTGTTCTCTATGAACATGATCCCCTTCCCGTCGCGGGTGGGCTTCCGCGCGATGCGCGTGAGCGCGTGGTGCTTCGTGTGCTGCCGGTAAAACCTGCCAAATACGGGGATCGCCGGCTTGTGGAGCACATAGCGGTGGAAGATGAATTCCACGAAGCAGTTGAGGAGGCTCAGGGCGAAGAAAGCGGCGATCCCTTTCCAAACCGGGGCCAGTATCTGCGCCTCCCAGACCCCGGGGAAGATGAACTTCAGGGCGCCCAGAAGGACGGCGAGCGAAGCGAGTACGGTGGCGATGAAACGGGGCAGCGAAAATGCCGGATATTCATGCTCTTGGGGCGTGGGTGATTGGGCCATTGGGTGAAGGATTCAAAATAGGGAACCTTCGCGATCAGGTCAACCCATCATGGCTGGCCTTTTCTCCCGACGTGCGGCGCCTCGAAATCATCGGCCGCCGACAACGCAAGGGCCATTGATCGCGCCGCGGTGAACCCGCTGCCAGACGATGGTGGACGACTGGTCGTGCTGAAAGACGCAACGCACACGGCTTCCGCCCATTCTTGAATCACAGCCTACGGGTCACCGCTCAGTGTGGCTAGCTTGGTGGTTTCGCGAGGATGCCAACGGGCGATCCTACCCCAGTCGGTCGGTGACGTCGCACCCAGCGCTTCCCATTAGTGGGACGGCCGGGTCTCAGTTTTGGTCAAAAGCCGCCGCTATCGGAGAGGTTGAAGGTTCCTACCATCTGATTATCAAAGACAAACGCGCTCCTGGATGGTTGGCATGCTTCGTGCCAATACCGAAGCCATGTTTGCTTCCCTGCATCTGCCCGCACCGCGCAAGCATCCTCAGCGTAAAGCGGGCCCAGTCGCAGCCGTGCCGGCGAACCCGTCTTTGTTCTCAAGAATTCTGCCCTGCGTGCGCCTAATGGTCATCGAATCCTTTCTCCAGGATCTGCGTGTTGGCCTCCGAATGTTGGCCCGGCGGCCGGCCTTCAGCCTCATGGCGGCGTCATCCCTGGCCTTGGGCATCGGCCTGGTCGCCACGCAGTTCAGCCTGATCGACGGCATCCTGCTGCGCGGGCTTCCGATCTCCGAAGCGCAGCGCCTGATGCACGTCTCGCGCGCGGACCCGCAGCGGAGCGACCCAAGCTCATGGCAATCGGGTTCCCTACCGCGACTACCTCGTGCTGCGGGAGAGGCAGACCGTCTTCGAGGCGCTTGCAGGCATTAACGGGCTCAGCCTCAATCTCAGCGGCCTGGGCCGCATGCCCTCCAATCATTCTGGGGCGCTCTGCAGCGCGAACCTGCTCGACGTGCTGGGCGTGCAGCCGATGCTCGGCCGCTGGTTCACCCCCGAGGAGGACAGCCCGGGCCGGCCCCTCCTGGTGGTCCTCTCCCACGCGCTTTGGCAGGAGGAATTTGGCGCGGACCCGGGCGTGCTCGGCCAGCCGCTGAATGTCAACGGCGAGCCCGGCACGGTTGTCGGCGTGATGGCCCCGCGCTTCGCATTCCCGGTCGCGAAGCAGCTCTGGACGAACCTGCGGGCCGCGCCCGGGGATCCGCGCCTGCGGCTTGTCGACCGCGTGGAAATGGTGGGCAAGCTGAAGCCCGGCGTCACCAGGAATCAGGCGCGCGCGGAGCTCGACATGCTGGCCGCGGGCCTGGCGATAATGTGGCCGGAGACAAACAAGGGTTACGGCCGGATGAGCGTGCAGAAGTTCGCCCTTGCCTACGCCGGCAGCGGCACCCAGCCCATCCTCTACCTCATGCTCGCGATGACCCTGTTCATCCTGGCGCTCGCCTGCGTAAACGTCGCCAGCATGCTTCTTGGCCGCGCCTGCGAGAGGACTCGCGAGCTTGCCGTCAGGGCCGCCGTCGGGGCCAGCCGCGGCCGGCTGATCCGCCAGCTCCTCGCCGAGGCTATGCTGATCGCGGGCATCGGATCGGTCGGCGGCCTTCTGCTCACCCGGGAAGGCGTCGGTCTTCTCCAGTACCACCTTGTCGAGAAGATGACGGTGCCAAGCTGGTTTGACTTCCGAGTCGATCAACGGGTGGTTGCCATAGCTGTTCTCGCCACATTCGCCGCAGGACTCCTCGCCGGCATCATGCCGGCGTGGCAGGCCTCCCGCATCGACCTGAACACGGCGTTCAAGGACGACTCGCGCACCGCTGCAGGCATGGGCGCCAGCCGACTGGCGCGCTGGCTGGTTTGCGCCCAGATCGCCTTTTCAATCATGCTGCTTGTCGCCGCCGGTGTCCTGACACTGACCATCTATCAGATCCGCAAGGCCAACCTTCGCTATGAGCCGGACCGGCTTCTCGCCGGCCGGATCGAAGTCCAGGAGGGCACCCATCCGACGTCCGAGGCGCGGGCGCGGTTCTACCGCGCCCTGCTCCAGCGCCTGCAGGCCGAGCCCGGCGTCGAGTCGGTGGCCGTGACAAGCCGCAATTTCATCGGTCCGGGAGTCGCCAGCCAGGTGGCGCCCGAAGGCACCGTCTTTGCCCATGACAACGACCGTCCGACCACGTGGCTGGATGTCGTCTCGACCGACTATTTCAGGCTCATCGCCGTGAAGCCCGTGGACGGACGCCTGTTCGACGCCCGCGAACAATCCAAAGAGCCCCTTTCCGCGGTCGTGAACGAATCATTCGCCCGGAAGTTCTGGCCGAAAGCCGATCCGCTGGGCAAACGATTCCGCAGCAACCAGACCTACGAGGGCTGGGCCACGGTGATCGGCGTTGTGCCCGACCTGCAGATGCAGGGACTGTTCGCGGCTTCGGGACGCGACGAGGCTGGCTTCTACCTGGTGGAGGACCAGATGGGCTGGGGCTGGCTCGACCTGTTTGTCCGCACGAAGTCCGATCCCCTTCAGCTGGTGACCCCCGTGCGAAAGGCCATCGCCAGCATCGATCCCAACCAGCCCATCCATTCCATCGGCACGCTCACGAGCCAAACGGCTCTGGCGCTGCGCGGGTTCAGCATCGTCGGCTTGATGGCCGTCATCTTTGCAGGCATCACGGTCTTCCTCGGCGCGCTCGGCGTCTACGGAGTCACATCGCAGACTGTGAGCCGGCGCACGCGCGAATTCGGCACCCGCATGGCCCTCGGCGCAACCATCGGACAGGTGTTGCGGATGGTGCTGCTGCAGGGCGGCAGGCAGATCGCGGCCGGGGTCGGGGTAGGCCTGGTTGCGGGCTTCTTCCTCACCCCGGCCGCTCGAGAACCTCTTTGGCTCGCAGGTTACCAACAACCCCGGAGTCTACCTGCTCGTCTCGGCCCTGATCGGCCTGGTCGGCCTTGCGGCGCTTTGGATACCCGCCCGGCGCGCCGCCCGCATCGACCCGATGGTCGCCCTGCGTTCGGAATAGCGGCGACCCGGCCGGAAGGGAAACCCTTCTCCAATTTCGGTCCGAGGGCCGAGCGCACGGCCCCGCTATGTCGGCAATGCTCGGCGCCTGTTCGCAGCGCTGCACGCCAGAAGACGAGGGGTCGACGTCGGTCGGACCCTTGGACCGGAATGCCCCGCAGTCCGCAGCGCCCCGCTACACATCAGGCATCCCTGGCGCCGTTAGACATGGCTGGGCACGTTGCCACCCGCGTTGCCAAAACGAGATTCCAAAGAATCCCGGAAGACGCGTCTGGTTGAAACATAAGTCTTTACTAAATGGTGGACCCTACTGGGGTCTACCGTCTCCCTATGAGAATGGAAGTCGGTTGGAGTTTGGTTCGAGTTTGCCCCGGATTTGCCCCGTTTCAGAAAGGCGCTTGCCCCGATTGAACAAGATTTGGTCTTCAGGTTATGAGCCTGATCGGTTCTCCCTATGAAACGACCTCAAAAAGGCGTTGTTTTTGGGGGACTTTTTGGGGGGCCAACGATATGCGCCGGTCTACACCGCTATGGCCATGAGGTTCTGCCCGCGGCCAAGAGGCTGGTACTCCAAAACCAACCGGATAATGGACACCTCCCGCAACAATCTTTCGAGTTAAGATGAATAGCCTAAGTGCGAGTGAACATAATCTTGGCCAGGGCCATGACGTGCTCGACGATCGCCCGGTCAGTAGGCATCGCGTCCAGCACCACGAGGATCTTGTTATACATGGCTCCCATCCGCCGTGAACACGTCTGGTGCGCGTCGCTTACCCGTCGGCGCGCATGGCCCGCCAGATTTGCACGCCGATCAGGAAGATCATCAGGAGCACGTAGATCCGCAGCCCCCAGAGGAGCAGAACGGTTCCCCGAGTCAGCCTGGCGCGCCCAAAGCGGAGTTTGGCTGTGCTGAGTTGACCCGCCTCCAGCACCTCATGGATCCAAGCTTCGGCAAGCTCCTGGCGTGTGCGTAGCAGAAGCACCGGTACACTGACGCTATGCCGGACCTGCCTCGATGTTGATCCCAAAAACAGGTCGGCGATGAATCTATGTCCATGCGTGCTCATGGCCACCAGCTCACAACCTTTCTCTTCCACCCATTTGACAATTTCCTTGGCCGGTTCGCCGTAGGCCAGCTCCGCATCGGTCAGGATCCCAGCCGATTGGAATTCGGCACGAACATTCTCCAGATAGGCTTTGTCATGCGTGATTTCCAGACTGCCCGCATCAGCGCCATAGGTCCGAGCCGCCCACCCGTCGGCTACATGCAACAGCGCGACGCGACTGCCCATGGTCTTGGCAAGGGCCTTGATGTGTTCAATGATTGCCCGATCAGTGGGCGTGGCGTCCAGCGTCACCAGGATTTTGCTATACATGGATCTCCTCTACCGTGAACACGTCTGCCGCGCGTCGCTCACCCGCCGGTGCGCAGGGCCGCCAGATTTGCACGCCGATCAGGAAGATCGTCAGGAGCGCGTAGATCCGCAGCCCCCAGAGGAGCGGAACGGTTCCACGAGTCAGCCTGACGTGCCCAAAGCGGAGTTTGGCTGTGCTGAGTTGATCCGCCGCCAGCACCTCATGGACCCATGCTTCGGCAAGCTCCGGGTTTGTGCGTAATGGTTCGCGGGTTCCTTCGGCATCAACCATTTGACTCATTTCAGTTCTCCGTTTGCGTTTCACGCGTATGCGATTTTCCCCGTTCTACTGGGACGGAAGGATGTGAGGGAAGACGGTGGTAATCCCGAAAACCAGGCCGGCCAGGACAAGCAGAACGGTCACACCGATGCCAAGGAAATTGGCTAGGCGCGTGTTGGCGTGCTTGCCCATGATCTCGCGGTCGTTGACCAGCAAAAGGAGGAAGACGATGGCCGGGGGCATTGCCAGGGTGGCGATGACGTTCACGATAAGCACAATGAAGACCAGCGGCGCATGGGGGATGAGGACCAAAATTGCGGCAATGCCGGCGGCGGCAACCAGCACGGCATAAAACGGCCAGCCTTCGCGCAGCGAACTGTTCAAGCTGTGCGGGCTACCCATGACCTCACCAAAAGCATAGGCCGACGAGGAGGAAATCGTGATCGCCGCCACTAAGCCGGCTTCAAAGATGCCGATGGCGAACAGCGTTGCGCCAACCTTCCCGACAAAGGGCACCAGAGCCTGGGCAAACTCAGCCCCCTGAAAGCTGGAGGCCGCGACCTGGTGGGTGAACAGCGGTGTCACTGCCAGGACGGTGGCAATGGCGGCAATGGCGGCAATCCCCGCTCCCAGAGCGGTATCGATCCGGCCATGGCGAATGTCGGCGGTCGTCAAGCCCTTATCGACGACCGCGCTTTGCTGGAAGAACAGCATCCAAGGCGTGACGGTGGCGCCGATATCAGCCATGACGAGCAAGATAAATTGCGCGTTAACCCCGCCGGGAAGCGGCCTCCAAGTAAGGAATGCACGGACTACTTGGCTGCTTACGGGGTGCGCCATGAAGGCGACGGGGACAAAGACTAGATTGAAGATGGCGAAAGCCAACGTGATGCGTTCCCAAGTCCAATAACGCCGGGTGAGCACCACCGCCACTACCACCAGTAAGCCGCTCAACACGGCGAGGGCGGGCGGCACGCCGAAGAAGCCTAGACCCGCGCGCACGGCGATGAACTCCGTAACCAGCGTCAGCAGGTTGCCAAATACCAAATCGGCCATGGCGAAAAAGCCCCAGAAGCGGCCGAAGCGCGCATAGATTAGCTCGGCATGACCGCGTTTGGTGGCGGCGCCGAGCCGCACGGTCATTTCCTGGACGATATAGGCCATGCCGAAGGTCAGGGCAATGAAGGGAAGAAAAAAGCCAATACCATAGATTGCGCCCGTCTGGGCGTAGGAGATCATGCTGGGCCCGTCATTTTCGCCTAGCATGACCAGGATCCCGGGGCCAATCAGCAACCAGAGGAGCATCCACGATCGGCGCCCCCCGCCGGTCCGATGCAAAATGACCCGCCGGCGGTCCTTGGCGCGTTTGCGATCCTCCGTGGCGATATGCGGCCCCTCCTGTCGAGCATCGGCCGGCAGGCTCACCGTGCCGTGCAGTCCCTCAAGTGACGGGTGCTTATCAGGGGGCGGGCCGGCGGATTCTTTTGGCCTTGTCTCCAAGATGTAGCATTGATTACGTTCGGTAGGTGGGGTTGTCAACAAGCATACTTTTTTAGAAAAACGTGTTATGAATCGCGCCGTGGCTAGGTCAGCCAAAACCTGTCTCGTCCTGCACCAGCTCGGTCTCCAGCGCACCCGGGAAGAGAACGCCGAGGAGAACGCCCAGGACTACGTGGAGATGATCGCCGAGCTTATTGCCGCGACAGGGGAGGCGCGGGTGACCGATCTGGCCCATCGCCTCGGGGTTACCCACGTCACGGTCAACCGCACGATTCAGCGTCTTCGCCGTTTGGGACTGGTGACAGCTCTGCCGTATCGCGCCATTTTCCTCACCGACGCCGGCCGGAAGCTCTCGGAAGAGTCACGGCACCGTCATGATCTGGTTGCTGATTTCCTCCGCTCCTTGGGAGTTCCCGCTGCGATCGCCCATACGGATGCCGAAGGCATGGAGCACCACGTCAGCAAAGAGACGCTCGCGGCGTTTACCAAGCACCTCAAGGCGCACGGTTGAACCAGAGCCTGCTGGGATAGGGATACCGTTAACCCGACGGCGTCTGATGGGGCTTGGGAAATTGGTGGACCCGATCAGGGTCCAACGTTTCCCTATGAAACCAGGTTTTGTTTCGCTTTTGTTTCGCCTACAACGGGATGTTTTCCGTGCCTTCGGCAGGTGATATTGCCTGGCGGTTCGAGTCTGCTTCGAGTTTGCCCCAGTTTTGCCCCGTTTTCAGTGAGCGGCCCGCCCTGATTCGTGCGGACGATGAAAGCGCAGGGTAGTCGAAGGGGGTATATCTCCTCGTGTTTGACACTGCGCCACAGTCGCTCGAAGAACACCTTATCCAAGCAGCTCCTCTCGGCATTCTTCCAAAGGCGGCCAATGCCTTAGGTGACCGCTTATCGGGAGCGGCAGCCGCAGCAGAGGCGTAATCATTGTTGGGATGCAGGTCGCACAGAGACCTTTCGCAAGGGGATCTGTGCATCGACGGATTCCCCCGATCATCGTTTGATGACATCGAACGGGATAGCCCGCGCAAACGGCCAATCGGGCATGTGATCGACAAGGCTTCGTAACGCTAAGCTGCGCGATGTGGGGATCTCTGACGGAGGAAAATATCCCGTAGCCATGATTTCTCCCGTGTGAGCCCACTTCGGCGACTCAGCCCTTACCAGCCGGCAGTGAAAATACATCTTGGTTTTTCGCGGAATCGCCCACTCGATCATCGCTACCAAACCGATTGGATCGACCTGCAAACCTGTCTCCTCCAAGACTTCTCGTTGCAGCGCTTCACGCAACGATTCGCCCCTTTTTGCCTTGCCGCCAGGCAGTGTCCATTGTTGACCGCCGCGACGCCGCTGGACTAACAAAACGCTCCGGTTCGGCGCATCCGTGATAATGGCGAATACAGCAATACGTTGCCGTCGAATACCATTGCGCGAATAAGCCGAATTGACCGCAACCATGGCACGCCTTCAGAAAACCACACTGAGCCCGGAGTAAAAGCCGCGGCGCGGGCCGTAAGCCGGGGCGGCGATTCCGACACCAGTGCCATTGCGAATTTCACATGCTGCATCAAAAAGATTGATGCAGTCGAAACGCAGCCTCAATTCGCTGATGCCCTTGGAATGCAAATGCCAGACGTGCTCCACGCCGACATTTTCCGTCCAATAGGCGGGAAGTTTTTCAAGATTCGCAAAGCCGGCACGCAAACCGTTGCCGTAGAGAAAATCCGAATAGAACTGGGTGTCCTTAAGAAAGGTATAATCGAAGCCGCCGGAGCCGGTGTACCGTCCCTGGTGATCCAGTTGGATTGGGTTTGTGGCGATATAGGCCAGCGCGTTGGTCGCAAATTCATTTTCAACGGAATCAATGTTGCGCGCCGAGGTTTGGACATAGGAAAAATTCGCGTAGAGGGTCAGCGGACCTTGCTTGTAAGTGCTGCCCAACTCCGCGCCGTAAACCGTGCCGGACGAGTAGTTAAAATTGTTAAGTATGACCGCGCTGCCGAACTGGCCGTCGTCGAGCAGGTTCTTAGCCAGCTTGCAGAACGTGTCCCCGGTGATCTGCCATCCCGGGATGAGTTGCCGCGAGAGGCCCATGTCGAAGTAGTTATCGCGTTCGACTTTTTGGGGATCGTCCTCCTCATTGAAAGGAGCGTCGGTGGTGAATTCGAATTCTTTAACTGTTGCCGACGGAACGTGTTGCAGCGTGGGCGGCATGAAATAACGCGCATAACCGATGTGCATCGAAGTGGCATCGTTGATCTTCCAGACCAGATTGGCGCGCGGACTGATCTGCTCCTCGTTGTCGAACGAAACATCAAAACGGTCATAACGCAGGCCGTAGTTCAAGGTCAGGTGATCGGTCAATTGCCATTCGTCCTGCAAGTAAACGCCGGCGGTCAACCCACTGTTTCCACCATTGGCGGTTATCGTGAATGGAGTGGCTGACGACTGCGGCGGGTTGCCGGGCAGCGGCGCAGGGCCGCCGAGCAGGGGTATAATTTCGGTAGTTGGGCTGGCAGTGAATTGTGAACTGGAGGGAAAGACAGCGGACGTTGTGTCGAGTCGTTCGAGGTCATAATTTGCAAGCATCCCGGCGCGGAGGGTGTGGTGATAACCCAACTCGTAGGCAGCGTCTACCTGTAGGGCGTTGGCATAATCACTGTTGTCCACCTGCGCCGCGTTGCCGGCTAAAAGAAGGCCTTGCACCGGGTCAGGATTAAAATGGATGTCCGTATATCGGGTAAGGACGGAGACCTGATAGGAGAGGGCGCCCGCGGTTTTCTGATAGGAAAGCACCATGTAATAATTCTGCTCGGTCTGGTAATTGTTGGCCGTGGACGAGTTGGCCGGAGGGCTGTTCGTCAACTGATAGATCGGTGCTACCCCCGCGGTGTCAGGAATTTGAAAGCTCGCGACGGAACTGCTCAGAAGCAAAGTCAGCCGGCTGGTTTGGTCGAATCGATGTGAGAAGTAACCAAAAACCCTTTCCTGGTCCGTCGTATCGTGCAGCGGATCGGGGCTGGCCGTCGTGTTGTCAATTCCAAGGTCGTCGTGCAAATAGGAGATGGCGACAAAGTAGTCCAGGTCGCTCGTGGTGCCGCCCAGTTGGAGGGAAGGGTTGAAGGTATCGTAACTGCCGCCGTAGAGCGAAAGCTCAGAGCCATTGAGTTGGGAACCCGACTTCGTGATGACATCAATAATTCCAGCGGTGCGTTCCCCAAACTGGGCGGGCATGGTTCCCGTAAGCAGAGTGACCGACTGGATCAGGTGGGTATCGACTTCCTGCGCAAACCCATTGAGGCTTTCCGGCAGCAAAACGCCGTTGACGCGATACTGCACGTCGCCGTGGTCGCCGCGCACGTGTATCTCCCCGAATTCGTCCTGCACAACCCCCGGGGCCTGCAAAAGCACCTGCTGAAAAGACGAGCTTTCGCCCTGGCCCATTGTCTGAATCTGGTCTGGGCCGATTGTGAAAGTGACAGCACCCAAACTAGGTGCAATTTGCTCGCGAGCTGAGTCGAGATTCTCGGTGACAGTAACGGCCCCAAGCTGGACCGGCGTCTTCGCAGTTGCCCCGGCGGACGAAGCGCTGGCTCCGCCAGAATCGCTCGGCCCCGGGGTGGTCGTCGCTGCCTGAGATGAACCAGGGGGGACCTGTGCCCTCGCGACTGGCGCCATTGTGAATACTATAAGGGCCCCGATGATTGCCGCGGAAACAGCGGCAGGAAGCGGGAATTTTCGCCGGCATGGCCGCACCGTGACGGATGGCACAACGATGCTCTTGTGATAGCCTTTTAGAGAGCCGCCCCAGTAGGGGACGACCGGGGAGATCGCTGGATGAACGGTTTGTTGAAGACTCGGCTTAATTCATTTGCTTCTAAAATGACAATATGTTGATTAGTCAAAGAGAAAATGATGTCGCGTCAACATTGACGCCCTTGCGTCGAAATTTGAGCCCTGTTACCCATTGAGCATGCCTTCAAGCACGGTCGAAAATTACCTTAAGGCGATTCTTGTCCGTTCCCCTGATGCCGACGCTGTCGTCTCCACCGGAGCCATCGCGGAGGCGCTGAGTGTGACCTCGGGAACGATCACCACTATGGTTAAATCCATGGCTGCCCAGGGCCTGCTCGAGCATCAACCCCGGGAAGGCGTTCGCCTCACCCCGGCGGGGCGCGCCCATGCGCTGGCGGTCTTGCGCAAGCACCGGCTAATCGAGACCTTTCTAGTGCAAGTTTTGAAGATGGACTGGAAGGAGGTCCACCAAGAGGCCGAGGCACTCGAGCATGCTATCTCGGAGCGGGTTTTGCTCCGCATCGATGCCATACTCGGCCATCCCGCATCGGACCCACATGGCGACCCTATACCCAGTCCAAAGCATCCCCTGTTCGTTCACGCCAAGAGCGTAACGCTGGCAACCTGCGAACCGCAAAGGGCGTTTCGCGTAGAGCGCATTCTCGACCAGAGCGCGCCCTTCCTGGACTTCATCCAGCGGACCGGCCTCAAGCCTGGGTCCCACGTGCGTGTGCGGGAGCGCAATAGCGCGAGCGGAGTCGTGCGCTGCGCATTGCGTAACAACGAAACGACGCTGGGCTTGCCTGAAGCGGCGAAGATTGAAGTAGAGGTCGTTTGATTCTCGATTAAAGAGACGGCTGTTTCGAAAGGGAGCGGTTCATGAAGAGAGCAAAGGATAGGCGCATTCGGATCGCGCCCTTGCGCAACCAGTTGTTGGACCCGGAACGAAGTCTGCAACCATCCTTGCGATAATGTGTTGCAACGTGTTGGACTCAATCAGGGTCCACCATCTCCCTATGAGAATGAAAGGCGGTTCGAGTCTGGTTCGAGTTTGCCCCGGTTTTGCCCCGATTTGCGGAGCGGCTCGCCCCGGTCAAGGTGACCCTAACCCCAGCGGCCAGTCGGTCCAGCGGCCGATTGGACGTATCACCATCGAGGACGGCGACGGCTCAAGCGCGCAGGGGCTTCTGCGGTCAAGGAACCAGAAAGCTCGCTCTGGATAGCAGTCGCTTGCTCCACCAAAGTCTTAGGCACGTCCAGCCGCTCAGCATATTCACCCCAGCGGGCGACGATCGCCGCCACCTCGCCGTCGATCTCCTCAAATTCCGCAGGAGTTACGCCAACTTCTGCTGCTGTATCGGCTAGCGCCTGTCGGCGAGGTGAAGGGCCAAACGTGTTCGGAAAAAGGCCCCGCAAGTCGCGGTCCCGAGAGTAGCTCGGCGTCAGATCGTACGCTGGCGACAACTTCCAACGATCGGTTTCGGCGTCGAAGAGAAAACTGTGATTCTTACCGTGATCGTCGGCGTTGCCACTTCGAACGTTGAAGCACATTCGCCGGACCGCTTCGAGGACTTGAGCGCGATCGCTTGTGAGGTCTCGCGTGGCGACCAAGAGATCTATGTAAGTGAGGTTGTGGCGGTGCAACGCGCCCGCGAGCGTGAGAAGATGCAACCGCCTGTTGCGAGCTGCGAGGTCAAAGCGATCGACAAACAGATGATGGCGCGGACGGGTCGAAGCAGTGTCCGACATCACGTGGGCTCGCACTGTCCTGATGCCAGCCGCGCGCGCCATGCGGAGGTAGGCGGCCTCGACCCGTCCGTCGCTCGAGGGACGAAGCGGATCGTCCTCAACGTCAAGTTTGAGGATCCCAAGCTTCATGCCGGGGATGCGAGTTGCCGCGACATTGCCCCCCGTGACCAGAGTGCCGTCCCGGAGGAGTCCTACGGTGGCTTTCGGGTATGCGCCACCCGCGGTACCCGCCTGACGGAGGTGGCGAAACGCCTCAGGCGCGCTTTCGCTCATAACCGCCTGCGCTTCGCGCGCCAGTAGAAGGGGCGTCACCCGTTCCCAAGCGGACGAGCTGTGTGGTTCCTCCAATGCCGGGGCGAAAGATAGGGCACCGAGGCCACGGCGGCCTACCCATCCAAGCATTCGCAATGGCGTCGGGGTCACGTGGAGTTCCCTGAAGTCGCGCTCCATGAGCCGACGCCCCCATTGGTCTGGCAGGCAGTCGCTCAAGAAACCTGGGAGCTGGTCGAAGCCATCCGACCGTTGGCGAAAAATGACCGGCGTAAACGGGACACTAAGCGGCGACAAGCTGTAGCCTTGGGCCAGCCATTCTTCGGCGTAGCCGAAGTAAGTGGGGCCCGGCGAGACCACTTTCCCTACCAGGCGGCCGTCCGACCATTGGACCCTCAAAGCAGGGGCGGAGTTGGCCACAGTCATTTCCGCCCAAGGGGTTTCTTGGCCCGGGCGCGCTGCCGTACCGGCCGGTTCACATCGCGGAGGGTGCGCTCTTCCTCGACTTCGGGGATAAGCAGGCTAAGGCGATCGGCAAATCCCAGAATGCCGAGAATGCGCAGGAGATTCGCAAGGGTGATGTTGCCGTAGCCAGTTTCGAAGTTTTGGTAGCTTTGGACCGAAATTCCGGCACGTCGCGCCAACTCAGTCTGTGTCCAGTTCCTCCGCAGGCGCTGAGCACGAAGGCGGACAAGGAGATCATGCACGACCTTGCGCTCGCTAGCACGGGAGGATAGATAGTCATTTTTGGCTTCTTGCATTTATTCCCATTTTAATAGGAGTTAAACCGCCTTTGGCGAGCTTAATCCTTAATAAAATAGGTGCAACGATGGCATGTATCCCGTCGAGGGCGAGAGATCATGCTCGCGGTTTAACGGTGCGGAATAGTCTCAAGGCACCAAAAATGCTGATCCTTCTCTTGGACTGCGGATTCAAATGAGACGCTGTCGGGGTTTGCCGAGTGAAGGGCGCCGCTCAGCTTCTCGTAGATTTCTGGCAAGCTCGGGAATCGCTCCTTAATGCTTGTCTCCAGACACTGATTGCAGGCTGCACCGAGTACGCTTCCCGACGGCCCTTGATGTCGCCAAAACCGCCTAGAAGGGTTACTTTACCTGACATGAGTCAATATGTGACGTAACTCGTTCTTTCACGTATTATAACAGCCTCATTGGTTCATCCATTGTAAAGAATGCGGATGTAAAGATTCAGCAGCTATTTCTGCTTTGGTAGAAACTGAATATCGAAGATGGCCGCAACGGTGAACAGAATGACGAGCAACCCTGCGCATACAGCAAAGATCTTCATGTATTTCTGCCAGGCATCGCCGTCTGAGGTGAGCCGTGCGACAAAAGCGGCCGCACCACTTCCCAACGCGGCGAATCCTATCAGGACATCGATGGTGAAGAATAGCGTTTTCATTGGGCTCGGGACGCAATCAATTCAAGATTCCCACGTGCTGGGCAGCGGCCGTGACAATTGGGGCCAACAAACATGCAAGCCGCTTAGACTCCGTCATTGTTCAAGAATACCCCACAGTGCCCACAGTACCGGATCTTGAACATTCTGTTCATCCCGGAGCCCGGCATAAAGTCTTTGCCACACGAATCGCAGTGCATTGTCCGGTCTATCTTTGGAATCACTGTACTCGCTCGGTGGAGGCCGTCGGCACCGCATTCCGGGCAGTGTCTTTCCAATACCTCAAACCTGTGAGAGCACGAAGGGCATTTGAGTCTCCCCTTCGTCGCGACGCTCCATAGTGTGATCCCTGCGCCGACGACGCAAAACGGGATGATCACCGCGATAATGTAAACTCGCGACGAGTGACCGAAGGATACCGGCACCCAGGCCAAGATACTTACGGTAACGAAGAGAAAGATGTAAAAGCTGCGGTTTTGTTCGCGCTTAGCAATAGACGAAAACTGGGCGCTAAAATCCCGCGAATCGGGAATCTCCGAATCAAATTTTGAGTCGAATGCCGTCATGTTTGGGATTCCATCTTGATGAAGTGGCATTGGGCGGCCATGGCACTTTCGTAATCGAGACCTGCTGACGCTTCTAATAGCCTGATGCGCTCGGCCCGGTCACGCGATCGAGGAGAGAGATCAGTTGCAGGCGATCTCACCATTTCGCGTGATTGGTGGCATGTTCCAGCAGATAGTCGAGGCCCTAGATTTATCCTCAAACGTCATAGCACGTGTTGCCACCTACGTTGCCAAAACGCACCTATCGTACATTCCAAAAAATCGCTTCTATTTGGTTTGTAATTACTTATGAAAATGGTGGACCCTACTGGGGTCTACCGTATCCCTATGAAAATGAAAGGCGGTTCGAGTCTGGTTCGAGTTTGCCCCGGGTTTGCCCCGATATGCAGGGCGGATCGCCCCGACGAACATTACTCAATGCCCTTGATCGAGGAGTGCTATTTCTCCCGTCGTCCTTGCAGGTGTTGAGTATCGACATTGCCATTCGGAATTGTCGTCTTAACAGATCTCCTTGGCTGCGAACGCAAGAATCTGCCGACAGATAGCACAGCATGTTCCGCATGGTCGGGTCCGTAGATTGAAACGCGGGGGCCGCCCGAGCCAAATCATAGCTTTTCGTCCGCCTCCTGGATTCCGCGCAGCAGGTCGTGCAGCGTGAGCACGCCGAGCAGTTCGCCGGTCGCGGCCTCGCCAAGGCAGAGGAAGTTCTCGGGCGAATCGAGCAACGCCTGCTCGGCCTCGCGCACCGTTGCTTTGGGTGAAATCCATCGCGCCGGCGAAAGTATCAGAGGGGCCCCACTTTGCGCCGCCGCTTCTAGGTGTCGTCGGGTAGCGACGCCGACCACGCGTCCGTCCCGTTTGACGGGGAAACACTGATAAGGCCGCTCCGTCAACAAGGCTCGCAGCGTCGCGGGCTCGGTTGTCTCGACGGCAACCGGCCTGAAACTTGCCACCAAAGCGACGGGGGTCTGCCGCCAACGCCGTAGATCACGCGGCGGCACAAGGTTTTCCAGATGCACCCCGTCTTGCTCCAGCACGGCCTCGTAAAAATTGTGCTTCGCCAGCGAGCGAGCGACGGCCTGACTGATCAGCGTGGCAAGCATCAGTCCCGGCACGACCGAGAAGTTATGAGTCATCTCAAACAGGATGAGAATCGAAGTAAGCGGCGCTCTCACCAGGGCGCCGAGCGAAGCGCACATCCCAACAAGCATCAGCAGTATTTGGTCGCCCCCTGTGATGGGCATCCAAGGAGCGGCCAAACCGGATACCGTGGCCCCTACCATTGCACCGAGGAATAGGCTTGGTGCGAAAATGCCTCCCAGTCCACCTGTGCCGTAGGCCAGGACGGTGGCAAAGAATTTGGCCCCGAGGAGAGCCAGCGCTAGTAACCACGGAAAATTGCCGCGCAGTACCTGGGAGAGGTCCTGGTAGCCTAGACCGAAAACACCCAACCGGCCCGACCACAGCCACACCGCGACGCCAAACACCCACACGCCCACTCCGCCGATGGCCGGCCTTAGCCAAAGCGGCACCCGCGTCCAACCGCGGCACTGCTGTCTCAAACGGAGGGTGAGCAACTGGAACGCCATTCCAACCAGCGCGGCCAGCGCCGCGACGACCGGGGCAACGAGATATGCCGACCAACGCGCGTCCTCGGAGATTGTGAGCGCAAACGCCGGCTGTGGTCCGTTAAAGGCATGCACCGCAAAAGCGCCCATAATTCCGGCCAGCACCACTCCGCTCAAAACGCGACTGTTCATGTCGCCAATAATCTCCTCGAGCACGAACGTGATGGCTCCCAAGGGAGTGTTGAAAGCCGCCGCCAACCCCGCGGCGGCACCCGCGGCACAGGCTTCTCGCCGTTGCTGCTTGGGAAGGCCCAGCAGGCCGCTCAGCCCCGAACTCAATCCGCCACCTAGTTGTACACTGGGCCCCTCTCGCCCCAAGCTCACACCCCCACCAATGCTGATTACGCCACCCACCAGCTTCGTCGCCGCAACCCGCCAAGGTACATAGCCAAAATCCTTCCAGAACGCGGTCTTCAACTGCGGAATTCCGCTGCCCGCCGCTTCCGGGCACACCTTGGCGATGAGCCAGCCGCTGATCAGGCTAGCCGTCACGATCGTCGCAAAGCTCCCGATCAGAAACACCCTGGTCCCGCTCAGCGCATACGCGCCGAAGGTGCCATTGAATACACGGTCGGTCAGAGATTGAAACAGAACAGCCCCCAGCCCGGCGGCGAGGCCGAGCAAGCAGTCCCGCGCGATTTGTGCCGCCGCAGGAGGGTGATCCTTGGACCAGGTCCATGACCAGCGGCGCCTAAACAAATCGAGCAGGGATTTCATCGGCAAAAGAGCGCCGCCCACGATGGTGTGCTGCTCACCTCATGCCGAAGAGCGGTACTATTCTTGCAGCGTAGGGGTGCGATGAACACGACGCGGGACATCGCGATTCAGAAGGCCCGCAAGTACGCACAGAAAAGGACTAATGGACGCGGTGCAGCCGGGAGAACGATGCCCCACCGGGCATGGGAGATCCAACGCATCGCCGTCAACCGAAACAATTTTCCCCTAGATAGCAACTTCGTTGCCGGTCTTTGGGCACTAGCGGTGCCAAGTGATCACCCGACGGGCTTGGATAATCGCCAAGGTTTGGGCCAAGGTGGAGAACCTGTTCGGGCGTAGGCAGATTGGCGCGCTTCAAGCTATGTTTAGCAGCGCCGACAGCAGGGCCCTTACAGCATGCGTCCTCGCAGCCGACAGCCGACGACCCATCAACGCCACCGCGTATATCCCACCTAACCTTTACCGGCCCATGGATAGCACATAGGGTCACTCTATCATGTCCGAACAAATTCCATCAAATTGGAAGAGGCCTCAAGAGCTTGCCCCTGTCTGGAGAGCCCTGATCGAGGTCTGTTTCATTATCTTCCTTTACTACTCAAATCTTTTGATGGGGGAATTTGAAGGTTCGGGACAAGGACGAACCCGGGGTCTGTTATGGGCGGCGCAGGAAATTTTCACGGAATTCAATTTCACTATTGCCATCGCTACGGCACTCATCGGTTACCTGGTCTTTGAATTCCTCAGAAAAAGATTTTGAAAATCGTCGTGATCGTCTCTGGTAGCGGTTTTTAGTTACACGCTGTCACGACTAAGCTGGGGGGCACATTGGCACTCATTGGGAACGGCGGGACGTTGTTGTTCCCTGTGATTTACAAGTGGATAACATCTACCGCGTCCGCAACTGGCTTCGCACCTATCTTCCTTGGATTGTTAATAGTCTTCCCAAGGCAATTGTCGCCCGCGCTGGCACTCAAGAAGCACAATTCCTCCGCCAGCTACGCTTATCGTGTCGGTTCAATTGCGGGACGAATTCTTCCGAATCTCTTCCTCCGCCTTCGCCCAGTCCTGAGCCGCGTGGCCATCGTGCCGGCCCGCCTGCTCATACAGCTCATAGGCACGCTTGGCGATCTGCGGCTTCAAATCGGAGGATTTCTTGGGCTTGGCGGGGTCGAAAATCCAGTACGCGAGCAGTTTCACGCGGTCATTCACGAGGAAACATGCGAGCGCATAGCCCCAAACGAACAGCGTCCAACCCCAGCCGAGGGGTGTCATAAACAGTCCATAAACTGCGATCAATGTCGCCACGATCTGCGTGCCGAGCACGGCCGCCCACAGGACTCGCGCGGGGCGGATGGACCAGAACGGGCCGCGCGTGCGCGTCAGAAAAATCGTCAAATGTCCCGCCACGGACAACTTCAAATACATCAACGTCTGAATATGAGCACGATCGAGGTGGAAAACGCGCTCACCGAGATAAAACAACCCGAACGCGGAGACGACCCCGATGACGCCGAGCACCGTGGAGATGCCCAGCACCATGCGCATGTTCCAGGCCTCGGGCTGATCCTTGTAATGAACGTTGTCATAGGCAATGGACAGGATGGCGCCGTCGTTGAGCAATGCCAGCATCACGATCATCACGGCCGTCAACGGGTAAAAGTTGAAGATCAGGATCGCCAACGTCATGAAGAGGAGGACGCGGATCGTCTCCGCAATGCGATAGATCGCGTAGCTGTTCATCCGCTGGAAGATTCTCCGGCTCTCCTTGATCGCATCGATGATCACGGCGAGGCCGGGCGTCATCAGCACGATGGCCGCCGCCGCGCGCGCAGCGTCCGTCGCGCCCGAAACGGCGATGCCGCAGTCGGCCTTCTTAAGCGCGGGGGCGTCATTCACCCCGTCGCCTGTCATACCGACAATGTGGCCGCGCTTTTGCAGGACATCGACGATGTGAAACTTGTGTTCGGGGAAGACCTGCGCGAAGCCGTCGGCCTGCTCGATGGACTCCGTCACCTCGGCAGTCTCCTGCTTTTTCGCGTCACCTAGGTTGGCGGCATCGAGGATATTCGTGCCCATTTCCAACTTCTTGGCGGTTTCCTTGGCAATAGCCAGGGCATCGCCCGTCACCATCTTAACCTTTACGCCCATTGCCAGCGCGGTCGCGATTGTGACCTTGGCGTCATCTCGCGGCGGATCGAACAGCGGCAACACGCCCAGAAATTGCCATTGCCCGTCACCCTCGGCCCGCGCCACGCCCAGCGAACGGAAGCCGCGCGCCGCGAATTCGTTGACCGCGTGCTCAACCGCGACTTTCACCTGCGCCGAATTGGCTGATAGCGCCATGATCACCTGTGGCGCACCTTTCGTCACCTTGAAGATCTTTCCGTCTTTGGATTTGACGGTGGCCTCCGTGCGTTTGTGTACCGGGTCGAACGGCTGGAAATGAATCACTTCGTATTGCTGTAACTCGTCCTTGTTTTTCAGGCCGCCGATAACGGCCAGATCAATCGTGTCGTTATTATCCGCGCGCGACGCCAGTGAGCCATCAAGGATGACCTGGGCGACTGGGGTATTGTTCGCGCTGAACGGATCGCCCAGCATCAGCTTGTTCTGGGTCAAGGTACCTGTCTTATCGGCGCACAGTACGTCCACGCCGGCCAACTCCTCGATGGCCACCAACCGGCTCACGATCGCCTGTTTCTTCGCCAGCAGACGCGCGCCGACCGCCATCGCCACTGACAACACCGTCGGCATAGCCACTGGAATCGCGGCCACGGTCAACACCAAGGCAAATTGCAGCGTAGTAAGGAGCGGGTCGCCACGGTAGATTGCGAAACCAATGATCACCGCCACCAGAGCGACCGCTAGAATGATCAGGTAATTGCCGATCTTTAAGACCGCCTTTTGAAAATGGCTGACTGTGTGCGCCTCCTTCACCAATTGCGCCGTCTTCCCAAAATAGGTTTTCTCGCCGGTGGCATAGACCATTGCACCGATTTCGCCCTGGCGGATGATCGAACCGGAAAACACCGCGTCGCCCGATTTACGCTCCGCAGGCAACGATTCTCCCGTCAGCGCGGATTGATCCACCTCCACCGGGTCACCGTCCAGTAGTCGCGCATCCGCCGGCACAATGTCGCCCAGGCACATGCGGATGACATCGCCCGGCACCAGCTCGCGAGCCGCTGGCGTGATCCATTTCCCATCCCGTTTCACCCGGGCCTTGATCGCCAGCTTGGCTTTGAGGGCGGCGATGGCATTGCCCGCCTCGCGTTCTTCCCAGAATCCGACCGCGGCGTTGGCTACCAGTAAAAGGAGAATGATAGAAAAATCCGGCCAGTGCCGAACCACTCCCGAGAGAATCACTGCCACCTCAATCATCCACGGGATCGGGCCCCAAAAATAACTGAGAAATTTCAAGAACGGATTGGCCTTCTTTTCCTCAATCTCGTTGGGCCCATATTGGACGAGACGTTTCTGTGCCTCCACTTGACTGAGACCTTCCGGCGACGACCCCAATTTTTTCTCCACCTCCGGCAGAGGCAGGGATTTCAGATCGTCCTTCGCATCGGGCTTCGGTCCCGGCTTCGATTCGGACGCCTTGGACTTCAATTCTTCGGGTGTGCCGGCCTTAATTTCGGAACCCTCGGGCTGGTCGGCGTTGCGTTTCATAATCGGTTTTCCTTTTGTCTTTGCCGTGACGCAGATTCTTGATGAATCGCCACCGACGATGCCAGCCACGGCGGCGTCGCGTCAAGGTACGGGCAAGCCCCTCGAACCCAATAACCGGGCTGGGTGCTCCGCGCGGAGCCTAGTCCTGGGCAAGCCGGAGGACCGGACGTGCCTCCGCGAGTCCCTGGGTCGCGAACCCCAATCGGGCTGTCTGCCGATTCCAGTAATGGCCCCGTTCATTTGCCCCCAAAAAAAGCCTCCTCCGCGAATCTGTCCTGCGGCACCTCTTGTCAGATTCGGACCACCGTACTGTATTCGGCTTAAAAAAAGCGGCGTCCTGCGCACGGCGCCTCCCGTTAATTCGGATTTCTCTCAGAATGCCTGTAGGGCGAATTCCTTTGAATCTCCCGTGCGAGCTGCTGACGGACTCAATCAAGGTCCAATATCTTTGCCAGGAAAGATTTGCAACCCATTGTATATAAATGAGTTGGTGGACCCTACTGGGCTCGAACCAGCGACCTTTTCCATGTCAAGGAAACGCTCTAACCAACTGAGCTAAGGGTCCGCAACAAAGGGTTGGAAATTAAGCGGGATTGACACCGTTTACGGCAAGGAAAATTCCGCGTGTGCTGCGGCCACGTCACGGCCGATCTGCGACCGCAGCTCATCTATCCCGCCGAACTTTCTCTCCGGGCGGAGAAAGCGGATCCACTCCACGGCGATCGGATCCCCCGCGCCGTAGGGACATGCGACAAGCAAGTGGATCTCCAGGCGCGGCTCAACCGATTGCTCCACCGTCGGGCGCAATCCATAGTTGGCGACGCCCGGAAGCCATCCGTAGGACTTGGCGCCGCTGACCCGGACTGCGTAGACGCCGAAGAGGGGCCTGAGGTCCGGCGACCAGCCGAGGTTCAGCGTGGGGAATCCGATGGTCTTCCCAAGGTGTTTGCCGTGCACGACCGTTCCCTCCGCCGTGTAGACGTAGCCGAGCAGCGCCGCCGCGCCCCTCATGTCGCCATTCTGGATGCGCTCCCTAATCCTCGTGCTGCTGATGGGCTCGCCGTCGAGATTCACGCGCGGCGCGCTGAACACGCTGATCCCGTGCCAGCGGCCCTGCTGGATCAGCATCGCGACGTCGCCCCTGCGCCCCTGCCCGAAGCGGAAATTGTCGCCGACGTAGATCCCGGCGAGGCCCGGGAGGTGGCGCTTGATCAGGGGTACGAAATCCTCGGCCGTGACCGCCGCAAATTCCCGCGTGAAGGGCTGCACCACGACCGCGTCCACACCCATCGTGCCGAACTTGGCCACCTTGGCGGGAAGGTCGAGGATCATCCGGGTCGGACTGTCCGGCTTGAAAAGGACGCTGGGATGCGGCGAGAATGTCAGCACGACCGGCACTCCCCCGCTGTGCCGGGCCGACAGGACCGCACTTTCGATCACGGCCCGGTGGCCGAGGTGGACGCCGTCGAACATCCCGATGGCGAGGTGGAGCGGGTGCAGAGGCAGGGCCACCCGATCGAGTCCGTCGAATTGCGCGGGATGGCTCACAGAGCGACGCTTGGCACGGCCCGATGCACGGGGATGAGCCTCTGCTTGATCTCGCCTAGCGAGAGCTCCTCGATCTGCTCGAGAGTCATGGCCTCTGAGACGTTGAACCGGTCGGTTGCTGTCCTGCGCAAGGCGCTGAGGTGGGCGCCGCACCCGAGCTTCGCCCCGAGGTCGTGCGCAAGCGTCCGCACATAGGTCCCCTTGCTGCAGCGCAGCCGGAAGTCGATGTGCGGCGAGGCAAAGCGGAGGAGTTCCCACGCCATGACGCGGATGAACCGCGGCTCGCGCTCGATCTCCTCCCCCTTTCTGGCCTTCTTGTAAAGCGCCACCCCGCCGATCTTTATGGCGGAGAACATCGGCGGGATCTGATACTGGTCCCCGAGGAAACCCTGCATCGGCGCCCGGACATCGGCTTCCGCCAGGGCTGGCACGGGCCTGGTCTCCATGACCTGCCCGTCGGCATCCTGGGAATCCGTCGTCTTGCCGAGCTCGATCGTGCCCTCGTATTCCTTGTCGAGGCTGATCAGATACTGCGAAACCCTCGTCGCCCTGCCGACGAGCATGATCAGCAGGCCGGTCGCCATCGGGTCGAGCGTTCCCGCGTGGCCGATCTTCCTCATCCGAAGCTTTCCGCGGAGACGCGCGACCACGTCGTGCGAGGTGTGGTCGCGGGGCTTGTCGATGAGCAATATGCCATCGAGCTCCTCTTCCTTTTGCCGGACTTGCATGGCTCGCTAGACCGGCCGCTTGGCAAGCTCGGCGTCCATCGCCCGCAGGCTCTCCCCCAGGGCGCCCAGGAGGAGGGTGCGAAATTCTCCGCCGGGCTTCTTCAGGCTGAGGCCGGCGGCGCACGCGTGGCCGCCGCCGCCGAACTGGCCGGCGACAAGGTCCAGGCGGCAGAGGGGATCCTTGGCGCGCAGGCTCGCCTTGACGCCGCCATCCCGCCTTTCCTCGATCAGGACGCCGATGTCGACTCCGTCGACGCACCTCGCGAAATCGACGAGGCCCTCCGTGTCCTCGGCCGTGGTCCCCGTCGCCTCGAAAACCCCGGGGGGCAGCGTTCCGATGCACACGCGCCCGCCGAATTCCATCTCAAGCGAGGCGAGGAAGGCCCGGAGGAGGCGCAGCCTTCCTGAGGACTCGCGTTCATAGAGCTCGTAACCCGCCTCCGAAGGCGACGCGCCGCGGGCGACGAGCTCGCCGGCGAGGACGAAGGTGCGCTGGGAGGTCGAACTGAACCGGAATTGCCCCGTGTCGGTCATGATGCCCGCGAAGAGCGCTGCCGCCGTGCCCGCGTCGATGGGGAGCCCGGCGTCGATGAAGAGCCCCGCAAGCACCTCGCACGTGGCCGCCGAGGTGTCGTCCACGATGTTGATCGCGGCGAACTCGCCATTCGACAGGTGGTGGTCAATGTTGCCCGTCGGCGCGGGGAAGCGCGCCCGCAGGCGCTCCCCCGCCCGCGCGTGGTCGGCGCAATCGACGAAGACCGCGACCGCGTCCGCGGGCATCAGGAGGGCATCGTCGGTGCCCTTGAAGTCCATTCCGCGGGCTATGTATGCGAGCCGGCGCGGGACCGGGTCGGTATTCACGCACACCGCCTTCGATCCCCCCGCGGCCAGAACCCGCGCGAGCGCCACCTGCGAGCCGATACAGTCGCCGTCGGGCCGCGAATGCCCGATCACCGCGACCGTCCGGCCGGAGCCACCCGCCAGCAGCTCGCTGAAGGCCTTGGAGAACTTAGGATAGAATCTTCCCATGGCTCGGGTCGTCGGAGGGTCCGCCCAGACGCTCGATCTCGTCAAGCGCCTGGAGAACCCGTGCCACTTGGGCGCTGGACTTGTCGAGTACGTACGTGAAATGAGGAATGAACTTGAGCACGATGCGCCGAGCCAACTCCCTGCGGATCTCCGGGGCCAGGCGCTGCAGCCAGCGGAACCGTTCATTGACCGTTTCCGGGTCTCCCACGACCGCCACGAAGATCCTCCCCTCGCGGAGGTCGGGCGCCACCCTGACCTCCGTGATCGTCATCGCGACCGCCTCGGCCGCATGGCGGCGGCGCAGGATGTCGCTGACCTCGCGCTGGACGAGCTCGTTGATTCTGACGATGCGGTTGGACACGTACGTGGGCCGGGTGGAGGACCCATCAGAGGGACGCCCGGACCTTCTGGGTGTCGTAGCACTCGATGACGTCGCCCACCTGGTACCCATTGAAGTCGTCCAGCTTGACGCCGCACTCCAGGCCGGCGCGAACCTCGTTCGCGTCGTCCTTGAACCGCTTCAGCGTCGCCACCTTGCCCTCGTGCACGACCTCGCGGGCCCGGCGCAGGCGAGCCGCCGCACCGCGGTTCACCTTGCCCTCGGTGACGAGGCATCCGGCCACAAAGCCCTTGGCCAGCGGGAACGTTGCGCGCACCTCGGCGGCACCGAGCTTGATCTCCTTGATGTCGGGATCGAGCAGGTCCGCCATCATCTCGCGCACCTTGTCTCCCAGCTCGTAGATGATCTCATAGGTCTCGATGCGCACGCTATTGTGCTTGGCGAGGGGCGTGACGCCGTTCTCCAGCTTCGTGCTGAATCCCAGGATGACGGCGCCGGCGGCGGCGGCCATGATCACGTCGTTCTTCGTCACGAGGCCGACGTCGGCCGAGACGATCTCGAGCGACACCTTGGTGCTCTTGATTCCCTCGAGGATCTGCCTCACGGCCTCCGCTGAGCCGAACACGTCGGCCTTGATGATGACCTTGAGGACCTTCTGCTGGGTCGCGGCGATATTGGCAAAAAGCTGCTCCACCGAGACGTCCTTGGGCACCGAGGCCAAGGTCGTGACCTCCTTCTTCAGGCGGTGCGCCTCCTCCTCCGCGAGGTTCTCGGCATCCCGCGCATTCTTTGCCCCCCGGAAAGTGGCTCCGCTGTCGGGCGTGCCCGACCAGCCGATCACCCGGACGGGCGTCGACGGGGGCGCCTCCTTGACGGGGTGGCCCTGGAAGTCGAACATGGCGCGCACCTTGGCCCAGTGGGGGCCGCAGACGATGGCGTCGCCGGTGTGAAGGGTGCCCTTTTGGACGATCACCGTGGAAAGCGGACCGCGGCCCACGTCCACCTGGGACTCGATGACGACTCCCGACACCTCGGCCTTGGGGTTCGCCTTGAGCTCCAAGACATCGGCCTGGAGGACGATCATCTCGAGCAGGTCATTCAGGCCCGTCCCCTTCACGGCCGACACCGGCACCGTGATCGTTTCCCCTCCCCAGTCCTCCGGCGCTATGCCCCGCTGCTGCATCTGCGCCTTCACCTGGTCGAGGTTCGCGCCCTTCACGTCCATCTTGTTGACGGCGACGATCACCACGACCTTGGCGTTGCGCGCGTGCTCCAGGGCCTCGTCCGTCTGGGGCATGAATCCGTCGTCGGCCGCGATGACGAGGACCGCGATGTCGGTGACGGACGCGCCGCGGGCCCGCATCTTGTTGAAGGCCGCGTGGCCAGGTGTGTCCAGAAAGGTGATCCTCCTGCCGTTATGGTCGACCTGGTAGGCCCCGATGTGCTGGGTGATGCCGCCGGCCTCACCCGCGGCGACGTTGGCCTTGCGGATCGCGTCGAGGAGCGAGGTCTTGCCGTGGTCCACGTGGCCCAGGATGACGACGACCGGCGGCCTCGCCACCATGTCCTTCGACTCATCCTCGGCCGGCTTGGCCTTGTCCTTGTCCTTCGCCTGCTGCTGCACCGACGCGTCGCCCCGGTGCTTTATGTCCAGGGTAAACCCGTATTTCTCGGCGACCTTCTGGGCCACGGCCTCCTCGATCGTCGAGTTCATCGATGCGAATCCCACGATCTGGTTGAGCTCCGAGATGAGCTTGAACGGCTTCAGGCTCAGCGCGGCGGCGAAGTCCCGCACGATGACCGGCGGCTTCAGGTGGATGATCTTGACGTCGCCATGCACCGTCACGAGCGGCGCGGACGACGCGGAGGGGGCCAGCTGCGGCAACGGCCGCGGGAAGGAAGCAGCCCTTGCCGGAAGCGGCGGGGGGGCCGCGGACGGCTTCGGCCCCTCGACATGGGGCGGGGCGGACGGGGCGGAGACTGCGCGGGGCGGGGGAGCGGCCGGCGCAGGCCTCGGCGCCGCAGCAGATCGGAAGAGCGTCGTGTAGGGAAAGAGGGTAGATCTCGGTGGTCGC